>ERZ832522.5214-NODE-5214-length-12049-cov-3.402201_pt1 | contig 12049 bp, 8 predicted proteins | sample MGYA00519951_ERZ832522 | MGnify/ENA primary metagenome ERZ832522 (study PRJEB31850, sample SAMEA3708728) | human gut metagenome | biome: human gut; feature: human-associated habitat; material: faeces | place: China | collected 2014 ... | reverse complement strand
ATGCATCCAAATTCAAGACACAATTTGCATGCGAAGTTAAAGGCTTCGATCCGTTATCTGTAATGGATCGTAAGGAAGCCCGTAAATGTGACCGTTATAGTTTATTTGCAATAAGTGCCGCAAAACAAGCAATCGAAGATGCTGCTATGGACCTGGACAAAGAGGACAAGGACCGTATCGGCGTTATTTTTGCTTCCGGTATCGGCGGTATCAAGACATTTGACGAAGAAGTATTAGGATATGCGAAGACAAAAGATACAATCGGACCGAAATTCAATCCGTTCTTCATCCCAAAGATGATTTCGGATATCGCAGCCGGACATATCTCCATGCTTTATGGATTCCGTGGTCCTAACTTTGCAACAGTGTCGGCTTGTGCCTCTTCTACCAATGCAATCAGCGATGCATACAACTATATCCGTTTAGGTAAAGCAAATGTAATCGTGACAGGTGGTGCGGAAGCAGCTATTGCAGATTCTGGTGTCGGCGGGTTCAACTCTATGAATGCGCTGTCAACCCGTAACGATTCACCCGAAACAGCTTCTCGTCCATTCAGCGCTAGTCGCGACGGTTTCGTCATGGGAGAAGGTGGAGCATGTTTGATCTTGGAAGAGATGGAACACGCTTTGGCACGTGGAGCTAAAATATATGCTGAAATCGCCGGAACAGGAATGTCTGCCGATGCATATCATCTGACAGCCTCTCATCCTGATGGATTAGGAGCAAAGTTAGTGATGCGCAATGCACTGGAAGATGCAGAAATGACTCCGGAAGATATCGATTATATCAATGTTCACGGAACATCTACTCCGGTAGGAGATATATCAGAAGTAAAAGCGATCAAAGACGTGTTCGGAGATCATGCTTACTATCTGAATATCAGTTCAACGAAGTCAATGACCGGCCATCTATTAGGTGCTGCAGGAGCTATCGAAGCGATGTTATGCATCATGGCAATAAAAGACGGTATCATTCCTCCGACGATCAACCACGCTGATGGCGACGATGATCCTGAAATAGACTATAAACTGAATTTCACATTCAATAAAGCTCAAAAAAGAGAAATACGGGCTGCATTATCCAATACATTTGGGTTCGGTGGCCACAATGCTTGTGCTATTGTTAAAAAATTTGTGAAGTAACGTGTTTACACAATTATACAAAAAGATAAGGCTCCTAAAACATAAGAATAAGGAGCCTTATTCTTCTTTATATAAGATACTGGGATTTTACCCCGATAACATCCACGTTTACGAACAGGCCTTCCTGCACAAATCTTCCTCTGTGGAAGCCAGCGATGGAAAATGGCTGAACAACGAACGACTGGAGTTCTTGGGTGATGCCGTATTGGATGCCGTCGTGGCAGACATTGTATACAAACATTTTCAAAATAAACGGGAAGGTTTCCTGACCAATACCCGTTCCAAAATCGTTCAACGCGAAACACTCAATCGCGTAGCCGTTGAATTGGGACTCGACAAGATGGTTGTCTACTCAGCCAAACTGAGTTCTCACAATAATCATATGTATGGCAATGCACTGGAAGCACTGATCGGAGCAATCTATCTGGATCAGGGATACCGTATGTGTTATCATTTTGTAGAAGATGTAATCATCAATAAATACATCGACCTGGATAATATCGCCCGTAAAGAAGTAAACTTCAAATCCAGTCTGATCGAATGGAGCCAGAAGAACAAACTGGAAATTACATTTGAGCTGATAGAATCGTTTACTGACAATGACGGAAATCCGGTCTTCCAAACGGGCGTCACACTGGCCGACACGCAGATAGGCGTCGGTATCGGTTATTCCAAGAAGGAATCACAGCAGAACGCGGCAAAGATGGCAATCAAAAAATTGCGTACGGATAAAGTATTCCAGCAGTTTATTTCCGAACTGAAAAAGAAACAGACCGGCGAAACAACTGCCGAACATGAGTTTGAAGATCTCCCGGAGGAAGATACGACAACGGAGCAGGAACAGGCTCCGATCAAACAAATGACAAGTAACAGTCCGCAGTGTATTGATGCCACAATCAATGAAGAAGTTCGGTAATTACTTACCGAACGAAATCCCCATTCTTTCTCCCTGAATGATCAGGTCGTGTTCCGGAATGACCAGTTTCAATTTACCTGCCACCTCCGATAAGGCTATTGATTCCACATTATTTCCTTTCATGCAGACCATACGCCCGAACTGATGGTTGGCTATCAACTCCGTCGCATGCCCTCCCAGACGGGTTGCCAGGTTACGATCGAAAGGGGAAGGATTACCGCCACGCTGGATATATCCCAACACCGTATCACGGGATTCTATGCCGGTTGCCGCCTCAATCGTACGGGTGATATAATCGGAAGGACGTTTTTTGTCGGGCGTTTCCACTCCTTCGGCAACAACAACAATCGAATAGGGTTTACCACGATGGGCACGGTCAAGGATCGTCTGATTTACTTTGTCCATATCATATCCCAGTTCGGGAAGCAGGATCACATCCGCTCCTCCCGCCATTCCGGCATAAAGGGCGATCCAGCCGGCATGATGCCCCATCACTTCCACAACCATGACCCTCTTATGTGAACTGGCAGTAGAATGCAAGCGGTCGATCGCATCCGTCGCAATATTGACAGCCGTATCGAAACCGAACGTTATATCCGTTCCCCACACATCATTATCAATTGTTTTAGGAACGCCGATGATGTTCAGACCGAGGGCTGAGAGCATTCCGGCTGTCTTCTGTGTACCGTTTCCACCGATGCAAACCAGGCAATCTAATCCTAATTCTTCATAATTCTGTATAATAATCTGGGGTTTTTCACTTTCACCGGAGGCAAGTAATTTACGGAACGGTTTTTCACGGGAAGTACCCAGGATCGTTCCGCCCAGGTTCAGGATACCAGAAAGGCTGCGTTCGTCGAACGATTGAATATCCTTGTTCAGCAACCCGACAAAACCACTATGTATACCTATTACTTCCATGCCGTAATGCATGATGGCAGTTTTACCTACACCGCGAATCGTTGCGTTTATACCGGGACAATCACCCCCGGAAGAAAGGATACCTATTTTCATTGTTTTGTTAATTATGTATACGACAAAGATATAAATAAAAAGAGAATGCCTACATTTGCAACCGATACAAATAAAAAGAGCATGGATATTTTAACAAATACAATATCACTACTCTTCCGCCCCCGTCAAAAGGAGATAGAAAAATATGGGCAGGAGACCGACCGGCTGCAACGCAAGCAGCTACGGTCGTTATTATCGGCAGCCCGCAACACGGAATGGGGGTTGAAATATGATTATAAAAGTATCAAAAGATATGAAGATTTCTGCCAGCGTGTCCCGTTGCAGATATATGACGACATAAAGCCTTACGTCACACGGATGATTAATGGAGAAAGGAACATACTCTGGCCTTCGGTAGTCAAGTGGTACGCCAAAAGCAGCGGCACCACGAACGACAAGAGTAAATTCCTTCCCGTCACTCCGGAAATATTGCAGGGCTGTCACTACAAAGGTGGTTTCGACACGGTTGCCCTCTATCTGAGAAATAATCCGGAAAGTCATTTTTTCTCCAAAAAAGGATTGATTCTGGGCGGTAGCCACAGTCCTTCTCCTCTAAATCAAAAATCCCATTGCGGCGACCTGTCCGCAGTTCTGCTACAGAACCTGAATCCGCTGGTCAACCTGATGCGTGTTCCGGCTAAACGGATCATTCTGATGGATGAATGGGAAAGCAAAATAAAAGCGATTGTAGACAGTACGTGGAATAAGGATGTAAACAGTCTTTCCGGTGTTCCTTCATGGATGCTGGTATTAATCAAGTCTGTTCTGAAAAAGACCGGACGGGACTATCTGACCGAAGTCTGGCCCAATATGGAAGTATTTTTCCATGGAGGTATCAGCTTCGAACCTTACCGGGAACAATATAAAGCCCTCATTCCTTCGGACAAGATGCATTATATGGAAACGTACAATGCTTCAGAAGGATTTTTCGGCATACAGGATGATCCGGCGGATCAGAGTTTGCTGTTGATGCAAGATTACGGTGTATTCTACGAGTTTATCCCTATGTCGAAAGTCGGTATGCCCAATCCGACCATTCTGCCGCTGGAAGCAGTGGAGACAGGAAAAAACTACGCGATGGTCATCACGACCTCCGGCGGACTATGGCGTTACCAGATTGGAGATACGGTACGTTTTACCTCTCTTTTCCCGCATAAATTCGTTATTTCGGGAAGAACCAAGCATTATATCAATGCTTTCGGAGAGGAGTTGATGGTCGATAATGCCGACAAAGCGATCAGTAAGGTCAGCCGACAGACCGGAGCTATCGTCAAAGAATATACAGCAGCCCCTCTTTTTATGCTCGACAAGGCGAAAGGCCGTCATCAATGGTTTATCGAATTTGAAAAGATGCCTCCTTCCATGGAAGAGTTCGCTTCATTACTAGATAAAACATTACAGGAATTAAACTCGGACTATGAGGCCAAACGTTACAAGGAAATATCTCTTCAACCGCTGGAAATCACAATCGCCCATGAAGGTGCCTTCTACGAATGGCTCAAAGAAAAAGGTAAATTAGGCGGCCAGCACAAAATTCCACGCCTCAGCAACGATCGGACACATATCGAACAATTGCTGGCTATCAATAAGCAGTTATCCTGATTATCAAAACGAATAAGAGAAATAAACACCTCCTCCCTGCTCATTAAAGGTCGGAGCAATCACCATATTTTGAGCTGCTTTGCGGTTTATCTTACGGGCAATGGCGTTACGAATAGGGAAATAGGTGAGATAAGCCAGTTCGACGGACAAAATACCGAATCCGGCCCCAGCGACGACATCGGCTACCCAATGCCGGTTATTATATAATCTGGAACCCGCAACAAAAAGGGCCAGGGCATATCCTGAATAAGCCAATACAGGACTGCTATCCTTAAACTCCTTATAGGCCATATGCGCCCCTAAAAAAGCATTCGCCGTATGAAGGAAAAGAATACGGGCCTCCGTCCGGGCGTATTTCTTTTACCGTATATTTTAAGGTGCGTGTCATAACGGCATTCATCCCTTCCGCCAGAGTGACAAGGAAAAGCTGATCCACCCAGTTATGCTTTTCTTTCCCCATCAGGTCGCAGACAAATACCCAACCCAGCATCCCCCACTCCATATAATCATCGAGATGAATTTTCTTCACATCGCTTTTCCGCGAGAAAAGATGAAAATCATTCATACCGTCAATAGCCGTACCCACTGCCCCGACTGTAATCAGCGAAGCCGGAAGTATCAGATGTTTCGCATTGAATTTGTACTCGATAACAGGCATCTTCTGTTTTAAACTGTCAGACAACACTGTTTCATTCTGCGCACAGAGAGGCGACAGATATGCTATTATCAGAAAAATTACAGTAAAAAGAGCTGTTCTCATTCCTTGCAGGCTTTATCTTTTATTCAAGCCACAAAGGAACAAAAAATAACTTATCTTTGTTTCTTATAGTGTAATGATATCCGTTTATAAACAAATTAAAAACATTCATTCTGATGAAAAGAACAAACAACGGGCCTATCCTATCCGCCCTTATCCTTTGCACAGGCCTTCTTTTTTCCTGTGGACAACAGAAAGCGAAACAAGAATCCCAGGCTGAAAACGAATCTACCGAAATGGTTGGAAATGATAAAGACGAACATGGCTGTATTGCTTCTGCCGGTTATACCTGGTCGGAAGTGCAACAAAATTGTATCCGCCTTTTTGAATCGGGAATACGACTGGAAGCCACCGATGGTAAATCATCCGCTTATATCGTTTTCAGCCCGGACTCATTAAAAGCTGAGTTATTTTTCTCAAACGGTACACCGAATGAAATACTCGACCGCCGCTCGCTTCCCGCCGGAGGTTATGCCTGGAATATAGAAGATGATGACACTAAGAATATACGTCTCGAAGATGGTATATGGACAATTAGCCAGCGCCAAAAAGAAATATACCGGCAAGACAAGGCGGAAAGCGATGACTCCCTGGGTAAAATGCAAACGCTCACTTATGAAGGTGAGTTGCCTTGCGCCGATTGCCCGGGCATCCGTTACGACCTGACAATCCGTAGTCGTGAACATAGCGGTGATGGTACGTTCTCTCTTTCACAGACTTACCTGGAAGCCGAAGACGGTAAAGATGCAACATTCGTCACTACCGGCAAACGGCTTACATTACGTGGAATACCCGGAGACGACAATGCCACCGTCTGGCAGTTAATTTCCGATAATGGCGATGAAAGGATGAATTTCCTTTGCGAGAATGATTCTACAATCACTTTGATTGGAGATGATTTCAAAAAAGCAGAATCCGGACTGAACTATAGTTTAAAACGAATAAAGAAGTAATTCTCCCGTACGCACTAAAAGTTGTGAATTTCATCGGGTTTTAATATATTCTATTCTATTTTTTTAATCAGAGAGAAATATATTCAGTAACTTTGCCGACCGGTCAACCTCCGAAATTTATAGGCTATGGCGAATGATGAAAACTCTCTGACAGGCATGAAGCAGTTCCTGGAACTCCTTCCTGATACCGTTTTAATAGTTAATAAAGAAGGTTTTATTGAAGACCTGCTTAATTATCAGCCCGAAATATCTTTGTTCCTTACGCCTCAACAGCAAAAAGGGCAAACTATCCGGGAGCTGTTCTGCTACAAGAATTTAAGAGGTGATTCCGGAAATGAACTCCTGAATGCATTTCTGGATACGATGGAAACGCGTAAATCGAATATAATTCATTACGAAGTTGAAAATGAAGGTCATATTGGTTATGCCGAAGGATATATAATTCCTTTCGAAGATTATACTTTCGGCATATTCCGAAACATGACCAAACGGGTAGAAGCCCAGCTAGAGACTATCAATGAAAAGAACAAACTGACAATGGCCTTAAAAGCCGGAAACCTGTCGGTATGGTCTTATCTCCCCGAAAGCGACTCCTTCGATTTATCTGATGAAAATACGGTGCCACAGCCGGGAATGAAACTATGGGATGTCACCAAACAACTGGTTCCCGAGGACAGAGAACGTCATGTCAAACTGGTCACTGACATTGTTGAAGAGAAACACGAACAAAGCATCGAACAATTCCGCCTGTTAACACCGGAAGGAGAAATACGCTGGTATGAGATTTATTCAATGGGCATACGTGGAGAGAACGGGAAGATAGACCGTCTAATCGGTACCCAAAAAGATATCACAGACCAGAAAAATAAGGTACAGGAACTGATAGAGAATCGTCAGCAGCGTGATTTACTCCTGCAAATCACAAATATGATTATCTGGGAATATGATAATCAGACCGGCATATTTTCTTCTTCCGGAGAATCCGTATTTTTCAATCAGGATACGACAACAAGAGATATTTATAAAGCAATTGCCCCCGAACATCAGGAAACCTATTTAAAAGCATTCGACGACATTCTGAATAAACGTTCCGAATTTTTGAATATTCAATTCTGCATAAAAGATCTTAACAGTTCATACCGATGGGTCAGGCTGATCGCCAAAGTATCCAAATATGATAAGAATGGAAATGTTCATAAACTGATCGGGACACGCGAAGATATAACGGAAGAGATAGAGCGGGAACAAAAGCTGCGCAACTATATACAACGTAGCGAACTGGCAATCCAGGCCGCTAATATTATCCAATGGGATCTGGATATCAAGACACAGGAATATACCCGGCTGTATCCTGATCCGGTCGCTCCCGGAAACTTCATCCGGGGATCATTCAATTTCACGGTTCACCCGGACGACCGTCTTATTTTACAACAGGAACAGGATAAACGTATCCGCGAATGTAAAGGATACAGCAACCTGCATTTACGGATCATGCTGGACGGAGACACGGATTACCGCTGGACAAATACCTTCTCCGTTCCGCTTGAATATTATCCTGACGGAAGTATTAAAAGCGTAACAGGTCTTCTGATCGATATCACACATATTGAAAAAGTAGAAGAAGGCAACCGGATGAAAATGGCTTTCCTTGCTAATATGAGCCATGAAATACGGACACCGTTGAATGCCATTGTCGGCTTTTCCCAGCTTCTCGCCCAGACAGATGATCATGAGGATAAAGATGAATTTATCCGGATTATCGAAGAAAACAACGATTTGTTACTACAGATTATCAACGACATACTCGACATATCCAAAATCGATGCGGGGAAAATGACCTTCAACTACAGTGATTTTGATATTACAGAAGTCATTGCTGATTTGAAACAGGTCTATGATTCGCACTTACCATCGCAGGTAAAACTTTTCTGTAACCTGCCTTATTAAAGGTACATTATCCATTCCGAAAAGAACAGGCTGATACAGGTAATCACCAACTTACTGAACAATGCAGCCAAATTCACCTCGGAAGGCTCGATTACAATCGGTTATGAAGTCATTCCAAACGGATTATCTTTCTATGTTTCCGATACAGGAAAAGGGATAGACAAAGAGAATTTAAACCATGTATTTGAACGGTTTGCCAAATTCGACAAGTTCGTCCCCGGAACCGGGCTCGGCTTATCTATCTGCCAAATGATTGTCAACAAGCTGGGCGGAGAAATGTCTGTTGAATCGGAATTAGGGAAAGGAAGTACGTTCCGGTTTACAATAGCATGTGATATAAAATCATCAGACCTTCTCAAAAAATAGATTTTGAAAAGGTCTGACAATGCTATTCAAAAGGCAGATTAATTCTCTACCTTCACATCGCGCTTCTCGTCGAAGCCGCCGTCAAACTGATTATCCTTGATCTCTGAGTGAATCACACGCTGGAGGAAGAAACGGTGTTTGTTCCAGTGGAAAGCCGGATATTGATTATTCTGTTTGATTGTGTTGTTACGAAAAATCAGACCGTCTACCGATTTAGCATACAGGATCGGGGCATCGAATGTTTCAAACTCGTTATTCTCAATGACTATATTACTATGGAAATACTTTTTCTGGTCTTTCAGGTCGGGTATTTCCGGATAGATGGAAATAACGGCATTCGTGAACTGGAACATATTCGTCAATGAATTGATGAATTTATTGTTACGAATCTCCACATCATGGCAGGCACCGGTCTCAAACCAACCATTACAGTCACCACAGAGCAGAATGGCCGTACCGGATGTATGGTCGAACACATTCTTTTCAACAATCGTTTTCTTCGGCGTGCTGAACAGGGAACCACGGGCACGGTTATTACGGATTACGTTGTCTGCAAAATAAACTTCAGGAGTCCACTCCAAATTCTCGACACCGAATGTTCCTTTCTCACTGATAGCCGGATCAATCGGTTTCTCAAAAACAATCTCAAACACTTTAGCTCCGTGGGCACTTGGCTTATCCAACGCTTTGATGGCGGAAACCTTATTCGGGTCGCCGATTATCTCCATTGTTTTTGAGTCGATAAACTGTACGGCATTCCCTGGGAATCCCCATTCAAAGCCATAGCTTTGCGGATGCATATATTCACCTACCAGCGTTTTATCATCTACACGTTTCTGGATTTTCAGATAAGTTCCGTGTACATTGATGGCGTCGTCCATCATACCTTCGTACAAGCCGCCTACAGAAACGATTTTTCCTTTACAACCGGAGAAATGAGTGGCATCTGCCTGCGTCGTGAAGTAACGGGGATCGTTATCACCACGAAGACATACGGAGAATTTATCCAGTGTGATATTCTCACTCATCTGCGCCAGTAATCCCATACCTTCCGCATAATGAACCCGGATGTTTTCAAGTGTTGTATTCGTATCATAAGAAACAAAGATACCCGGTGTCGGACGTCCCCAGCCGCGCATGGCAACAACTGTTCCCGGAATCAGTTTCTTGTTATTCCATTTGGTTGATTTAAGCACGCGGGGAGAAACTTCCGATACGCCTTTAGAACCGACAGCAATATCGCTGGTTGTATAAACAAGGCGTTTGGTATCTCCTTCAAAAGCGATGCCCCAGGCCGGAGCATGCTCCCAACCTTCACCTTTGGCATAAAATACACTGTCACGGATTTCATATTCCACCCAGGGAGCCACCTCATAGGTAATGGCACCGGCAACCGTATCGTTCTCCAATATCTTTACCTGGCTGATATGCGGATTCTCAAAGTCGATACTAAAATTCTTCAAGGTACAGTTTTCCGAATTAATCAATGAAACAGGTAACATACGGCCATGAAAAATCAATTCCGAACCTTGTGCATCGAAAATGACATTCCTCATATTCTCAAAAGGCAGTCCCACCAATTTAGGATTATCCTGGTCGTGGTTGGAGATAAAATACTCCTTTTGCGCTGCACCTTCGGGATAGAAATCATAGCGACCTTTAGGGAGTACGATTGTTATCGTATCATCGCCTGTATGGGATACGGCTATCTGTTCCAAAGCCTTCGCCATCAAAGGGGAAGCATTATCTTTCTTGTCGGGAGTCAGGCCAAAGTCCGACAAGTCATACTGATTCTTTGTCTGGGAGCAGGAACAGAGCATGGCCAGACAGCATAAAATACCAATAAAAGTCCGAGAGTTTTTCATATTATTCATTTTCTAAACATTAACCCGACAAATATACGGATTCTTTGCAACTTTGTTGCACCTCATAACACCTACCTTTGTATCAGGAAAATAAATAAAACATGACAGATATGGGACATTGCAGTTGTAATCATTGCCATACGGAACGTAAAAGAAAAATTTCGCCTTATCTTCTTCCGGCAATTTCCTTCGGGATGTTACTGGGAGGAATTGCGATGCAGGTAGCGGAGGCCGGATTCTTCGACCCAACCGTCAGATTTATATGGTATGCACTCGCTTATCTGCCGGTCGGACTTCCGGTGATGAAAGAGGCGATTGAAAGTATTCGCGAAAAAGAAATATTCAGTGAATTCACACTTATGTGTATCGCTACACTCGGCGCATTCTATATCGGGGAATATCCGGAAGGTGTGGCTGTTATGTTATTCTATTCCGTCGGCGAACTGTTTCAGGAAAATGCATTGTCGAAGGCCCGTAAAAATATCAGTGCGCTGCTCGACGTCCGGCCCGAAACAGCAGTTGTCATTCGTGATAACGAACGTGTCCCGTTAGCTCCGGCCGATGTAATACCGGGAGAAATCATAGAGGTGAAAGCCGGAGAAAGAGTTCCTCTCGATGGTAAATTACTTAGCGGAGCCGCTTCCTTCAACACCGCAGCACTTACGGGAGAAAGCGTTCCGCGTACGATTAGTCCGAATGAAAATGTCTTGGCCGGAATGATTGTGACCGATAAGGTAATCCGGCTGGAAGTAACCAAACCATATAACCAAAGCGCCCTGGCACGTATTCTTGAACTGGTGCAGAATGCATCCGAACGGAAAGCGCCGGCCGAACTGTTTATCCGGAAATTTGCCCGCATTTATACACCAATCGTAACCGGACTGGCTTTTCTGATTGTCCTTATACCTTATCTTTATTCACTGGTACAGCCGGACTTCCTGTTCATCTTTAACGACTGGTTATACCGTGCGCTGGTATTTCTTGTTATCTCTTGTCCCTGTGCATTGGTTATCAGCATTCCACTGGGATATTTCGGAGGGATCGGAGCAGCTTCGCGGCAGGGAATCTTGTTTAAAGGAGGTAACTATCTCGACGCCATCACCAAGATAAATACGGTCGTATTCGACAAGACAGGTACGCTCACCAAAGGAGTCTTTGAAGTACGGAGCCTGTCTACGGAAAATAACGTTCCTGAAAAAGAACTGCTCCGAATCATTGCTTCTGTCGAAAGCCGGAGTAACCACCCTATTGCCAAAGCGATCCTGGCATACGCCCAAGAGCAGCAGGTAACAATCGACACAACCATCGATACGACCGAACTGCCAGGTTACGGATTAAAAGCAATAGTCGACGGGAAGGAAGTATTAGTAGGTAACCCCCGTCTGTTGGACTCGGAAGGAGTTTTGTTTCCTCCTAAAGAAACAAATGTTTCACCATATAGAAACAACTGTTTCATTAGGAGGAAACAGAATCCGGATACCGTGGTT
>ERZ832522.5193-NODE-5193-length-12089-cov-14.562240_pt1 | contig 12089 bp, 10 predicted proteins | sample MGYA00519951_ERZ832522 | MGnify/ENA primary metagenome ERZ832522 (study PRJEB31850, sample SAMEA3708728) | human gut metagenome | biome: human gut; feature: human-associated habitat; material: faeces | place: China | collected 2014 ... | reverse complement strand
GACTTGCCGATCTGGCATACGCCGAAGGGCAGCTTCCGGCGGGTGGTCCGCTGGACATTCTGGAAGTTGACAAAAATGCCCTGGGCGGTCTCAGGGCGGAGGTAGACGGTGTTCTTGGCGTCCTCGGTGACCCCCTGGAAGGTCTTGAACATCAGGTTGAACTGCCGGATGTCCGTCCAGTTGAACTTGCCGCAGGTAGGACAGCAGATATTGTGCTCCTCCACAAAGGCCTTCATCTCCGCCTGGCTCATAGCGTCCACGCTGTGGCCCAGGTCGAAGCTGTTCTCCTGGCACCAGTCCTCAATGACCTTGTCGGCGCGGAAGCGCTCCTTGCACTCCTTACAGTCCATCAGGGGGTCGGAGAAGCCGCCCACATGGCCGGAGGCCACCCACACCTGGGGGTTCATCAGGATGGCGGCGTCCAGGCCCACGTTATAGGGGTTCTCCTGGACAAACTTCTTCCACCAGGCCTTCTTCACATTGTTTTTCAGCTCCACACCCAGAGGGCCGTAGTCCCAGGTGTTGGCCAGGCCGCCGTAGATCTCAGAGCCGGAGAAGATAAATCCCCGTCCCTTACACAGAGAGACGATTTTTTCCATGGTCTTTTCGCTGTTTTTCATAATGCTTGCTCCTTTTTCTTTGATTTTTTGTTGAGAAGAAGCCGGTAGGGCGGGGGCTTGATCCCTACCCCCTTTGTCTCGCTATGCTCGACATTTCCCCCTGATAGGGGGCATCGGCCCCGCCGTTCTATCGGTCCATATTCTGTGCCGGCGGCGGGGGCAAGCCCCCGCCCTGCCAGGACCATAGGTTCTTCTCATGGCCCAGAGCAAACAAAAACGCCCTGAGCCGGCTGTATCGGCTCAGGGCGAACAAAACTGTCCGTGGTTCCACCTGAATTCGTGTCTGGCTGACACGCACTTCGTTCCCGGTAACGGCGGGGGCCGGCGGGCCATTTCCTGCCCGCGCTCCAGAGTGCCTTCCCGCCCCGCCCTCGGAGGATTCGCACCAGCCATCCTCTCTCTTGCGCCCCGGCGGGGGGTACTGTTCTCTGTCTCTGCTTTGAGTGACATTGTAATATACAAAACCCAGGTTGTCAAGGGATGCTTTTCCGCCAGAAGCCGGAAGTTATCCACATTTTCTGTGAAGAATGTGGATCAATCATCGAGATTTTCTGCTCTCCGCCACCGCCAGCTCGTCACAGCGGTTGTTGTATGGGTTGCTGGCATGTCCCTTTACCCAGTGGAGGTTGACGGTGTGATATTCACACAGCTCCAGCAGCTGCTGCCACAGGTCGGGGTTGAGGGCGGGCTTCTTGTCCCCCTTGACCCAGCCTCTGGCCCGCCAGCCCTTGGCCCATCCCTTCTCCAGGGCGTCGATGACATACTTGGAGTCGGAGTACAATTCCACCTGACAGGGCTCCTTCAGGGCCCGGAGAGCGGAGATCGCCCCGGTGAGTTCCATGCGGTTGTTGGTGGTCTGCGCCTCTCCGCCGGACATCTCTTTCTTGTGGGGGCCGTACATCAGGATGGCCCCCCAGCCTCCGGGGCCCGGATTGCCGGAGCAGGCCCCGTCGGTATAAATGGTGACTGTTTTCATGGCTGCCTCCTGATTAAAAAGCCTTCCCCCCTGTGGGGGGAAGACTTTTTTGATCCCCTAACCCACCCGCGTGGAATCGGCGTCCGGTCATCAACATCAATCGTAATAATACCCATGTAACTGTACCGGGCATTATCATAAATTGGGAGTCGAACCCAACGAATGGCCCCGCTCGTTGCCAAATCTGTGTGCCCAATGGCTCCGGCACTGAGAGCTTGACGCCCGCCTTCCCCGCTGCCAAAGCGCCGGGAGAGGGCGTTCTTCCTCATCCCGGCCGCTCTTTTTACAGCTTTATCAGCTCTGTGGTCCAGTTTTTCTCCTGGATGGTCTCATCCAGCTCCCGGAGTGCCTTGGCATCCCGATCCACCTGCTTTTGCAGCTCCCGGACGTTGACGGTGCTGCGGATCCGGATCTCGCCCACTGTCCGGCGGTTGACCAGGCTGCTGGCGCTGCTTAAAAATCCGCGGAGGATCCCCAGGCGGCCGGTCATGCAGTCCCGGCGGGCCAGCAGGTCGGACAGCGGGACCCCATCCACCAGGGTAACGCTGTTGGTCCGGTTGATCCGGGCGATCAGAGCCTCCAGCTGGGCGTAATCCTCATCCAGCTCCCGAAGAAGCTCCATGGGGTCCTCCGCGGACTCCTCCCCCTCTTGGACCTGCGCATTATTGTTCAATCGCTCCTCCAGCTGCCGGATACAGGTCTGAAGCTCAGCGCGCTGGGAGAGTGCGTTTGCCAATTTCATGGTTCTGTCCTTTCTATGAGCAGTTTCAGCCGGTCACAATTCCTCTGTGGATTCCTGTTCCGCCGCTTCTATCTCATCCTGTCCGGATGCCGGAGCATTTTCCACATTTTCCTCTGAATTTGTGGATTCCTCCTCCCGGTCAGCCAGGGCCAGGGAGATCACTCTGTCACCCTCCTCCTTGAAGCGCATGACAATGACGCCCTGGGTGGCCCGGCCGGCGGTGCGGATGGTGTCCACATGGGTGCGGATCAAAATACCCGCCTGGGTGACCAGCAGCAGGTCCTCGCTGCCGTCCACCACCTTGATGCCCACCACTGGGCCGGTCTTTTCGGTGACCATATAGTTCTTGATGCCCAGGCCGCCCCGGTTTGTGATCCGGTACTCCTCCACGGGGGTGCGCTTGCCGTATCCATTTTCTGTGATGGACAGCACGGTCCGGCCCTCGGCAGCCCGGCCGGCCCCCACCACATAGTCGCCCTCCCGCAGGCGGATCCCTCGGACACCCACTGCGGTCCGGCCCATGGGACGGACGTCCTGCTCATCAAAGCACACAGCCATTCCGTCATGGGTGGCGACCAGAACCTTCTGGGCCCCGTCGGTCTCCAGGACGCAGACCAGCTCGTCGCCCTCGTCCAGGGTCAGGGCCCGGATGCCGCTGGCCCGGATATTCTTCAGGGCTGAGACTGCCAGGCGCTTGACCGTGCCCTGACGGGTGACCATGAACAGATAGAGCTCTTCCTCCCCGGCCTCCCGGAAGTGAAGCATGGTCTGGACCCGCTCTCCCGGCTCCACCTGGAGGATATTCACCAGGTTGGTCCCCTTGGCGGTCTTTCCGCTCTCCGGGATCTGATAGCCCTTTTTCCGGTACACCTTGCCGGTGTCAGTAAAGAACAAGAGGTAGTCATGGGTGGAAGCAGTAAACACATCCACCACGGTGTCCTCCTCCCGGGTGGTGATGCCCTTCTTGCCCATACCGCCCTTGGACTGGGCGGCGTACTCGCTCACCGGGGTGCGCTTGATGTAGCCGGCCTGAGTCAGGGTAAAGACGCACTGCTCCTCCTCGATCAGGTCCTCGATGTCGATCTCGTCCTCCACGTCCTGGATCTCGGTGTACCGCTGGTCGCCGTACTTGTCCCGGATGGCGGTGAGCTCCTCCTTCAGTACGCCCCGGAGCATCTCCTCACTGGACAGCAGCTGGTTGAAATAGGCGATGCGCTCCTCCAGCTCCTGGTACTCCTTCTCCAGCTTCTCCCGGTCCAGACCCTGGAGGGCCTTCAGGCGCATATCCAGAATGGCCTGGGCCTGGATCTCATCCAGGTCAAAGCGCTGGCACAGGCGCTGCCTGGCGTCGTCATAGCTGGTGCGGATGATGTGGATGACCTCGTCGATGTTGTCCTGGGCCACCAGCAGGCCCTCCAGCAGGTGGGCCCGCTCCTGGGCCTTTTTCAGGTCGAACCGGGTGCGGCGGATGATGATCTGCTCCTGATAGGCGATGTACTCATCCAGGATGTGCCGCAGGGAGAGGATCTTGGGCTGGAGCTTTCCGTTGACCTCCACCAGGGCCAGCATATTGATGGCAAAGGTGGTCTGGAGCTGAGTCTGGGCAAACAGGCGGTTGAGCACCACCTGGGGATTGGCGTCCCGCTTCAGCTCGATAACAATGCGCATACCGTTCCGGTCGGTCTCGTCCCGGATGTCGGAGATGCCCTCCAGGCGCTTGTCCTCCACCTGGTCGGCCATATTCTTGATGAGCATCCGCTTATTCACCTGATAGGGGATCTCGGTGATGATGATCCGGGTACGATCCTTGCCGAACTCCTCAAACTCGTGACGGGCCCGGACCGTAATCCGGCCCCGGCCGGTGGCGTAGGCCGCCCGGATGCCGCTGCGGCCCATGATGATGCCCCGGGTGGGGAAGTCAGGACCGTGGATGTGCTCCATCAGGTCGGGGAGCGTGCACTCCGGGTCATCCAGCACACAGATCACGGCGTTAATGACCTCAGTAAGGTTGTGGGGCGGGATGTTGGTTGCCATGCCCACGGCGATGCCGCTGGAGCCATTGACCAGCAGGTTGGGGAACCGGGAGGGGAGCACCTTGGGCTCCTTCCGGGTCTCGTCAAAGTTGGGGTCCCAGTCCACGGTGTCCTTCTCAATGTCCCGCAGCATCTCGTCGGAGAGCTTGGACAGCCGGGCCTCGGTGTAACGGTAGGCGGCGGGGGGATCGCCATCCACGGAGCCGAAGTTGCCGTGGCCGTCCACCAGCATATACCGCATGGAGAAGTCCTGGGCCAGGCGGACCAGGGCGTCATACACAGACTGGTCGCCGTGGGGATGGTAACGGCCCAGCACATCGCCCACGCAGGTGGCCGACTTTTTGAAGGGCTTGTCTGAGGTCAGGTTGTCCTCGTACATGGCGTAGAGGATGCGGCGGTGGACCGGCTTCAGTCCGTCCCGCACGTCGGGCAGGGCCCGGCCCACAATGACGGACATGGCATATTCGATATAGGATTGTTCCATCTCCGGAACCAGAGGGGATATTTCGATCTTCTGGTTCGGGTAGCGGATCTCCTCAGGATCGTATTGGGGTTTTTTGCTCATGAATTTACTTCCTCCTTGCTAGAGGCTCATTTTTTCCTTCTCAGCCAGCCGCCGGCCGCCCCTGCTAGGGAGCCCATCAGAGCAGCCAGGGCACAGAACATTGCAAATCCCGCCTCATAGGGATGATGCAGATTGATGACGCACAGCAGAAACGCCGCTGACAGCCCGCCCGACGGCCACCGGGGCGCCAGGCGGAGCCCTATGTGCTCCGCCCTGTTCCACAACAGGGCCTGGAGGGCGGACAACAGCCCCATGGCGCTCCTCCTTCCCGGGATGTGTTCCCGGTTCCAACGGGCGGATGGGGACATCCGCCCCTACCATCAGCGGAAGCATTCGCCTCCAGCGAATCGCTCAAATTGTCCGGCTGTGCCGGACACCGCAATTCCTAACTTCTAATTTCTCATTCCTAATTCTCAGTAGTCCAGGTTGACGGCGTACTTGGCGTTCTTTTCAATGAACTCCTTCCGGGGCTCCACCTTCTCGCCCATGAGGATGGTGAAGGTCTCGTCGGCCCGGACGGCGTCGTCCAGCTCGATGCGGCGCAGGGTGCGCTTCTCCGGGTCCATAGTGGTCTCCCACAGCTCGTGGGGGTTCATCTCGCCCAGGCCCTTGAAGCGGCTGATGTCGACTTTCACATTGGGATTGCCCCCCCGCATCTCGGTGGAGATGGCGTCCCGCTCCTCCTCGGAGAAGGCCAGGCGGGTGGTCTTTCCCCGGGTGAGCTTGAACAGGGGCGGGACGGCGGAGTACACATAGCCCTGCTCGATGAGGGGCCGCATGAAGCGGAAGAAGAAGGTGAGCAGCAGGGTGCGGATGTGGGCGCCGTCCACGTCGGCATCGGCCATGATGATGACCTTGTGATAGCGCAGCTTGTTCAGGTCGAAGTCGTCCCCGATGCCCGCGCCCAGAGCGGTGATGACCGGGGTCAGCTTATCGTTGCCGTATACCTTGTCCGCCCGGGCCTTTTCCACATTGAGCATCTTGCCCCACAGGGGGAGGATGGCCTGGAAGCGGCTGTCCCGGCCCTGGGTGGCCGAGCCGCCGGCGGAGTCGCCCTCGACGATGTAGAGCTCTGTCAGCTCCGGGTTGGCCTCGTTGCAGTCCCGCAGCTTATCGGGCATGGCGGCTCCGCCCAGGGCGGTCTTGCGGCGGATGGACTCCCGGGCCCGCTTTGCGGCCTCCCGGGCCCGGTTGGCTGTGAGGGCCTTGTCCAGAATGGCCCGGCCCACGGCGGGGTTCTCCTCCAGATAGATCTCCAGTTTTTCGCTGACGATGTTGTTCACCAAGGTGCGGATCGCGCTGTTGCCCAGCTTGGCCTTGGTCTGGCCCTCAAACTGGGCGTCGGTGAGCTTGACGGAGATGACCGCGGTCAGGCCCTCCCGGCAGTCCTCGCCGGACACCTTTTCGTCGTCCTTGAGCAGCTTGATCTTCCGGCCATAGGCGTTCAGGGCGTTGGTCAGGGCCCGCTTGAAGCCCTCCTCATGCATCCCGCCTTCCGGGGTGTGGACGTTGTTGGCAAAGGAGACCATGACCTCGCTGTACCCGTCGTTGTACTGCATAGCCACCTCGGCCATGCTGTCCTCCCGGGCGCCGGACATATAGATCACGTCGCTGTGCAGAGGGTCCTTGCTCTTGTTGAGGAAGGTGACAAACTCCCGGATGCCCCCCTCATAGCACATATCGTCCTCCTGCTCCTGGCCGGGGCGCAGGTCCACAGTCTGGATCCGCAGGCCGGCGTTGAGGAAGGCCTCCTCCCTCATCCGGGTGTGGAGGGTCTCATAGCTGTACACCAGGGTGTCGAACATCTCCGGATCTGGCTTGAAGGTGACCGTGGTGCCGGTGTGGTCGGTGCGGCCCACCACCTTCATTTCCTGGGTGATCTTGCCCCGGGAGAACTTCATCTCATAGATCTGGCCGTTCTTATGGACCTGGACCTCCAGCCACTCGCTCAGGGCGTTGACCACTGACGCGCCCACGCCGTGCAGGCCGCCGGAGACCTTGTACCCGCCGCCGCCGAACTTGCCGCCGGCGTGGAGGATGGTGAACACCACCTCCAGGGCGGGCTTTCCGGTCTGGGGCTGGACGTCCACCGGGATACCGCGTCCGTTGTCGGTGACCGTGATGGTATTGCCGGGGTTGATGGTCACCGTAATGTCGGTGCAGTGGCCGGCCAGAGCCTCATCGATGGAGTTGTCCACGATCTCATACACCAGATGGTGCAGGCCGGACTCCGAGGTGGAGCCGATGTACATTCCCGGACGCTTCCGCACCGCCTCCAGCCCCTCCAGCACCTGGATCTCAGAGCCGCCATATTCATGCTCCACCTGGGTGGAGTTCAGTTCCAGTTCTTCAGCCATAGTAACCTCCGTTTGGTCATGGGGCCCGGAGCATCCGGATGGTCCGCTCCGGCCCCTCTTTCTGTCTTGTTTCGATGGGAACGCCAATCGGTCTGCTGTCCCCGGCGCGGCCCGCGGGCCGCATATCATTCAAACCGGTTCTCCTCCGCCCGCTTCAGCAGGGTTGCGGGGGAGAGCTGGGAAATATAGATCATGGGAGGGCCGGCCTCTCCGCCCACCACCACAAAGGACCGCGGCAGGTCATCGCCCAGCCAGACCACTCTTCCGGCCTGCTCTGCGCGCTCCAGATACTCCCGGGTCTTATAGGCCCAGCTGGCGTTGTCCAGGTCGAATACTCCAAGGATCTGACTGTGGGGCACCACCACCGACTGGCCCAGGTGCAGATACACAGCTCCCGCCTCCTTTCCATCCATTGTCCACATTCTCCCCGCCTGATGTGGAAAAAACCTGGTCACGGCCCGTCCAGCACTCTGGGTCTCCAGATCCGCCGCCACAGCCGCCAGCCCAGCCAGCAGCCCAGCAGGAGGGCCGTCCCGGGCACACCGGGGAAGATCAGAAGCTGTGTCACCGGAGAGACCGTCTCCGATTCCCACAGGCTCCACCGGCCCACCCCCACCAGAACGGTGAGAACGACCCCCAGAACAGGGGGGAGGGCACGCCAGATCCGCCGCCGGGGCAGGCGGCAGCACAGGTACTCCAGCACCAGCCCCAGCAGCAGGGGAAGCAGGAAAAACATTCCGATCACAATGGGCATAAAAACTCCTTTTGACGGCGCGAGCCGTCCCGCTTCTCCACGGCGTTAGATGGTCTGTCCGGCACCGTAGAATTGCTTCTGTTTGGCGCTATACCAGAGCGCCCCCGTGGATATGAAAGGCCGCGCCCCCCTCCAGGCCCTCCAGCTTCTCCTCCTCACAGCAGGTGATGAAGATCTGTCCCCCCTGGATGTGGTTGAGGACGAAGGCCTGCCGCCGGGCATCCAGCTCTGAGAGCACGTCATCCAGCAGCAGCACGGGGTACTCCCCGGTCTCCTGGAAGAAGATGTCCCGCTGTGCCAGCTTGAGGGACAGGGCCGCCGTCCGGGTCTGCCCCTGGGAGCCATAGGTCTTGGCCGAGCGGCCGTCCAGCTCCACCAGAAGGTCGTCCTTGTGGGGGCCGGACAGGCACTGCCTGGAATCCAGCTCCGCCTGACGGTGGCGCTCCTGGTGGTCCCGCAGCTGCTCCAGGATCTTCTGGGGCGCGGCCGTGGGGTCTGACACGGAGGACACCGTCTGATAGGTCAGGGAGAGCTCCTCCCGCCCGCCGGAGAAGTCCCGGTGCACCGCCGGTGCCGCCTCCTGAAGCCGCCGGACAAAATACGCCCGGTAGCGGATCACCAGCGCCCCTGTCTGGGCCATGCGCACATTGAAGTCCTCCAGCGTCTCCAGAAGGGAGGGGTTCTCCGGCCAGTCCCGGAGGATGCGGGTCTTGTGCTCATACAGGCGGTTGTACTCCGCCAGCGCCTGGGCATACCGGGGGCGCAGCTGGCAGATGGCGCAGTCCAGAAAGCGCCGCCGGGCGGCGGCCCCCTCCCGGATGAGGAGCAGGTCCTCCGGACAGAAGAGCACTGTGTTCAAAATGCCGGACAGCTCCCCCGCGGTCTTCAGACGGACCCCATTGGAGGACAGCTGCCGCCGCTTGCCCCGGGCCAGCCGGGCCTCCAGCAGGAATTCCCGCCCGCGGCTCTCCACCGCGCCCCGAATCAGGGCGTCCTCTCCGTCCAGCCGGATCATCTCCCGGTCATACCTGGCCCGGTGGGACCGGGCGGAGGAGAGGTAGGCGATGGCCTCCAAAAGATTGGTCTTTCCCTGGGCGTTCTCCCCATAGATCAGGTTCACCCGTGGGTGGAACTCCGTTTGAAACCGGACATAGTTGCGGAACCGCTCCAGCTCCAGCGCCTTGACGATCACTGTACGGACAGCTCCAGCTCGCCGTCGATGACCGCCCGGTCACCGGGGCGCATTTTCTTGCCCCGCATGGTGCAGACCTCTCCGTTGACAGACACCCGGCCCTCCTGGATGATGAGCTTGGCGTCACCGCCGGTCTCCACTGCTCCGGCGAATTTCAGCAGATCCTGCAGCTTGATGAACTCTGTGCGGATCTGAACGGTTGCTTTCTCCATAAAACCTTCCCACTTTCCAGTCCTGTTTCCAGCTGCTGTCCACACCGCAAGGACAGTTTATTCGGTGTGGACAGTCTCCTGCAAGCCGCCGTCAGTTTGCCTTCAGGCGGACGGGCAGAACCATATAGATAAAGTTTTCTTCCCCCTCGGCAGGCAGGATGACGCAGGGGGCCACGCCGGAGGAGAACTCCAGGCGCAGGCGGTCCGCTGGCGCCGCCTTCAGGGCGTCCATCAGATATTTGTTGTTAAATCCGATCTCCAGTTCCTGTCCATCTCCGGTGATGGGACACTGGTCGGCGGCGTCTCCGATCCCCGTTTTGGTGGTGATGGACACCAAACCGTCGCCGAACACACAGCGCAGGGGACTTTTCAGCTTGTCGCTGATGATGAGGGACACGCGGTCGATGGAGGAGAGCAGGGCGCGGGTGTCACCCTCCACATGAATGGTGTTGTTGCGGGGGATGGCCTGGCGGTAGGCCAGGAATTCGCCCTCCAGCCGGCGGGACACCAGCATGGTGTCCCCCACCTTGAACATCACGTGGCGGGCGCCCTGGGTGACGGAGGCCGGCTCGTCCACGTCGCTGCAAATTTTTTCCACTTCGGACAGGGCCGCGCCGGGCACTACGAAGGAGAAGGTCTCCGCTCCCTCCTTCTTGTCGATGGACTCGTGGCGGAGGGCCAGGCGGTAGCCGTCCACCGACACGATGGTCAGCCCCTCGCTGTCCACCTCAAACAGGGAGCCGGTGTGGATGGGGCGGCTTTCGTTGTCGCTGACGGCGAAAAGGGTTTGGCTGATCATGGCTTTTAGCCTGGATTGCGGTAGAATCAGGGAATTTTGGTATTCTACGGTGGGCAGCTCGGGGAATTCTTCCGGATCGGTGCCCAGAATGTTGAATTCGCTCATACCACACTTGATGTTGACCATATAGTTTTCTGATTGAAAGGTGACGATGTCGTCGGGCAGCTTGCGGACAATTTCACCAAACAGGCGTGCGCCCAGAACCAGAGTGCCCTCCTCCCGGATGTCGGCAGGGACAATGGTGCGGATGCCAGTCTCCAGGTTGTAGCCGGTGAGGCGGAGGTCGCTGCCGGCCTCCAGCAGAATCCCTTCCAGAGCGGGAATGGAGCTTTTGGGAGATACTGCTCTGGATGTGGTGGAGATGGCGGCCTGTAGCAGAGCTTTTTCGCAGGAAAATTTCATGATTGGTGACCTCCATTTTGTAGTGAGTGTGCGTGGATCCCCGGAGAAAGGGGAGAATGAGATCGTAATAGTAAGCCGTAGGGGAAAATGATGTGGAAAAACGGCGGAACCCGTTGCGGGGGAAGGGATCCCGTTTCCACAGGGGGTGGGGATGTTTTTGTCGCCTTTCCACCGATGAGGACGAAGGGATGGGTTTTTCCACACAGGGTTGTCCACATCTTCACAAAATACCGTGGAAATGTGGACATAACGGTCGATTATTCGTAGCGGGCGTTGATGTTGGCGTTGATGTCCTTGATGACCTCGGCAATCTCCGGGTTGGTTTTGGTCAGCTTCTCGATTCGGTCAATGGAGTGCATGACGGTGGTGTGGTCGCGGCCTTCGAACTCCTTGCCGATCTCCTTGAGGGAGAGGTTGGTCATGCGGCGGATCTGGTACATGGCGATCTGCCGGGCCAGGGCGGTGTCCTTGGTGCGGCCCTGCCCCCGGAGGGCGTCGGCGTCAATGTTGTAAAATTTGCTCACCTCGTCGATGATGATGTCTGGCGAGGGGAGGAAGTCGGCCTTGTCCTTGAACATGTCCCGTACCGCCCGGGTGACGGTGTCCACGTCCACGCTCTCCCCCATTAGCTCCTGGAAGGCGAGGATTTTGTTGACGGTGCCCTCAATCTGCCGCACGTTGGAGGTGATGTTCTCCGCAATGTACTGGAGCACCGGGTCGGGCAGGTTCATGCCGCGCCGGATGGCCTTGTTTTTGATGATGGCCACCCGGGTCTCGTAGTCGGGCGGCTGGATGTCCACGGGCAGGCCCCATTCAAACCGGGTGCGTAGCCGGTCGTCCAGCCGCAGCATCTCCTTGGGCGGCCGGTCGGCGGTGAACACGATCTGTCGGCCCGCTTCGTACAGGGTGTTGAAGGTGTGGAACATCTCCTCCTGGGTGGACTCGCGGCCGGCGATGAACTGCACGTCGTCCATGAGGAATACGTCCGCCGAGCGGTACTTCTCCCGGAATTCGGGGTTGCGCCCCTCACGGATGGCCTGGATGAGCTCGTTGGTGAAGGTGTCGCCCTTGATGTAGACCACTTTATAGTCCGGGTGGTTGTTGTGGATGGTGTGGGCGATGGCGTAAAGCAGGTGGGTCTTGCCCAGGCCGGACTCGCCGTAGATGAACAGGGGGTTATAGCTGTGGCCCGGGTTGTCGGCCACCGCCCGGGCGGCGGCGTGGGCAAATTTGTTGGACGAGCCCACCACGAATCGCTCGAAGGTATACTCCTCCGTGCCGGGGAGAAAGCTGCTCTTGGCGGGCTGCTGATAGGTGTCCAGCTCGCCCTCGGTGAGGACCACCACGTCGAAGTCGGTGGAGAACAGCTCGTGGAGGGCTTTTTGGATGAAGGGGACATACCGGGTGGCGATGATGTCCCGTTTGAAGCGTGTGGGG
>ERZ832522.5181-NODE-5181-length-12115-cov-8.667330_pt1 | contig 12115 bp, 26 predicted proteins | sample MGYA00519951_ERZ832522 | MGnify/ENA primary metagenome ERZ832522 (study PRJEB31850, sample SAMEA3708728) | human gut metagenome | biome: human gut; feature: human-associated habitat; material: faeces | place: China | collected 2014 ... | reverse complement strand
CCCTCCCACTGAAACCGTGCCTCGCCGTGGTAGACCTCCTGGCGGCACTTCTCGCAATAAGCAGATGCCGGAGTCGTCTGGCTGTCATACAATGGGATGTGCATTACAGCTCCTCCTTCTCCAGTCCGTTTCCCTGGATTTCGATATAAGAACGGTACATAGATCCGCTTTGCTTCTCCTTTCCTATGGAAACTACATAGCCCAGCTTAAGAAGAAGCGTACCAAGGTCAAGCCAGTCCTGATTGGACATATTTCCATTGCGCTTTTGATACAATTTCATTTGACTTTCCTTTCTAATCGTTATAAAATGTAAATAAACAAATGTTTCCCTTGCCGCCCTCCGGTCTCGCACACCGGGGAGCGGCGCTTTTTGTTGTTCTCCACTCGTTTCCATGGTAAAATGTAGGCGGTAGGGAGGAGGTGAATAAAGTGACTAGAGTGGATTTATTAAAGTGGTGTTGCGATTTTTTGGACGATTACTCAAAAGCGAAAGCAGATGAATTGGCAAGTGCAATTATGAACGGAATAAAAGATTCTGACGATCCAAACACCGTTGCCATGAAAATGGCTGTTAATTCTTCTTTATACACAAGCCAAATTTCGGCCATGACTGTAATATCTTTGCTGATAGACATTGGCGTGATTGAGCCGTCTGAGCTAGATGTTCTTGAACCGCCTCAACCGTTAAAACCGCTTTCTTAGTTTCACAATTATTAGAACTTGACATCATATTCCCTCTTTCTGCCTCGGCTGGTGTGTCGCCACTAGCCGGGGCGTAGTTATTCTTTCGGGATGGTAATCGTCGCCCACACATCGTCGATGCTCTCCGCGCCCTCCAGGCCGGTGATCTGGATGGTGAGCGGGCCGGTGGGCGTGGGGGACGGGGTGGTGGTTGCCGCCTGTGTCTCAATGGCCTGGCTCTCCGGTTCCTGGCCCCAGATGATTTCAACTAGTGCAACCAGCACCAGTAGGAGAAACAGAGCAGCAACGCTCGTAATCAGATAGCGGTTCATAGCAGCCACTCCACCCAGTTCGGAAGCCCGCAGGCTATCACGATGCAGGCGGCAAACACTGCTGCACTCACAGCCTCCCGGCGGGCCCGGCGGCGCTCATATCTTGTCTTGCTCATACCATTCCCCTCCCCTGCACGATGGCCTTTGCCACCAAATCTGTCTCATAGCCCCGCTTACGAGGCCCCATGCGGATTGCGGGTATATCATGCTCCGCCGCCCAGCGGTCGCCGCTGGATGCCCGCGGGCAGTAGCCTACCTCCCGCGCCACATCTGTGGAGGACATAATCCCTCCATGCCGCTCAAACATCAGCCGCCGTTTCTCAGCAATCGCTCGGCTGATTGCGCTCTGTGCGTTCATTTGCGTTCTCCTCCTTCCCATGCAACCGCTCATGCTCATCCCAAGTCATCCCATAGTAAGCCCGGCATAGGTCGTCCATGACGCGGCGTGCATTTGCGAAACGGTTCTCAATCTCCCGCTTCGTGCTAGTCTCGTTGAGCTGCCCATCTTTGGTCATAAAAAATCCTCCAATCTTGCCAGAGGCCGGAGGATGTGATATACTGTCTCCGATACCTCGTAGCTGGGTTACGTGGTGTCATGCCCTGGTCGGTGGTGGTGCACTGGCCGGGGCGCTTTTTGTTGTGCTCCCTTCCTTGCCGTGGTATACTGGGCGCAGAAGGGAGGTAAAATCATGTTTGTTCAAGCGACGATCTCATGTGAATGCGGCTGCATCTTCGAGGCCGAATTTCAGAAAAGTTCTGCTGAAAATCCACCTGTATGCCCACAATGCAAAAAGCAGATGGATAAACAGTCATGGGCATCTCTGCGCGATATAATGTCAAGAACTTCCGACTTCAATCAGCACATTATCAAATGGAATTTGGAGCGGGGGGAACCACGCATGCTTGTCCCCGCAATCACAGCCCGCACTCTTTAAGCATCTTTGCCTTTAAGTCGTAATTCCCCAGGTGCATCGTCTCTAAGGTAAAGCACATCACATCAAAGGCTGTTCCAGGCATCAGGTTCAGGTTGTACTTTTTCAGCACATCGGTAATGGCAGTTACCGCGCTGTCAAGGTTCTCCTGCCCGTTTAGTGCCTGGGACAGTCTTGCCTTTTCTTCCAGGTACTTTTCTGCATTCATCGGTTTCACCCCCTTTACCTCGCGCCCCGTCAGGGGCAGGCGTCTTTTTCTCCATTGGTGCTCTCGGGCTTCTGCCCGGCCAGTAACCGGATCAGTTCATCAAAGGTCATTCCGTGAGCCACCCGATCCAGTTCGTCCACTTCGTGCTTGACGCGGGCCGCATCACGCTTTAGTTCCCTTACGGTTATTTCAGACATTTTTCCTCCTTCTTATTGCGGCTTGAAGGAGGATGTGGTATAATCTTCCTGCAAGCCTGATTGGGTGCTTCAATTAGGTTTGCCGCCTCGCTGGGTGCTTCCGACACCCGGCGGGGCATTTTTATTTAGTTGCTCACGTTCACCTCCCTATGGGTGAGCCTTAATATTGCATTTTTCTGCCAACTGCGGTATAATATTTCCGATGCCGGAAGGCACAGAAAGGAGTTGGTCGACTTGACCCAACTTTTGACTATGCCTGCTCCCTTACTGCAAGGTCGCATATAGTGGTTGCCAAAGCACGTAAACTGGCGTAAAATGTAGCAACTGATACGGCGGAGCACTCAGAGAAGAGGTAAAACCCATGGTGGTATGCCGGTAATCATACCCCACCGTATCAAGTACTCCTTGTGGCTTGTCAGCGATAAGGCATTGGCGGAACCAAAACCGCAAAAGTGGCTTGGTGCCTCAAGAAGCTTGTGGCGTCATTACAAGCGGTGAAAGCCTGCAAGGTACATAGGGTAAACAAATTTGGGCAGAGGCCGACGGGAATGACGCTCCCGTCGGTTTTTGTTATGCTCCTCGATCGTCGATTCGGCGGAAAAGCTCTTCCTGCCTCATATCAGGGAAAAAACTCCGCCGAATAGTATTTGCTTCAGATAGTGTAAAGTCTGTGTCACCAGAGAGCTTTGAGTAGAGTGTTCTTGGCGTGATTCCCAGCGTTTCCGCTACCTTTGACTTCGTAATGGACTGTTTGGCCAGCCCCCCAATAAGCTCAGGATAAACCACTCTCATTTTTTCACCTCCTCCACCTTACGAGGTGGTTTCTGATTGTATGATACCACCTTCAAGGATGGTTGTCAAGAATTTTTCCACCATGCAAGGAAATTTATTTCTTGATTTTATATTTACTATGTGATATGCTACTGGCAAAGAAGGTGCGATATATGTGGCTAGAAGCTATACGAATTATGAAATCAAAAAGTGGGCTAACTACATCCGAAATTGCTGCGAAATCCGGGATTCCTGAACCAACATTAGAAAAATTGTTTGCCGGAAAGGTAAAGGACCCAAAACTTCCTACAATGCAGAAGCTAGTCCACTTCTTCGGCTATACTCTTGACGATTTAGATAAAAAAGAAAATCCCCCAGCTTCACCCGAAGACGAAGAGGGGGAGTTGACTGTTGATGAAGTTGTATCGGCCTTTGTTTCTGCCGGGATTGTTCCAGAGGGAAGGGATCTAACTGACACAGATCTTCGATTCTTGCTCGCAATTATGGACGCTATTGACCGCTGGTTCGCAAATTAACACCAAAGTACGCAAAGAACGATAAGGGGATTTTCTCTCATTTAGTGCTTTAGTAAGTTTTTCGAAGTTCGGAAGCCTTTTTTCGTTCGGTGTCATCTTGCTCTCTCCTCCCATTTTGTGACTTTCTCACTTTGTAGTGCCTGCTTGTACTATACCGTATGCAAAGTTCGTATTATGTAAAATTTTGTCGACGCTGGGAATTTTCTTTTCCTTGCTTATCATTATAGAACATTTGTTCTATTCAAGCAATATGTGTTATCACCAAATTGTGGTAGCTTTTTTCTATACACTAATAGATTGCTCCCTTAGAAAAGAACAGATTATTGGACTATGCTTATGATATGCTACATCAACCGATCATTGCCACAGAATGGCAATCTAGTAGCAGAATTGTATTTTTAGTGATCCAGCCGCCGGGTGGGCGGTAAATATAAGGAGGATGTAAAATGAAAAAGCTAATTGGATTAGGAATCGCAAGTATCATGTGTGTATCTCTTGTAGCATGTGGAGGGGATACGTCTGCTGGAACCCCCGGAGCGGCTGCTGAACCCATGATTCCTGACCTCACTGGAGAGTGGAAGCAGGTAAATAGCAACTCTGAAGACTCTTGGCAGTCTGCAACTATTGACGAAAGCGCAATTACCGTGTATTGGGTTTCTGATAATGGTGATACCAAGTCTCTGTATTGGGCTGGAACATATACCGCACCAACAAATGAGGATGAGCCGTATTCTTGGGATTCTGAAAATGATACAGAGAAAACTTCTACTGCCCTTTTAGCGTCCGGGGACAATATCAAGACATTTACTTATGAGGATGGACAGATTAGCTATGAGATTTCTGCACTAGGGACTACGACAACAGTCAAACTAGAAAAGCAATAAAAATACCGTCCCAGGAATGCTACAAGAGCAGCGGTTATGACAACCGAGGAGGTTTTATACATGCTGGACGAAAAAGATTTGCAGGCAATCGCACAGCTTATGGCGCAGCAAAGGCGCGATATCATGCAGGACGTAAAAACTCTGCTTGATACAGAGGTTCAGACGAAATTCAATCTACTGGCCGAAGGTCAAGAGGAAATTCTACGCCGGATGCCTAGCGAGGACGATATGGACATCATTGACGGACGGCTGGATACGTTAGAGGCTATCGCCAGAAAGCACTCCCGTGAAATTGAGGAGCTGAAAAAAGCGCAATAAAATACCGCCCCCGGTGCTGGAACACCAGGGACGGCTCACATAGGGGTGATAAGGTTTGGCCGCCATATCACCCCTCTATTTTACCAGAATGGGGGGTAAAGTCAATGGATTACATCAGAAAAACGGCTCGCTACAATGGGAAAAAGTATGAAGCTACCGGGAAAACGGAGCTGGAGGCACTGCAAAAGCTAGCGGACAAGCTGGCCGCCGCAAAGCGCGGTGAGGAAACCGTAGGCGGCTCCATGACTGTCAACGCCTGGTATAAGCAATGGCTGGAGCTCTACAAGGAGCCAAAAGGGCTCACAGCTAAATCGTTGAAAATGTACGATGAAAAGTACGATAACTATATCAAGCCCGCTATTGGTCACTTGAAATTGAAGGATGTTAAAGACGTGCACCTCCAGCGCATCCTTAACGGGCAGGCCGGGCGCTCTGCATCCCATGTAAAAAAACTGCGCATGGTGTTGCAGGAGATGTTCCGCAGGGCCAGGCAATCCCGTCTTATCCCATACGATCCCGCCGAGCTACTGGAGCTGCCCACCTATCACGAGGGGAAAAGACGCTCTATCACTGAGGACGAGCGCAAGGCCATTTTGGCTGTTGCTGAGCACCATCGGGCCGGATTATGGGTGCTCACATTACTATATACTGGTATGAGACCAGGAGAAACGGCAGCCCTTACTTGGTCAGATGTGGATTTCGAGCATAACGAGATACACGTCCACACAGCGAAAGAGAGCGGCTCCAGAGATGTAAAAGGCCCGAAAACAAGTTCAGGTATACGGGACATCCCCATCCATAGTGACCTCGGCTGGCGGCTTAAGGAGGCAAAAGGCGAACCGTTCGCCCTGGTTTTTCCGAACCAAAATGGGGTTATCCAAACTGAGAGCGCCATGCGCAGGGCATGGAAAAGCTTCCGCAAGGAGCTGGGGACGCTAGGCCCTGTATCAAAGGATTTGACCCCATACTGCCTGAGGCATACCTTTTGCACAGATCTACAACGTGCAGGTGTTCCGCTTAATGTAGCAAAGGAACTTATGGGGCATTCGGACATCCAAACAACGGCTAATATTTATACACATACAGATGCAACAGTGTTGCATAGCGGGATTGCGCTCTTAGATGGCACTGGTGGGAATAGTGGTGGAAGTCGAAAAACTGGCTAAACTATATACATTGCGGCTCTAAGGCGAGAGGATTAAAAAACAAACTGATTCGAGTTCTGTCGTCTCCACCAAAACGCCCGGTTGTAGGGCGAAAGAAGAAATCCATGGAATCCTTGATATCGCAAGGGTTTCATGGATTTTTATTTTTCTCTAACATATAATCATAAAAGCAAAAAACAGCATATTACGGAAAATAAGGCGGTGGAAATGGTGGTGGAAATTTTCCGACCATTTAAATATCGTTGAACTGAATTTTAATGTATATAATCAAAGAGCCGCCTTTGAGGTCTTTTCGAGTTGGCAAAAAAGTCTAGGCCCCCTTCTTTTGGGGGCCTAGATTTATAGTGCCCGTATTTTGCGCATTACACCCTCGTACACGCGAGGATTGACGGTGTGCAACGTGTCCATCAGGTCATCCATGATCGCCCAGGCGTCGTGCTGGTCAACACCGGAGGCGGCCCGCAGGAAATCACTGTCTCCATAGTCCCCAACTACCGAGGAATTTTCGGGGGCTGCCGGAGCAGCGGAGTAGGATACCTCATAGGGCATTTGGCGCTCCTGGCGATCCATGCGGTCGCGGATGGTGTAGAGGTTGGCTAACTTTGCATAGGCTGGGTAACTGCTCTCCCCATACTCCAGGCGAGCTATCTCAATATCTATCTCCTTGCGGTCAAGCAAAGGGGGCACCCCCTATCAGTCTCGCTCCAGCTCAGACATAAACCGCCGAATAGCCTCACGCTCATGCTCGCTGGTCGCGCTCTCCATCATATCGCGGGCCTGCTCCATCATGGCTTTTTTGGCATCATGGCGGCTATATCCGCCCATGCGCCCGTCACGGCTATAACCACCGCGCCCATCTCTGGAGTAATGGCCCCGGACGTAGTGCTTGCCACGGTTTGCATAACTGGAGCCACGGCCATAAGCACCACCCTCATAGTCTCCGGCCTCAGAGTACCCGCCGTCCTCCTCCAGTGCACAGATTTTGTCGATATTCTTGATGGTGTCAGTGAGCTTGTGGACGGTCTCCAGATCACCGGCAGACATTTCGGGCTTGCGGGCAATCTCGTCCAGTTCGTCCTGGAGCTTATCCTTCAGGTCATATAGTGCTTTCATAGTATCCTCTCCTTTCAGGCTACTCGCTCAACAATGAGGTTCGCGTTGCTGACCTCAATCGTTTCTGTGCTGATGTTGCGTACTGCCACCGTCACGCAGCAGCCGCGCGGAACTTCAACAAATACCGCAGCGAATACATTAAAGAAATCGCCTACTGCGGCGGGGGTCACCGTAGCGGTGGCGCTGCCCAGGGCCTCCCCTTCAACGGCGATCGCCAGGGAAATCGGGCCCACTGCCCCACCGGTGGGAATCGCAATGTTCCCGCCAAACACGACCTTGTAGCGGGCGCGGCACTGGTTTGTCTGCCCCCGGAGGGTGACAATCCCAGCGCCCTCCCGGTGGACAATGCAGTTAGAGCCACTGACAGGAGTCTCAGTAAAGGCCACATTCTGCCCGGCGGCCACCTGTTGAACAAATACGCCAGTAAATTCAGCCATAAAATCAGTCCTTTCTAAAGTGGTCGAAATCGACCAGTTTAAATGCCTCGAAATCGAGGCGGTTAAAATAAGCGGCGAGGCTGTTGCCCCGCCGCTGTTGTCAATATCGGCACGGGGCCGAACAATTTCGTGATGTCACGAAATAGATGCAGTTATGCAGTTTAGCAGCCGCAGGGATTGCAGCAGCTTCCATAGACACCCGTATAGGGGTTTGCCACCTGATAAGCCGGGACAGGCAGAGGTGCGGTGCGGCGCAGAATCTCCGCAGTGTTTGCGTCCATTGCCGCCTGGAGTACCGCGTTCTGGTTCGCCTGAGACGCAGCCAGCCGGAGACTCTGATTTTCGGCCTGGAGAGTAGAAATCTTATCCTGGCACAGATAATCGAGGATGGCCCTGGAATTGGCATTGGCATTGTCAATAATGTCCCTGGTGTTGTTGTTCATGGTGTTCTGGAGGGCGCATGTATTGGTTGCCATGTTGTAATTCACGCCGTCAATCGCCCGCTGGGTCTCGCAGCAGCAGTTCTGAGCCTGCATAGCCATATTGTTGAGCTGCTGCATCAGGGCCGACTGCTGATTGCACCGGGACAGCTCCGCATTGGAGAAGCCGGTATTGATGGCGTTGTTAAGGGCATAGGTGCTGTCACAAATACCCTGGGTGATGCCGTCCAGCTTGGTTACAACGGAGGAGTGGTCAAATCCGCGCTGGACCTCAGAACCGACGCCGCCGTTCATGCCGCCACCATTTCCTCCCCAGCCGTTGTTGCCCCAGCCGCAGAAAACAAACAAAAACAGGATAATAATCCACCACGCACCATCTCCGCCAAAGCCGCCGAAGCCGTTTCCGCCCATATTGGTGGGTGCAACAGGCATAGTCATCACAGTACCATCAGAACTCAAAGACATATGTAGTCTCCTTTCGCATTTACAAAATAATTTTAAGGTTGCTATATTAAATCGTGGCCACGATTATAGCCTTATTTGGGCATAAGCTGCTGAAATTGTCTCGCCATATTCTGCAATTGGTTGAGCTGACTCTGACTCATTTTTTCGGATTGCAGCAGTTTTTCCACCTCTGCTTTCGGGTCCCCCTGGAAATTCGCCCGGAATTGCTGAAACTGCTGCATCATCTGTGCAAAATTACCCATTGGGCCAGACATAGAGGGCATATTGCCTCCGAGCATAGAAAAGAGCGGATTAGGCATTGTCTGTATCCTCCTTCACGGATTTTCTTGTGGTCTTGGCAGTATCTTTGCTTGTCAGAGCGTCTAAACGAGCCGCCAGGGCCTCAACCTCTGCTTTTGTGGCAAACTCTACATTGGGAGGCATATTGGCCGGAGCCGTAATTTTAGGTGTAGCTGTACGCTCGGTATAGTCAAATATCCGCAGCGGTTGTGGCATACCGGATGCATCGGTGCTCTTGATATAAAACGTGCTGGACTCGCTGTCCATCAACATCACGCTATTGCCCGCCGCAACCAAAAATCCTTTTGCGCCTTCTTCCCCCTGGCACCAGATAATCCCGTTGGATGCGGGCTGATTTTGCGGGGGCTGCTGCATCTGGGGCGGCTGTACTACGGGCTGCGCGATTGGCTGGAACTGATTCTGCCGCAGTTGCGCAAGCTGATCCGGCATGGGCGGCTGGTAAGGGTACGGCTGATAGCCGGGCACATATTGATATGGCATCGCTTATCCCTCCTTATGCCAATAGTAAAGCGGTATCTCCCCACCGCTGTCCCAGGTGTCGATCCAATCTCCGTTTTGCACGCACACCACATGGCCGGACAGGGCCAAGATATAGATCCCATGGGGGTGCTCTGCGGCAAAGTCGGCCACCGTGTAGCAGTCAGGACAGGAGTTGGATATCATGTCCCGGTCAAAGCCGCGGCTGCGCAGGTAGGCCCCCCACACGTGGTTGGCTGACGGCATATCACCCATCAGGTAGCCTTGCAGGGCCAGCCCGGCATAGGTCGTCTCCCAATCCTGCCCCAGGGCCGTGGAGATGGCCCGCACAGTACAATCTCCCACGTTGCGCCCGCCCGGGTTCTCGTTATGGTTTCTCCACATGGCTTGTCTCCAGCGCGATCACATAGTCCTCCAGTCCATCGTCATCTCCCTGTGCCATGTACCACATCGCTGTTTCGGCGGCACAATCGCGGGACATGCCAGCGGCTACCATCCTCTCGATTAGAGTCATATCCAACACGTCCTTGTCCATAAAATAAGGAGTCCGTGAGGAGGGCGGCGACGTGTACCAACCCTGTATCCTCACGTCCTCCATGTCTATATTGTCGCAAAAAATAGCCCCGGCTGGGAGCGCTCCCAGTCGGGGTTATGCACGATTTATGCTTGATTTGTGTAGAGCTGTCTAGCAACTTCGGACACTCGCGAGAATATGTACTTTTCGTGGGCGGCCACCGCTCCACGATACCACCCAAGTTCTGCTGCTACATCAATCTGTCCCCACTTGTCAATAATTCGTCTCCGGGCAATCAATTCATCATCGCGGTGGAGGGCAGATTCATAAATAGCGGTTTCCAGTTGAGAGCGCAAAAGTTTATTTAACGGTTCCGGCAGATTCACCTTTGCGCTCATTCAGTCACGTCCTTTCGCCCTCCGGCGGTTCTGTGGGCAGTTGCTTCAAGGCCTCTACCAGCTTCGTCGCCATGCCATTTCCGCCCAATGCCTTATATGCGTTATACATATCCAGCACGTTTTCTATACCATAGATCGGGATATGTCCTTGCTCAGTATAATGGTTGTACTCGGCAATGATTTCACGTCTTAGCAGAGCCTGTACCCCATTCATAAGGGCGTCGCTTTTTTGGTCGTCAATCTTGATGCGCTTTCTTTCGCGGGCGGCGACCGCCTCGATAATCGCCACCAAGACCACAGCCGCGCCGGAAATCAGTGGGCCTACCCACTCCATGGGCATCAGCCCTCCTTAGTCAACTGCTTATAGACCTGATTGATACCAGTGGCCGCGAGGCCGCTCACAATGCCTACGGCGGCGGCGGTCAAATAGTCCGAGGCTGGAAACTCAGGCATGATAAACATGCCGAGGATGCCAAGCGCCGCGCCAAACGCACCGCAGATGATGGGAATCCACTTGTTGTCCAGTCCAGTGGCCTTGACCACTTGCCCGACGAGGAAGCAGATCACAGTAATGACCGCTACTCCGGTGATACCCAAAGAAGAAATGTCCATGATATGTACCTCCATCAAATCAGATTCAACCGATCCAGCACGACGGCCAGCTCCTGTCTGGTTACAGAGTCTTCGGGTCGGGTACCGTCCAGGATACCGGCCTCTTTCGCGGCCTGCCACGCTTCGTCGCGCTCCTGTTCCCAATCGCTCACAGGTTCATCCTTCTTCCAGTTCACGTTAAGATAAGTGCAGATGCCCTTTGCGGTGGCCTCGGCCAGCTTGTCCCGGTACTTGCTATCCTTGAGATACTCTGTGTCCGTCTTATTGGTATGAAAGCCGTACTCAATGAGTGCGGCGGGGGCGTCGGTCTTGGCAAGCACAGTATACAGCTTGTGCTTGATAGGTTCACTCCGCAGGGCCACCCCCGCGGCGTGGAACGCGTTGACCAGCTTGGAGGCCAGCACATTGCGGGAGGCCGTCATGGGCCCGGCGCTGGTGTAGATCTCCAGCCCGGACGCGCTTGACCAGCCTCCCTCCCCGGCCGCGTTGGTGTGGATGCTCACAAAGCAATCCGGCTGCGCCTTATTGCTGATGTTGGCCCGCTCAGTCAGGCTGGGGTAATTGTCCGCCGTCTTGGTGAGCACCACGCCCACCCCCTGGGCCTCCAGCAATGGCTTGATGCGTTGGGCCATATCCCACGTAAACTCCCATTCTTTGTAGGTGCCATCCGGGGAGCCGTTGACGTTGCCCGGACCGTGCCCAGGGTCTAGGCATACAGTGTGCTTGCTCATAGGCTTGTCCTCCTGTTCCGGCGGCTCCTGGCCGTCCTGTTTTGTCCAGATACACAGATAACCCTTGACCCGCTTACCGTTGCTGATACGCTGGCCGTCCCCAAAGTCGCAGTTAGAGGAGCTGCCCGCGTCGAGGCCCAGGGCCCGCAGGTTGGCCGCCTGGTCGTACCGGCAGCCGATGCTCACCAGCTCGTCTCGCAGCCCTTCCGGTGTCTTGGCGTCTGCCGTGCCGTCGCCGGAGCAGTACAGGATCACCCGCGCCCCGGCCAGCAGGACGGCGGAGCGCCCCCGTGTGCCCCCGTACTCCGGGGAGTAGCTGAGGGCCTTACCTGGTCCCCTGGTGGGCGTCAGCAACTCCACGCCGCTGATATAGGATGCTCTGCCTCGATCCGGGATCAGATCCATGCGGATGTCCTCGCCCGCGTCCCAGGTGAGGCCCTGGCAGTTCCATCCGGCGTCCGCCTTGACCGTGCCATCAATCTTGAGGTTGCCGACGGGCCTCCCGGTGATTGTGTCATAAAACCAGGCGTTTAGGATATATTGGCACCCGCAGGCGGCCTTGACCTGCTCCATAGACCGCCCCCCGGCCTCCACCAGGGCGGC
>ERZ832522.5176-NODE-5176-length-12133-cov-13.018712_pt1 | contig 12133 bp, 10 predicted proteins | sample MGYA00519951_ERZ832522 | MGnify/ENA primary metagenome ERZ832522 (study PRJEB31850, sample SAMEA3708728) | human gut metagenome | biome: human gut; feature: human-associated habitat; material: faeces | place: China | collected 2014 ... | reverse complement strand
TGACATCGACCGCAATGCGTGGTCGTATGACGGCATCCAGTATTGCGTGGCGCGCGGGCTCATGTCCGGCACGGACACGCACACGTTCCTGCCCGGCGGCGTGACGACGCGCGCGCAGCTCGTGCAGGTGCTGTATCATCTCGCGGGCGATCCCGACATGACCGGCGTGACCACGCCGTTTACCGACCTCACGGCCGACTGGTATCAGGCCGCGGTCGCCTGGGCATATAAGACCGGCGTCGTGGACGGCACGTCGCCCACCACGTTTTCGCCGGGCCGGCCCGTCACGCGCGAGCAGGCGGCCGTTTTGCTCATGCGCTACGCTGCGCGCCTGCCCGGCTTTGCGGGCAGCGACGCGCCTGCCGATCTGTCCGCGTTTGCCGACGGCGGCAGCGTCTCCGGCTGGGCGCGCGCCGGCATGGCCGACGCGGTGGCACTCGGCCTGTTCGGCGGCACGCAGGACACCGGCGGCCGGGTGTGGCTGCGGCCGGGCGAGAGCGCGACGCGCGCCGAGATCGCGGCCGTTCTGGCGCGCTTCGGGCGCAACGTGGCCCACCTGCTCTGAATGCAGAATCGACCCGCCGGGGATCCCCCGGCGGGTTTTCACTTAATTTTTCTTAAAGCTGGCAGTTTCCTCTGTCCGCGCACGGCGCGAATGTGTTAGGATAGACCCCAGAGGTGATACCATGGAAAACCCCGAGACCCCTGTCCGCATCCTCGTCGTGGACGACGAGCCGGACATCCGCAATATTTTACACATTCTGCTCTCGTCGCGCGGCTACGAGGTCGATGAGGCCGAAAACGGCCTGCGCGCCGTGGAGCTCGTGCGCGCGCAGCCGGACTATGACCTCATCATTCTCGACATCATGATGCCCGGCATGGACGGCGTGTCCGCCTGCGCGGAGATCCGGCAGCACAGCGTCGCGCCGATCCTGTTTCTGACGGCGAAGGCCCAGCCCACCGACATGAGCGACGCCTACGGCAGCGGCGGCGACGACTATCTCATCAAGCCCTTTTCCAACCACGAGCTGTTCCTGCGGGTCGATTCGCTCATCCGCCGCTACCGCGTCTACCACGGCAAGGGCGACGCGCCGACGGTCATCGACGCGCTCGAGATCAACCGCGACAAGGGCACCGTGTGCAAAAACGGCCGCTCCGTCGAGATGACCAAGACGGAGTTTGAGCTGCTGCAGTACCTGATCGCCAACCGCGGCGCAGCCGTGTCCGCGCGCAAGCTGTATGAGGACGTCTGGCACGAGAAGTTCCTGCCCAGCTCTGCCAACACCGTCATGGTGCACATCCTCAAGCTGCGCAAGAAGCTCGAGGATGACCCCGCCAACCCGACGCTCATCCGCACGGTCTGGGGAAAGGGGTATCAGATTGATTAAAAAGTGGCGCTCATCGATCAATGCGCGCATGATCTTCGTGCTCCTCGCGGCGCTGGCCGTGGGCGTGGCGTGCTATTTCGGCATAGACGCGCTCGGCACGGAGGCGATCGACCACTGGTATCTGAGCGATGACGCCATCGCCGCGCGCAATCTGGAGCACGAGCGCAGCCTGCAGGAATACGTCAGCGCGCGCGGCGTGTCCTCGCGCGACACGCTGGCCATCGAGCAGTGGTCGCGCGGTGAGAAAAAAGCCAACGTCATCGTCTATCAGGCGGAGGGCGACCCGTACGAGGCCGGCTCGTGGGGCATGAGCGAGCTGCTCGACGACACGACCCAGAGCGACATTGCCGACATGGGCTACAGCTTCTTCCCCGTGCAGTTTGCCGACGGGGAGTGCCGCGTCGCCGTGTGCGACTATTCCGAGGCGTGGCTCTACAGCTATGTGCGCTTCGGCGCGCTCGTGCTGGGCTTCGTGGTCTATTCGTGCATCGCCTTCGGCTTTACGCGGCGGCTCACGCGGCGCGTCACGCGCCTGTCGGAGGCCGTCGGCGCGGCGGGCGCGCTCAACCAGACCATCCCCGTCGTCGGCACGGACGAGCTCGCGCGGCTGGCGGCGAGCGTCAACACCATGCGCGACACGATCCTGGAGCGCACGCGCAACGAGCAGACCGCCTGGCAGGCCAACAGCGACCTCATCACTGCCATGTCGCACGACATCCGCAACCCCCTCACGTCGCTCATCGGCTATCTCGACCTGCTCGAGATGAGCCAGGACCGCCTGCCGGAGGACCTGTGCAGCTACGTGCTCGCCAGCCGCGACAAGGCCTATCAGCTCAAGGATCTGACGGGGGAGATGTTCCGGTATTTTCTCGTCTTCAGCCGCGGCGAACAGGAGACGCACCCCGAGCCCTACGACGCGCAGATCCTCTGCGCGCAGCTGCTCGGCGAGTGCGCGGCCGAGCTGCGCAGCCGGGGCTTTGACGTCAACCTCCTGCTGCTGACCACGCCCTGCACCGTCACGACCGACGTGCAGATGCTCAAGCGCGTGACGGATAACCTCCTGTCGAACATCGAAAAGTACGCCGACCCCGCCGCGCGCCTGACCATTCTGGCCGAGTGCGAGGGCGAGCGGCTGCACGTCTGCTTTGCCAACCGCGCGCGCCGCGAGCTTGCGCGCGTCGAGAGCAACCACATCGGCCTGCGCACGTGCGAGGCGATCCTGCAGCTGCTCGGCGGGCAGTTTTTCACCCACCGTACGGGCGATGATTTCTCGGCCGAGTTCGTCCTGCCGCGCACGCCGCCGGACGCGGCGCAGGGCTGAGCGGATCCATCCCTCAGTCAGCCTGACGGCTGCCAGCTCCCTTTGCACAAGGGAGCCTATGCGGTGCGGGACGAACGCACGGTGCACCACCGGCGGCGCTGGAGGAAGCCGCGGCTTTTCTGCCATGATGCTGGTCGAGCGGCACAGAAACGGAATCGCCAAGGTGTGTGACGTCAGGAAACACGGCATCCGCCTCGCTGCGCTCAGTACCTTTTTCCCGAGGGCAAGGCTTGGGTGCGCAGCGCAGGCAACGCTGTACCCGCCTCTCTACATAACAAACCTGCAAAAAAGATCCCCGAAACGAACGTTTCGGGGATCTTTGCTCTGTATGGGTGATGGATCAGCGATCACACAATGCCCTGAGCCATCATGGCGTTGGCGACCTTCAGGAAGCCGGCAACGTTCGCGCCGAGCATCATGTTGCCCGGCTGGCCGCACTCGACGGAGGCGTCGTAGCAGGCCTTAAAGATGCTCTTCATGATGCCGTGCAGCTTCTCGTCGACTTCTTCAAAGCTCCAGCTCATGCGCAGGGAGTTCTGGCTCATTTCCAGACCGGAGGTGGCAACGCCGCCGGCGTTGGAAGCCTTGCCCGGCGTGTAGAGCAGGCCGGCCTCGATGACCGCGTTGATGGCCTCGGGGGTCAGCGGCATGTTCGCGCCTTCGAACACGGCCATAGCGCCGTTTTTGATGACGGCCTTCGCGCCCTCGAGATCCATCTCGTTCTGGGACGCGCACGGCATGGCGATGTCGCACGGCACGGTCCAGATGTTCTTGCAGCCCTCGTGGTACTCGCTGCCGGGCACTTCGTCGGCGTAGACGCTGATGCGGGCGCGGCGCTTCTGCTTGATGTCAAACAGCACGTCGAGGTTGATGCCGTTGGGATCGTAGACGTAGCCCTTGGAGTCGCTCATGGCGATGACCTTGCCGCCGAGCTCGGTGCACTTCTGCGCGCAGTACTGCGCCACGTTGCCGGAGCCGGACACGATGACCTTCTTGCCCTCGAAGCTGTCGTTTCTCAGGTGCTTGAGCACTTCGGCGGAGAAGTAGCAGATGCCGTAGCCGGTGGCCTCGGTGCGGGCGAGAGAGCCGCCGTAGGTCAGGCCCTTGCCGGTGATGACGCCGCCCTCAAAGCGGTCGACGATCTTCTTGTACTGGCCGTACATATAGCCGACCTCGCGCGCGCCGACGCCGATGTCGCCGGCCGGGGTGTCGGTGAACTGGCCGATGTGGCGATAGAGCTCGGTCATGAAGCTCTGGCAGAAACGCATGACCTCACCGTCGGACTTGCCGTGGGGGTCAAAGTCGGAGCCGCCCTTGCCGCCGCCCATGGGCAGGGTGGTCAGGGAGTTCTTCAGGATCTGCTCGAAGCCAAGGAACTTGACGACGGACAGGTTGACCGAGGGATGGAAGCGCAGACCGCCCTTGTAGGGGCCGATCGCGGAGTTGAACTGCACACGGTAGCCGCGGTTGACCTGGACCTTGCCGTTGTCGTCCACCCAGGGAACGCGGAAGATGATGATGCGCTCGGGCTCAACGAAGCGCTCCATGAGGCCGGCTTCTTCCCACTCGGGGTGCTTGTCGACGACGTACTGGAGGCTCTCAAAGACTTCGTCAACGGCCTGCAGGAACTCGGGCTCGTTGGGGTGGTTCTTCTGAAGGTCGGCGAAAACGCGGTTCAGATATGCATTGTTGATCATTTTCTTACCTCTTTCTTGTTATTCACGTTGCTCTCAAAAACGGCCTGAGCGGCCAATTTCCTTTATCATGGTAACGCAAACGGAGAGGGATTGCAATATCCGTTTTCCATATAATTTCTCAATTTTTTTGTGCAAAAAGTCAGAAAGGACGCTTTAAATTGCGCTGTTTTCGTCAAAAAAACAACATTCCCGTGTAAAAGCTGGCAATTTGTGACCGCCATTTTTATGCAGGTGCAAAAAAAGCGCTTGACAAATTATTCTAACGAGTATAAACTAAGAGCGAAAGTTATCCAAATGCATAATAATTTTGCAGCCGGAAGGGAGGAATGCGGATGCGGCGATGCGAGGTGTGTTTTGCGCCGCTGCCGGCGTGGGAAGATGCGTACCTGTGGCCGTGCGCGCACGGCGGGCTGACGGTGTGCGCCGATTGCTTTGACACGCTCGTGGGCGGCCTGTCGCGGCGGGAGCTGGCCGCGCGCCTGAGCGCACCGGGAGCGTGAGGGGGGCGGAGCAGCAAAAACCCGCCCACGGTGTGGGCGGGCGGATCATGTGCGGTTTTTCTTCGCGGTGTTGACGGAGACAATCCAGATTTTTTTCAGCTCCGTGCATTTGCCGAGCATTTGTGCATCTTCCCGGAAAAGAAAAATACCGACCGTCCAGAAGGACAATCGGTATTTTTGGTGGGGGAAGATGGATTTCCCCTGACGGGGATAAACTTCGACTCCATCTTCCACGCAAAGAAAAATACCAATCACCCAAAAGGGTAATTGGTATTTTTGGTGGGGGAAGATGGATTCGAACCATCGAAGGCATTGCCAGCAGATTTACAGTCTGTCCCCTTTGGCCACTCGGGAATTCCCCCATATGCAATTTTGTCAGAAGGTGGAGCTGGTAGACGGACTCGAACCCCCGACCTGCTGATTACAAATCAGCTGCTCTACCAACTGAGCTATACCAGCAACTCAAACAGCAAGACTGATTATAATGGGTAAAGGTCAAAATGTCAAGCGTTTTTTCATTTTTTCGAAAAAATTTTTGAACCGCACAAACCGTCTACGGCCGGTAGCCGATGGCACGGGAAATGTCATTGCCCGCCTCACAGACCAGACGCGTCGCCAGGAGGAAATCCTCCGAATAGACCTGCCGGAACATGCCGACCACGCCGACGGCGTAGCGCACCTCTCCGGTCGCGTCACGCACCGGCGCGGAAACAGAGCGCAGGCCGACCTTGAACTCTCCGTTCTCCACGGCGTAGCCCTGATCGCGGATCTTCTGAAGCTCGGGCTGGAGCTGCTCAGGGGTAATGAGCGTATGGGGCGTATAGGCCTTGAACTCGGAAATGGACAGGAGCCTGCGGCACTCCGCCTGCGAGAGGTTGGCCAGAAACAGCTTTCCCTGCGACGTACAGTGCAGCGGCAGCCGCGCGCCGACCTCAGAGACCACGCGAAGGCTCGCCCGGCTCTCTTCTTCTGCCAGCGTCACAACGGCCGCGCGATCAAAAACGGACAGGAACACGGACTCTCCGAGCTCCGCGCAGATTTTCTGCATATACGGGCGCGCGATCGTGCCGATATCCCAAGCATTGGACACCGCACAGCCATATTCAAACAGGCGGATCCCGAGCCAGTAGCGGCCGTTCGGCATCTGCTCGATGAGACCGGCCTCGCGCATCGTGGAAAGAAGCCCGTGAATTGTGCTCTTCGGCCAACCTGTCGCCTGATAAAGCTCGGTGAGCGTGGCGGGCCTGGTGCGCTCTGCGAGCAGGTCCAGAAGACGGATGGCCTTTGCCACAGAATGTATCGTTTTGCTTTCAAGCTCTGCCATAATACCGACTCCTTTTCGTTCGTTTTGTATAGTGTATCATGCTTCCGGTTCGCAAGCAAGCGCTTTCCATTCGCCATCGCCGAAATTTGTTCGTGCGTACTTACTGTCTCTCCCGCTCCCCTGCCACGACGCTCCGCGTACCTTGTGCAAAGCGGCAAAACCGGGCTCCCGCTTGCGCGAAAGCCCGGTGGGGGTAATCTTAAAAATCAGAAGATGGCGTACGGGATCTCGACCAGGTAGTCCAGATACTTCTTCATTTCGTCGTCAAGGCGCAGAAGCGACACCGAGCAGCCCGCCATATCGATGGAAGTGCAATACTCGTTGACATAGCTCTTGAAGACCTTAATGCCGGCGTCCTTGAGCATCTGCGCGACCTTATTGTACGCGATGTACTGCTCCATGAGCGGCGTGCCGCCCAGACCGTTGACCATGACAGCGACCTCATCGCCTGCCTTGAAGGGCAGATCGTCGAGGCAATTCTGCGTCATCAGGCCGACAATTTCGTCGGCGGGCATCAACTTCGTGCGCTGACGGCCAGGCTCGCCATGCAGACCAACGCCGATCTCCATCTCGTCATCGCCGATCTCGAACGTCGGAGCGCCCTTGGCCGGGGTGGTGCAGGAGGTCAGGCCAAAGCCCATGCTGCGCACGTTTGCGTTCACGCGGTTGGCAAGCTCAACGAGCTCATCGAGGCTCTTGCCCTCTTCCGCTGCGGCGCAGACGATCTTATAGCCGAGGATCGCGCCCGCAACGCCGCGGCGGCCCGCGGTGAACGTGCTGTCCTTGACTGCCACGTCGTCGTCAGCAATCACGATCTTGGCGTTGATGTCGTCCATCTCACACATTTCGCAGGCCATACCGAACTGGCCGCGGTCACCCGTGTAGTTCTTGACCATGAACAGAACGCCGGCGCCGGTATCGACAGCCTTGGCGGCCTCATAGATGGCGTCAGCCGTCGGAGCGGCGAAGACGGGACCTGCGCAAGCGCTCCATGCCCGCCTGACAACGCAGTCCGACGCGGGAATCGGGCGCATGGGCGTGCGCGGCGTGAAACTTGGTATGCAGCTGCGCGGCCTTTCCGGATGGCGCGTCCGCTGCCCGCTGCACGACGCGACACAGGAGGAGCGCGACCTTGTGACGCGGCTTTTCGCGCAGTACGGCATTTCCCGCCATCTTGAGGCGCTGTAGCCCGACATTTCCCCAGTGTCCATATAGCATAGAAAAGGCTGGAACGCACACACATGCGTTCCAGCCTTGATTTTTACTTGATTTCTCAGTACATCTTCGCGCCTGCCGGAATGTGAGGATCAACCATCAGCAAATGGAGCTTTTCCTCGCTGTTTTCGTGGTGGACAGCGGAAATAAGCATACCCTCAGACGCAATTCCCATCATGGGTCTCGGCGGCAGGTTCGTGATGGCAACGCACGTTTTTCCGACCAATTCTTCCGGCTCGTAGTAGTCGTGAATGCCGGAAAGGATCACTCTATCCGTGCCGGAACCGTCGTCCAAGACGAATTTCAGGAGTTTCTTGGACTTTTTGACTGCCTCACACGCCTTGACCTTGACGGCGCGGAAGTCAGATTTGCTAAACGTAACCGGAAAAGAAATCTTACTCTTTGAAAGGTCACCTTTTTCTGTTCCTTTCACCTGCACTGGGATTCTTCCCAAAAATGCTTCTTTCCTTTTGCTACTATTCTTGTATGCATAGACATGTCCATCCCAAGATGGTTCCTTGTCATTGTCTGGAATGAATTGGTCAAGTAACGCGCATTGTACAATGCTATCTCGCACAGCATTAACAGACAATGTTTCTATTGCCTTTTTATCCATCTTTCCATACCTCCGTATACATTGCAATTCTATATTTCTAATGCCACCGATTCGCATTTACATAGCTATTTGGGAATTGATTATATAGACTTGTACGGAGTATTCTTCTCCACTCCATAATGTTTTTGTATTTCCAAGAATAAAGCGTTTGCATCGTTGGCTATTTCCGTATCTATCTTGTAGAAAAGTCTCCAAATTCCTTCTACCATTATTCTGCAAAACACCGTTATTATGGAAGAAGCAAATACGTATTTGTTGGTCAATCCTGTTTCGGAAGAATAGCGATAGTATTCACCACGATTCCATACTATCTGTGTAAAGCGCATAAACTGTTTGCCAAGTACTACTGCATTCGCTCGATCCCGCTCTAATAATAAATCAATGGCTTGTAGATATACATTCGCAAAACTTTTTGGTTCGCATTCCGAATTGAACACCAAGAAGTTCTCCAAAATTTCTGCTGTCGTTTCGCAGGTTTCTTTTAATAGACAGTCCAGCATTATTTGCGCATTGAAACTCACAAACGTACATTCTTTCAGCAGGTGATAAACCAACTCGCTTTTCTTTTGTGATTGATCCATTCGTTGAAGTAACGCCGGTATGGTGATAAAAGAGACCTTGTTTAATAATTCAAGCTGCACATACTCTTGCCAGACAGGAATTACTCCATCTGCACATAAAAATGGTATCTCTTTTTCCTTAGCAATACCGCATGCATAAATGCAATCATCAGATAAGAGCGTAGATATGTCGCCATAGTCAAGTGAGAACCCATTTGATTCATATTCAATATTATTTGCCTCTTTCAGCCAGTCAAGGCATTGTTTTGCTTCATATCTACCATTATAAAAATCACACTGTATACGCTGTACGGTATTGTAGCAAATATGGATTTTGGGTATTTGTGTTAAAAGATCCATACATCCATAGTGTTCTAATATAATCAGCGTTTGCTCATCAACTATAATATCACTTGTCACTTTTCTTGCAGCGTTAGCCACCTGTTCAAGATTTCCTTTGCAAATAAAGAGTTTGTGTTGTTTTGCAAAATTAAACACTCGATCCCAATCTCCATGCTCACATTGGAGAAGCCAGTTAATTGTTGCATGTTTTGTCTTATATAGATTTATGAGTTCATCTTCTTTCAGTCCAGCATTCTGTTTCGGAACTGCTTTCTCTAACTCTGCAAGCAGTGACTCCGCTGGGCGATCCATGTCAATATGAATTTGCTTTATCCAGTTCACCACAACGGGATGTATATCCTGATAACTCGCAATATCTGTAAGCACCTCAAAATGCCCACAGCGCATAGCCCTAGTTAGATAGTTTTGGTGGCTTTCATTTGCTGGTTCTGCTAAAGTCAATTCGTGTGCCTTTTTTGCATATGCAAAACTGTCATCTCGATTACCCGTGAGAAAAAATGAATCGCTTAATATCCATGCTATCTTCACATTTTCTTCTTTGGAGGCTCTGTCTTCTATTTCTCTGCAAGTGTTAATTGCGCCAGCATATGATTGTTTCCTATTAGGAACGCTGTAAATACAAGGCTTTTCGGAGCCTACGAACCACAAAAAATAATATTTGATCTATCACATTACACAAAAAGCCGTCCGGCGTTAAAATCGGGCGGCTTTTTTGCGTGGATAGACCGGAAGGAGGCAGAAAAATAATTACAGAAATTTAACCCGCAAAATTGTGCAACTTTCACGAGAAGGAGGATAGTGAATGGCAGATGAAAAATTGAACACAGGCCCCGGTGAGGAGAAGCTCCCGGAGGCTCCCGCTCCTGTTACGGCTGACGGGCTCCAGGCTCCGGCTCCCGAACAGGCCGCCGCTCCCACACCCCAGCAGGAGGGGCCTGCCCAGCCCGAGCCCGGTGATGTGGTGGTGTCCTTTGACAAAATCAATGAGCTGATGAATGAAAAGCGGCAGACAGCCCGGGCCGAGGTAGAAAAAGAGGAGGCGGCAAAAGAGCCGGAGGAGAAAACGCAGGAGGAACCTCCCGCCGCTGGGGATGATAAACCGAAAAAGGCCCGTCGGGGCCGTCCCCCAAAAGAGGAAAAAGCGGAGCCTGCTGGCAAGGAGGCGGCGAAGCCCCGCAAGGGCCGCCCACCCAAGGCGGATAAGGCGGCCCCCGGCGAGGCCACGCCGACTAAGCGAGACAAATTGTCCCGAAGTGGGAAAAAGGCTGCGGAGGTTAAAGCTGCCCCCGAACCCGAAAAGGCCCCACCCGAAAATGCGGCTCCGGCCCCGGAACAGGCTCCGCCTGAGCCAGCCGCTCCACCCCGTCCTGTGGAGGAAGGAAAGCTGGTCTATCTGAAACTTTCCGAAATGCATCCGTTCCACACATTCCGTCCCCACCCGTTTAAGGTGCGGGACGATGCCAAAATGCAGGAAACGGTAGCGTCCATCAAGGCAAACGGCGTAATGGTTCCCGGCCTTGCCCGCCCGGAAAAAGACGGAAACGGTTATGAGATCGTGGCTGGCCATCGCCGCCATCATGGTTGTGAGCTGGCTGGGCTGGAGGAAATGCCCTTTATCGTCCGGGAAATGACTGACCACGAGGCGGTACAGGCTATGAAGGACAGCAACAAGCAGAGGGATCAGACGCTCCCCAGCGAACTGGCCGCCCTGTTGGAGCTGGAAGTGGAGGACATCAAGCACCAGGGCGGGCGGCTGAAAAATGTGGCCGAGGGCGATATTGGCAAACGCTCCGTTGAGATTGTGGGCGAGGCGCACGACATGAACTATAAAAAGGTCATGCGTTATCTGCGGCTGAACTCCCTTGTGCCGGAACTGCTGGACAAGGTGGACGATAAAAAAATGGGCTTTATGCCCGCTGTGGAGATTTCCTATATCCGCCCCAAAAACCAGCGGCTGATCGCTGTTTCCATTGACGGAGAACAGGCGTCCCCCTCTCTGGCCCAGGCGAAAAAGCTCCGGGAGCTGGACAAGGACGGGAAACTCAACGGTGATGTCATTGACGGCATCTTATCAGAAAAGAAAAAGGAGGATCGAGGCGTGATTATTTCTACCGCTGAACTGGAAAAGTATTTTGGCAAGGAGGCTACTCCCGCCAAAATGAAGGAGCAGATCATGACTTTGCTGGACGAGTGGAAAGAGAAACAGCCGCCCGAACTGGCGAAGGCTCCGAAAAAGATGGAGCAGGACAAGTAACCACTTCGAGACATTTTGTCCCGAGGGCCCTGCCCTCCGTATCATGGCTCTGGTGGTATATATCCCCCGTCGCCGCCTGTTTTTTCGTACAGCCGGGAGCGGGCTGTCAAGGGTGCATCGCACCGCCGTTTTACGGCGGCCTGCCCTTGACGGTCTGCCCCGGCTGTGCTACTTCCAGCGGCGCGGCGGGGGCATATATCCTCCAGAGCCACCCCCTTTCCCAAGAATGGGAAAGGGCGGGGGGATAGGGCTGAACACAATTTATAAAATATGGAGGTTCTAAACATGAAACGACCCCTTGCGTATATTACCGCCGCATGGAGCGGCGACGATTGCGAAAACGCGGAACTGGCGGCGAAGTATTGCCGCACCGTCTACAAGGCGGGCTTTTCGCCCATCTGCCCGACCCTGTACCTGCCCCTGATCCTCAACGACGCCATTCCCGAGGAACACAAAGACGGCATCGACATGAGCCGTAACCTGCTGCGCCGTTCCCATGTGCTGGTGGTCTGCGGCCATACCGTCACCGAGGCCATGAAAAACGACATCGCCGTGGCCCAGCGGCTGGGTATCACCGCCACTACCCTTGAAGGCATCCTGACCGTCAAGGGGCAGGGCCGCAAATAAGATGGCGGAGCTTCGGCTGGGCAGCCTGTTTGACGGGATCGGCGTGTTCCCGCTGGCGGCGGTGCGCTGCGGTATCGTGCCCGCATGGGCCAGCGAGATAGAAAAAGCGCCTATCTCCATCACGAAACGCCACTTTCCCGGTATGGCGCATTTAGGAGATGTGACAAAGCTAAACGGCGGCGACATTCCGCCTGTCCACATCATCACCTTTGGCTCACCCTGCCAGAACCTCTCTCAGATCGGCAACAGGGCCGGTCTTGCCGAAGAT
>ERZ832522.5162-NODE-5162-length-12156-cov-4.616726_pt1 | contig 12156 bp, 14 predicted proteins | sample MGYA00519951_ERZ832522 | MGnify/ENA primary metagenome ERZ832522 (study PRJEB31850, sample SAMEA3708728) | human gut metagenome | biome: human gut; feature: human-associated habitat; material: faeces | place: China | collected 2014 ... | reverse complement strand
CTTTACGATATGGCGCCATGGTTTTTGAATAACAATCTGCACATTTTACTGACTGGAACAGATCTGACACCGGAACTTGTTAATCTGGCAGCGAAACTGCAGGAAGAAATTGACAAGAAAAAAGATAGTGAAATTAACAAAAACAGTTCGGTTCTATCAAAAGGTGATGCAGATGAAACAGCGAAAAAGCAGGCATTGACAACGATGGAAGAATTAAAAGACATCTGGTATGAGGGGAGTCATAGAAGAAGGACAGACCATTACAACGATACCAGATACCACGGTTTAAATCTTCATGCGACTTTCACAAAAGGAACGGTAGAGTTCCGATTGTTTAACAGCACTACACATGCAGGGGAAATCAAAGCCTACATACAATTCTGCCTTGCAGTCAGTCATCAGGCATTGACGCAAAAGAAAGCGAGTGCCAGAAGAACAGTTACAGACAATGAAAAATACGCATTCCGGTGTTGGATGCTTCGGTTGGGATTAAACGGGGATGAATTCAAAACCTGCAGGCTTCATTTTCTGAAACATTTGGAAGGAAATTCTGCATGGAGACATGCTGCTTGAAGGGAATAGGCACAGCCCCACCAATGGCGGTCGAGAGACCGTCTTGAGGTGGTAGGAGGGAGACCTCACTATCAACAGAGAAAGGATGAAACGAATATGAAGAAGTTGTATATTGCCTATGGCAGTAACATGGATGAGGAGCAGATGGCATTCCGATGCCCGACTGCAACTTTAGTAGGAACAGCAATCGTGGAAGGGTATGAGTTAATATTCAAAGGTTCACGAACAGGTTCGTATGCTACGATAGAACCAAAGGAGGGAAGCATCGTTCCGATATTGGTTTGGGAAATCGGTCAAATGGATGAAAGAAGACTTGACTATTATGAAGGATATCCGAATTTTTACTATAAGAAGATGCTGGAGGTGCAAATCAAGGGGAAAATAAAAAGTGCGATGGTGTATATTATGGATGAGCAAAGGAAAATAGGAGTACCAAGTGCAGGATATTATCGGACTTTGGAACAGGCATATGAAAAGTTTGGGTTTGAGGGAGATGTTCTGAAGCAGGCTTTGAAAAATTCAATCAAGGAGGTGCAGCATGGTATTTCCGAATAGAAAAATTGTGGAGAATATTCGCAGAGAATATCCAGTCGGTACCAGAGTAGAACTTGTAAGAATGCATGATAAACAGGCACCGCCAGTTGGCATGACAGGGACCGTTCTCGGAGTGGATGACACGGCATCCCTTCTGATGCATTGGGATAATGGATCAGGACTGAATGTGATTTATGGGGAAGATTGTGTAAAAAAGATACCCATAGTCAGAACTGTTTGTTATGGAAAGATACAGGAGTGGTATTCGAGGGAGAAAGCAGAAGAATTTTTCTTTCAGGCAATTTTGGGAAGTGAAGGGAGTGAACAGAGCCGATACATGAAGATATATAATGAGTTAAAAATGGGATTGGACTTTTGTACGGATGGAGAAGACGTCTAAAGAAAATTTGTGCAGATTGTGGTACGGATATTGCTGGATATAAACAAGAGTCAGAGGTAACATATGTGTACAAAAAGAACAGGAGAATTATTATGGGAGAAACCTACAGAGGGTATCAAATTACAATCGCTTGGAATAGTGAAACTACAGGATATGATTTTATTATTACCCCGCCGGACAATGGGAAAATAATTACAAGTGAAGATTCATATTTTTATGATTACAATGCTGTGAAAGCAGCAAAAGTAAAAATCGATGAACTTTTCAAGTAAAAACGAAAGGTGCTGAGATAAAAAAGACTTCTTCGGAGGTCTTTTTTTAGTGATGTTTTGGAAGGAGGTGAGAGCAATGGCACAGAGAGGAAGAAAACCTAAGCCTACGGCAGTAAAAGTATTGGAAGGCAATCCGGGGAAAAGAAGTCTGAATACAAACGAGCCGAAGCCTGTGAAGAAAGCACCGAGATGTCCTGCGTGGCTGGAAGATGAGGCAAAGAAGGAATGGAAGCGGATGGCAAAACAGATGGAGCAGTTGGGTATTCTGACAGAAATTGATATGGCTGCTTTTGCAGGTTACTGTCAGGCGTATGCGCGATGGAAAGAAGCGGAGGAATTTATTACTCAGCATGGAACAATCGTAAAGACACCATCCGGTTATTGGCAACAGGTTCCACAGGTGTCCATTGCCCAGACCTATCTGAAAATCATGAATAAATTCTGTGAGCAGTTTGGACTGACACCTTCTGCAAGAAGCAGGATTGTTACGGACAATGGTGATGATAAAGAAAGCGATGCAATGGAACTTCTGCTGATAAAGGGAGGTGGTGGATAGTGTATGATCAAACAAAAGCGGATCATGCCGTAAATTTTATTAATTGTTTGAAACACACGAAAGGGCAATGGAGAGGTGTCCCGTTTGAGCTGCTTCCGTGGCAGGATAAAATCATCCGTGATATTTTTGGAACGGTAAAAGAAAATGGCTATCGTCAATATAATACTGCATATGTGGAGATTCCAAAGAAAAATGGAAAATCAGAACTGGCTGCTGCGGTGGCTCTGCTGATGACCTGTGGTGACGGAGAATGGGGGGCGGAAGTCTACGGATGTGCTTCTGACCGTCAGCAGGCTTCGATCGTATTTGATGTGGCAGTTGATATGGTGGATCAATGTCCGGCTCTGAAGAAAAGAATTAAGCCAATCATGTCTGTAAAGCGGTTAGTATATCAGCCGACAAACAGTTTCTATCAGGTACTTTCTGCTGAAGCATATACCAAGCACGGCTTGAATGTACACGCAGTAATTTTTGATGAACTTCATGCGCAGCCGAATCGGGAGTTATTCGATGTCATGACAAAGGGTTCAGGTGATGCAAGAACACAGCCATTGTATTTTTTGATTACGACCGCCGGAACGGATCGCAATTCCATATGTTTTGAACAGCACCAAAAAGCAGAAGACATTCTTATGGGAAGAAAGATTGATCCGACTTTTTATCCCGTGATTTATGGCATTGCGGACGATGATGACTGGGGAAGTGAAGAAAGCTGGTATAAGGCAAATCCGTCTTTGGGGCATACGATAGCATTGGAAAAAGTGCAGAATGCTTATCAGAGTGCGAAAGAAAATCCAGCAGAAGAAAATATTTTCCGGCAGCTCCGATTGAATCAATGGGTAAAACAATCTACCAGATGGATGCCTATGGATCGGTGGGATGAATGTGACTTTGAAGTAGATCAGGATAGCCTGCGTGGAAGAGAATGTTACGCCGGACTCGACCTTTCCAGTACTTCTGATATTACAGCATTTGTATTGGTGTTTCCACCGAGAACAGAGGATGAAAAATATAGCATACTGCCATTTTTTTGGATACCGGAAGAAAATTTACAACTTCGTGTGAGGAGAGATCACGTTCCTTATGACGTGTGGGAAAAGCAGGGGCAGCTTCAGATGACGGAAGGAAATGTGATTCATTATGGTTTCATTGAAAAATTCATCGAGGATTTGGGAATGAAATATCATATTTTGGAAATCGCATTTGACCGTTGGGGAGCAGTTCAGATGGTACAAAATCTTGAAGGGATGGGTTTTACTGTTGTACCTTTTGGGCAGGGATATAAAGATATGAGTCCGCCAACGAAAGAATTAATGAAGCTGACATTGGAGAAAAAACTGGCACATGGCGGTCATCCGGTTCTCAGATGGATGATGGATAATGTTTTTGTCCGTCAAGATCCGGCAGGAAATATTAAGATGGATAAGGAAAAATCTACAGAAAAAATAGATGGGGCAGTCGCAACAGTTATGGCTCTCGATAGAGCAATCCGTAATGAGGGATGTTTTGGTAGTGTATATGATCAACGAGGAATTTTAGTGCTATGATGGAAAAGGATAAATATACTGTTCTATATTTGGATAAGGGTTGACAATCTGCAACCCACAAGGTAAAATTCAAATAGGGAGGATGATACTATGGATGAGAAGACGTTGGCGGATCAATTATTTTTTGCAAAAGAGGCAGCAGAATATTTGGGAATTACCGCACAAAGATTAAACAAATTAGTGCAAGAGGAAAAAGTTAAGCCTTTAAAAAAGAGTGCATCAGGTACCATCTTTCATTTAAATGAATTAAATAGAAGAAAAGAAGAACTTGAAATTTTTACAAAGATTAATCAAGGAGGTGGAAATGGGATGTTTGTATTTGATACAAAGGTCAAAAGGGAGGCATTGAACTTTGCAACTCTTATGAATGTATTAAATTATACAGAACATAAGTTAGAGCCTCTATTTGTGGAATTTAGTAAAAAAGTAAATGTTGATATCCCAATAAAGGATTCAGATGTATGTGAGGAATATACACGATTTTTTAATGTGAATAAAGATGTTTTGTTAAAAGAATATGATAAAGCATATAAAGCATTTTTAACATTGAGAGAGACAGATGAAGTAATCAAACGAGGAAGTCCAGAATATCCACCTTTATTAGCAAAGACGGAACAAGCACCTCGTTTCATTTATATTAGAGGCAAAAAATCACTGTTATATGAAAAGCGTACAGTTGCATTAGTTGGCTCTAGGCAAGCATCTGAAAATGCAAAAGGGAATACTAGGCGTCTTGCAGAGGCATTAGGGAAAAATGGGATTACTGTTGTTTCAGGTCTTGCTAAAGGCATCGATGTGACTGCTCATGTAGCAGCTTTGCAGAGTGGTTACAATACTATAGCGGTTATAGGGACAAACTTAAATCAATATTACCCTACAGAAAATAAAAAAGTACAGCAAGAAATTGAAAAAAGAGGGTTAATTGTTTCACAATTTTCTCCTGCGAGTAAAACTCAAAGATGGTTTTTCCCTTTAAGGAATGGGGTTATGAGTGGTCTTTCACTTGCTACGGTAATCATGGAAGCGGGAGAAACATCTGGTGCATTGAAACAAGCAGATTTTGCTCTTAAGCAGGGACGTCAAATTTTGATACCAGAAACGGCATTAAAAATGGAGCAAATTACATGGCCGGCAAAATATGTTCAACGTGGAGCACAAGTTGTAAAAAGTCCAACAGATGTTTTAAAAATACTTGCGGATAATAATATTTTCAAGGTTAATGAGGCGGTAGAACCTGTTCAGCAAACATTAGAAAATTATTTGAATGAAGCGAATGCAACAGAGGCAAAAGGAAAAAAAATAGAGTGGATTGATCCCATTATTGATGAGGGGTGATCTAAATGTTTAGATGCATAACGGAATTGAAAGGCTTGGCAATAGATATAGATAGTTTTAAGGATGATGAACTATCTGACTGGGCTGAAATAGAGCAACAGTATAAGTGTCTTTTTATAACATCAAAGGAAGATACTGCGGAAGAACTTGAATATTTATATGATGGGTGTGTTACCTATATACTTGAGGGGTTTAGAAAATTATTTGCGCCAAGTAGTAGGACTCATAGGGATGTGTTAGAAACTTTGGAATTAGAAACAACTGAAATTGCATATGTTTCTAAAAATATGCATTTTTTAGAAAATGCTATGGGTTTTTTGGGTGGAACAATATGGGTTACAGATGTTATAAGTTATTCTAATGCAAGTAAAGCTCCTGATTTAATATGTAGAAGCTTAAGTGATATGAATCGAGTCCTAAAAAGCAATGTAAAGGGATTTTTAGGTGAAGTCGCAATATTTCCAGATGAGATTGCAAGAGGAATGATAATACCTGTGGAATTTGAGATTGATGGGGAAATAATTCCGTTATATATGTTAGGACGCTATTTTGGATATAGTCACTATATGAGTCAATTACACCCGTATTCAACTGCGATTTATCTAAATAAAAGAAATGGGAAAGCATTTGGAAAATTTGACCCAGAGTTTAAACGATTGTACTCGTTAGCTGTACGGAGAATACAAAAAAATAATCATATTGATGGAATTTGTTCAGTTCCGCCAAGACCAGGCAGAGAGAATAGATTTAAAAATATTCTTGAAGAGATAGCTGAAGAAAATGATATTTGGAATTTATCAGATGATATGATTTGTACTGAAGATTATCCAACTCAAAAAGCCTTATCCCAACCAGAAAGAGAAGAAAATGTGGAAGGTGTATTTCGATTTAATGGTGATTTATCGGGTATGAATATTATTATAATTGATGATATTGTAAGTACGGGTTCGACAATGCGAGAGTGCATAAGAGAATTAAAAGGAAGTGGAGCAGAACAGATTTTTATTGTGGTACTGGCAGTAAATCAAATTCAAGGTAGTTACTGGTCGTCTGTAGATCCTCAGATTTGCTGCCCAAGATGCGATGAAAAAATGCATTTGCTAATTAATAGTTATAATAAAAATTTCTTTTATTCTTGTTATGAATGTCGTAATAGTACACTTGATTTTGAGCAAGGTTGGGGAATTTTATGTGACCAAGTTAATAGGGAATTTGATGATTGAAAAGAGCACTTCTTTTATAGGAGGTGCTTTTTTTGTGAAGAATAGGAGAAAAAGTATGGGATTACGAGAATTATTTGGTTTAAGGGGAGCAAGGGACAAACCGACAAATAGTTATAATTCAGGAGTATCTTTTTTATTTGGAAGAAGCACAAGCGGTATTTCCGTAAATGAAAGAACCGCCATGCAGACAACAGCAGTATATTCCTGTGTCAGAATTCTTGCAGAAGCAATAGCTTCTCTTCCCCTTCACTTGTATCGTTATACGGATAAAGGAAAAGAAAGAGTATTTGACCATCCGCTTTATCATATTCTTCACGATGAACCAAATGAAGAAATGACATCTTTCGTATTCCGGGAAGTCTTGATGAGCCATTTACTGATATGGGGAAATGCCTATGCGCAGATCATCCGTGATGGAAGAGGGCAGGTATTAGGATTGTATCCGCTTCTGCCGGATAAAATGGAAGTTGACCGTGCGGAAAATGGAGAACTTTATTATATTTACACACGGAACACAGAAGAGAATCCCAATTTTAAGGATTATGGACGGATCTACCTTCGCAGGGAAGATGTGCTGCATATACCGGGATTAGGATTTGATGGTTTAGTGGGATATTCTCCGATTGCTATGGCTAAAAATGCAGTAGGGATGACACTTGCCTGTGAAGAATACGGTGCATCGTTTTTTGCAAATGGAGCAACACCGGGTGGTGTTTTGGAACATCCGGGCGTTCTGAAAGATCCCGCAAAGGTAAGGGATAGCTGGCATAAGGTGTATGGGGGTTCAAGAAATGCAGGAAAAGTGGCTGTTCTGGAAGAAGGAATGAAATATCAGCAGATAGGGATTCCGCCGGAAGAGGCACAGTTTTTGGAGACAAGGAAATTTCAAATCAATGAGATTGCAAGGATGTATCGGATTCCTCCACATATGGTAGGGGACTTGGAGAAATCCAGTTTTTCTAACATAGAGCAGCAGTCTTTGGAGTTTGTGAAATACACATTAGATCCGTGGGTAGTCAGGTGGGAACAGGCTTTGCAGAAAGCATTGTTATTGCCACAGGAAAAGAATGAGTATTTTATAAAACTAAATGTGGATGGATTATTGCGGGGGGACTATGCCAGCCGAATGAATGGGTACGCCGTAGGCCGGCAGAATGGATGGCTGTCAGCAAATGATATCCGGGAAATGGAAGATCAGAATCCAATTCCAGAAGAAGACGGAGGAGATTTATATCTTGTGAATGGAAGCATGACAAAGCTGGCAGATGCAGGAGCCTTTGCAGGAAAGGCAGGAGGTAATATGCCGCAGGTTTAAAAGATTTATGCTCAACTGGAGTTGAGCAACACTATGTTGCATAGTGGAACAATATGCTACTGTTTGGTGACAAGAGTAAAAAGCAGAAGATCCCATGAAAGTGGAGGATTGAAGCAGAACAAGCGGAATATAACAAAAAATAGAAGGCTTTTTCTTTTGAAAGTGGAGGATAAATCCAAAATTAGATGAAAATATCAAAAATAATAAAGTGTGTTTTAAGGACGATAATCAGAAACAGAGTATCTGGTTGTGGTCCTTTTTGTGTGCTTAAAACACAGTCGTAAAAGGAGGGACAGGATGAAACGGAAGTTTTGGAACTGGGTAAGAAATGAAAATGATGAGAGCAGAACCCTGTTTCTAAACGGAGAGATTTCCGATGAAACATGGTACGGAGATGAAGTGACTCCCAAAATGTTCAAAGAAGAATTACAAGATGGAGAAGGAGATATCACGGTATGGATCAATAGTCCGGGAGGAGATGTATTCGCAGCAGCACAGATTTATAACATGTTGATGGACTACAAAGGGAATGTGACTGTGAAAATTGATGGGCTGGCTGCTTCAGCAGCATCCGTGATTGCAATGGCGGGAACGGAAGTACAGATGTCTCCTGTGGCGATGATGATGATTCATAATCCTGCGACCATTGCTATCGGTGATTCTTCAGAAATGAAAAAGGCAATCGACATGTTGGATGAAGTAAAGGAATCCATTATGAATGCTTATGAAATTAAAACGGGACTATCAAGATCGAGGATTTCACATTTGATGGATGCGGAAAGCTGGTTCAATGCAAAGAAAGCTGTAGAACTTGGCTTTGCAGATAAGCTTCTTTTTTCTAAAGAGGAAACCGAAGCGGAAGAAGAAAAAGAGTTGGAAATGGAAGCAGTAATGTTTTCACGAAAAGCGGTGACGAATTCGCTGATGTCAAAATTGATTTCCAAACCAGAAAAAAAGACACCCATTGAACAGTTAGAAAAGAGACTTAGTCTCTTGGCACATTAAAAGAGGAGGATTTTTAATATGAATCAGATTTTAGCATTAAGAGAGAAAAGAGCAAAAGCGTGGGAGGCAGCAAAGGCATTTTTAGAATCTAAACGAGGAACGGACGGGTTGCTTTCAGCAGAAGATACGGCCACTTATGACCGTATGGAAGCGGATGTGGTTAATCTTGGAAAAGAGATCGAGCGTTTAGAAAGACAGGCAGCTATTGATGCAGAACTGAATAAGCCTACTAGTCATCCGATTACAAATCAGCCGGGGAAAGGTAATGGTGGAGAAGAAAAAACAGGAAGAGCCTCAGCGGCTTATAAAACTGCATTTTGGAATGCGATGAGAAAGAAAAATTATCTTGATATTCAGAATGCTCTTCAGGTTGGAACAGATTCAGAAGGAGGTTATTTGGTTCCCGATGAATATGAAAGAACTCTGGTGGAAGCGTTGGAAGAAGAAAACTTTTTCCGAAGTCTGGCAACCGTGATTCAGACCTCCAGCGGAGATCGTAAAATTCCTATCGTGGCATCCAAAGGAGAAGCAAAGTGGATTGATGAAGAAGCGGCATATCCAGAATCTGATGACAGCTTTGGACAGATTTCCATTAGTGCATATAAGGTTGCGACCATGATTAAAGTTTCGGATGAGTTGTTAAACGATAACGTGTTTAATTTGGAAGCCTATATTTCTAAAGAATTCGGACGAAGAATCGGAACGAAGGAAGAAGAAGCATTTTTTACCGGAGATGGCAAGGGAAAACCGACAGGAATCTTTAATGCTACAGGCGGAGCTTCTGATGGAGTCACGACCGCAGGCGCAAGCATTACGTTTGACGATGTTATGGATTTATTTTATTCTCTGCGATCCCCATATCGTAAAAAAGCGGTATGGATGCTCAATGACAGCACCGTAAAAGCGTTACGTAAATTAAAAGATGGGAACGGGAATTATATTTGGCAACCGTCCGTGCAGGCGGGAGTGCCGGACATGATTTTGAACCGCCCATATTTTACGTCTTCATTTGTACCGGAAATTGCAGCCGGACAGAAGATTATGGCATTTGGAGATTTTTCCTATTACTGGATTGCGGACAGGCAGGGACGTTCTTTTAAACGCCTGAATGAGTTATTTGCTGCAACTGGGCAGGTTGGTTTTCTTGCAAGCCAGAGGGTAGACGGGAAATTAATTCTTCCTGAAGCAGTAAAAACGATGAAACTGAAAGAAACGAGATAAGAAGGAGGGGTGTCTGCATGCTGATTACACTAGAAGAAGCGAAAGAATATTTGAAGGTGGAATATGAGGATGAAGACACCCTGATTCAAACGCTGATCAATTCTTCCGAAATATTGTGTAGAGATATTATACGGCGTGATATTCTGCCGGAGGATGCTGCCGTAAAAACTGCTATATTATATGCGGTGGGTGTGATGTTTGAAAACCGTGGCACGAATGAAGAAACGGAAAAAATGATTCCTACATTGAAAAATATTCTTTCTTCCAATCGTGAGGAGGTGTTCTGATGGATATTGGTTCAATGCGACAACGGATTATTCTTCAAAAGCATATATTACACACAGACGAAATCGGAAACCACCAGTCTCATTGGGAGAAATTTTATTCATGTTTTGCTTATGTAAATCTTGCGTCTGGAAAAGAAAATGTTACGGATATAGAAACGCTATCGGAAGATACATTGGTGTTTATATTACGTTGGTGTGAAAAATTGAGAGAAATCAATAAAAAACAATATCGGATTTTGTTTGAAAATGAGGTTTATAACATCATTTGTGTGGATGATGTGCAGTTTACGCATAAAAAATTAAAACTGACAGCAGTTCGGGAGATACGAGGTGGAAAGAATGAGCAGACGGGTGACATCTAATCAATTGGCATCAGAGATCATGAATGCTTTGAAAGAGTATAAAGAAGTGACAGATGATGTTGTAAAGCAGGCGGTCAATACAGTTTCTGAAGAAACAAAGAAAATGGTACAATCTGCTTCTCCCACAGATAGCGGCGGATACAAGAAAGGGTGGACTGCGAAAAAGATGAAAGATTCTGCAAGTAAAACAGAGGTTGTCGTTTATAATCGCAGTAAACCCGGACTAACTCATTTATTGGAGAAAGGCCATGCAAAGCGAGGAGGGGGCAGGGTAGAAGCAAAAGTGCATATTGCACCAGCGGAATCCTATGCCATATCGCAGCTTGAAGATAAGATCGTGAAAGGATTGAAATGATGGAATTAAAAAATATTATGAAGTTATTAGGTGGTCTCGGAATTCCTATCGCATATCATCACTTTGCAGAAGGGGAATCTCCAGAGCCGCCATTTTTAATTTATTTGACTCCGGGAAGCCATAATTTCTCCGCAGATGGGATGGTGTACTTTAAAGTAAAGCAATTAGATGTGGAATTATACACGGATAAAAAAGATCTTGCACTTGAAGAAGAATTGGAGAAGATTTTGGATGTACAGGGGATTTTCTATAACAAGACAGAAACATATATCAAATCAGAAAAACTGTATGAAGTGTTGTATGAATTGGAGGTATAGCAATGGGAAATAAAGTAAAATTCAACTTGAAAAATGTTCATGCTGCAAAACTGACAGAAAAAGAAGAAGGGGGAAGTACAAAATTTGAATATGGTGTACCAAAGGCTATTCCGGGAGCTGTCAGTATCAGTCTGGACGCAGAAGGAGAATCCAGTCCGTTTTATGCAGATGGAATCGTATATTTCCGTTCTGTGACAAACAATGGTTATAGCGGAGATTTAGAAATGGCGCTGATTCCAGAATGGTTTAGAACGGAAATTTTACAAGAAAAGCTGGATGCAAAGGGAGTGTTGGTAGAGAATAGTTCCGTTGCAGAAAGTGTAAAATTTGCCCTGTTATTTGAATTTGATGGGGATATTAATGCAATCAGGCACGTCCTTTATAATTGTAGTGCTTCACGACCATCCATTGAATCTGAAACAAAAGAAGATACAATTGAACCGGGAACGGAAACCTTGTCTATTACGGCAGATCCACGGTCTGACGGATTGGTAAAAGCACGAACAGGCGATACTACGGATGAGACCACCTATAAAGAATGGTATAAAACGGTGTACACACCAACGGAAGAAGGAGGCGGAATGGCATGATTAAAAGAGAAATAGAAATATGCGGGAAAAAGATTCCTTTTCGTTCTTCAGCAACAATTCCCCGATTATACAGGGCAAAATTCAAAAGAGATATTTTTAAAGATTTGAGTAAATTAGAAAAATCGTATGTTGGAACACAAAAAGATGGCGCAGAATTTCAGATTGATGATTTGGAAATCTTTGAAAATGTGGCGTATATCATGGCATATCATGCGGATAACAGTATACCTTCTACAATAGAAGAATGGCTCGATCAGTTTGATA
>ERZ832522.5159-NODE-5159-length-12158-cov-4.329670_pt1 | contig 12158 bp, 3 predicted proteins | sample MGYA00519951_ERZ832522 | MGnify/ENA primary metagenome ERZ832522 (study PRJEB31850, sample SAMEA3708728) | human gut metagenome | biome: human gut; feature: human-associated habitat; material: faeces | place: China | collected 2014 ... | reverse complement strand
TTCAAGCAAGAAGTTAAAGGGCAAGAAGAAATTATATGTTAGAGTAAAGGCAGTTGGAGCTAAGAAGTGGTCTAAGCCGGTTAAGATTAAAATTAAAAAGTAGTTTAAAATAATAAAAACATTTTTAAGAGGATAGTCATAATGCTATCCTCTTTTTTCGTAAATTGCCCCTATTAATTAATAGGAATCAATGCTATAATCGTAAAGTATCATTTGCCAAAAAATGTATAAAAATGGGCTAAAAATACGAAAATGACAAATGAAAACATTTAACAAAGAGGAGGGAAAACACATGTTAAAAAAAGCAGTTAAGAAATTTTTATCTGTGGTGCTTGCAACAGCAATGGTAGTGAGCAGTATAACTGTTTACGGTGCAAGTGTTAAAGTGCCGGAAGACAGAGTGCTAACATCTGTAAAGGAATATAGTATAGCACCTGGAATTAAAGAGAAACACATTACAACAGTAGATAAGGATGGAAATAATCAGGTTCAGGCCTATATGGCAGAAATTGATTTGAAAACATCTAGTGTTGGAATGATGGCTGGTTATAAGAACTATGATAAGACTGGTAAATGGGGCATGCAGACAGTTCGAGATCAGGCGAAAGCAGCAGAAAAAGCAACAGGAAAAACAATCGTAGCAGCAATTAATGGTGACTATTTTGATATGGGAACAGGTCAGCCATGGGGTTCATTAGTTATGGGTGGAGATATTGTTCAGACTCAGAATGATCATCCATACTTTGCAATAATGAAAGATGGAACAGCTGATTGTAGAGAAGCATATGAACCTTTAGATGATGTAGTTGAAGCTATCGGTTCACCATTCTTTCTTGTAAAAGATGGAAAAGCTTTAGAAGAATTAGCAGCGGATCCTTATGCAATGCCAAGATGTGCAGTAGGTATTAAGGCAGACGGTTCAGTTATCATATATGAAGCGGATGGTAGACAGGCACCAAAGTCATGTGGTCAGTCACTTTATGAAACTGCAAAACAAATGGAAGCTATGGGGTGTGTTGAAGCATTATATTTAGATGGTGGTGGTTCAGCTACATTTGCAACAAAAACAGAAGGAACAGATTCATTAGAAGTAAAGAATAGCCCATCTGATGGAACAGAAAGAAAGGTTTCTTCATCATTATTCATTTATTCAGATGCAAAAGCAGATGGTGAATTTGATCATGCAACAATCTCACCTTTAGAGGAAGTATATACACCAGGTTCAACTGTACAGTTTGAAGCAACAGGTGTTGACAGTGCAGGTGGAAAGGCAGATTTACCTAAAGAAGCAACTTTTGTATTAAAAGATGATAGCTTTGGTAAAATTGATGGAACAACAGGTCAATTTGTTTCTAATGGAACAGAAGGAACTGTAGAAGTACAGTTAAAGTCAGGAGATAATGTTGTTGGTAGCACAACAATTGAAGTAAGAAAACCGGACAGCATTACATTCGTAAATGATGAAGTAAACCTTGGTTTTGAAGAAGAAACAGATTTAGGTTTAACTGTTAAGTGGAACAACAGACAGGTTAATTATGCAGATGGTGATTTTATTTGGACAACTGAAAATGTAACAGATGCTAACAAACAGCCTAGTGATTCATCAATTGGTACATTTAAGGATAATAAATTTACATCATCAGACGGAAATACTTTATATGGAACTATCAGATGTAAGTACAAAGATAGCGACATCCAGGCAACAATTAATGTTGTTGTAGGATTACAGCCAACAGTTGTATATGACTTTGAAGACCATACAATGGAAGATGGAACAGTAATTCCTGCAGCAGACTGGTATTCAACAGCAGCAGACAAGAAAGAACCAAACGCCGGATTTAAGACAATGAATTACGGCAGAGGTGGTAACGAGTCTACAGAAGTTGTTGATATTGCAAGTGGTGAGCCTGTAAGATTTGGTAATCATTCGCTTAAATTAAACTATGACTTCTCACAGTGTGGAGCTGTTACAGAAGGTGCATGCGTAGGTCTTGAAAATCCATCAGGAGACATACCTGGAACACCAACAGGAATTGGTATGTATGTATATGCACCGGAAGGAATACCAAACTTCTGGTTGAGAATTCAGCTATATGATGCTAACGGAACAGTTCTTAACTTGAACTTTACAGAAGAAGCAAAATTGGATGAACATAAACTTGGTGGTTTCGATTGGACAGGTTGGAAATATGTGGAAGCCAGTTTAAAGGATTATCAGGCACCATACAAATTCCTTGGAAACAATATGATTAGACTTATGTTCGTAAACGGAACAGGTATGGGTAAATACGACAAGGATGGAAATGAAATTCAGCCAAGCGACCGTAAGGGAGCAATCTATATTGACAACATCCAGTTCGTATATGGAGCGAATACTGATGATATAGACAACCCAAGTATTGATACAATTTCAGCCAACGGAACTGAATTAAATGATGATGCAGTGCTTGACACAAACAATGTAACATTCACAGCAAGAGCATCAGACTTACAAAACAAATACACATCAGGTGTAGATTTTACAACAGCAAACGTATGGTTAGATGGTGTTAATCTTACAAATGGCGGTAGTATGCATACTGACGTAAGTAAGGATGAAATCTCATTAAATAACCAGAAACTTGCAAACGGAAAGCATACTATCAAATTCTCTGTCAGAGATAAGTTTGGTAACGAAGCGTCAAAGACAAAGACTTTTGAAGTGAAAAATAAAGATGACAATACAGTTACAATTAATGCTACTTCACAGGGAGAAGCAAATATTGGTGACGAGGCGAACATCGACTTTACAGCAAGTGATGCAAGTAAAGTTAATGAATTAACAGCAACAGTTAAATTAGCAAAAGGTTATTCTGATTATTCAGTAAGTTATGCTGAAGGCTTTGAACAGGCAAAAGAACCTGAATATAACAAAGCAGACAATCAGGTAACAATCTATGCTAAGAAAAAAGCAAGTGAAACAAGTAATCAGATTGCAACTTATGCAGATACAGCAAACGAAGACTCAAATAAGATTGCAACATTATCTGTAAAGATTCCATTAGATGTAAGCGACGGAAGCAAATTCTCATATTCAATTCCTAGCGCAACATATAAGATTGCAGCAGGTGACGGTGAAGAAACATATACATTCGTTCAGGATACAGAATATACAGATATTGGAGATTACTACACAATTTCTTTCAGTGACTTAATTGAAGGAATGGACATTACAATGTCAGTTAAAGACAGCAAGACAGGCAAGAGAGTGAAAGGTGTATCTGTTTATAAGGAGGATGGTGAACTTCTTGGTAAGACAGATTTAAGAGGAAATATTACAACATCTAAGTTTCAGGAAGCACAGGCAATTTCAGTTTATGCTCAGGATGACAATGGACATCGTTCATTTATTACAAAGGCACAGACATACGCTACAGCCGGCAATGAAGATGGTACACCAACATTTGTTAAGGTTAATGCTGTCAAAGATTCAACATCTATGAAGAATATCACTTGGGTTTCAAAACCGGGCGTAAGTGAAGACACACCTGTTGTTTTATACGCAAAGAAGAGTGATTATGAAAAAGATGGAGACGCTGCATTCAAGAAGGTTGAAGGCAAGTGCAAACTTACATCTCTTTCAGGATATTCAGATGTAAAATCAAATAAAATTATCTATGCTAATTCAGCAGAAATTAATGATTTAGATGCTGATACAACTTACGTATACAAAGTTGGAGACGGAGATTTATGGTCTAAGGAATATGAATTTACAACTGCTTACAAGAATGAAGATACTAAGTTCTTCTTAGTTGGTGATACACAGGCAGACGATACAACAATTATTTCTAAGATTACAGATATGATTTCAAAAGAACACTATGATTTTGGTGTTCAGACAGGTGACTTTGTAGATGATCCTACAAAGTACGATTACTGGGATAATATTTTAACAGCCTTTGATGGGGATATGTTCAAGGGTGTTGATATGATTCACGTAACAGGTAACCATGAATTAGCAGGTGATCCTGAATCAACAATTGCAAAGAATATGTTCAATATTGAAAGTGAACATCACTATTCAGTAACTTATGGAAATGTATACGTTGCAGTTATCGGATACACAGCTTCAAAGAATCAGACAATTGAAGATGCAAAATGGTTAGTAGAAGATGCAGCAAAGAGCAATGCAAAATGGAAAGTTGTTGTGTCACATCAACCACCTTATGGAACAAATGAAACAACACATGACTGCGAAAACGTACATAAGTATATTTCAGAAGCATGTGACGAAGCTGGTATTGATTTTATGTTCTCAGGACATGATCATGCTTATGCAAGAACAAATCCATTAAAGGCAGGCACAAGAGACACAGAAAACGGAACAGTATATTATGTATGTGGTTCAACAGGTGAAAAATCATACCCTGCAACAAATGTAAGAGGTTATGATTTCGCTAAATTTGGAAACACAGACTACGACGGAATTTATTTCTCAGTTGATGCAAATGCATCAGGATTTACAGTTGATGTATATGATCAGGATGGAGATTTATTAGACACATATACAAAGTCAAAAGGTGAATGTGTAAATGGAATCCATGATTATGTATATCAGGGAGATGGACATTTAATATGTAAGAAGTGTGATGGCTCAAGAAAAGTTGACGGTTATACAGGTATTGCAACTAATAAAGACAATGGTCTTCCAATGTTCTTTGCAAATGGAAATCTTGATAAGAACAGATGGAAAACAAATGACAATGACAACTACTATGTAGGAGAAGACGGAGTAGCAGTTACAGGCAAGAATACAATTGACGGAAAAGAATATACTTTTGATGAAAATGGTAAGTTTGTAAGAGGCTCATTTGTTGAAGAAGTTGTTAAGGATAAGAAAGGCAAAGATGTTACAATTACAAGATACTACACAGCAGGCGGTAGCTATGCATTAATGTGGCAGGAAATTGACGGAAATCTCTATTACTTCCAGAACAGCGGTAAAGAAATGGGTCGTATGTTATCAGGCGGTCAGTGGATTATCACAACAAGAGGTAAGAATACAAAGAGAACTTACACATTTGCTAAAGACGGTAAGCTTACAGTAGGTGCTTTTGAAGATGAACTTGATTCAGATGGAAATGTTAAGGGTACAAGATATTACTGGGGTGATAATTATGTAACAGGTGAAGTAGAAATTAAGGGCAAGAAGTACAAGTTTGATGAAAACGGCTACATGGTAAAAGAGCCTGAAACTACAACTGATACAACAACAGAACCAGCAACAACAGAACCTACTACAACAACAGAAAAGCCGACTACACCGGCAACTACAACACAGAAACCAACAACACAGAAGCCAACAACTAAGAAGCCAACAACTGTAGTTACAACACAGAAACTTGGTAAGGCAAGTGTTGCTAAGAAATCAGCTAAGAGAGTTTCTAAGAAGAAAATCTCATTAATGGTTAAGAAGGTTAATAAGGCTAATGGATATCAGGTAAGAGTTTACACAACAAAGAAAAATGCTAATAACAACAAGAAAGCGTTAGTAACTTGTACAAAGAAAGTTGTAAAAGCTAATAAGAACGCAGTAACAATTAAAGTAACTTCTAAGAAGTTTAAGAATAAGAAAACTTTATATGCAAGAGTAAGAGCATTTAGAAAAGTTGGTAAGAATACATCTTATGGAAAATGGTCAAAACCTGTTAAGATTAAAAACAAATAAGAATAGGAGCAGATAATGTACAGAAAAATAGTTAAGAAAATTATTTCTTGTACAACAGTTTGCACTTTAATTTTAGGTATGAGCAGTGTCAATTTCGACACTGCTTATGCTGAAAATGGGAGTGGATCCGATGTTAGTACAGTAGCTGAAAAAAATACTGAAGACACAAAAGAAAATTTGGCAGGAAACACATCAACAGACGATTACGATGTGACAAAAAGTGGTTTGCCTGTTGTATACATTAACACAGAAGGCAATGCAGAAATTGCATCTAAGGAAGACTACATTGATGCTAATTTAAAAATTCAGGATGCAGGAACAGATGGAACAGACGGAAAAGTAGAATATGATGGGGTTACAGAAGTAAAAGGTCATGGAAATTCTACATGGAGATGGTTTCCAAAAAAAGCATATAAATTAAAATTAGATAAGAAAACAAGCCTATTTGGAATGGGCAAAAATAAACATTGGTTATTACTTTCCAATTATATAGATGAAACTCAGATGAGAAATGCGCTTTCATCAAAGATAGGTAAAACATTTGGTGTAACAGCCATGGATACTGTTTGGGTTGAGGTGGTTCTTAATGGAAAAAAACTTGGAACTTACCAATTATGTGAACAGGTAAAAATATCAAAAGACAGAGCAGATACTTATGACTGGGAAGACACTGCAGGAACAATTGCAGAAAAAATCGCCAAGAAAAATGATTTGTCTAAAAAGGAAGAAAAGGCACTTTCAACACAAATGGAAGAAGACCTTAACTGGATGACAACTAAAACAGTTACATACAATGACGTTACATACAATATCGATAACTATTATGAAATTCCAAACGCTAACGGTGGATTCTTAATGGAAATTGACAACAATGCTGATGAGGCATCCTTGTTTTATACAGACAAGAAACAGTGTGTTATGTTTAAAAATCCGGAATTTATTAAAACAAACGAAACTGTCTTTAATGGCATTAAGACATATATGCAGAATTTTGAAAATGCCACATATAGCACAGACGGTTGTATTGACATAGACGGTGTAAAAACATCTTATACACAGTTATGTAATTTCGATTCTCTTGTAGCTTTTTGGTTTGCTTCTGAAATTCAGGTAAATGAATTTGGCGGAAGAAGTACATACGTTACAAAGGAAATAGATGGCGGTTTAACTTTTGGTCCTATTTGGGATTATGATTTCAGTTCAGGCTCTGTTGCACCTTTCGGAGCACAGGGAATTGAACGTTGGACTGCAAAGGACAGAACATGGTTCTCACAGTATGTAAAAGATCCTTACTTTGTTATAAAAGCAAGAGAACTTTATATGAAAAATAGAGATTTCTTAAATAATATTTATGCTGATGGAGGCTTACTTGACGGCTGGCATGACACATTAAAAACATCAGCGACACATAATGAAAGTATGTGGTTCTATTCAAAAGGTTTTGAAGGAGATTTTGCAACTTTAAAACAGTGGATGAAGAAGAGACTTACATGGATTAATGAACAGTTTGGAACAGACGCCTCAGCAATGAAATCATTTGGTGCACCTGTAAGCAAGGATATAACTGTTTCAATGACAGAAAATAATGGCACAAACAGCGACAACGCATTTCATGTAAGCACCAATACAGATAAGGTTACATTGAAGTTTAAGTCAGATAACAAGGCTGATACTTCATTTAACTACTACATTAACGGAAAATACATTGATAATGTTAAATCTGAGAACAATGAAGTAGTAATAACAATTCCTGCAGAATTATTAACTAATAAAGATTCAAAGAACGTCGTTACAGTATGGGCAAAGGATGCAAATGGTAACCTTACAAGAATGAACTATGCTACTGTAAACTTTACAGATAAGCAAAGTCATACAGTAACATTCAAGGATGAAAAAGGAATTGAAACAACAGAAGTTTTAGATGGCGACACTGTTTACATGGACTATCCAAAATCAGATTCAGCTAATAGAATTTTTGTAGGCTGGACTGATGGGACAACAACTTATGACAAAGAATCACGCGTAGTTGTAAAAGAAGACATTGAACTGGCACCTGTCTGGGAACAGTGTGCAGATGGAGGTTTGGAACATACATGGAAAGAAGAAGTACCTGAAGGTGATGACTTTGAATGTAGTACATGTGGAAAAACTAAATTAGACAAAAACACATACAAGGACATAACAAAGATTTACTGTAATTTAAGCTTAAGATACTCTAATAGCTATACAGGTGGAGAAACAATACCAACAATTGATGTATACTATGATAATAAGAAATTAACAAAAGATGTTGATTATACAATCTCATTTAGAAATGACGTCAATGTAGGTTACGCTACATACACAATTAAGGGTATTAAGAAAAATGGCTTCAAAGGAACAGCGGAAATGTCATATAGAATAATACCAAGAGCCATTTATGCGTGTGTTTCTTATAATATTTTAGGGACTTATGAATATACAGGAAAGCCAATAGAGGCTAAGAATTATTCTGTAAGATTAATTAACAATGAACTAAACTATAATTGCCTATTAACTGAAGGAGTAGACTACACAGTAACATATCAAAATAATGTTGAAGTAGGTGAAGGAACAGCTATCCTTACAGGATTTGGTAACTTTAATAATACAAAGAATGTAAAAATGACTATAATCCCGGCAAAGGTAAAAGCTTTTGCAGGCAAAGCAAACGGCAAAAATGTAACATTGTCATGGAATAAGTCAAAAGAAGTAAGTGGTTACAATGTTTACAGAAGAACAACTTCTACAGAAGAATGGACAAAAATCGCTAATGTGAAAGATACATCTTATGTAGATTCAGATATAAAAGAAGGCAAAACATATAGTTATGCAATTGAAGGCTACACTGCAAAAGACGACAAAACTTATGTAGGTAAGAAGGTTGAAATTGAAGTTAAGAATACTCAGGAAACAACAACTAAACCTACAACAACAACTAAACCATCAACAACATGTAAAAAGACTACAACAACAGCTAAGCCAACAACATCAAAGAACACAGGCAAACTTGCTAAGACAAAGCTTATAACTACAAGTAAAAAGAATAATTCTAAAAAGATTAGTATAAGTTTCAAAAAGGTTAAGGGAGCAAAGAAATATACAGTACAGATTTCTGCAACAAAGAATTTTAAAAAAGTTCTTGTTAAGAAAACAGTGAAGAAAACAAAAGTTTCAATAACAAGCTCAAAAGTTAAAAAGAAAAAGGTATTGTATGTAAGAGTAAAAGCTGTAGGCGCAGCTAAATGGTCCAAGCCAAAGAAAGTTAGAATTAAAAAATAAATACTTATTTTACTAAAATAAAAAATCAAACTGCAATATATTTGTCCGAGGAAGAAAACTCGATGTATTGTCAGTTTGATTTTTTTGTACTATTTGCAATATAGTGAGTGACTTTTAGCTTTGTTATGTAATAAAAATTAATAAAAAAAACATTTTTTATACAAAGAATATAAAAAATATACAGTGAATAGTGCAATTTGCGTGAAAATAATAACAAAAAATATACATAATACACAAAAATTTGCCTGGAACCGTTACAAGGGGAAAAATTGTTTTATATAAAATTGACACTTTAAAAAAAAATGGTATACTTAAAAGGTGTCAAAAATTGGCAACAGAAGGTTGAATGAAAATATTATAGGAAGATTCAATCGGGTATGTTTTTTTTACAATGAAAGGAGAAATAGAGATGAAAAAACAGCTTAAAAAAGCGCTCGCCGTTGTTTGTGCAGTTGCAATGGTAGTAGCAGGAATTACAGTAGTTCCAAACAGTGTAAAAGCTGACACAACAGGAGTAGAAGCACCAGCAGAACAGTTAAAAGAAATTGGTGGAGATGCAGCAGCAACTTGGTTCTATGATGAAGCAAAGACAACAGGAATTGAAAAAGTTGTAAATATTCAGAAACCAGGTTTCGCTAAAGAAAGCGGTGTTTATGTATCAGTACCAGCAGGAATTTCAAAGGTTACTGTAAATGGTAATGATGATGCAGCTTTAACAGCAATCCAGGGAGCTGGAGTTGTAGTATATTTAACATCATTAACAAAAGAATACAACACAGTTGTAATTACATACGCTAATGGAGAAGGAACAGTTGTAATTAAGAATGTTAATGGAACAAAAGATACAGTAACTACAAAAGCAGACGTAACATCAGCAGACGTAACTTCACCAGATGCATCATCAGCAGACGTAACTTCACCAGATGCATCATCAGCAGACGTAACATCAGCAGATGTAACTTCACCAGATGCATCATCAGCAGACGTAACATCAGCAGACGCAACATCAGCAGATGTAACAACAACACCAAAGACTACAACAGCTAAGCCAACAGTTAAGCCAACAACAGCTAAGCCAAAGGCAACAACAAAGAAAGTTTCACTTAAGCAGACAAAGGTTACTAAGAAAGTAACAAAGAAACTTAGCTCAAAGAAAGTTAAATTAACATTCAAGAAAGTTAAGGGTGCTAAGAAGTACACAGTACAGGTATCAACAAGCAAGAAGTTTAAGAAAGTTCTTTACAAGAAGACAGTTAAGAAGACAAAAGTTACTCTTTCAAGCAAGAAATTAAAGAACAAGAAGAAATTATATGTAAGAGTAAAAGCTGTAGGCGCTAAGAAATGGTCAAAGCCAGTAGCTATTAAGATTAAGAAATAATTAAAATTACATATTTTAATCTAACATAAGATCCTTATGAATTGTGATGGTTCGTAAGGGTCTTTTTGTGTGCCAAAAGGTTAATTTGTTATGTGTGTGTTTGGTAAATATAAAAAATAGTAACCCTTTGCAAAGTATATGAGTTCGTTAATTTCAGAACTAATAAAAATGATTTTTATATAAAAAGACACCTTAATAAAAAATAGGCTACTAATTTTGAAAAATGAATCTGCTAGAATGAAAGCAGAATGTGATGGAAGACGCATCGAATCTAATACAATTTTTTGAAAGGAGTAGGATATGAGAAAACAATTTAAGAAAGGTGTCGCTATTTTAAGTGCAGTTTCTATGGTGGCAGCAGGTATATCATATGTACCACAGAATGTAAAAGCTGACGCACCAGTGATAGCAGTTCAGGATAGCGAAGAAGGAGTGAATTATTCAAGCCTTACATATACAAAGGCAGAACCAAATGGTGGTGGAGAGTTCCCAGAACTTTATTATTCAGTTATAACAAATGAACTTCATGCAAAGGTAGATTATCTTGATGCAGGAGCAACATTCCAGTTTGCTTATTCAGCAGACAATAAGCAGGAGGATACAAAGATTACAGTAAATGGCGTTAAAACTGAACCAGGTGCTGGGGTTGTATCAATGTATAATAGTGGCTTAACAAAGTTGAATCCGAAAGCAATGGAAGATAATGCTTATACACATGTTGTTATTACAAGCACAACAGGTAAGCTTGAAATTGTGTTTAAGAAAGGTACCCCAGCAAGTTCTGGCACAACAACAACTACAACAACAGAATCAACAACTACAACAACAGAACCAACAACTACAACAGCAACTACTACAACAACAACTACTACAACAACAACTACAACAACAGAACCAGCTTCAAGTGAATCAACAGATGAATCAAAGGATCCACAGCCAAGCTCAACAGATGAATCAAAAGATCCACAACAGAGTTCAACAGATGAATCAAAAGACGATAATACAGAAGTTACAATGCCAAGTGATTATACAGCATTTGAGAATAACGCAGATTTCGGATATAAGTTTGTAAGTGCACCTGAAGCTGCAAAAGCAGAGGTTAAAACAGATCAGGGGGAAAACTTATTTATTGCCTTTAACGCAGTAGAAGGATTTTTACCTGATTACACAGGATTAAAAGTTAATGGAACAGACAGGGATGTTCCTAAGGGAACAGGAATTACACTTCCAAAATCTTTATTAACAAAAAAAGTAAATGAAGTAGTAATCTTAGACAAAGATGGAAAAGAGATTGTAATTAATATATTCAATGTAAAAGGCAAAGAAGAAAATCCGGTAACTAAACCTGATGAATCAAACACAAGTGGAACAGATGAATCAAAGACAACTTCAACAAAGAATGAAGAGACAGATTCAACAAAAAATGAAGAGTCAAATTCATCATCATCAACAGAAGAAGATGTAAAAGTACCTGTTGCAGTTACAGGATTAGCATATACAGGAACAGAAGAAGCATCATTCAAGTTCTCATGGGAGGCATCAGAAGGTGCTGAATCATATAATGTATACTTAAATGATACATTTGTTGAATCAACTATAGCACCTGAATATAGCTTTAACAGTGCATTATTTGAAAAAGCAGGCACATACACAATTTCAGTTGAAGCTGTAAACAAAGCAGGTAAGAGTGATAAGACATCAATTGAATATGTTGTAAAAGAACCAGCTTCAAGTGAATCAACAGATGAATCAAAGGATCCACAGCCAAGCTCA
>ERZ832522.5155-NODE-5155-length-12162-cov-3.725778_pt1 | contig 12162 bp, 7 predicted proteins | sample MGYA00519951_ERZ832522 | MGnify/ENA primary metagenome ERZ832522 (study PRJEB31850, sample SAMEA3708728) | human gut metagenome | biome: human gut; feature: human-associated habitat; material: faeces | place: China | collected 2014 ... | reverse complement strand
CGTCACGTTTGTTGTGTTCTTTATCCTGAACCTTGCGCCTGGCGATCCCGCGGCCGCCGCAAGCTGCTTCGCCCACAACGTAGAGTCCCGGTACAACATTTCCGGCCGCATCGAGCGCGCGGTGAGATGAGTCGGTCGAGATGCCGTCCATCGTGATATGCATCGCCCAGGTGCGGGGTGATGCATAGAATGGAGGATTATCCAGGGGGGCATTGGGCCCGAAGCTGGATCGGCCGAATTCTGGGTCGTTGAAAGTACGAGTCATCTCGTTGTAATCGTCGACAGTTTTCAGGAATGTCGCCTCGTCGACGCCCATGAGGCCCGCCAGTTCTTCAAGTGTGTCGGCGCGGTAGAGGATGCCCCGCTCAATGGCGTACTCGACGTCCATGCCTGTGTGGGTCTTGCCGTCCGTGATCATGGAGCTGTCGTGGTCGACCACCTGGAAACCCACACCCCCATCCTGCTCCATCAGGGCGATCGTCATGTCAGTTCGACTGCCGCCCTCGTCGCAGAAGCGTTTGCCGGCCTTGTTCACGTAGATGCTCTCATTGGTGGTTCCGACGGTTGTTTCGGTGGCGTAGAGCACGGTGTCCACGAAGGGGAAGACCATCTGGTTAAAGGGCAATTCGGCGAAGGCGGCGCCTGCTTCTGTGGCCATGCGGATGCCGTCTCCAGTGTGTCCGTAGTTGTTGTCGCAGTGGAAGGTGTCGAGATCTTTCCAGTTCCACATCTTGTCGTGCTCTTTCAGCATATCCTGGTTGTCGGCATAGCCTCCAGAGGCGATAACGACACCGTCTTTAGCGCGCACGGTGTACGTGCTGCCGTTTGCGCTGCTGCCAATGACGCCAGTCACGCGACCGCTTTCAGTGATGAGCTCGGTTGCCGGCGTGGCGAACAGGATGCGAAGATCGAGTCCTTCCATCTCTCGTTCGAACACGTTGAAATAGCCTTCTCCATTCACGTCTTCTGAGGAACCCGAGAAATGCGCCCAAGAATAACCGGGAATTGCGACGAGTGGCATCCAGGGAAACTGCATGGTGTCGAGCCATGCCGTGCCCCCCTCCACATCCGTTGCATAAGTGTGTTGGAAGTCGTAGGTGTTGCCCTCAAGCATGCAGAGTTGCAGCGCAAGGAATTCGGGCGAGCTAAAGAGTTTGGTGTTCCCGTTTGCGTAGTAGTCGTCCCATTGTTGCTGCACCTCATCTACCAGAGAGGCGTCAAGCCCGGCGTCTCGATTGAACTGAAGAACTTCTTGGAAGATCTTCAGGTAGCCGTCGTTCACTTCGACGCGTAATTCTTCGGGTGCGTTGGCATACTCGATGAAACCGCCACTCACGAGGGCGTTGCCGCCCATGCTCGAGGACTTCTCGAACACGACGACCTTCGCTCCCTGCTGAGCAGCTGCTAGTGCAGATGCCATTCCAGAAATGCCGGCGCCTATGACGGCGAGGTCGCATTCGATCTCCTCGTCGGTTGGCTGCTCTTTGGGAACCTCCGCACGCTTCAAAGCGCTCACGTCGCCATCGGCTTGACGCGCGCAGTCTTCTACGGCCGAGAGCAGCGCGAGGGATGAAAGCGTCGCTCCTGTCACCGCGTCGACGGCGAGTGATTGTGATGCTACGATGATCTCAGGGATCTTCTCAAACGCCGGTGCGGCGATGCGTTCGGTTTCTCCGTGATCGACGACGCGGACGCTGTCGATGGCAGTGTCGGAGAAGACGACCTCGACGGTGATATCGCTCTTCTTGCCGAGTGCCGTGGCCTGGTAGGTTCCTGCGACAAATTGAGTTGTCGTGCCGCCCGTCTCTGCGACGGGGTGTGACGAAGCGCATCCCGTCGCGCCTAAGGCCAGAGCTGCCGCTGCGACCGAGCTTGCTTGCACAAACCGTCTGCGATCGATGACGTGGTTCTTTCCGTGTCCCATGTTCCCTCCTATGTTCGAATCTTGTCGGCGAGACGCCCTCGCCCCTGCTGTCGTTCATTATGGGATCGGTTCGCCCGAGGGTCTTTTGCAAGTTGTTGCGTGATTTGTGCACAAACCGTACAATTCGCTACAACGACAAAGGGGATCAGGGGGTTGTGGTGCTCAACATGGAATATGTGCCCGAGTTGCTCGTGCTGGCGGAAACACTCAGCTACACGGAGACGGCGCGAAGGCTGCACATGTCTCATTCGGCTGTGAGCCGTCACGTTGACGCTGTGGAGCGGGCGCTGGGGGCTCGGCTATTTAATCGTACGACTCGCAAAGTGGAGCTGACCGATGCGGGACGAGCGGTTATTGCCGACTTCTCTGCCATGCAGGCCCATTACACTCATGTGCTTGATGAGCTTGGTCGACTCGCGGAGGATGTGCCAGTCATACGACTGAGCTGTCCGGATTTTTGGATACCGTGTTATCTTGAGCCGTTGTTGGCGTTTCTCTCCCTCGAGCAATCTGCTCTTCGTGTCAAGTTGGAATCGAATCCTCCTGTTGTGGGTTTGAGCGCGGTGGAGGAGGGCCGGTGCGATCTTGCCTTTGGTATCGGGCTTCCCACGGAACTGAAGCCCCCGATGAACATGAGGTTGTTTCTTCGTGAGAGAATTGTGGCAACGATTCATGAAGACAATGCGTTGGCGGGATGCGAGACGCTAGCGTTGGAGCAGCTTGCTGGTGAGCCTTTGGTGGTTCTCGACGATCGGGCCGAAGGATTCAGCCGCATGAACGAAGAGATATTGAGATTTTTTACGCAGCGCGGTTGTGCTCCCTGCGACATACGACGTACTGAGCAGATTGAGACGCTCGGGCTTAAGCTGAGCGAATGCAAAGGATATGCCCTTACGCCTGCGTCGCTGCAGTTTCCTCATAGGGATTACCTGCGGGCGATCCCCCTTGAGGAAGAGGACATCTCTTTCCCACTGTGCTTCTTTTTTCGCACAGATCGCTTGAGCCCTGCGCTGACCAGATTTTTCGAATATGCCGAGCAATTTGTCTTGTTGTCGGGGGAGCGCGCCGGAGACCTTGCTACTGCTCCGTCATCAGCAAATCGAGCAATTCTTGACGGGTATTGATGCCGAGCTTCTCGTAGATGTGGCGGGTGTGGGCCTTCGCGGTGCCCTCGGCGATGATGAGTTCGTGGGCCACGCCGGAAAGCGACTTGCCCTGAGCAAGCAGCTCCATCACCTCCCGTTCGCGTGGCGTGAGGCGGCGCGCTTCGGCCACGGTGGCGCAGCGACGCGCCAGACGCGTGCGCTCGTTCTCCTCGGGTGGTCGCTTGCCCATGAAGGCGATGCCCCAGCGCTCGCCGATCTCGCGTTCGTTAAGCACGAGAGTTGCCACCGCCACAATGGCCGCAATGGCGACTACGGCACCGATGGCTGGTCCCGTGCCTCCGAACAGGCCGGATCCATCGAAGAGGAGCGCTCCCTCGCGGCCGACCCAACTCACGAGCAGCAACGATTCCTCGATGCCGAACAGCAGAAGCGCACTTACGCCGAAGCGCTTGGAGATGTCGCAGAGGAACAGGAACACGATGGCGTTGAAGAGCATTACGCCCAGGGCCGTGCAGAAACTGCCGGCCAAATTGCCACCAAGGCCGAATAGCGGCACGACGAGGAGCCCGCAGCAAAGGAGAATAACCGGCGCCCGGTACAAGGCGGACAAGGGCAGTCGGTTGGAGAACCACCACACCCACGCGAACAGCACGAGACCGCCGACCAGGGTGGTTACGGTGGAATGGGAGCCGACCAGCAGGGGATAGGCGCTGCGAATGTGAGCCGAGCTGTAGCTGGCCACCAGCTCAAAGAGGGCGAGGATAAGGAAGAACTTCCAGGGAATGAGCCGGCGGGCCGATCTTCTGCCGGGACGTAGAGTCGGTAGGAGCGATGGGCCAGGGCCGCCGAAAGCGCTGGCAGTATGAGCAGAGCCCCGTAAAGGTACTCATCGCTGAAGCCCTGAAGCACAAAGGTAAGCACGACCCCACTGATGGTAGCGAGCGCGTAGTACAGCGCCACGCGGGTAGGGCTGAGGCAGCTGTAGATTTCGCACCACAGCAGAATGAGAAGGGCCGAGCCGATGCCGCCGGCCAGGGTTGCCGGCGCAACAAGGGCGTCGGTGGTTGCGGGCAATGCCAGAGCCGCCACGTTCGCCGCCACGGAGAACCCAAGTAGAAGAGCGATGGCCCCATAGACCCAGCGTCGCCCAGCCAAAGGCGCGATGCGGCTGGAGAACAGGGCGATGACGATAGCGCTGCCGGCGAGCATCACATCGTAGGCGAACTGGCCGGCGGTACCGCTGACGGGCATGGGCACCGAGGGATTTGCATAGGTGAGCGACACCCAAGCGCGCCACAGGGCGAAGCCGAGGAAGGCTTGGGGCATATCGAGCAAACGCATGAGTGAGTGCTTTGGTGCAGCTTCATTGTGGGCCATGGCGTTACCCCCTCTTGTCCGCCTTTGGCTGCAAGGGTCGTGCTTTCGCGGTGTCAACAGCGACCATTATAACGTGACGGGCTCTCTGCGGGGGCGAATGGCCGTGGCCGCAGCTGGTGCTCTCGTTGTGAGAAGAGTGCGGGGCACGTCGGCAACCGCTCAGAAACATGGAACGCTAGTGCCGATAAGATTGACGGTAGGGCTGGCGTTTCCCCAGGAAAACAGGGTGTTTATGCCACCTGTTTACAAAGATAAACAGCGAAAGTGCTGCGCGGTAGATGTGCGGTGGAGCTCGAGCAGGCATAGTGAGAGCCAGCAAAGCCGTTCGGCGCCGCGAAGTCGCAAGGAACGCTCGGGGCCGGCGGAAGGGAAAAGAGAACACATAGGAGGGTTCCCATGAACAAGATCGCCAACACGCATTTCGCCAGTTCCACCGCCGGCTCGCTCAGCCGGCGTAGTCTGTTCAAGCTCGGCGGGCTCGCTACAGCCGTCGCTGCCGGAGCTTCACTGGCCGGGTGCGCGCCTCAGCCGAAGAGCGCGTCTATGGCCGATACCGGATCGGGCGCGACGCGCGCTGCCGACGGTACGCCCAGCTTCCTCATCGCGCCTGAACCCATTACGGAGTTCGATGAGACGCGCGACTTTGAGGTCGTCGTCGTGGGCGCCGGCGTCTCGGGCATGGCTGCCGCCATGTCGGCCGCTGAAGCTGGTGCCAAGATTGCCTGTGTGCAGCGCGAGGCCACGCCTTCCTCCCAGGGCAACATGGCCGCTGGCGTCGATTTGAACCAGACGAGCGAAGCAGGCAAGCAAGCCCTTATCAGCTATCTCATCAAGTTGGCCGACCACCGCAGCAACCGCGCTCTTCTGGAAGCCTGGGCCGACAACTCCTTCGAGGCGCTGTCCTGGTTCCGCGAGGCCGCGTCCGCCGGCGGCATCGAGGTGAATCCCGATGAGCCCCAGGCCGACCGCGTGCTGCACATCAGCGGCTACGACGTGTACCTGCACGCCAACACCTACTTCCGCATCGGCCACGACGAGGTGGTGAAAGCCATCGCCCCCATTGCCGAAAGCGCGGGGGTGGAGTTCTTCTTCAGCTGCCCGGCCCAGCAGCTCGTTACCGACGAGTCCGGCCGCGTGACCGGCGTGGTGTGCGAGGAGGACGGCAAGAATGTGCTGTTCAACGCTAGCAAGGGCGTCATTCTGGCTACGGGCGACTACCAGTGCGACCCGGAGATGGTGGCTTACTACTGCCCCGACATCAAGGAGTTCCCGCCCTGCCAGATGAACCGCACCGGCGACGGCCACAAGATGGGCGTGTGGGCCGGCGGCGAGATTGAGCCGACGACGCACACCAAGATGATCCACGACGCCCGCGTGGGCCGCGTAGACACGCCGCACTTGCTGGTGAATGCCAAGGGCGAGCGCTTCATGTGCGAGGGCCCCATGCAGGGCTACCTGAACAACTACGTGCGCGAGTACATCCACGAGGCCGGCGGCGATGCCAAGGCGGGCAACCTGTATACCATCGTGGATGCGAAGTGGCAGGACCAGATTGCGGAGTGGAAGGCCATCGACCCGGAGATCGACGCCTCGAACTGCAAGTGGTTCTACGAGGGCAACACCATCGAGGAGGCCTGCGCCGCCATGGCCGCCGATACGGAATCGGGCGCCTACGAGTTGGACGCCGCCGCGGTTCAGGCGACGGTGGATCGCTACAACGAGCTTTGCGCCAAGGGCTCCGATGACGACTTCGGCAAGAACCCCACGTTCATGCGCGCCATCGACACCCCGCCGTTCATCGTGGTGCCCCACGAGTTCGGCATGGGACTTTCGGCCATCATCGGCGGCCTGCTCATTAACGCTGACAACCAGGTGCTGAAGGCCGACGAGCACACGCCCATCGACGGCCTGTTCGCCGTAGGCAACGTGTCCGGCTGCTTCTACGGCGGCGTCGACTACCCCATGGACGTGCTGGGGCTCTCCATCGGCCGCGCCATCACCGGCGGCTACCTCGCCGGCAAGCACGTAGCGAGCCTGTAGCGACGTTTCCATACCCACACCCTCCCCTCGAGAGCCCGCCGACACGCGGGCTCTCGTTTCTCTTACAACAATGAAAGTCGATTCGTAAGGCGTGGGGGGGCGGAGAAGGGGCTATACTGGCAGCATGACATTTCGAAACAGGAGGTATCTCCCATGACTGACCAGCAGAATCCCTTCAGCACCATGCCCGAGCCGCCCGCTGCGCCCGATCCGGCCCAGGCTTTCGACAACGCGCAGGGCCAGGGGCAGGCCGCGCAGTCCTACGACACCGACCAAACCGCTCAGCAGGCTTACGACCCCTACCAGGCGCAGCAACCCTACGGCGCCGGCCAGGGCTATGACCCCTATCAGGCCCAGCAAACCTACCAGCAGCCCTATCAGGCCACCTACGAGCAGTCGCAGCCGGCCTACCAGCAGGTGTACGCCCAGCCCGTGGCCCCGGCGGCCCCTGCAGCTCTTTACCCGATGACCGACACCGACCGCAATCTGCGCCTTGTGGCGTTCATCTTCTGCATCCTGTCGCTGGTGGGCTCGTGTTGGCTCATCATCCCGCTGGCGTGGATGATTCCCATGTCGGTCATCTCCTGGGGCATCTACAAGGGCACCAAGGCCAACACCGTCGCCTTCGACGTATGCACCCTCATCTTCTGCTCGCTCGTGGCCGGCATCTTGCTGCTGTGCTCGAACAAGGATCGGTAAGGCGCTCTCTGCAGAGCTTGTCAGTTCGCAAGCTGGTGAGTCTGGGTGCCCTGGCATTTTGTGCGCACAGCTTCATAGCCCACGATTTCGCGCGTACGCAGCTTCGCGGCCTGCAAACTGCGTAGTCTTGTGATTTTGAAAACGCGTCGTCGCCAAACACGTGGCCGCTCAAAGGCGCGCCGGGCTAGCAGCCCCGGTGCGCCTTATTTTGTTCCACGTCTCTTTCGTTTCCACGGTCTCCGCCGTTTCCGTGACAAAACAAGGCCTTCTCGTGCACAAAAATCGACTTATATAGACATTCGGGGATGCGGAAAGGGAGAAAGAACGCTATATAAGCCTCAAAATGTGCTCCCCCGCTGTTTCAAAAGTCTATATAAGTCGATTTTCGTGCACGAAGCTCCCTCATTTTGTCACCGTTGGAGCTGGGTCGGCAGCGCGCTGGGCAGGTTTCTCCAACGAGTACGGAAAGATTTTCCGAGTACTTCATCTACCTATGGATTTGGCCGCACGGCCGATGCAGGTTTGGAAGCGCTCGCTGCGCTACGCGGCCTTCGGGGGCTTGATGAAGAAGGAAACCGCCAAGGCCGCGATGGCCACGCCGAAGAAGACCCAGAAGGCGCCGAGGTAGCTGCCCGATCCCATTTGCGAGAGGGCGAGAATCTGCGGACCTACGATGGCGGCCGGGATCATCTGGCAGGTGGCGATGGCGTAGTTGATGCCGTAGTACTTCGGCCCAAAGAAGGTGCCCACCATGGCCGACATCGAGCACATATTCCCACCGTACATGAGGCCGAGCAGCATAAAGCCAGCTACGAGCAGCGGGAAATTGCCGCCCATCATGGCGAAGGCGCAGCAGAGCATGCCCGCGGCGAAGGCCACGGCGATCCAAGTGAGGCACAGGCGGTAGCCGAACTTGTCCCAGATGAATCCGTTGATGAGGCGCCCGAGTCCGTTCATGGCCGACACGCTGCCCATGGCCGCGGTAGCCAGCATAAGCGCCTCGGCCTCGGGCAGCGCGGCGCTGACGCCCGCGCCGGCCGCCGCCGCGCCGCTCGCTCCCGCCCCCGCGCCTGCGCCCATGAGCAACTCCATGGCCGCCGGCACTGCCTGGCTGATGAGCGCCAGACCGCCGCAGGTGACGAGCATCAGATACACCATGAACACCCAGAACGTGGGCGTGCGCACCATTTGGGAGCCGGTCATGTCGACGGCTGCCACGGTGGCGTTCTGTCGCGCCTTCTCAAGCAGGGGTTTCACGTACTCCGGCGTCGGCAGCTTCATGATGAAGGCGCCGGCCCCCACCAGCACGACGAAAATGGCCCCCAGCGCGCCGAAGGTCATGCGCCATCCGAGCGCGCCCAGCATCGTAGTGACAACGGGGGACAGCAGCATGGTGCCGCCGCCGAAGCCCATGAGCATGGCGCCAGAAGCCAGGCCTTGCTTATCGGGGAACCATTTCAGCGTGACGGACATGACCACGTCGGTGCCAAGGCCCACGCCGGCTCCCACCAACACGCCGTAGGTGGCGTAAATGAAGGGCAGCGATTCGGTGAAGGCCGAAGCGATAAGTCCCAGTCCCAGGCAGGCGGCCGTGATGAGCATGACCGTGCGCGGGGACGTGCGCTCTTCCAGCGCGCCCGCTACGAGCATGCCGGCGCAGAAGGTGATGATGGAGAGCGTGAACACCACCGAGGTGGCCGAGCGATCCCAGCCGAATTCCGCCTCCAGCGGGTCGACGAACAGCGACCAGGCATAGATGAGCCCGAAGAACATGAGCAGGACGAAGGCAACGAAGAAGTACAGCAGACGGTGCGGCGTTGTTTGAGTCGCTGTGGCGTGCGTCTGCGATGCTGCATGGGACATGGCTCCCCCTTGGAATTGCGTGGGTCGGGATTCCAGTGCCAGCCACTGCTCAGTCTATCAACTGCATAAAAAAGAGCAAGAGGAAAATGGTGCAGCAACAGCTTAAAAAGCTAGCCGCAAAATCACGTCCTTTACGTAAAAAGGGTGATTTTGCGGCTATTACTATAATGAAAAGCGATAAATTCAGGAAGAAGGTAGCCACAAATGAACGGTTGTCACGGCAAAACCGTTCATTTGTGGCTTAAGGCCGAGGAAGGGGACGCGTATCCTCGCGGAGTTACCCCAGTGCGCACGCTCTTGCAAGGAGTTGCCCTGTGCGTTCGTTCTTGCAAAGAGCCAGTTGCGAAGCGGAGCTTACCCCTCGACAGCGAGAAATCGTCCCTGCTGACGGCTTCGGGAAAGACCCAGCTAGAACTTAGAAAATCAGCGGAAAACTAATCTATAACGGCGCAGCAACGAAAACCGCCCCCGTCACCAAAACGCCGAGCGAGAGCGCAGGATATGAAACGAATCCGCGAGTTCGTGCGTTGAAGCTCGCCCGCAGGACGGCTCAAGGGAGTTGTCCGCAAGGCCGCCCGCCCCGGCGCACCCTGGAAAGGAAGACGACAATGGTCACTCAAAAGCAGCAATCAATTATCGATCACGCTCAGCTGCAGAAGATCAACGGCTGGCAGCATATCAAGGTGAAGGGCACCCCCTACGAGTGCGGCTTCCAGGAGGGCTACCTTCTGGCCGACGAGTACCAAGACGCCCTGCGCGTGTACAAGTTCATGACCCTGGAAACCTTCGGCATGACCTACGAGTGGTTCGCCGAGCAGGCGCTGAAGTTGCACCGCGACAAGATCCCCACCCGCTGGCTCGAAGAGCTGCGCGGCATGGCCGAGGGCCTGACGGCGGCGGGCATTCCCACCACCACCGACGACATGATCGCCTGGAACGACTGGATGGAGATCACCGGCTACTGGTGGCCGCAGAACGCCGGCAAGGTCATGAGCCGCCCGTTCATGAAGACCCACCGCAAGGAGCACTGCTCCGCCATCGTGGCCACCGGCTCGGCCACGGTGGACGGCAAGCCCTATCTGGGCCACGAGAGCTTCGACGAGTTCTGGAGCGGCCAGTACTTCAACGTTTGCAAGCGCGTGGAACCCGACGACGGCTACGCCTTCATCATGCAGGCCTCGGCGCCGTGCATGCTGTCGTCCATGACCGACTTCTATGTGACCGCCGCGGGCCTGAACATCACCGAGACCACGCTGGCCGGCTTCGACCGCTACGACGATGCGGGCATGCCCGAGTGGGTGCGCATCCGCGACGCCGTGCAGTACGCGGCCACCATCGACGAGTTCGTCGAGCGCCTGAACAAAGGCAACAACGGCGGCTACGCCAACGCCTGGCTCATCGCCGATCACAATACCGGCGAGATCGCCCGCTTCGAGCAGGGCTTGGAATTCACGAGCCTCGAGCGCACCTTCGACGGCGCGTATTTCGGCTGCAACGCCGTGTTCGACCCGCGCATTCGCAACCTGGAGTGCAAGGACAACGGCTTCAACGATCCGCGCCAGCAGACCGGTGCCCGTCGCCAGCGCTGGATGGAGCTCATCGACCAGTACTACGGCAAGATCGACCTGGAAGTCGTGAAGAAGATGCTCGCCGACACCTACGACGTGTATCTCGGCTACAACTGCCCGTCGAGCCGCGACATCTGTGCCCACTACGACGTGGATCCGCAGTACTACGCCGACGACCCCGATGCCGTGTGGAACATCCCGTTCTACCCGGCCGGCTCCTGCGACGCCAAGGCCGCTGGCCCCGACGACGTGAAGCACCTGAAGATGTGGGGCCGCTACGGCCGCGCCGACGGCGTGGAGTTCGTGGCGAAGGACTTCATGGACCAGCATCCGCTGTGGAAGTGGATGGACGGCTACCTGGAAGATCGCCCGACTCAACCCTGGACGCTCTTCGACTAAAGGGAACTCGGACCGGCGCTTTTCCGCGGCGCCGCGTTCCTTCCATATAGATCAACGCTAATCAATCGAGGATAAGGAGCATAGATTATGGAAATCTCAAAGGAACAAATCGCGAAGATGGCCGAATCCTACAAGAAGGCCGAAACCCAGCACGTGGCCCAGCGCGCGGTGACCAAGAACGGCATTCTGGAGTCGGCGGAAAGCGTGGAGGTGCTCAAGCGCATGAGCCCCAAGAACTTCGCGTTTTCCATCGACGTGGACGACCAGGCCGTGGCTAACCAGAAGATGTCGGGCCGCTGCTGGATGTTCGCCTGCCTGAACGTGCTGCGCTTCCACATTGAGAAGGAGCTGGATCTGCCGAAGGGCACCTTCGAGTTGTCCCAGGCCTACCTGGCGTTCTTCAACAAGCTTGAGCGCGCTGCTTGGTTCCTCGAGCACGCGGTGGCCACGGCTGACAAGCCGTTGGGTGACCGCGAGGTCGACTGGCTGTTCACGACGCCCATGGCCGACGGCGGCGACTGGGATATGGTGTGCGCCCTGGTGAAGAAGTACGGCGTGGTGCCGCACGAGGCCCAGGCCGAGACCCACTGCACCAACAACACCGCCGAGCTGAACACGGTGCTCTCGCACCTGCTGCGCCAGGACGCCCTGAAGCTGCGCACCATGGCCCAGGAGGACAAGGACACTGCGTCCGTCCAGGAGGAAATGCTCAACGAGGTGTACCGCGTGCTGGCCGTGTGCTTCGGTGAGCCGGTGCAGAAGTTCGACTTCACCTACAACGACGCCAAGGGCCACTACCATGCCGACCTCGGCATCACCCCGTTGGAGTTCCTGAAGAAGTACGTGCCCATCAACTTGGACGACTACATCGGCGTCATCAACGTGCCCGGCGACGACAAGCCCTACGGCCGCATGTACGCCATCCAGGATTCCGACCAGATTCCCGAGCGTCGCAACCTGTACCTGAACGTGCCGATGGAGGAGCTGAAGGGTTACGTCATCGACTCGCTGAAGGACGGCGAGCCTGTCTGGTTCGGCTCCGATGTGCTGCAGCACTGCGATCGCAATGCCGGCGTCATGGACTTCGATCTGTACGACCTCGAGGCTCTGTTCGGCGTGAAGTTCACCATGGACAAGGGCGAGCGCTTCAAGGCAGGCATGGGCCAGTACGATGCTCTCGGCGTTT
>ERZ832522.5154-NODE-5154-length-12165-cov-3.696036_pt1 | contig 12165 bp, 6 predicted proteins | sample MGYA00519951_ERZ832522 | MGnify/ENA primary metagenome ERZ832522 (study PRJEB31850, sample SAMEA3708728) | human gut metagenome | biome: human gut; feature: human-associated habitat; material: faeces | place: China | collected 2014 ... | reverse complement strand
CCGTGTGCATCGTGCTCATTCTGATCCTGCACGGAACGATCTGAGTCTCAGAGGCGCAGCAGATCGGTAAAATGATCGATGCGCTTATCCCAGTGCGCGGGCTTGCCGAAGCCGTAGGCCGCCCACACGAACGGCAGGCCCGCCTGCTCGGACGCTTCCATGTCGCCCTGCGTGTCGCCGACGTAGACCGCGTCGCGGACATTGCAGCGCTCACACAGCAGGCGCAGCGTCTGCCCCTTCGGCAGGCCCGTGTTCCCGAAGCAGTCGAAGTCGCTGATCAGGCCGCCGAGGCCGCCGAGGGCGCCGAGGGTACCCAGCAGTAAGCTGCTCTCGACAACCCAGGCGTTTCCCAAGGACCCGCGCTCAGGCACGGGTCCTTTTTCGTAGCAGCGCATGATGCTTCAAGAGGGAATTCCCCCGAGGACGTACTCTCGGTCGCGCAGCCAGCAGCGAGCTTTGCCGACGAAGGGTTCGCTCTCTGCCGGCGGCATTCGAAAGCAGCCAAAGGCGCCACGTCCATTTGTGGAGGAGCTGCCGCGAAAACCGTTCTCGTCCGCGAAATGCGTTATGCTTCTTCCCTAGAACCCCGTTCCGCTCTCTTCGAAAGGCCTTCCATGCTCTTCTGCGATATCGATCTTCTCGACGCCGACTTCGCTATCAAGCGCCACCAATGGGTGGGGGTGCGCGACGGCCGTATCGCCTATATCGGCTCGGTGTCTCCCGCGCCCGATGAAGCTGCTACCTTCGGCGAGACTTACGATGGCACGGGACGTCTGCTCATGCCCGCGCTCTACAACGCCCATGCCCATGCCCCCATGACGCTTCTGCGCGGTTACGCCGAGAACTTGCCGCTGCAGCGTTGGCTCGAGGAGAAGTGCTTCCCCTTCGAGGCCAAAATGACCGCCGAGGATTGCTATTGGGGCACGGTGCTCGCCTGTGCCGAGATGGCGCGCTTCGGCGTGGTCAGCTTTTCGGACATGTATTACGCGACCGAGGAGCGTGCCCGTGCGGTGCTTGAGGCCGGCATGAAGGCTAACATGTGCGAGGGGCTGGTGGCCTTCGAGGAGAAGCCCTACGGGGAATATCCGATCTGCGCCCAGATGGAGGCTCTCGTGCGCGACTGGCACGGGGCCGGCGACGGACGCATTCGCATCGACTACAACATCCATTCGGAGTACCTGTCCACTGAGACGGTTTGCCGCGACATTCTGGATATCGTGCGTGGCACCGACTTGCGTCTGCACATCCATCTGTCCGAAACCGAGAAGGAAGTGCGTGAGTGCCGCGAGCGCCACGGTGGCCTCACGCCGGTGGCCTATTTCGACAGCTTGGGGTTGTTCGAGGTACCCGTGACGGCGGCTCATTGCGTGTGGATGGATGACGCTGATTTGGATATCTGGCAGCGGCACGGGGTGTTCGTCGCCAACAACCCGGCTTCCAACATGAAGCTCGGCAGCGGTTTCGCGCCCATTCCCGAGATGCTGCGCCGCGGCATTCCCGTGTGCCTGGGCTCCGATGGTATGGCGTCGAACAACAACCACAACCTGTTCCACGACATGTACTTGCAGGCGCTTATCTACAAGGGCGCGACGCTTGATCCGACGGCGGTCACGCCCCAGCAGGCGCTGGCGGCGGCGACGCGTACCGGCGCGCTTTCCCAGGGCCGCGAGGATTGCGGTGTGGTGGCGGAAGGCGCCCGTGCTGACCTGTGCGTGCTGGACATTACGGGCCCGTCGTGGTGCCCGGCGCCCGATCCGGTTTACAACCTGGTCTATGCGGGCGACGGGGCCGACGTGGTGCTCACGATGTGCGATGGCGAGGTGATTTATCGCGCCACCTCCGCTGCTGCCTCCGCCGATGCCTCCTCCTGCGCCGATCGCGGTCGCATCCAGCATGCTGTCACGAACGCCGAATGGCCCACCATTGATGTCGAGCGCGCCAAAGCCGAATGCGCCGCCCGCACCGCCCGCATCATCAGCGAGCTCTAACTTAGGGTGGCCCAGCTGCTCCGTCCGCGCTGCGTCATCGGGGGACGCGGCGCTCCGTCTCCGACTGCCTTTCGCGCCACAGCCTGAGGCCTCATTTTGCCATCTGGGTTTGGAGCGAACGGCGCATCGGCCTTCGATCCGCAGCCCGGGGCGCCTTTTTGTCGCATGGTTCTGAAAGGTGCGACATTTTGGCCCCTCGGGCTGCGGTGTTAACCATGAAAAACAAAGTCGCAGCAAGAAAAGTACCAGGTCACAGCTTTGTTCCTTCAAACCTCTCCCCGGCAACCCGCAGCCAGACCGGCAAAAATGTCAGAACGAGGAGGGACGTCTGACAAAAATCGTTCTCGGGCTACGGCTGGCGGTGCTCATTATTGCCAGCAGGGGAGCCCCATGGCTGCTCGCAGGTGTTTGTGCTTTGCGTCGAAGTCGCCTATGCGAAATCGGATCGGTTTGCCAAGTATGCGGGCAACCGAGAGTGCGATTTTCCTTGTTTCGCTAACCGAATTGAGCTGTAGTCGTCCCACGGTGATAATCCGGTAGTTCATGGCCTGCAGCGCCATGCGTTTAACGGCGTCTTCCTGCAGCTGTTCGGACGTAAGGTGCCGCTCGTCGCTGTCGTACTCGAGAACGAGCCTTTGGGCGGGCCAGCAAACGTCCGCGACATAGTACTCTTTTCGGGAGAGCGGGCGAGCGAGGCTGGTGAGCTCGATGGAGTAGTTCAGTGTCGGTCGGGCAAAGTGGTAGCCGCCGAGATGGTTGGGGAGCGTCATGAGAAGAGCGAGGGCTGCTTCTCTCGGCGAGGCAGCGTTATTGAGAATCCAAGGAGCGGCGCGTCTCGTCATGGCGCAGCCTCGTATGTCCCGATGGGCTAAAAGAGCTTCTCGAATGCGCTCGGATGAAGTAAGCGCGGGACGATTAAAGACGGTGTCGAAAGGGGGTGTTAGACCGTAGGTGCCGCAAAGGGCGCTTCCTTTGAAGATCACTTCGGCAAGATCGCGACTCCAGTTGCTTTGGAGAAAAGCGATCTCGGGGGAAGGAGCAAAAAGCCCTTGCTCGATACGCAAATAGCAATTTTGCCAAAGGGGCTCCTCTGCAACATGGCAGCGCACGTCTTTGAGATTGCGCTTTTGTTGACGCGAGGGAACGATGACATGAAAAGGCTTGCTCAGCCAAGGGAGCCTATCCTCTAGGTACTGAACGGCGGCAGCGTTGGGGGCGATGTCCTCCTGGTGGGCGATATCGAGCCACAGGGTGGGGAGAGAGGCGAAATCGCCGTGTTGATAGAAGTCGAGGGCGCTTAAGCCCCATAGTATCAGTTTCGACATTGGCCGTCCTTTTCCAATCGATGATGAAGCCGTATGGGGGTGAGGGGTTGCTGGCACGATCCCTCCGCGCTCCGCGCGTTCGAGCAGATTACTCTTTCCGAACCGCATTAATGACGCGAGAATGTCCCGGTTGGCTCCTCGCGCCAACCGTAGCGGAGTCGCATGGGACGGCGGTGGGGCGTTCGGGCCAACTCGCGGATCAGCTTGCGAATCGGCTCGCGGACCAACTCGCGAATCAAACCCTGAGAAGCTCCCCCTGAGAAAAGCGCACGAACTTCGTCTCGCGAATTTCTCGCTGTACTCAGCGGACGCGGTGCCCTCTGCTAATATGGATGCCACGGAAAAGACGCCGTTCGTCGGCGCTGAAAGACCGCTCGCTGGCGATGCGCCAGGAACTCGCAGGCCGCAGACCTGCCAGCCAAGAGCTCGCGGGTCGCGGACCTATCAGTTGGCGCAGCCCCGTCGTGGGCATTCGCGGCAACGGGAATTCAGCGTAGCGTTTGGCGAGAAGGCGCGCGACCGATGGGCAGCGCGCCCGGGTTAGACCCGCGCAAGGGGTGCGGGCGCCCTCTATCAGGAAGGCAGGTGGTCGCTCATGGCAGCTCCGGCTCCCGAACACGTCAGAAACATCGTCCTTGTAGGACAGGATGGCGCCGGCAAGACCTCGCTGGCCGAGGCCATGCTCTTCGTTTCCGGCAAGACGCCGCGCATGGGCACGACGCACGACGGCAAGTCGTACCTCGATTACGACCCCGAGGAGATCAAGCGCAAGTTCACCATTTCAACCTCCATCGCCCCCATCCCTTACAAGGACTACAAGATCAACGTGCTGGACACCTCCGGTCATCCCGATTTCATCGGCGACACGCTGGCCACCATGCAGGCCGCCGAAATGGCCCTGTTCGTGGTGGACGCCGTCGACGGCCCTCAGGTCATGACGACGAAGTTGTGGCGCGAGGCCGAGGACATGCGTCTGTCGCGCGCGGTGTACATCAACCACATCGATCGCGAGGGCGCCAACTTCGATGCCGCCATGGCGCTGCTGCACGCCCGCTTCGGCGGCCGGTTGGGCGCCGTGACCATCCCCATCGGTCAGGGCCCCGAATTCGAGGGCGTCATCGACATCATCCGCATGGAGGCCCGCTATTTCGAGGACGGCGGCGAGCGCGTGGAAGCGGTGGACACGCTGCCGGCGAAGTACCAGGAGGAGGCGCGCAACGCCCGCGACAAGCTGTGCGATCTGGTAGCCGAGGCCGACGACGAGCTCATGATGAAGTACCTCGACGGCGAGGAGCAGCTCACCCAAGAGGAGCTGGAAGGCCTGCTGGACAAGGCTATCGCCCAGGAGCTCATCATCCCGGTGTTCGTGGGTTCCACCATCATCATGCAGGGTGTTCAGGGTCTTATGGAAGACATCTGCACCTACTTCCCGCACCCGAAGAGCCACGGCCGCTTTCGCATGGCCGACGACGTGACGGTGCGCATCGACGAGACGAAGCCTCCCTGCGCCTTCGCCTTCAAAACGGTGTCCGACCCGTTCGTCGGGCGCCTCACGTTCCTGAAGGTCATCTCCGGCTACCTGGAGCCGGGCCTGGAGTTGGTCTGCGGGCGCACCGGCAAGAAGGAGCGCCTCGGCAAGATCCAGGTCATGATGGGCAAAGAGGCCGTCGACGTGAAGAGCGCCAAGGCCGGCGACATCGTGGTGGTGCCGAAGCTCTCCGATGTGCGTGCGGGCGACACGCTCTCCTGCGAGGGCACCATCGCCATCGAGCCTCTGCCTTTGCCCGAGCCTTTGTACCCCGTGGCCATCGAGGCCGTGTCGAAGAAGGAGGAGGACAAGCTCGGCACCTTCCTGGCCCGCGCCGCCGAGGCCGACCCCACCATCCGCATCACGCGCGACGAGGACACGCACCAGACCATCATCCATGCCATGGGCGAGACCCAGGTAGACATGCTGATCGGGCGCTTGAAGGAGCAGTCCGGCGTAGAGGCGAAGCTCGTGCCCGTGCGCATTCCCTACCGCGAGACCATCACTAAGCAGGCCGAGGCCCAGGGCCGTCACAAGAAGCAGACTGGCGGCGCCGGCCAGTTCGGCGACTGCTGGCTGAGGTTGGCCCCCATCCCCGGCGAGGGCTACGAGTTCGTGGACGAGATCAAGGGCGGCGCCATTCCGAACGGCCTCATTCCGGCCGTCGACAAGGGCGTGCGCGAGGCCATGGAAGAGGGCTTCCTGGCGGGGTACCCCATGGTAGACATCAAGTGCACGGTGTTCGACGGCTCGTACCATTCCGTCGACTCCAACGAGATGGCTTTCAAGACCGCGGCCCGCATCGGCTTCCGCGCTTGCTGCCAGAACGCCGGCCCCAGCATTCTGGAGCCCTGGGCCACTATGGAAGTGACCGTGGGCGAGGAGTACGCCGGCACCATCATGGGCGACATCTCCACGCGCCGCGGCCGCATCGTGGGTACCGATGCGGGCTTTGCGGCCGGCGAAACCGTCATCAAGATGCGCGCGCCTTACGCCGAGGTCATCAACTACACGAAGGATCTGCGCTCCATGACCCGCGGCTCCGGCTCCTACACGCTCACCCTGGAAGGCTACGAGCAAGCGCCGGCCGACGTGACCCGGAAGCTCGTGGAAGCCTACGAAGCGGCGCGAGCTGCCGGGAATTAGTAGAGCAGCGGAAGCAGGCCAACGGCAGAAGCGCCGCATGGCGGAACACGGACGTTGCTAGCCAATACTTGGAATGAAGGCCGGGGACCTCCCCGGCCTTTGTGCAGGTTTGTTATAGAGGAGAGAGCGATCAAAATGTTCGGAAACGCTAGGATGCTAACCTTCCAAGTACCGAATGATCTCTTTGGCTCCCGTCACGCCTGAGGCGATGGAGAGCCCGCAGGCGGTGCCGGGGATGTCATAGTAGGGGCGACAGAAGGCGCTGCCCATGTTGAGGCCGCCGATAAACAGGCCGTCGATAGGCTTGTTGTCGGCGTCGAGCGCGGTCAGACGGTCGTTGGTTCGAATGCCGCCGAGAGTGGCCCAGTAGGCCGACTGATACTCGAACAGGTAATAGCCCTTACCGTCCTTGATTTCGGTAAGAAACATGGGGTTCTTGCCGAAATCGGTGTCTTCATTGTTCTGACAGAGCTCGTTATAGCGCTTTACGGTTTCCTCCAGGTTCGTCAGACCGAAAGCCTCGGCGCATTCGGCAATGGTGTTGCCTTTGACGGCCCAACCCTCGCTTGCAGCTGCCTCGAATTGCTCTGAAGCATGGCTCAGCACTGGATAGAACATCTCGCGGCCAAAGTTCCAGTCGGGTTCGCCCAGATACTTGTAGACGCCCTCGGCAACACAAGCGTCATAGTACTCGCCATCGACGAGCACGTAGTAATTGCCATTGTTTAGACCCGCCTGACCGCTGTACACCAGTGGATCGAAGGCCATGTTTTGCTCGTTCATAAAGCGCTCGCCGCTTTCGTCTACCATGAGGCCGCCATAAATAGCGAAGCATAAATTCTCGTTATTGAGGTTCCAATCAGCATCGTACATGGCGCTGCCATGCTTCTGGTTAGCGCCGCAAATCTCATTGCTGATGAGCGCGTAGTAGTTCTCGCAGACAGCACCGGCCGCTTCTGCCATGCGGATGCCATCGCCGGAATTTGTGGGTGTGCCCATGTTGACGAGCGATACGCCGAGGAAGCGATCGTGCACCATTTCCTCATTGGCGCCAAAGCCGCCGGTGGCTAAAAACACCGCCTTGGTATCGATGGACAGCACTGTTTCATTATCGCGAATGGCTTTCACGCCGACGACAGCTCCGTCCTCGAGCACGATTTCGGTTGCCTCGCAGTTGTAGATGAATGAACCTCCCATGCCCTCAATAACGCTCACGATGGGCTGGATACGCTCCTCGCCCACTTCCACGAAGTTGTGCAGGGGCGCCCACTTCAGTGATTCGCCGTACTGCGGATCCCCCGTGTACTCCACGTAGTTGTAGAAGTGCAGGCCGCAATCGACGAGGCTCTCAAAGGCCTCGGTGCTGTTGGATAGCAGGTTCTTCAGCAGTTTGGTGTTAGCCGAACCGCGGGCCCATTCCACATAGTGATCGTAGAGCGCCCGCTCGGTGGCGATGGTGATGCCGCTGGCTTTCTGGTTCGAGGTATTGCAGGCGGCAGGACCGGAAAGGGTCGCCAGGTTGGAAGAGACGCACGAGGGGCCTTTCTCTAACAGCAGTGGCGCTTTGCCCTCCTTGGCCAGCTTGTAGGCGGCCAGAAGACCGCCGGCACCCCCGCCCACGATGACGGCGTAGGCGCTCGATTCCTCAACGGGCAGGTCGGCATACCGCTCCTGCAGGTTCGATTCGGGCTCGACTTCCGCATCGCCCTGGGTGCTTGCAAGGTTGCCTTGTGCCGGTGAACAGGCTGAAAGGGCACCGGTTGCAGCCAGGGCGACCGACCCAGCTCCGACCCACTTGAGCAGTCCTCGACGAGAGATGGACGGTTGGCTTTCCGTGATCATGTAATCCTCCTCTGTTGGGATGTTCCTTGCGCCGCGCCTTCGTTTCCTGGGGCGAGGCGTTGTGCGGTAAGAGAACGATAGGTCATGCCGGGAGGGCGGAAAACCTTCCTTTAGATTGATTTACGGCTGAAGCTGCTCGCTTGGATCTGTCATACCAATGGGTGTATGCAAGAAGGCAACCAGGCATTTTGCTGTCATCTATGCGAGATTCTCGGCATCTTTCGCATTGAGAACGAGGGAAATGAGTTCCTGGCGGGTGTGCACGCCGAGTTTTGCGTAAATACGGGCTATGTGGGTCTTCGCCGTGCTGCGCTCGATGCAGAGGTACTCTGCGACGAACGGCGCGCTTCTTCCCTCGGCGAGCAGGCTGAGCACTTCTTGCTCGCGAGCTGTCAGCTGCGCGTCGGCCGCCAAGCGGCCGACGGCATCGACGGCTTCGCTTCCAGAGGGCACCGCAAATGAAGGTGCTGGGGGGTTAGGGGCATCGGGAAACGAGGCCTCGTCTTCTCCGGATGCTGCGCGAGAACCCCCGTTTTCGCCGCTTTTTCCATTGCCGTCGTGCGCTCCCCAAAACAGGCCGTCGAGACTCTGCTCGTTGAGTAGATAGAGCCCGCAGAACACGAGCAGGCAGACGATAACAGCATCGGTTGACCTGGAGAGGAGGAAGCTATCCAGAGAGGGGGAGAGCAAGCTTGCGAGGTAGATAAGGGTGGCCGGACCGGTAAGCAGCAGATACACGGCTCCCATAATAGTGGAGAACGACGTCTCGGCGTAAGTGGCAAGATCGAGCGCGACAACGATGACGCCTGTCCATACAATAATGCCGAGGGCGGTCTCTACGAAATCCACTGCGTAGGAGTTGAAGCTGCCGGATAAGCGCATGACGCACACAATAGTGGAAATGAGGACAAGACAGCGGATAAGGGATATGTGGCTCGTGTCATCATGAATTATGGCGCACAACCAGAGTGTAGCAAGAGCGGCGATGTAGGCGCCGGCCGTCTGCTCGGGGCTCAGTGCGGCAGCATTGGCCGAGGCTAGGTGGGCCACAAAAGCAAGCATAATGAGCCCAATGGTCGGTCGGGGCTTGAGGGCGATTCTCCGTCGCACGCGTACGGCGGATCTGGTACCGGCCGCCCGTGATGAGGAGCCGTTTTCGAAAAGGGGGACGGCAAGGGCGACGGCAATCGTTATGCACGCAGGCGCAACGAACAGCATGACCGAAGTGTCTATGGGAAAATAGGAGCCGATGAGGGCGCCTCCCACGGTTGCCGCTACGAACACTTTCCTCATGGCAGAGTTGGGGAGAGTGAGCAACGATCGGCATACGATTACTTCAAGGAAAGCGCTTGCGATGACGGTGGCACCGCTTCCCGCGAGGGCCCACGAAGGAACGGAAGCAATAGTCAGCGCGCTAGCGAAGATGGCAATCAGGCCCAGAGAAGCGAGATACTTCGGCGGAAATGCTGCGGAAAGGCGGGGTCCGGCTGTAACGATAAGAACGCTGGCAACGGCAACGAAGAGAGAGTGAGGCGAAAGCCCTCCGGAGGTCACTTCGTAAAATCGGAAGCACCACTGGCTGAGAAGAGTGGTTCCGACAGTGCACAGGAACGTGGCCGCGAAAAGCCGAGCTGTAGTTTTTCGAGAGTTATTCAATGGGAGGTTTCCAGCCATAGCCTATCCTCGGGAACATGCGAAACATGGTTCGTCCTTTACTGCTGCATGGTATCACAGGGTGCGGTAGCCAGAGTTGCTTTTGGGCACTGGGTCATATAGATGCTGCAGGGGATGGCATCTCGCAGAGGGATGTCGTAGAACCGCTCTGAACAACGCCCAGCTCCATCCCTGTTTTCCAGAAAATTTCCATGGCTGCTAAAAATTTTTCTTGACTTGGTCTCGGCGCAGTAGTAGTTTAGCGGATTGCAACTTTTTTACAGATTTGCGATGGACGTGAAGGAGGAACAGCCTCGTGGCTCAAGGAAAAAAATCCGCTCCCACCAGCCTTTACAGGGATCGCCGAAGCTTCGCGAAGATTCCGGACGTGATGGACGTCCCGAACCTGATCGCTATCCAGACGGAAAGCTTCGATTGGTTCAAGAATGAGGGCTTGTCTCAGGCCTTCGCCGACGTGTGCCCCATTGAGAACAATACGGGTGACATGTGTGTCGAGTTCGGCAAGCATGAGTTCGGCGAGCCCAAGTACACGGTGGACGAATGCAAGGAGAAGGACGTCACCTATCAGGCGCCGCTCTTTGTGGAGATCCGCTTCATCAACCGTGAGACCGGCGAGATCAAGGAGCAGGAGATCTTCATGGGCGACTTCCCGCTCATGACGCCGCGCGGCACCTTCATCATCAACGGCACCGAGCGCGTGGTCGTCTCCCAGCTCGTGCGCTCCCCGGGCGTGTACTTCGCCTCCGAGCGCGACAAGACCTCCGACAAGACCATCTACAACGCGAAGGTCATCCCTTCCCGTGGCGCTTGGCTCGAGTTTGAAACCGATAAGCGCGACCTGCTCTCCGTGCGCATCGACCGCAAGCGCAAGCAGCCGGCCACCCTGCTCGTGCGCGCCCTCGGCCTGGCCGAGACCCGCGAGGAGATCATCGAGCTTCTGGGCTCCTCCGAGATGGTGCTGCGCACGCTCGACCGCGACCCCGCCACCACCAAGGAAGAGTCGCTCATCGAGCTGTACAAGCGCTTCCGTCCCGGCGAGCCGCCGACGATCGATTCCGCCCGCACGCTGCTCGACGGTCTGTTCTTCAACCCGCAGCGCTACGACTTGGCCAAGGTCGGTCGCTACAAGATGGACAAGAAGCTCGGCTTCACCCCCGAGGAGAACGACTCCTCCACGCTGACCAATGAGGACATCATCCGCACGATGCGCTACATCATCGGTCTGCACAACGGCGACGAGGGCTTCGTCACCGACGACATCGACCACTTTGGCAACCGCCGCATCCGCAGCGTGGGCGAGCTGATTCAGAACCAGTTCCGCATCGGATTGTCGCGTATGGAGCGCGTGGTGCGCGAGCGCATGTCCATGCAGGAGCCCGACGAGATCACGCCGCAGTCGCTCGTGAACATCCGCCCCATCGTGGCTGCCATCAAGGAGTTCTTCGGAAGCTCCCAGCTCTCGCAGTTCATGGACCAGTCCAACCCCGCCGCCGGCATTACGCACAAGCGCCGTCTGTCGGCTCTGGGCCCGGGCGGTCTGTCCCGCGAGCGCGCCGGCTTCGAGGTGCGCGACGTCCACACCTCCCACTACGGCCGCATGTGCCCCATCGAGACGCCTGAAGGCCCGAACATCGGCCTTATCGGCTCTCTGGCCACCTATGGCCGCATCAACCCCTACGGCTTCATCGAGACGCCCTACCGTCGCGTGATCGACGGCAAGGTGACCGACGAGATCGACTACCTGACTGCCGATGAGGAAGAGAACTTCACCATCGCCCAGGCCAACGACTTGTTCGATCTGGAAACCCGCGAGTTCGGCTACACCGACGAGGACGGCGTCTTCCACAAGTCTGCCCGCGTGCTCGCCCGTACCACCGACACCAACGGCGTGTTCGGCGAGGCCATGGACGTGCCGCCGGAGATGGTCAACTACATGGACGTGTCGCCGCGCCAGATGACCTCCGTGGCTACCTCGCTCATTCCGTTCCTCGAGCACGACGACGCCAACCGCGCCCTCATGGGCTCGAATATGCAGCGCCAGGCTGTGCCGCTGCTGCGTCCGAGCGCCCCGCTCGTGGGTACCGGCATCGAGCACCGCATCGCGGTGGACTCCGGCGAGATTCTCGTGGCCCAGCGCCCCGGCGTGGTCGATTATGTGGATGGCCAGACCATCATCATCCTGAACGACGACGGCGAGTACGACGAGTACCTCATTCCGAAGTTCCAGCGCTCCAACCAGTCCGGCTGCATCAACCACCGCCCCATCGTCCGCAAGGGCGACGAGGTGCAGGCCGGCGACGTGCTGGCCGACGGCCCGTCCTGCGACGGCGGCGAGCTGGCGCTCGGCCAGAACCTCATGATCGCCTACATGCCGTGGGAAGGCTACAACTACGAGGACGCTATCATCGTGTCCGAGCGCGTCGTGGCCGAGGACCTGCTGACCTCCATCCACATCTCCGAGTACGAGGTGGACGCCCGCGATACGAAGCTGGGCCCCGAGGAGATCACCCGCGAGATCCCCAACATCTCCGAGGACATGATTTCCGATTTGGATGCCGACGGCATCATCCGCGTGGGCGCCGAGGTGTTCCCGGGAGACGTGCTGGTGGGCAAGGTCACCCCGAAGGGCGAGACCGAGCTCACCGCCGAGGAGCGCCTGCTG
>ERZ832522.5148-NODE-5148-length-12172-cov-3.535198_pt1 | contig 12172 bp, 10 predicted proteins | sample MGYA00519951_ERZ832522 | MGnify/ENA primary metagenome ERZ832522 (study PRJEB31850, sample SAMEA3708728) | human gut metagenome | biome: human gut; feature: human-associated habitat; material: faeces | place: China | collected 2014 ... | reverse complement strand
CGAAATAATATTTGCATCTTTTGTATTCCGGAAGAAGCGTTGTTGTCCACCAGATCTGATAAGGCAGACGTTTTTTATATATCATTTCCTCTCTTTTTCCGATCCACTTTTCTTTTCCGCCCAAAATTCCGGCTTCATAAGGATCTCCGTAATGGATAAAAACCTGTTTTACATCATATCCTGTCTTGATATTGACAATCAGTCTGTCCTCATCCAGGGCATAACTCATCTGTTCTGAAGTTTTATGGTATACACCGCTAAATTCCATCTCATTTTCCTCCCGTATAGCTCTAAAGCTGTTTTTTGCATCCTTGTAAGAAACACGATCACTTTTTGTTTCGCATTGTTTCGTAACTTTACTATAAGCCTTTTTTATTTCTTCGTCAATCAATTTCCATTTTTCCCTGCGCTTTCGTAAAATTCAGATAATTTTCAGGATGATTTTTGTGCAGGATGCTTTCTTTTTCGAAACTTAACGAAACATTTCTTTTTCAAGGTATTGATTGCTTTTTATCTTATGATTTTATATAATGATACCGGGATCAAAAGGTCTTTTGACACCTATGATAGCTGGGAGTTTACATTTTTTGTTTTGTGAAAGGATTGCCGATTATGACTACCATTCAGGATATTGCTGATAAAATGGGAGTTTCCAAGAGCACGGTATCCAAAGCGCTCAATGACGCGCCTGATATCAGCGATGCTTTACGGAAACAGGTTTTGGAAACTGCCGTAGCTCTGGGTTATACGAAGCTGCGGCGTTATAAGAAACCAACGAAAAAAGTCTGTATTATAATAGAAAAAGAAAATATGCATGATTATATACAGGAGCAGATTGCAGCTTTATAGTGGTATGGATGATTCCGGTTCAAAAAGCAGAGCAATAGATAAAGGATAAGATAAAGTCAGAACAGGCTTTATCTTTTTTTTTGCAAAAAAAAGTGCTATACTGAGTTAGATAATGTCTTTTGATCAAGCAGGAGGCAGGGAAATATAGTTAAAAGGAGTACATTGTTAATGGAACAGAAAATAAAAGAGAGTTTTTTTACAAAAGATCCGACTTTTTTCCGGACGCTGTTTCCACTTTTGATTACCGTTGCATTACAGAATATTGTGGCATACAGCGTGAATATGTTAGATAATATTATGCTTGGAAGTTACAGTCAGAATGCGCTGTCCGGTGCGGCGACGGTAAATCAGATCTTCTTTATTGTGAATCAACTGGCACTTTCCATCGGAAATGCACTGGTAGCGATATGTTCTCAGTACTGGGGAAAGCAGGAGACAGGAGCGATTCGTAAGATGACGGGAGTGGCACTGGCGCTTAGTGTCCTGATCGGGGCAATAGTCGTGACAGCATGCACCCGTATTCCGGAGCAGCTCTTGAGAATATTTACGACATCACCGGAGATTATTGCCGAAGGAAAGGCGTATCTTGGACTTCTGAAATGGACATTTTTACTGTTCATGATAAGTAATCTGCTGATCGCCATGCTTAGAAGTGTGGAGACAGTGAAGATTTCGTTTGTTATATCGGTAGTGTCGTTGATCACGAACGGTTGTATTAATTACACACTGATCTTTGGACATTTTGGATTCCCGGAGATGGGAATCCAAGGAGCTGCAGTCGGAACACTGACAGCAAGGATGCTGGAGCTTCTGATCATCGTAGTATATATATGGAAGATAGATACGAAAGTCAGATTATTTGACATTAATTTGTTCAGAACTATATTTCTGCCGGAGAACAGAAAGATATGGGGAGCATTTTTCAAAGTTGCGTTTCCGATCATGTGCTCAGGGATGATCTGGGCAATCTCGGTACCGATGCAGACGGCGATTCTGGGGCATTTGTCTGCGGATGCAATTGCCGCAAATTCTGTATCCAGCACATTTTTCCAGTATCTGAAGGTCATTGTAATCGCTATATCATCGGCATCGGCCGTTGTGATCGGGAAAGATATCGGAGAGGGAGATATAGAAAGGGTAAAATCCGATGGAAGGACACTTTCTGTGATCGATGTTCTGATCGGTATAGTACTCGCTTCTTTGTTATTTGTACTAAGAGGACCACTTTTGTCTATGTATAAATTAACGGATACGGCAGCAGTACTGGCAAATCATTTTATTATGATCATGAGTGTTGTTATGGTGGGAATGTCTTATCAGATGCCGGTATCGGTAGGTGTAATTCAAGGTGGTGGAGATACCAGATTCTCTATGTATATGAATATGATCTCTACTTGGGGAATCGTTATGCCGCTTTCTTTTCTTGCGGCATTTGTATGGAAACTTCCGGTGGAACTGGTTGTGGTTGCAGTGCAGTCAGATCAGTTGTTCAAGGGGATTCCGGTATTTTTACGGTTTAGGAGCTATAAGTGGATTCACAAATTAACATAAAAAGAAGTATGGAATGGAAAGAATTTGAAACAACATTTTCGGTAAAATTAAATCAACAGCAAAAAGAAGCAGTACAGAGCACAAAAGGGCCGGTACTGCTTCTTGCCGTACCCGGATCAGGAAAGACCACGGTACTGGTGACACGTCTTGGTTATATGATCTACTGTAAGAATATTCCTCCGGAGAGAATACTTACGGTTACATATACGGTGGCAGCGACAAAAGATATGTCCGAAAGATTTGCAGTCCGTTTTGGCGAGGATATGGCAAAGAGACTGGAATTTCGGACGATCAACGGAATCTGCGCAATGATTATCCAGTATTACGGAAGACGGATCGGAAAGACACCGTTTGAACTTGTGAAGGATGAAAAGGCAACGACGGGGATGCTGATCAGAATCTGTCAGGATCATGGCATGGGATATCCGACGGAGAGTGATCTTAAGAATGTAAGAACGTTGATCACATATATAAAAAATATGATGCTGAACGAAGAAGAACTTCAAAAATTAGAGGAAGAGTCAGATATTCGGATTGCAGGAATCTACCGTGAATACTGTAGGCAGATGCGAGAACAGAAGCTGATGGATTATGACGATCAGATGTTGTATGCCTATAATATTCTGCGAAAAGATCCGGGTGTGCTTGCATATTTTCAAAATAGATATCCATATATATGTGTGGATGAAGCGCAGGATACATCAAAGATCCAGCATGCGATTATTGCGCTGCTGGCAGCCGGAACAGGCAATCTTTTTATGGTTGGAGATGAAGACCAGAGTATCTATGGATTCCGGGCGGCATATCCGGAGGCATTGCTGTCATTTGAAAAGAAGCATTCGGGAGCAAAAGTCCTTCTGATGGAAGAAAATTTCCGCTCAAATGCAAAGATTGTAGAAGCGGCAGATAAATTCATTCAGAAGAATACACTCCGGCATGAGAAGCATATGAGAGCGGCAAGAGAAGCCGGAGCGGATATCCGGGAAATTTCTCTAAAATCGAGGAAAGCACAGTATGTGTATCTGATGAAAGCTGCACAGGAATGTACGACCGGAATGGCTGGCATGAGCGGATCGGAGGAACATAGGGGCAGGGCAGATGCTTCGGTGACGGAGACAGCAGTTCTGTACAGGGATAATGAGTGTGCGATTCCACTGATCGATCTGCTGGAAAGAAAGAATATTCCGTATCGCATGCGGAATGCAGACCTTTCCTTTTTTACCCACCGGACGGTTCTGGATGTACAGAATATCATCCGGTTTGCAATGGATTCAAAAGATACGGAACTGTTCATGCAGATCTATTACCGGCTGAAATTGTTCTTTAACAAGAAAGATGCATTAAGATATGCACAGATCAGTCAGGAGAAAGATATGGAGGTGCTGGATGCGGCATTAAAATACGGCAATCTGGAGAAATATCAGGAAGATAATATCCGTAATCTGAAACGGCAGATGGTACGTATCTTAAATATGCCGGGGGATGAGGCTGTCAACCAGATCCTGACATATATGGGATATCAGGATTATCTGAAGAAAATGGGCATGAATGCCAACAAGCTGGAGACGGTCAAGTTGATCGGAAGCAGGGTAGAATCTCCGGAAAAATTACTGGAACGACTGGAAGAACTGAGAACGATCATTCAGGAAAAAGTATCAGATAAGGATTGCCCGTTTATTTTGTCTACCATGCATGCAAGTAAAGGACTGGAATATGATACTGTCTATCTTCTGGATGTTATGGATGGGATATTGCCGGAAAAAGTACTGGCAAATCCGCGGACGGCATCAAAGGAAGAACTTGAAACTTATGAGGAAGAAAGAAGACTCTTCTATGTAGGTGTGACCAGAGCAAAGAATCAGCTGAATGTATTTATGACGAATAAGCCGTCCAAATTCTGCAGTGAGTTGCTGGGAAAGAGGAATCTGAGGGAGAATCAGCAAAAAGAATATGCAGGAATAAAAAAATGGGGAGATTATAGTCCGGCGGGAACATATGGCATAAAGGGAAATGGAATGTATCATGGATATGGCACCGGGCATGGATTTCAGAAGCAACCTGGAAAAAGCTATCAGGAACTTGCGGATGCACTTGGTGAAGGCATGATTGTAAAGCATAAGAAATTCGGTGAGGGCGTCGTTGTAGACATGGAAGGTGAGCACATCCGTATCCAGTTCGGAGACAATGTAAAGAACATGGATCTGAAAGTTCTGGCAAGACTTGGGATACTGGAAATATAAGAATAAAAAATGACCAATAGTCAAAAATTGTATTGACTGTTGGTCTTTTTTGATGTATATTGCAATTAGGTACAAAAATGACCAATGGTCAAAAATGCTGATAAGAGTAAGAAGAAATAAAAAAGGATGTAAAAAAATGATTATAAAAGGAGGGGCGGTTATGAATATGGTTGCATTTGGTAAAAAGGTAGTGAAGTTCAGAATTCCGATACTGATCATCAGTATCTTACTCTTGATTCCGGCGGGACTTGGATATGTGAATACAAGAGTCAATTATGATGTGCTGACATATTTACCGGAAGACATTGAGACGATGCAGGGTCAGGATATCCTGGTAAAAGACTTTGGAACCGGTGCTTTTTCAATGTTTATCGTGGACGGAATGGAAGATAAAGATGTATCGGCATTGAAAGCAAAGATCGAAAAAGTAGATCATGTGCAGAAGGTTCTGTGGTACGATTCACTTGCAGATATCAGCATGCCGAAGAGCATGATGCCGAAAGATGTCTACGAAGTATTCAATTCAGATACGGGCACGATGATGGCAATCTTCTTTGATGAGGGTACTTCTTCCGACGGAACGATGGAAGCAATCGGGGAGATCCGTAAACTGGCCGGAAAGCAGTGTTTCTTAAGTGGTATGTCTGCAATTGTTACGGATACGAAGAACCTGGCTGAGAAAGAGACACCGTTATATGTACTGATCGCAGTTGTTCTGGCGGTGATCGTATTAGGACTTACGATGGATTCGTATTTTATCCCGTTACTTTTTATGCTGAGTATCGGAATGGCAATCATTTATAATCTGGGAAGTAACTATTTCCTAGGAGAGATTTCCTATATTACGAAAGCGTTGGCGGCGGTACTGCAGCTTGGCGTTACACTTGATTATTCCATTTTCCTGATGCACAGTTATGAGGAGCAGCAGGCAAGATATAACGGAGACAAAGAGCGTGCAATGGCACATGCGATATCCCAGACATTTTCATCTGTAATCGGAAGTTCCGTTACAACGGTAGCCGGATTTATCGCATTGTGCTTCATGACATTTACGCTTGGTATGGACATCGGTGTGGTTATGGTAAAAGGTGTCGTCCTCGGCGTGATCGCCTGTGTGACAATCCTTCCATCCATGATCCTGTGCTGTGATAAATGGATCACGAAGACCATGCATAAGCCGTTTCTTCCGGACATCGGAAGGATATCGGATAAAGTTACAAAGCGGTATATGATCTATGTGATCATTTTCCTTGTACTTTTATTCCCGGCAATCTATGGAAATAATCATACATCCGTTTATTACAATCTGGATGAGACGCTTCCAAAGGATCTTCCGAGTATCATTGCAAATGAAAAACTGAAGGAAGATTATGACATGAACACGACACACATGATCCTCGTGGACAGTTCGGTTGAATCCGCAGATGTGGCAAAGATGATCAACAAGATGGATGATGTGGATGGTGTCAAATGGGCACTCGGCCTGGACGCGCTGATCGGACCGGCAATCCCGCAGAGTATGATCCCGGATTCCGTAACCGAGATGCTGAAGAATGATAAGTATCAGCTGCTTCTGGTCAATTCTGAGTATAAGGTTGCATCGGATGAACTGAATGTCCAGATTAAAGAACTGAATAAGATTCTGCACAAATATGACAAAGGCGGTATGCTGATCGGTGAAGGACCGCTGACGGCAGATCTGATCGACATTACAGATACAGATTTTAAGACGGTCAGTGTGGTATCGATCGGTATCATCTTTGTGATCATATTAATACTGTTCAAGTCCATTTCACTTCCAATCATTCTGGTTGGCGTGATTGAATTTGCTATCTTTGTAAATATGGGAATACCATATTATACAGGAACGAAGCTGCCATTCGTTGCATCGATTGTTATCGGCACGATCCAGCTTGGATCTACCGTAGATTATGCGATCCTTATGACGACAAGATATAAGAGAGAACGCAATCACGGAGCAGAAAAATATGATGCGATCACAACTGCACACTGCGCATCGGCACAGTCGATCATGGTAAGTGCACTGAGCTTCTTCGCAGCAACGATCGGTGTCGGATTGTATTCGAATATTGATATGATCAGCTCACTGTGTATCCTGATGGCGAGAGGTGCGATCATCAGTATGATCGTGGTTATCTTTGTACTGCCGTCGATGTTTATGGTATTTGATAAAGTGATCGTGAAGACGAGTAAGGGATTTTTGCCATAACTCTGGAACCACGGGGACGTGAAAAAATGGCTTTTTTACTGTCCCCGTTGGCATCCGGTAATTAAATATACAAAGCCAGAATGTAAAGGCCGGAAGGATAAATATATTGTCATGATTATGCAAACATGCTACAATATGACTTTGAACTGGTTCGCAAACCTCCCAGTATAAAAAACTAGGCAAAGTACATAACATGTATGATTACTTTTGTTTATGGGGGTTCTGTAAGCAAAAGTATTTTTTTGCCTTTTGAATTGCAGTGTATTCGTAAGGAGCTGCCAGTGGTAGGTCCTGTAGAAGATTGAGAAAGGAAAAGAAAAATGAAAAAAAGAAAAGTAATTATTGACTGTGATCCGGGTATCGATGACAGCCTGGCTATCATGCTGGCATTGCAGTCGGAAGAACTCGAGATAGTTGGAATCACCATTGTATGCGGGAACTGTCCGGTAGAGATGGGATTCGGAAATGCGAAAAAAGTGCTGAAGCATATGGGAAGGTTAGATGTTCCTGTCTATATAGGCGTAGAAAAACCGCTGCGCCGGGAGTATGTCAACGCACTTGACACGCATGGAGAAGATGGACTTGGTGAAAGCTTTTTACCAGAAGTAGAAGGATTCCGTCAGGAGATGGGAGCAGTGGAATTCCTTGCATCAAAGCTGAAAGAAGGACACATTTCCGTAATAGCACTTGGACCGATGACGAATCTTGCAACATTGCTCGAACAAGACAGAGTTGCGTTTGATCAGATCGAAGAATTCGTGTCTATGGGCGGAACGTTCAAAAGCCATGGAAATTGTTCGCCGGTAGCGGAATACAATTACTGGTGTGATCCGGATGCGGCAGCGAAAGTATATGATGCAATGTATCAGAATGGACGGAAGATCCATATGATCGGTCTGGATGTGACGAGAGAAATTGTTCTGACACCAACGATTCTTGAGTACATGTGCCGGATAAATGCAAAAAGAGGTGTATTTATTAAGAAGATCACAAAGTTTTATTTTGATTTTCACTGGCAGTGGGAACACATCGTCGGATGTGTGATCAATGATCCTCTTGCTGTAGCATATTTTATTGATCCTTCGATCTGTGAAGGATTTGAATCCTTTGTCCAGATTGAGACAGAAGGGATATCACTGGGGCAGTCGGTTGTCGATTCGATGAATTTTTACCGGAAAGAACCGAATGCAAAAGTACTGACACAGGTAGATACATATCGTTTTTTCGAAATGATGCTTTCGAGAGTACTGGAAGTAGAACCTGAGAGTCTGGATATTTTGGAAAATGTATTATAAGTGAGGAGAAGTAAGTCATGAAAAAAACATCAACATATAGAGTATCAACATATAAAATCTGCATCGTTGCATTTGCAATCTGCATTAATCTGGTCGGAGGACAGATTGCATTATTTCTGAAGCTTCCAATTTACCTGGACAGTATCGGAACCGTATTCATTGCATCCACATTAGGCCCGATTTATGGAATGCTTCCGAATGTGATCAGTGGTCTGTTCATGGGAATGACGGTTGACGTATATTCTTTATACTATGCACCTGTCGGTATCATTCTTGGTCTGGTGACAGGTCTGGTATATCAGAAATATAAGCCGAAAAAATGGTGGATATTTGCGGCAGCGCTGGTAATTACATTACCGTCAACCATTGTAAGTTCCTGCATTACGGCATTCTTATTTGGCGGGATTACATCATCAGGTTCTACGGTTCTGGTGCAGCTTCTTGCCAAAACCCCGATGGGAATGGTAGGAGCATGCTTTGTGGTTCAGTTCTTTACAGATTATATTGACCGTGTGATCTGTCTGTTCGTGGTAAGCGCGCTTACAAAGGCACTGCCAAGGAATATGATGGAGAGATTATAAGGTGACCTTATAAGGAAAATTTGTAGAGAAAAGTTCATAAAGGCGATTATATAGAGGAAAATTTATAGAGAAATTAAAAAGAGAACTTATAGAGGAGAAGGTAGAAAGTGAATGTATTGATAACAGGTACAAGTTCCGGAATTGGAAAAGGGTGTGCGAAATATTTTCTGAAAAACGGACATAAAGTTTATGGATTTGACCGGAAAGAATCTACAATAGAACATCCGGATTATAAGCATTATTGTCTGGACATCCGTGATAAAGAGATGTATCCAGAACTTCCGCCCATGCAGATCGTGATCAACAACGCAGGTGTACAAAATGAAGATGATATTGATATCAATCTGAAAGGAACCATTGCGGTCACAGAACATTACGCAGTACAGCCGGAGATCCGATCTGTGATCATGATTGGATCTGCAAGCGGCCATACCGGATCGGAATTCCCGGAATATGCGGCAAGTAAAGGTGGGGTCCTTTCATATACCAAAAATGTTGCGATGAGAATTGCTCCGTATCAGGCGACCTGCAACAGTCTGGATTTCGGCGGAGTGATGACAGAGTTAAATAAACCGGTGATGGAAGATGAAAAACTGTGGAATGCGATCATGGATCTGACTCCTTTAAAACGCTGGATGAGTGTGGAAGAAGCTGCAGAATGGATTTATTTTATGGCGGTGCAAAACAGATTCTGCACAGGCCAGAATATTCTGATCGATGGACTGGAAGCAGGAAACAGTAATTTTATATGGCCGGAGTAGAGATCAGATAAAACCATAGAGAACGGTGTAGAAAAGAGGTATAGAACATGGAGTTTAAATACTGTAAATTAGAAATATTTCTCCCGCCGACGCATCTGGAAGTTGTGCAGAAAGCACTGCAGGAGGTTGATGCGGGACATATCGGGAACTATGATTCGTGCATGTCGGTAAGTCCGGTAACGGGTTACTGGCGTCCGCTTGACGGATGTGATCCGTATATCGGAACCAACGGTGAGATCAGCTGCGAACCGGAGCTGAAAGTGGAAGTAACCGTGTATACAGAAAATGTTGATAAGACGATTGAAGCCGTGAAGAAAGTACATCCGTATGAAGAACCGGTGATCAATGTGATACCACTGTGGAGAACAAGCTTTTAAGTCTGGAGTATATAAGTAAAGCCGTTGATGCTAATTTTTGTGGTTACAGCACTTCAATGCGCCTTGGAAGGAGGAGAACGCATATGTCAGAAAGAAATCATGAAGTTATAAAAAGTCAGCAGCTTTTAGATGAATATGGCAATATTGCGGAGCCGGGCTGATCGAGAAAGCAGTTGCAGCAATATTCAAGAACACAGATCAAAGCACCAAAGTTCTGGATCAAAGAATGGGACTATTATCTTGTAGTGGGTGATGATTGTGCTGTGGCATTATGACGGGTATGTGGGATTGCAGTCTGTGTCTCTGCTTGATTTTTCGGGAGAACCGTGGGAACATACGGAGACAATATTAGATGCATTTCCGATGGGAAAGCTTAGGATGCCGGAGAATTCGTCGGAGGGTGATATCATTTATGAGAAGAAGAATCTGAGACTAAAGTATGTGTTGGAAAATAGTGCGTCAGAATCAGCAGAAGAGGAACATAATGAGAAAATTACAAAGCCGGCTATAAGGATACGTCATATTACATGCCAGTTTGACAATTTTTACCAGGGCAAATCATTTTCCTGTGACATCCGGCTGCGCCAGCCGGATATGGATACCATGGTCATCGCAACACCATGGGATCGGAAAATGTGATTTTCTATGATGGGATAGCGCATAAGATCGATGATGTAGAATTCGTGATACCGGAAGATGATTACTGTAAACCATGGAAGTTTACGTCCAGTGACGGCAGATTCGAGATGGATTTTCTTCCAATATTAGACCGGTCGGCATGCCTGGATTATAAACTGATCGTGTCGGATCAACACCAGGTATTCGGACGGATGAGCGGAATGGCAGTGCTCGATGACGGGACAAAGATAGAGATAAAAGACGTGCTGTGCTTTGCGGAAAAAGTACATAACCGGTATTAGAATGTGCCTGAAAAATCAGTTCCACAATTTTCAGACATACTCTGAATCGGTAGAAAAACAGCCGGGAAAATAGCCGGGGAAACAGCAGGTTGCTTTCCGGTCATAAGCTTTTCTGCTAAGATATCGGTATATCGATAACGGAGGTAGATGCGATGGAAACAAAGGATGTTATATTAGAACTTCGTACGAAGAAAGGTTTATCTCAGGACGAACTGGCCGGCAAAGTCATGGTCACAAGACAGGCAGTATCCCGCTGGGAAAATGGGGAAACAGTTCCGAATACGGAGACGTTGAAGCTTTTGTCAAAGGAATTCGGGGTGTCGATCAATACGCTTCTTGGTGCACCTAGAAAGTTAATCTGTCAGTGCTGTGGAATGCCGCTTGAAGATGATGAAATCATAAGCCATGACAGTGACGGGACGCTGAACGAAGACTATTGTAAATGGTGTTATGCGGATGGCACTTATACTTACAGTAATATGGACGATCTGATTGATGTATGTGTTAAAAATATGATCAATGAGAATTTCACGGAGGAACAGGTGCGGGCTTATATGAAAGATCTGCTTCCAAAGTTAGATTACTGGAAACAATATGAGGAGCTTGGTGACAATGGAGAATTTGAAGCATTCAAGAAGCAGCTGATACAGGAAATCAATGATCTTCATATAGAAGGAATGCCGAAAGTTGAAAAGCTGAATGCGCTTGTCGGAAAGTATGTGAATCTGGAATATCCGCTGCCGAATGGCAAACGTGTGAAGTTACTGGATGACAAGACGACGTATCTGGGGAATCAGCTGGAGTGTGAGTTTGGCGGCGACAGGTGCTTTGGAGTGCTGGCGGGGATGGATTTTATTATGGTTTGTACGTATGAGGCGGGAGACGAAAATCCGGAGCTGGTGGTGTATAAGAAGAGGTGAGTGAATAGTAAATAAGCGAAACCATGGAAAAAGGTGTAGAAGAAAAAACACTTTTTTCTATGGTTTTTTTAGTAAGTTCTAGTATGGTATTAATAATGTCATTTAAGGTTTAATTTAGTCAAAAAACGATAGAATGACTAAATTGAATGAATTGACGACCAAGATAATTTATGCTATAAATATAATTAAATATGCGGTACATACTAGAAATAACTAAATAAATGATAATGGGGGAATTGAATGAGAGATTATAATTACAGAAAAAATTGGAATGATTTGCTAACGCCGGAAATAGTTAAGAAGCTTACTCTTATTCATGAATATAAGGGAGAACAAGAACTCAAGCGAATGGAAGAGTTCCGGAAGGCACAGGCAGAGATTGAAAAGAAGAATGAGAAACCGATGTCGCAGAAGATGTTTAAGGTAATTTGATATAGAAGATAGATAA
>ERZ832522.5147-NODE-5147-length-12176-cov-10.702995_pt1 | contig 12176 bp, 7 predicted proteins | sample MGYA00519951_ERZ832522 | MGnify/ENA primary metagenome ERZ832522 (study PRJEB31850, sample SAMEA3708728) | human gut metagenome | biome: human gut; feature: human-associated habitat; material: faeces | place: China | collected 2014 ... | reverse complement strand
ATTTTTGTCAATAGCCCGCTATTGACTGCATATCTCGGACTCCAATCTGCTTCAAACATAGGTCTCAATCTGTCTCGGAATAAATTTAAAACATCTTCTAAATATTAGCCTAAAAAATGTAAAAAAGCGAGTGGGCATTTAAACTTTGGCGGGGTGTCAAGGTCTTATAAACGTTGTGATCAATAGATTGATTTTTTTTAAGATGAATAAGAGAGGTTTTATTGCCCTATTTCTGTGTATTTTTTTATCGTCCATCGCGCAGAGCGTAGCGGCACAATTTACAATTTCGGGTATCGTTAAAGACAAAAACGACAATCTGCCATTACCACAGGTGAGTATCCGGTTGTTATCGGCGAAAGACAGCACATTCGTTACTGGGATTTCCAGCAAAGACAACGGAACATTTTCTCTGAAAGTCCCGAAAGCGGGGAGTTATATTGCCGCATTTTCGTTCTTGGGATATAGAACCGCATACGAACCCGTGCAGCTATCGAAAGGGCAGCCCCGAAGAAATTTGGGAGATGTTCTATTGGGTAGCAACGATGTATTGTTGCAGGAAGCCGTAGTGGTGGGTAAAGCTCCCGAAGTGGTAGTTAAAGAAGACACTGTGGAGTTTAATGCCGACTCTTATAAAACACAGCCCAATTCTGTCGTCGAGGATTTGTTGAAAAAACTGCCGGGCGTCGAGGTGGATAGCGAGGGAAAAATAACCCATGCGGGAAAGGAAATTACCAAAATATTAGTGGACGGTAAAGAGTTCTTCTCGGACGACCCCAAAGTGGCTACCAAAAACCTGCCCGTGGACATCATCGAAAAGCTGCAAGTCGTAGACCGAAAATCGGACCTAGCCCGCTTGACCGGAGTCGATGACGGGGAGGAGGAAACTGTTATCAACCTGACTATAAAAGAGGGTATGAAACACGGTTGGTTCGGTAATGTAACAGGCGGATACGGTCTGGACGGACGATATGAGGCCGGGGCTATGCTCAACCATTTCTTCGGTGACAACCAAGTGACTATCCTTGCAGGTTCGAACAACACGAACAATATGGGATTCACCGATATGGGCGGAAGCCGGTTTCGCCGATTCGGGGGCATGAACGGTATCAACACCAGTCACAATGTAGGGGTAAACTTCAATGTCGGTAAGGGAGATGCGTTCCGAGTCGGCGGAGATGTCAGTTACAACAACAGTAATCGAGACGTTTTGCAACGCACCGAACGGCAAAACATGTTCGAAGACAGTACCTCGTATTACAGCGGGTATAACAAAATGAAAGACAACGGGCAAAACATCAGAGGAAATTTCAGACTACATTGGGAAATAGACTCTCTGAATACACTCGAATTCCGTCCGAGATTTTCCGTGGCTCTTTCCAAATCGGACAGCTATGATTCGGCTCTTACTACTGCCGGCGACATAGCCCGCAGTAAAGTAAATTTCAGCGAAAGCGACAACCACAATAAGGGTACAGGGTATGATTTATCGGGCGAATTGATTTATAATCATAAATTCCGTAACCGTCCGGGACGCTCGTTCAGTATACAAGCGCAATATAGTTATAGCGACACAAAAGAGGACGGGTGGACCAAAGCCCTCTATAAATATTACATGCTCGACAAAGACAGTACGCTCGACCAAATGGACGACAATCACACGTGGAGCAATGGCTACGGTGCACGGTTTACTTGGACAGAACCGTTGGGCGACGTGAAGAAAGGACGTTTCCTAACATTTTCCTATCGGTTTCAAGCCAGTTTCAATAATGCCGACAAATATACTTATGACATCTTGAACGATCCTTTCGCCATACCTTACGACACGGTGCGAAACGATGAGCTGAGCAACAGTTTCCGTAACGATTACTATTCACACCGAGCACAAATCGGATTCAAGCAAGTGACGGCCAATTATACCTACGATATCGGGGTGGCTGCCGTCCCTTCGAGTTCTCAATCTATCGACTTGATAAACAGCGACCGTAATATATCCAAGCGCACGGTATTCAACGTAGCACCCTATCTGCGTTACCGCTACAAAATGGGAAAACAACGCTCCTTGCGTATCGACTACCGGGGCTACTCGTCCCAACCGTCGATGAACCAGTTGCAACCGGTCGAAGACCGTTCGGATCCCTTGCGTATCGTCGTGGGTAATCCCGAACTGAAACCGGCTTTTCAAAACTGGTTCCGCGCCCGTTTCAACGACTATGACGAGAAGACCCAGAGAGCTATCATGGCTATGGTCAACGGAGGATTCACGACCAACAGCATCATCTCGGAGACTACGTATGATTCCCAAACCGGAGGACAACGGACAACCTATCGCAACGTAAACGGGGTATGGAATGCCGCCGGAATGTTTATGTATAGCACCCCTTTTCGAAACAAGCACTGGCAATTAAACAGTTTCAGCAGAGTCAGTTACAGTAACAGCGTAGGTTATAATAACGGTGTCCGTAACGATGCCGGTTCGTTCAATGCCGTAGAAAATTTAGGATTGGCATTCCGATCGGATTATTTCGATGCCGAACTTCGGGGAAACTATCGTTATGCTTTGGCAACCAACAGTATGCAAAGTCGGAACGATCAAAGCACCCATAATTACGGAGGCACATTCAATGTAAACGGCTATCTGCCGTGGTCGATAACATTAGGAACCGATATAACTTACAGCGGATCTGCCGGATATTCTGCCGGATACAATACAGAGAGCTGGTTGTGGAACGCACAGGCTTCTTATCAATTCCTGAAAGGGAAAAACGCCACCATCGCTTTGAAGGTGTACGACATCTTGGGACAAAGGAACAGCATACGACGAACCGTCACGGGTAACTATATCCAAGATGTGGAATATAACACACTCGATACTTATGGATTGATAACCTTCACCTATCGATTCAATACATTCGGCGATAAGAAACCCGATATGGATCGTTTCGACCGAGGGCCTCGCGGATATGGACCACCGCCGGGACACCCGGGTCGTCCGGGAGGGAGACGTTGGTAAAACGGCTCAGTAGAAAATCGGTGAGGATAAACATGAATTTTAACGATGAAATCTTTGTCGATAGCCATGTTCAGGTCTCTTAGGAGACGGGGTAAAAAAGATAGAAATCTTTGATCGTAGAATTTAACCCCCTCGTCCTGCGGGCACTCCCCCTATCTCATCTACAATGAGCAGGGGAAGAGTGTCGATACCTTGATGTGTTTTCTCTGTTGTGGATATTTATTTAACCCCTCCGTCCTGCGGACACCTCTCCTATATTTTGCTGTGCAAAACACAGAGGAGGAGGGTAATACTTTCCTATATATCGTGTTTGTTCTTCTCTCCTGCCGTGTCCCGTAGTATTACGGGACACGGCAGGGAGGAGGGTATATGTGAAAGTAATTTTTTCATATATACTTCTTACAAAATCAATTACACAACCGATTGCCTAATGTACAGTAACCATAGTCGCTCCGAAACCATATTCCCGGAACGAGGCATCCTGACAAGAGCAGTTCTTGTACTTGTCGCGAATCTCTTTCAAGAGAGCATTGCGTAATACGCCTTCACCCTTGCCGTGAATGAAAACGATTTTACGCCCCTTTGCATGGCGATATTGATCGAGGGTCTCCCTGACTTTCCCCAACTGGTAGTCGAGTATTTCGGAACTGGTAAGCCCCGCTGTCGTATCAAGAAGTGCGGAGGCGTGGAGGTCTACCTCCACAATAACCGTTTTTTCGGCATGTTTGACAACCGGTTTACGAAGGGGCATATCGGTACTCTTTTTCATCTTCATGGCTCTTTCGAGGTCAGAAGCATCGAACACCACAGGACGCACGGGCATATCGTTCTTCACGATATCGAGCGTCCACGAAGGCTCATCGAAATAGAGACTCTCGCGGAACGTGTGCAACTTGTAAAATTTGGTAGTATCCAAACGATACTCCACAGCGACAGGACTTTTCAACGAGAAATGCTTATCCTTTTTGAAAGCGATGTATTGAATACAGATACGTTCGAGCGAATTGACATCTTCCTGTCCGAACTCTTCGAGCATAACTTGTATATTCGGCTCTACCATACCGGCATAACGGGTACGCCACCCCTCATCGTCCCGGCTGAGGTACGAGAAATAGAGATAGTAATTACTGTCATTTACCAAATAACAGGAAAAGCGGGTCGTATTGAGATGTTTGCTTTCGTCGGGGATATAGGCAAGAGCTATATTCAACTTTTCTCCTTCGGGTCGTTCCTCCACAGCGAACAAATCTTCATCGTCTTCCTCGGGAGCGTATGCCTTTTCTACCGAAGGAACCGTCACGACTTTCGAGGCTGGAACAGAAGCGGCTTTTTTCACAGGTTCCGCCGGTTCCACAACGACGCACTCCCGTGCCAGTACGGGAGTCTCAAACCCGTCCTCATCGACATAAGCTATATCTTTCGCTATTCTTACCACGACTCCGCCCCCAACAGCATTGAGGTAACGGACTCTATCGCCAACTTTTACCATAATTTCATCATTTTATAAATTGTATTCGTAACTAACAAGTTAAAAATACAGTCGTAAACTTTAAAAATGCATTCTAAAAGGGGGGGGAGATTTAACGCTCATTGATTCTTAACTCTTTTGAGACATCAATCTAAGCGGATCTTTCTCTTTTCAGCGCATTTCACCCCCGATATAAATAAAAACGTCCCGCTGGGTACGCTAATCTTACGGGAAGCGGGCGGGATTTATTGGTACAAAGATAACGATATTTTGAATCTGCAAGCAACCAATGCAAAAAAAAGTACTTTCCGACAAAAAACACACATTTTTTATCATCTTAATAACAGCCTTTCAAAATTAAATTGTAAATTTGTATTTGCCTATCCACGCTGACATCATCATGAGATGAGAGGTTATATGGGTGGGACATACATATTGAAAGCGTTTCTGACGCTTCGGTTTTGACTATGTAGAACTTCGCAAACTCTTCACAGTTAATCAAAAGCCAAGCAACAAGGAACGCTCCATAGGGTGATTATATAAAGCCGATTCTGTCTTTCCGATTATTCGGTAGTTTTTTGGTCATATATAATACATCAGCGTGGGGCTTTCGGCGTTGCTCGTTTCGATTAACTGGGCAATGCGAAGGCCTTACATAGTGGAACGAGTGACAGATTGGCTCCACGTTTTTTTTAGTTTTGTATGGCTGATAATTAATATTTATCTGGATTGGAGCCCCCAGAGATCGACTATAACCATGCAATATGTTGACTCCTAAAAAAAATGGCTCTGTAAATAATAAATACATAGATACTTACATTAACAACTATGTCAAGCCGTTTCGTAGTTTCATCACGAGTAAGTACATAGTTAATATTGGTAGTCTTGCAGATTTTATTGTTGCAGACAACCACGATGTTTCTTTTCTTCTTCACAAGCTACAAACGTATGATTTTGAAGTGGTAATCTATAATGGAAAAGACACCATAGACGAAATACAAGTAGAATATACTAATGTAGAGAACGGAAAAAACGAACTTTTTGAATATAAGATAGAGAATTTGATTTCAACTATATATTTATCCAGTAAAACAGGGATTTCCATTGTTGGAATACTGGTTATGCAAATCATATCACGAATTATATGCAAGTCTAAAACCATATATAAAGCGATTATTCTTGACCTTGACGATACCGTATGGAAAGGCACACTTGCAGAAGACGGTATTAATACTATCAAGCAAAATCTCCATTTAAATGATGCAATTTCTTTCATTACATTCATGAGTTTCATACGAACAATGTCCAAAGAGTTGGGGCTGTATGTGGCAATATGTTCACGTAACGATATTGAAAAAGTGCAGTCTGCTATTGAAAAACTTAACGAGAAAGAATTTCCCCTTAAAGGTCAAATAGACTGTATTGTTGCCAATGATAACGACAAAAGTAAAAACATAAAAGCCATAGCTCAACAATTGTCAATATTAACAAACGCTTGCGTTTTCATAGACGACAACCCATTAATTCGTGACGAAGTCAGGCAAAACTTACCTGAGGTATTTGTGCCTAACTGGGAAAGTCATGATGAACTACTAACTTTGTTTATGACATGCTGTGTCTTTGATAGATTTGAACTTTCGTTGAAATCAAGAAATCGTAAACGACTATATAAAGTTTTACAACAGGAACGTGAAAAAAGTTATCTTCCACAATTATTTGTCAAAGTTAGTGGCGATATAAAACACATGGAAGCTAAACGCCTTTATATAAAATCAAATCAATTTAAATTTACCGATAAGAAAGAAACTTATGAGGGATGCAAATCTTTAATTTTTGAAATATACAGAGATAATGGTGAAAACTTAGGGATATGTTCTGCTATAACTTACGCAGAAAACGAACAAGAAATCTATGTTTTAAACTGGGCTATCAGTTGTAGATACTTTGAAATTGGACTTGAAGAATATATCTTGATATATATCTCTACTTTATCGGGTAAGCGACCAATAAGGTTTACGTTTAAAAATACCGGCTTTAATGGAAAAACAATCACACTGATAGAGAAATATAAAAGTGGATTTGTAGAAATAGACAAAGAAGGTTATGTATGCTTTATACCAAACAGTCAGTTAATGAACAACATACAATCCAACACAAAATTGAAAGGATATTACAATGAATAAGAAATACATATATACGGTTGGGTATACCTTGTTCCAACAAGGTAATACTATAAATGTCAACAATTTGTTTGATACGTTAAAAAAATATGATATAAACTTTTTGGTAGATGTGCGTTCCGTGCCATTTTCCAAACAATATCCGCAATGCAACGCTGATAACATGAAGATTGCCGGAAAACATTTTGGTATACCATATATGAACATGCCTGAAATTGGAGCCAAAGCCAGTAGCCAACAAGAAGTTTTTTCTAAAGCATCAGATATATTCTTCGAGCAAGAGATTTTCCCCATAGCCAAAAGTTATCGTCCAGAGAAAACAGAATTGCTTGGTTCTGAAGAAATTGTAGACTTTCGCAAATTTAGAAATGATGAGTATTTTATACGTGGATTAAAACGCATCGAAGATGCCTACGACAAAAACTTCACCTTGTGCTTGATGTGCAGCGAGAAGAAGCCGATGGATTGTCACAGATATTTTTTAGTAAGCAAAGCTCTTGAACAAAGATTCAGTGATTGGCTTGAAATAAGACACATCGTCGAGAAATCTGATGGTAGCATCGACTATATATCAAATTATAATTTGGATAGAGAACTTGAAAATTTCGTTTGTAAAAAGAAGCATATATTGAGCCCGATGTTCAAAAAAGACATTCTTAACAATTATTTCGGAGACACCGAGCAAAAAAAACTCAATGACTTCTGCGATAGGTATTGGAATCTCTTGCATGGTTGGAAAAGGTTTAACTATAATAACGAAAACTATGATTAAGTTATTCAACATTGGCTTCACACAAAAAACTGCAAAAGAATTTTTTGGAATCATTAAGGCAAATAGGATTGATTGCCTTGTGGATATACGTCTCAACCCTAATGGCCAATTATCACGTTTCGCCTTTGAGAAAGATTTACCATTTTTTCTTTCAGAGTTGGCAAATGGTTGTAAATATAAACATCGTGTAGACTTAGCTCCAACCAAAGAACTACTGCAAGAAGTTAGAAATAAGTCTTGCCCTATGAGCAAAGATTACAAGTTGTTTGAGGTGGCATATAGAAAACAACTTGAAACCAAATCAAATATTTCCAATTTTGTAGAAGAGTTTGGGAAATATGAAAATGTTGTGCTATTGTGCTCTGAACCAACCAATGAAAAATGCCATAGAAGAGTGCTTAGTGACTTACTTCTTAAAAAATTTGAGAACTATATAATATTCGGAGGAAATTTATAATGAAAAAGCGTGTACTTCTTCTTGCTGTCAGTTGCAAGACCGGAGGTTTATGTCCGGGAGGTATAGATTTAGATAATCCTAAAGAATGGATTCGCATAGTACGAGACGATGGTCAGTCAGGTGCAGTACAAGGCTATGAGATAGATTTTGCACAACCACTTGATGTGATAGAGTTTGACGGTCACCCAATGCCACAAGGCAAACAAAGAGAAAACTGGGTGATTGATAATCATTCTTGTAAGAAAGTCGGTACAGAGTCAAAGAAAAGAGTAGTACAAGCTTTTAAGGAATACGGCTATCATGGCTTTTGGAACAACGGTTACTCGTTCTTACGAGAAGATGAATTGGAGAATGTAACACAACCGTCAGAGTCTATGTTGTTCGTTTCTGATGTCAGGCTTTATAAAAACGATTATGGTAAGGCTAAGATTGATTTCACATGGAGTAGGTTGCGCTATCCAATGAAAGGCGTGTCGTTGACCGACCAAGATTTTTATGATAAATTAGATGATGAAGAAATCTACTACAAATATGCTATTATTGTCATATCTATCCCCAAGGCTGCTGATTGGACACATCCTGAAACAGGAGAAAAAAGAGCATATAAGTTTGTTAGTAAAGTATTTGGAACTAATAAATAGTCATATTCTCCAAAGAGAGCCTAATGGAATTTTGACATTCCATTAGGCTCTCTTTGTATCTATCAAAAACACCATCTAATTCGCTGATTATGTGAACTATATTATTAGAAACCTTTTCTCCTGTGTAGGTCGTAATGCCCTTCCACCACATTATCAACTTCTCGTCCGGCTTTGATTTGCCACTGTTCCATTCATCAATGCACCGTTGTACCGACATGCGATTTCGCTGTGGCAAACCGTGCTATATTCGGCAAAGTTGCTTATTTTTGCACGATATTCAAAACAGATTATGCAAAAAACTCAGAATATTCGTATCGAAGATTTCAATTATCCGCTACCCGACGAACGTATCGCTAAATTTCCTCTGTCCAAGCGAGACGACTCGAAATTGCTGGTTTACCGAAAAGGAGGAATCGAGGAACATCGATTTCACGAACTACCGAAGGTATTGCCGGCAGATAGTCTGCTGGTATTCAACAATACCCGGGTGATACAAGCCCGCTTGCATTTCAGAAAAGAGACGGGTGCGCTCATCGAGGTGTTCTGCCTCGAACCGCTCGAACCGCACGAATATTCCCTCTCGTTCCAATCGACCGGCTCGTGCTCGTGGCTGTGCCTCGTGGGAAACCTGAAAAAATGGAAAAACGGCGTGCTGACCCAATCGGTGAACATCGATGGTAAAACCGTAAACTTCCGTGCCGAACGAGGATTGCCGCACGGTAATGCGCACGAGGTGCATTTCTCGTGGGACGACTCCGATATAACCTTCGCCACACTGCTCGACCATGCGGGAGAATTGCCCATTCCCCCCTATCTGAACCGGGAAACGGAAGAGAGCGACAAAACGACCTACCAAACCGTTTATTCGAAAATAGAGGGTTCGGTGGCCGCACCGACCGCCGGACTACATTTTACTCCGGAAGTACTGAACAAACTGAAAGAAAAGAACATACCCACTCTCGAACTGACTTTACACGTGGGAGCCGGTACATTCAAACCGGTAAAAAGCGAAACTCTCGAAGGGCACGAGATGCACACTGAATATATCTCGGTGAGCCGCAACCTCATCGATGAGCTGAGCCGTACCGACCGCCGGGTGATCGCTGTGGGAACCACTTCGGTACGAACGCTCGAAAGCCTCTACTACATCGGGAAAATGCTGGAACATGACCCGAACATTTTACCAGAATCTCTCACCGTGGGGCAATGGCAACCATACGACGGAAGCGAAGAAATAGACTCGCGACAATCGCTCCGCAACATCGTCGAATATCTCGACCGCCGGAATATGGACCGATTGGTAACTGCCACCCAGATTATCATTGCGCCGGGATACCGCTATCACATCGTGCAGGGAATGATCACCAATTTCCATCAACCGCAGAGCACTTTACTACTGTTAGTCTCGGCATTCGTAAACGGACGATGGAGAGAAATATACGACTATGCACTGAGCCACGATTTCAGGTTTCTCAGCTACGGAGACAGTTCGCTATTACTTCCATAAGCCAGTTCCATAGAGTGCAAACACAATAAAACGGGGGAAAAAACGTATCTATAATAGATCGGTACAGGATAAAAACGGACGAAAGGCCGTCCGCTTATCGTCGGTTGTATTCAATAAGATACATGAAGATAAAAACGGTACTTTGGGGATTGGCGACAGCCGCATTGCTGGTGTCATGTTCGGGGGCGAAACTAAGTGTCGCCAACGAACAGTATGCCCGGGGCGAATTTTATGATGCAGCCCAGACTTACCGTAAAGTATACAGCAAGACGAATCCCCGTAAAGAGCGGAAACTGCGAGGAGAAATCGCCTTCAAAATGGCCGAGTGTTACCGCCGCATCAACATGGCTCCGCGAAGCTCTGCCGCCTACCAGAATGCAATCCGATACGACTACCCCGACAGCATGGCTCTGTTTTATTTAGCCCGCAGCCAACAGTACGAAGGGAAATACAAAGAAGCTATCAAGAATTACCAAGCCTATTTGGAAACGAATCCGCAAAGCAGTCTCGCCAAAAACGGAATACGGGGTTGCAACTTAGCCCAGCAATGGAAGAAAACGCCTACACGGTATATCGTGAAAAAAGCAACCATGTTCAACTCTCGACGGAGCGATTTCGCACCGATGTTTTTAGGAGAAGATTTCGACCAAGTTTATTTCTCCTCGTCTACCGAAAAGGCATTGGGCAAGAATAAAAGCGGTATCACCGGAACCAAAAACTGCGATCTGTTTTTCTCTAAAAAAAACGAGCGGGGAGCTTGGCAAAAGCCCGAACCCATAGAGGGTGACGTAAACACAGAAGACGACGAGGGAGTAATCAGTTTCAGTCCCGACGGTACGACCATGTATCTGACCAAAGCTCGCCGAGAGCCTAACGCCGACACATCGGTAGAAATCTATACTTCCACCCGTACCGGCGCACAATGGAGCGCCCCGCAAAAATACGAAATAACGGCCGACACCCTATCGGCATTCGGCCACCCGGCGGTATCACCCGACGGAGAATTTCTTTATTTCGTGTCGGACATGCCGGGCGGTTACGGAGGGAAGGACATCTGGCGCATATCGTTAACCGAGAAAGAGGGTACTCTCGAAAATTTAGGTGTACAAATCAATACACCGGGCGACGAAATGTTCCCCTATATCCGGTCGAACGGCGACCTTTATTTTTCATCGGACGGTCACCCCGGTATGGGAGGGCTGGATATTTTCAAAGCGAGAATGAACGACTCGGGCTTCTGGCAAATCGAGAATATGAAGGCTCCCATCAATTCGCAGGCCGACGATTTCGGCATTACCTTCGGGGAAGAAGAAAGCGGATTTTTTTCATCGAACCGCGGAGACGGACGCGGATATGACAACATATACAGTTTCGAGCTTCCGTCGATAAGCGTGTGGATAAGCGGCACAGTCATCGACAAGGACGATGAACCCGTGCCCGATGCAATTATCCGTATCGTGGGTAACGACGGATCGAACCAAAAAGAATTTGCCCGAAAAGACGGTAGTTTCCGCTTCAAGCTCGACCGGGGAGTGCACTATGTCATGCTGGCCAGCTGCCGAGGCTATCTGAATTCAAAACAAGAATTTATCTCGGACAACGAAGAGGCCGATGCCGAATACGGTGTTAACTTCGTACTGGCATCTATCAGTAAACCTATTCTCATCGAAAACATATTTTATGACTTCGACCGAGCGACTTTACGTCCCGAATCGGAAACTTCGCTAAACGAATTGGTAAAGATGTTGAACGACAATCCTAACGTATCTATCGAATTGGGAGCACACACCGATTTAAAAGGGTCGGAGCAGTACAACCTGCGATTGTCGGACCGCCGTGCCCGCTCGGTAGTAGACTACCTTATCAAATCGGGCATTAATCCCGACCGTCTGCAACCGAAAGGCTATGGGGAAAGCCGTCCCAAAATCATCACTAAAAAACTCGCCACACAATATCCGCAATTTAAAGAGGGCGATGTACTCGATGAAAAATATATCAACGGGCTCTCTCCCGAAGACCAAGAAATAGCCAACCAGATAAATCGGCGTACTGAGTTTCAAGTCCTCTCTATTACGTGGAACTTATATTAGAAGCTGTTTTAAATTTATTGAGAAATAATATTATCATTGCAAGCAGGTATG
>ERZ832522.5145-NODE-5145-length-12181-cov-4.301336_pt1 | contig 12181 bp, 10 predicted proteins | sample MGYA00519951_ERZ832522 | MGnify/ENA primary metagenome ERZ832522 (study PRJEB31850, sample SAMEA3708728) | human gut metagenome | biome: human gut; feature: human-associated habitat; material: faeces | place: China | collected 2014 ... | reverse complement strand
CTTCTGCTGTTAGCAAGACTCGTATATCTCGTAACCTCCAGCCAGTCCGTATCCATATGCATTCCACAATCCTGCGGAACAAGGTATGGGGTAAGGCTTAAATCACTCACCTGATATACCCCTTTTACAGCGCCTGCTTTCCGGTCCGGATAGGTTTCTCCGGATAAGCCCTCATACATGTAGCTGTCTGCAAGTGTCGGCATAATGAATCTCATGCCAAACACAGGAAGCTCCGGGAGACCCTTTACTCCGTGGTATTCTACATCCACCCTGATTTTTCCGTTTCCGGTCACAGTATAGCTTACCAGAACTGTCGCGGAAGGATTGCTGATGGTCTTATAGGTGAATTTTACAATGATCTCATCTGCAGATACGTCGCCCTCATAGATATTGTTGTCCGGAGCATACTGCTTCTGCATTTCACCGTCCATGATGACTTCGACATTCTGACAGTCGATAAACGTATCTGCTGCCATCCAGCTGCCGCTTTTAATATGGAATTTGCTTCCCCGGTCGTTATCTGTCAGTGCTCTCCAGAAGGTCGGCTTAGGGCAACGGTACAGCCATTCATAGCCGTTTTTTACAATAGACTCCAGACCGCCCTGAGCATAAGAGAACGTATAGTCGAACCCTTTTCCGTGTACACCGAGCACATAGTCACCATAAACCACTCTCAATTTCCCATTATCTGTATAAACCATAATAATACCTCACTTCCTGCATAGCCGGCTTCTCCACACGGTTTGCAAATACAATTCCATCTCCTGAAAATTCATAATCGGAAGGTCTGTCATCAAAGTCTCCACCATAGCGGAGCACTTCTTTCCCCGTAACTTCATCCTTTACATAAAGTGCTTGATCAATAAAGTCCCAGATAAATCCACCATGGTACATGTCATATTTATCAATCAGGTGCATGTAGGTGCCAAGTCCACCCATGGAGTTTCCCATGTCATGCATGAACTCACATAAGAGGTAAGGCTTTTTTGGATCATTGTCCAAATATTCTTCGATCTCATACGGTTTTGCATACATACGGCTTTCCACATCGGAAATTGTGTCTTCATAAGCTCTGTTATAGAAGGAGCTTTCATAATGGATCAGGCGGCCGTCCTGTTTCTCTTTATAATAGGTGTTCATGGTCTCGATATCATCCCCAGCATAGGACTCATTTCCCAGGGACCAGAATAAAATGGCGGTATGGTTTTTAAACGTTTCAAAGTTGGTTCTGGCTCTGTCTACCACAGCCTCTTTCCACTGCGGGATTGATCCCGGCACGTTGCAGGAAGGTTCGATTGCACCAAGCTTCTGGAAGGTTCCGTGGCTTTCTAAGTTATTTTCAGCCATCATATAGATTCCTGCTGCGTCGCACATATAATACCACGGTATCTGATCCGGATAATGGCAGGTGCGCACGGCATTGATATTATTTCTTAAGATGCATTCAATATCGGATTTCATTTCGTTCATACTGATGCAGCGGCCTGTTTTAGGGCTCCACTCGTGACGGTTCACACCGGTCAGGACCAGGCGTTTCCCATTTAAATGGATCACCTTGTCGATCACATCGATCCGTCTAAAGCCGATGTCATACGGTACTACTTCAGCCAGATTTCCGCTTTCATCCGTCAGCTCCACATATGCATGGTAGAGATACGGGTGATGGTTGTCCCAGGCTTTTACCTGCGCATCATCTGTCTGAATTTCTTCAGTGTAGATTCCGTTTTTCTCCTGCAGGGCAGCAGATTTTTCCAGCACAACACTGCCTTCCTGATCCTTTAACACAAACCGGGCATTGATTTTACGGTTCTCTGGTGCGGATACTTTCAGATTTACGGATAATTTGCCGCTCGCATTATCCTTATACAATTCCGGGCGGAACCACACATCCTCCAGATGGATCTCAGGAACCGCACGCAGGGTAACATTTCTGAAAATTCCAAAAAAGCGGAAGAAATCCTGATCTTCCAGGAATGCTGCCGTACTCATCTTGTGCACCTGTACCGCCAGTACATTGCCCTTTTCCCGGATGAATGGCGTCAGATCAAACTCGGAAGGAGTAAAGCTATCCTCTGCATATCCTACGAACTGACCGTTCAGCCACAGATACATTGCCTCTTCCACGCCTTCAAAGCAGATACGGACTCTCTTAGAGCACAGCTCCGGATCCAGATCAAAGCGTTTGATATAGGAACCTACCGGATTATACTCAGCTTCGCTGAACATTCCGGCTCCGTCTCCGGTGCTCTCCATGCTGTAGGCGCCTCTGCGGTATTCTTTTCCCTCCCATGGGTACATGGTATTGATGTAGCGGATCTTATCATATCCAGCCAGTTCAATATGGCCCGGCACCATGATCTTATCAAAGTTTTTCGCATCAAAATCCTCTTCATAGAAGTTTTCCGGTCTGCTCTTAACATTCTTGCTGAAAGCAAATTCCCACTGTCCATTTAAAGACTGGATCAGTGCGTTTTCCTTCTTTTCCAGTGCTTCGTAGCTTTCATAATAAGTATGATCGCTGTGCGCTTCCAGCTGATTTACCCGGAATACTTCCGGATTATCCAACCATTTCATATCTGCGTTCATGTTCTATCTTCTCCTTTTCTAAAATAAGCCCCTAAAGAAAACTTTAGAGGCTATTGATTTATGATTCCTGCATATTTTCAATTAATTCGCGGTTTGCACCCTCCACATTTAAGAAGGAAAGGATAACCGTAATGATGATATCAAAGATAAATGGCAGCCAGAGGTACATAAAATACATCATTTTGATACAGCTGGCCGGCTGAACCGCGTTGTCCATATTGATGTATCCGCTGATATCAAGCAACCATCCGGAAAGGGCAATACCGATACCGCCACCGAGTTTAATACCCATGGAAGTGCAGGAGAACATGGAACCATCAATACGTTTTCCGCTCTTTAAATAGGTGTATTCGGAACACTGTGCAATAACTGCACTCATATCCCCCTGCCAAGGGCCTTCACCTAAAGAGGTCATTGCGATAAATAATAGCATCAGCGGAATACTTCCCATATAACCTGCAAATACTACCAGCAGACGGGAAAAGCTTGCAAATACATAGCTGTATTTATTCAGCTTGTACATTCCATTCGCCTTTGCTACCAGCATTGGTGTAATCGCCAGGGCAATAATCAGAGGGATATTGTTGGCCCATGAGAACACACCGAATAAGTTCTTATTTAAAAGAACATAGGTCATAAAGAAAATTCCCACATTAACCATTGCCGCACGAAGCTGCTGTAAAATGTAAATCACACAGATCATGGAAAAATACTTGTTTGCAAACAACAGCTTTACAGTCTGTTTGAAAGTAAGCTTGTCATCCTCAAGTCCCGTAGAACTATTGGATTTTAATTCTTCTTCCGGAAGTTCTTTTACGGAAAATACAGCAAGTGTATTGGTAATGATACCGATCACACAGTAAATGAGTGCAATGATTCTCCATGCTGCTGCACCGTTGCCGAGAAGCTCAACTGCTCCTACAGTAATAGACTGAATTGCAAGGTTTGTAGCAAAGGAAAACATGAAACGGAAAGAACCCATCTGCACTCGTTCTTTACTGTTCTTTGTTACCAGAGAAGTCAGTGCTGCATATGCGATGTTATTTGCCGTATAGAATACTGCGTTTAACAGAGTATAACAAATAAAGAACCAGGCATACTGCGCGGTTTTACCCATATTAGTAGGGATCGCAAAAACTCCGTAGAGCGTGATAGCACAGCCAAAGAAACCATAAAACATCCAAGGTCTTGCCTTACCCATTTTGCTCTTTGTCCGGTCGATCATGGTTCCAAAAAAAATATCCGTTATACCATCAAATAATTTGGATACTGCAATTAATGTGCCAACGATTCCTGAATTTAAGCCAATTGTATTTGTCAGGTAAATCATGACAAAAGATGACAGGAACGCATAAACTACGTTTCCTGCAATATCACCGCTTCCGTATCCCACTTTGTTATGCCATTTCAGGTATGTCTTCTCTTCCATTTTAATCCCCTTTTCATATAATAATCTTTGTCATCCTGCCTTTTCAATACGTTGTAACTACTATACAAAAATGCGTGGGAAAACTCCATATCTTTTATGAGACAGAATATGCACAAAATGATAGGGGTTACATACTCTCCCACCACTTAGCCAACACTTGAAGTGTGAGTTTTTCGTTCGATTGCCCTATAGGGCAAAGCATAAGCGAGCTATCCCCGTGTGTCCCACAGTTTTATTAGAATGATATTATTGGAATTTTTATTGCAAAGATCAGGAAATTTTCTTTTCTATATCCGGCATCATTCCAGATATTCGAATACCTTCCCTGCATATATTGATTGCTGCGTTTTCGTCCCGATCCATTCGATTTCCGCATACACACTCATAAATGCGATCGCTCAGCTGCAAATCTTCTTTTACCTTTCCACAGCAGCTGCATGTTTTGGAACTGGGATACCAGCGATCAATGCGGATCAGTTTCTTACCTGCACGTTCCATTTTATATGTCAGAAAATCAGTAAACATTCCCCAGCTATTGTCATGAACACTCTTTCCCAAATGCATATCCTGGCTCATCTCTTTCATATTCAGATTTTCGATGCACACGATATCGTAGGAATTGGCTATCTTCTTTGATTCTTTATGCAAAAAATCCTTTCGCTGATGTGCGATATGGGTATGGATCCGTGCCACTTTCTTCTTTTGCTTTTTATAACGGCTACTTCTTAGTTCGCAGTGGCTCAGTTTACGCTGCTCCCTTGCCAGCTTCTTCTGAGCTTTTGAGAAAAAATGAGGATATGCTGCACGATTTCCATTGGAATCCACATATAACTCCTTCATGGAAAAATCAAGACCAATCGCGGATTCAGCTTTCCTGATTTCGTTCACCGGTTCCTCGCAGGAATATAACAAAGCAACATAGTATCGTTCATCTGCTTCCTGAGTGATGGTTGCACCTTTCAACTGGTAACCTTCCTCAATCTTCCGATGCTGTCTGATGCGGACCCAGCCAGCTTTTGGAAGTTTTAACCTTCCATTCTGTAAGACGGTGTTTCCATTCACACAATTGGTTGTATAGCTTTTTACTGGCTTCTTTTTTGATCTGAACTTTGGAAAGCCTACAGAAACATCATGAAAGAAATGATGCATCTGTGCATTACACAATGCCAGACTGTCTACTTCCTTCAGCCACGGAAACTCCGACTTATACCTGGCCGGTGTCACGCTTAAGTTTTTTCCCATTTTCTCATAGTAGGCTTTTTTCTCTGCAAACGGGAGTCAAAAAACTCCTCAGAAGCCCCCACTTCAAATTTCATCAGAAATAAAATGGGTATACCATGACCCAAATAGGATTCATTCTTGTTTTCCGCAATAAAGCTACACATATAATAAAAATTAAAACCATAACCCATTTTGTTTTAACAAAGGTAACCGTACCATTTCCCCAAAAAGCCGTCATAAGAATCAAAATTCCCGCTGACGCTATCATTGCTACTACTGCAGGGCGAAGTGAATGCAATACCTCCTGCATCATATCCACGCTTCTATACTTTAGATACAATTTTGCTAACACGGTTACAATAATACAGGACGGCAAAATGCATCCAAACGTAACGACCACTGCCCCGAGTACACCTGCAATCTTGAGTCCTACAAAAATTGCCGAATTAACTGCAATAGGTCCGGGGGTCATCTGCGATATTGTAATAAGATCTGTAAATTCTGACATGGTAAGCCACCTATGGTTAGTAACTACCTGACTCTGAATCAACGGCATAGCTGCATATCCACCGCCAAAACTGAATATTCCGACCTGAATAAAGCTCAAGAATAATTGTAAATACATCATTTTCCGCTTCTCCTTTTTACTGGAAGCCGGGGCACATGCCCCGGCCAGAACCTACCCGTTGATGAGTTCATGATCTGCAACATATTTCACCATGTAATCATCAATCAGGCGGTTTTGCTTTTGAAAAGCATACATGAGCGTCTTTTCGCAAACACGGTTGATCATTCTTGGGATACCGGTTGAAATGCGATAGATCTCATCAAGTGCTTTCTCAGTAAATATCGTTTGCGAACATCCTGCATACTCCAGATGGCTGTTTACGTACTGTTCTGTTTCAGCGCGATCCAGATGCGGCAGTGTACAGTACATGTCAATTCGTTGCCGGATTGCGGAGTACTTTTGAAGTTTCAGCTTGTTGTCCCAGAGTTCTGTCTGACCGACCAGCACCACAACCATCGGACTCATGGAATCAAAACGGTAATTCAGCAGAAAACGGAATTCTTCCAGCGTTTCTTTTTCTAACAGATGTGCCTCATCAAGAATGCAGACTACCTTTTGATGACGGACACCACGAATGATTTCAATCTCCTGTTGAAGTTGCCGTTTGGAATCACCGCGGTAAAAGCGGGATTCCAGGCCAAGCTGATCCAACAGACCTTTGTAGAACCATCTGGGTGTCAGCTTTGAATCTGACAGATACAGTACGATATACTTTTCTTTAGGAAGTTCTTCGTAAAACCGTCGGATCAAAGTGGATTTTCCACATCCGGGTTCTGCTGTTACTACGGCAAAGAGTTGTCGGTCCGCAGCGTAACAGAGCCTGCCAAGAGTTTCTCTCATGGCCTGGCTTTCGAACAGCTGATCCGCTGGCACATTTCTGGTGAAGGGGGTATGCTTCATATCAAAGAACTGTTCATACATGGCTTGCCTTCTCCTTCCTCAGTGATGCATAGGAAATGGCATCAGCCAGTCGTTCTTTCGATTCCTGATGTTTCTTTTCCAGCGCATCCAGAATCTCATCCATCTGTTCTTCTTCCAGATGTAAATCTGCGAAATGGTCGCTGATCTCCTGGTATTCCAGCACATTCTTTTTCTTTTTTGCCATAGCGAGAAGCGTTTTTATTTTCTCCTCATACTTTGCCCGTGTGTTTTCATCCATTGTCATGTCTGTCTACATCCTTCCTGTATCTGTATTACCTGTTGTTGCCTTATTCGAGGGAAATATGCGTTTTTGCAAGCTCTTCCAGCTGTTTTTTGCCCGCGATCACGCGGTTTAGTGCAGCTACGTCCGTCCCGAGCTGCGCGCTGTCTCTTTCATAACTGTTTCGCTTGACCGCACAGACGATGTCGTGCAGCGCCTTTTCCTGTTCTGCAGTGCTTTCCAGACGCTCCAGCTTCGTATGGAACAAAGAAGCCGCCTCGCGCTGATCCTCTTCCTCCTCAAACATGCTGATAATGGAAGCCGGATTGATGTTGCCCTGCTCCAGCTCCTCAAACAGCCTGTCCGCCACCTTTTCATATAAGCCTTCTGTAAAATCCTTCGGAGAAATATATTTTGAAATCTGGCGATAGAGCTGCGGCTGTTCGACCAGCCAGGTCAATAATAATTTCTGGCTGTTTTTGATACCCTCCGCCGCCGTGTTCTTTTTCTGAACACCGGATTTGGGGCGGATCACAGGCTGTGCAAGCCCGGTCTGGGCAGCATAGGTTCCCACCAGCCTGCGGAGGTTTTCAAAGCTGATGTGGTACTTCTGCGCCACCGCTTCGATGTAATTTTCCCGCTCCACCTCTTCCGAAAAAGTGCAGAGCCTTCTGGCAATTTCCCGGTGAAATGCAGTTTTCTGTTCCGGGTCTGATAAATCATAACTTTTCTGCAGTTGGCGCAGCTCAAAGAAAAAGCTGTTCTCCGCATGATCCAGCCGTTTCTGGAACTCTTCTCCGCCCAGCGCCTTAATGAATTCATCCGGATCCTTGTAAGGCTCCAGGTTGATGACCCGTCCGGTCATTCCCGCTTCCTTCAAAATTCCGATCGCCCGCAGCGCCGCGTTGACGCCTGCGCCGTCGCTGTCATAGGACAGCAGGATTTCATTTGCGTAACGCCGAAGCAGACTCGCCTGCCCCGATGTAAACGCAGTTCCCAGTGACGCAACCGCCTGGGTAAAGCCCGCCTGGTGCATCGCGATAACGTCCATATATCCTTCACAGAGAATCACATTTCCTTTCCGGCTCGTCCGGGCAAAATTTAACCCGTACAGGTTCCGGCTCTTATCAAAAATCTCTGTTTCCGGTGAGTTTAAGTACTTGGGCTTCCCATCGCCCATCACGCGTCCGCCAAACCCGATGACGCGGTGGTTGATATCCTGGATCGGAAACATGACGCGGTTCCAGAACTTGTCATACATGCCGTGTTTTTCATCCACGTTGCAAAGTCCTGCATCCCGGATCAGGTCTTCGGAATAGCCCTTTGATTTCAGATACTGAATCAGGTCGTTGCTGTATTTGTTCGCATACCCCAGCCCGAAATGATTCATCGTCTCGTCGCTTAGTTCTCTTTTGCGCAGATATTCCATTCCGACGCTGCCCCGTTCGGTGCGCAGCTGATAATAGAAATATTTCGCCGCTTCCTTATTGATTTCCAAAAGCTTTGCGCGGCGGCTGTCCGCCTGCCTCGCTTCTTTGGAGTCGTCTGCCTCCGGCAGGGCGATTCCGGCGCGCTGCGCCAGCGTCCTGACCGCTTCCGGGAACGTCTGGTTTTCGTACTCCATCAAAAAGGTGATCACATTGCCGCCCGCACCGCAGCCGAAGCAATAATACATCTGCTTTCCGGGGGATACGGAAAAGGAAGGCGACTTTTCGTTATGGAACGGACACAGCCCGAAATAGTTGCTTCCTTTTTTCTGCAGCCGCACATAACCGGAGATCACCTCTACTATATCGTTTCTGGTTCTGACCTCTTCGATCAGCTCTTCCGGATAATACATGCTTTTTGCTCCTTTTGTTCTGCTCTTTTGCAGTCCTACTTTTTATTTATTCTGTAAAAATTTCGGATTTCCTTTTTTTATCGGCAGATATCGAAAATAAATTCGGCAATTTTGTTCATCGCGTCATAGGCGTTCTTGAGGGGCGACATCTGGAACACATGCCACATGCCCTTATAAATGTCGATTCGGGCAGAAACGTCTGCCTTGACGAGATTTTTGTGCAGCTGTGTCGAATCCGAAAGCAAAAGCTCGTTATCCCCGACCTGAATGTATACAGGCGGCAGCCCTTCCAGCTTTCCAAACAGCGGCGAAATATACGGATTCGTCAACTCCATCCCGCCCGCATAATTTTCGATCATCCGATCCAGGTATTCGTGATCCAGAACCGGATCTACGCTGCTTCTTGTCTGATAACTTTTCCCTGATTTGGTCAGATCTGTCCACGGCGACATCAGTGCAAGTCCTCTTGGCAGCATTCTTCCTTCGTCTTTTAATTTCAGCGTCAGCGACAACGCAAGATTTCCGCCTGCGGAATCTCCCGCCACAATCACGTCCCGCGCGCCGTATCCCAAATACATCAGATAGTTCCAGGCCTTCATGGCATCTTCCGCAGCCGCCGGGAATTTACATTCCGGCGCGAGCCGGTAATTAAAGCAAAACACATCCATCCCTGTGGATTCTGCCAGCTTTGTCGTCAGCGTCCTGGCATATACCGTACTGCCGGTTGAATAGCCGCCGCCATGACAGTACAAAATCACATATCGCTTCAGATGCGCGCGTTCCACCTTCACCCATTCGCAGCTCATGCCGTCTACCTCTGTCTCTTCATAGGCAATTCCCTTTTCCGTACCGAGGATCGCGCCGATTCTGTCCTGGGACTGCCTGTGTTTCGTCAGATCCGGGCGCTCCACCAGCCCGTGCACCTTCCGGATCAGATTCATCATATTCTGGTTCTGCCTGCTGCTTACCGCCATATCTCCTCCGTATCTGCCGCAGCCGCGGCATGCTTTGTAAAAATAGGTTTTTCCGCTATTTCTGTTCTTTTTTACAGCTTCTATTTCTTCCTTGCAAAAAAGAAGATATCATTTTAATTATAGCATATTTTCCCCTATTCTTACAAGATTTAACTTTTTCCTGTTCCTTTTGCCCGTGCTGGTGTATACTGTTCTTACAGTTCACTCATGCGTTTCTGCGAATGGCGCGATGAACTGTAATGTGCTGTGTGTTGACGAGCTCATGCCAGCAGCAGCGAAAGGATGAACCCGATATGTCAAAATCAAACGCAAAACATGCTCCGAAGACCTGGTATCGGCTGGATCTGTCCGCGATTGTATATCCGACGCTGCAGCGCCGGGACTTTTCCTCCGTATACAGGCTTTCTGTCCTGTTAAAAGACCCGGTGCAGCCGGATATTTTGCAGCAGGCTGTCGATATTGCCATGAAACGCTTTCCTACCTATCATTCCGCAATGCGGAAAGGATTTTTCTGGCGCTATCTCGAGCCGAATACCCGTCCCGGTCCGTTTGTAAAACCTGATATCCGCAATTTCTGCATGCCGATGCCGTTTAAATCCAACAACCGCTATCTTGTACGTTTTTACTGGTATGACCGGCGGATTTCCCTGGAAGCGCATCACAGCCTCGGGGACGGTACCGGCGGCATGTATCTGCTCCAGACAGTTACTGCCGTTTATCTGCGGCTCCTGGGACACGAGATTTCCAATGGCGGCTTCGTTTTAGATGTCAACGAAACACCGGATCCGGAAGAATTTGAAGACGCCTATATGCGCTATGCAAACGCCCGCGTCTGCCCGCCAAGACCCGCCGAAAAAACTTACCGTGTGCGCGGCACGCAAGAACCTTTCTATACCCTCAACGTGATTGACGGCATCATGAGCGTCAGCGCTGTCCAGAAGGTTGCCAAGCAATATCAGGCTTCGATTACGGAATACCTAAACGCCGTGCTTTTATATTCTCTTTTACAAAAGCAGGAGCACGATTTTCATCTGCGCCTGCGCCCTGTGCGGATCGCCATGCCCGTCAACCTGCGCCGTTTTTTTCCATCCAAAACGCTGCGCAACTTTATCACGATGGTTTATCCGTCTATCGATCCAAGACTTGGTGACTACACCTTTGAAGAAATTGTCACTCAGGTGCACCACTATATGCGCTACTATATCAACAGCAAGTTCCTGCGCGGCGACATCACAACGAATGCCTCCACACAGCGTAATCCCCTGATCCGTATTGTCCCGCTGTTTTTAAAGGATTTTGTCGTCCGGCAGTTTTACCAGCGGGTGCAGGACAAAAATTCCTCTGCCGGTCTGACCAACATGGGGGCAATCCGCGTTCCGGACGATATGAAGCCCTATCTGGAGCGCTTCGATATTTATATGGGAATCCCGTATTCCCAGCGCACCAACTGCGCCATTGTCAGCTTTGAGGACACGCTGACCGTCAATTTCGCCAGCTGTATCATCGAGGCGGATGTGGAACGGCGATTTTTCCAAAAGCTCGTCGAGGACGGCATCCCCGTCACGATCGAAAGTAACCGGGAACTGTAATAGAACGCGCGCCCATTTTATTGTCATGAATCAAAAAGGAGTGAAATCATATGTCATACTGTGTCAACTGTGGGGTAAAGCTGGACCCGTCCTTAAAATACTGTCCGCTCTGCAATACCCCTGTTATCAATCCACATGATCTTTCCAAAATGCAGCCCGTCTCCCCGTTTCCGAAAGAAAAGGGACAGGTTGAGGTTGTACGCCGAAAAGACCTCGCCATTTTGCTTTCCGTCTCTCTCACTGCGGCCGGTCTGTGCAGTCTTTTGTTAAATCTGCTGGTATTCAGGCAGCATCTTTGGTCGCTTTACGTAATTGGAGCCTGTGTCCTGATCTGGGTAATGTCAATCCCTGCAGTGATATATACCAAGCTTCCCATCTACCTTTCCCTGCTCTTCGATGGTCTTGCCGTAATGTTATATCAGTTTCTGATCGGCTTTAATACCACGGACCACAGATGGTTCTTCGGACTGTCCCTGCCGATCACCGCGCTCTGCACGCTGGCCGCGATCCTCTTTGCTTTCTGTCTGCGCAAAATTTCTTCTGCCTTTTTGATGAAAGCGCTTTATTTTTTCGCGGAAGCCGCGCTGCTGTGCGCCGGTATCGAGCTGCTTATCCGCCGGTATCTTTTACTTCCGCTGCGGCTGACCTGGTCGGCGGTCGTCTGCTCCGTCTGCGGCGTTATTGTAATCTCGCTGATCACGATTCTCTCCCGTGCAAGGCTCAGGAACGCAGTACGAAGGCGCATGCACTTTTAAGTCTATTTCTTCTTTTCTGTATAATAAAAAAGAATGTGCCTTGGCACATTCTCGCGCCGAGGCGCGGTTGCCTCGGCA
>ERZ832522.5144-NODE-5144-length-12183-cov-3.533146_pt1 | contig 12183 bp, 7 predicted proteins | sample MGYA00519951_ERZ832522 | MGnify/ENA primary metagenome ERZ832522 (study PRJEB31850, sample SAMEA3708728) | human gut metagenome | biome: human gut; feature: human-associated habitat; material: faeces | place: China | collected 2014 ... | reverse complement strand
ATTATAAGGTGTATATTTATACATAGCTGAAACTTTTGACGGACGAGACTTAAACTCAGTACCATAATTATAAGAATCCTTATTATTAGAATGGTTATAACTGTAAACACCTAGAAACAATTTACCTGCGGCAACATGATAAAGTGAAATCCCTGAATTTCCTGCTCCATTATCCCATCCTACTGTTCGTAAACGAACACCAGAACCATTATACCCGTCAACCTTCATTGATGAAGGAACAGTATTATAGGTCGATGAAACATTGCTTTTATTTGCAAATGTTTTATCATTCACCGTAGCCCATCCCTCCGGATCATTGGATGTTAATGATTTATTTGTAAATGGAACAGCTCCGTTCAAAAGCCCAGATATAACTTTATCTGTCCAAGTACTTTCAAAGGTCCCATTTAATAATCCTATTTCTTTCTCTGTTGTCACTTCTCCTTCACCTACTCTTTTTGTTTTATTATAAACAACCTTAATTTGATACTTTGTTTCAGATGCAAGCCCTTTGAGAACTCCCATATAGATATTATCTTCATTCTTCATTTTTGTTAGTTCTGGAGATTCAACAGGAGTCCAGTCAACAATACTTCCACCTTTATACTCAAATCCCAACTTATTCATATCTCCCACCGGCATATCAACCCTCAACATAATCCGATGGGCAAATGCATCGCCATCCCCTGTTAATAAATTAAACACAGGTGCTTTAACTGTCATTTTCTTCTCTAATTCTTCTACTTTATCATTCTTATCTTTCAAAGAATACTTAAATGAATAAATTGCTTCACCTTTTTCTGGAGCCGCAAAATGAGTAGAAAACTCTTTCGGGTAAGTAACAACAATCTTTGATTCTGCTTCTTTTTTTATTTGGATGCCATAATCCGTCAACAATGCCTGTTTATCTGCATCATTTTCAAAAGAGTATGTTTTATCGGCAGAGGGATTACTACAAGTTATTGTCAATGTTGCCTCCTTTATTCCGTTTCCGGCAAGCAATTGTGTTATAATATCTTCTTTTAATACATCTCCTTCCACGACATCGGGGAAATCACTATTTTGAAAGATATTCGGGCTACCTGCAGATTTCACTATTACAGTAAAATTTAGAGTTTCCGTTTCAACAGCCTGGCCGGTTGCATCTACTCCATATACCTGAAAATGATAAGTATATGCTTCACCTTCTTTGGAAGAAGATGCCAGACTGTTAAAAGCATTTTCCAAGGATATAATACCACTATTTACATGTTTATCTAAAGTTTTGTCAGTCTGTGGTTCTCCCTGGACAACGTCACTCATCAGATAAGAGACCCAGGAGAAATGAGCTTCAGATAATGCTTGTTCCGTATCTGTTTTATCAGCCAGATTATAAATAACCGGATTCTCATCATCATGCCAATACTTAATATACAGAGCACCGACACCTCCCTGCATCGCAAATTCAATTTGAGGCTGACCTGTAAATGAACCGGCTGTCATAGTATATACTTTACCTTCGGACAATCCATTACCTCCTTTTAATTCTGGTTTGCCGAGAGGTTTCCACATAAAATCAGGAATCGTATCATCCAAAACAACACTGGTTAGACTATCATCCAAAAGAATATCGAGACCAATTCCTTCTAATGCTTCACCGTCTGTTTTCAAAACAAGACGGACATTCTGACGACGTTGAAGCGTTAAAGGAGTTGCACCACTATAGGTTACATCTTCCTCTGCACCCAGTTTTTTTAATTTAATAGCAAAAGAGACGCTAGTACCTTCCTTAGCAACTTGCAAATAAGCAGGGCGCGTTTCGTCTTTTTTGATTTCAAGGATCGTATCAATTAAAAATTTTGTTTTCAAACCGACACTATAATCAGTATAAGCGGCATTGAAATCATCCGTACAATCAAGTGTAATCCGCGCATTCCCCAGCGTACAAGTCATATCCAATGGCGTACTCATTCCTTCTTTTATTGTAAAATCCGTACTCCCCTCAAAATAAGGATTCTCAAATGCAGCGGGAAGGTCGTTGCCTTTGGAGGCTACTATTGTGTAGGCACCTTCGGGGAGTTCGATCTCGGAAGGCATTTTGTCGAAGCGGTCGTATGATTTTACTGTGTCTTTGTCGGTGACGATACGGATCTGGTAATCCTCTACGGTCAGGAATTTCTCAAACTCATCCGAAACAACCTTTGTCAGATTCGAGTTCACTCCTTTCTTCAGGGAGGTTGTATCAGCAGTCAAACTTAAACGGAGCTTTCCCGAATGACCGGAAGAACCGTCTTTCTGGTCATCACAAGCAAACGAACCTATTATTAATACAGATATACATGCAAATAATGCCATAGTTCTTGCAGAACCATGTCTTTTCTTTATTTCCATCCCTCTCATCTACCTATTTTATGGTTATTTGTTCAACCTTATTTAATACTAGCTATTTATACGCACTTTTAACCGGATGCAAAGTAACATTGAAATCCAAGATCCCGCAAGGTCTATTTATGCGATTATGTGTCCTTTTTTTTAGATATGAGCCAAATCGCATTCACCTATTTAGTTATTTATATGTTAAATCAGTGGAGAAAGAGGCACGCCAAGGTGTTCTATTTATAAGAATACAGTTCAGCCTTTGAAAAATAATACATACATTTGCAAAGAGAAAAACAGAGAGAGATGAACACAAATATACCCAAGGAGCTACCCAAGTTAGACATTCCGGAAGACTGGATTGTGGGGACAGATATAAGCAAGGAAATACTAAGTCTGTATACGAATTTCCCTTGCCGGTTAAAGGCCGGTATCTTTGTGCTTTGTATGCAGGGAGAAATTGAGGCTTCGATCGATACGACCGGCTACCAAGTCAAAGCAAACGACTTAGTGATTATCCTCCCCGGCAGTATCCTCCAGATACACAAGGTGGAAGGCGACTTGAAGATCTATTTTATCGGCTATTCATCACAATTTATCACCTATGCCAATATCGTTAAACCGACTCTCGATATCTTTTACACAATAAAGACTAACCCGGTGATTTCACTGAAAGAAGAGATCGCCCAACTCTTTAGCGAACATTTTGCACTCCTGGCAAAGACCTATCTGACCTACTATGGAAAGATCAACAAGGAAATTATTAAACACATGCTCTTCACACTGGTTCACGGGCTGGGAGAACTATATAAGGATATCAAAATAACAAAAACTATCACAGGGAAAAGCGAAAGAATAGCAAACGACTTCTCAAAACTCGTCATGCAACATTACGCAACAGAGCGCAATGTCGCTTTCTATGCCAACGAGTTAGGTATCACACAAGCCCACCTGAGCACGACTGTCCGCCAGGTCACCGGAAAGACTTGCCTGGAGATCATCGCCTCGATGGTTATCATGGATGCCAAAGCACAATTGAAGTCGACAAACACCAGCATTCAAAATATTGCCTACTCGCTGAATTTTACGAATATGTCTTTCTTCGGAAAATACTTCAAACGACATGTCGGCGTAGGGCCACTGGAGTATAGAAACAGCTGAAGTTCTGCAAGAACTCACTCCTTTTTGTTTTTTTGACGGAATTGCATTCATGCATTCACAATAGAGCATATAACATTCACAGACAATAATTTACAACATGAATGCACCTCGAAAAAATGCATTCATGCATGGGTTCATTATGCCTTCATCCGAAAGTTATTCCGGGTCGATATTCGACTCGATTACCAAAGGGCCCGTTTCAGGTTCATCCTTACTGACCGGACGGGTATAGATCGACATATGACGCGTGCCACCTTCTTCGAGCGTGCCTTCTGCCACAAAACCGGCCAGCTCTTTCCGGGCCGTATAATCCGAGCAACCGTTCAGGCTGCGGTATTTGAGAACGGTGATGTAAGGATGCCGATCCATGTACCATTGCAGGCGACGGTATTTTTCTTCGTCACTGAAAGTACGGCATTTCTCCTCCCTGATACGGGAGAGAGGCATCGTTTTCAATCTGTCTTTCAAGGATTGGCAACAACGGAAATTCACATTCTTGAAGTGCACCGACTCGCTACGCAGCTCCTTCTTATCCATCACCGGACGCGACTTGAGCGAAACGCTGAAAAAGCCCAACCCCTCGATCTCCACATTATTTCCTCCCCGCAGGTTTTCCGCTACCAGATCGGTTATCAATTTCAAAGCACCCGAAATATCCGCTTCCGAAAAGGTGGAACGATCTTTCCCATACCGCATCAATTCTCTGATACTATACGTTTTATACGGGATGAGACGCGGATGGAGCAGCTTCTTCCCACTACTTCCATTCGGATCCGGATTTTCTTCCATTCTGTATCTGGCTTCCATACTACTACTATTTACAGGTTAACCCACTAGATATTATTGTTTATGTCGGCACTTCTTATTCTTTCGACAGTTGACAAAAGATTATTCGACTATTGTCAAAAGATTATTTGCCAGCTGTCGAAAGATCTTTTGCCTGTTGGCGAACGAATAAGAAGTCGGCATCTAAGATATAAAAAGTAAGCATATAAACCATAAAATACAACGACTTATTTCTTAGACACGGACAGAGCAAATAGTGGGTAAGTATCGGCCGAAATGCTTTTAAAACAAGCACATAGGTATGTATATTTGCCTCAGAACATCTAAAAAAACATGTTATATGGAAGCTACTATCTACAAAACAACCGGCAAGAAAATGAAAAAGATCGCGTTAACCGCCTTGTTGGAGGGGATGCGTACGGAGCAAAAACAGATTCCGGTAACTGCTTTCCGCAGCAGTCTGGATTATTGCATGCCGGATAGTCAGCCGACCTATGCGGAGAAACTTCCGGTGGCCATTTTCAGCGGCGTTTATCGGGAGGCATCCGACAGTGCAGCCATCCGGAAGTACAACGGTATCATTCTGGTAGAAATAAATGGGCTGGCAAGTCGCCCGGAAGCGGCCGGATTACGGAAGCAAGCGACGGAAATGTTGCAAACAATGGCAGCGATTATCGGTTCAAGTGGCAAAAGCGTAAAAATACTGACTCGTTTCACGCTGCCCGACGGTTCATTACCGCAGGAAGAAGAGTTAATCCGCTTATTTCATGCCCATGCGTATCGCCGGGCTGCCATTTTCTATGGGGAACAATTACAGAGGAGCATTACCCCGACCTCGCCGTTGCCATCGAAAGGGATGCGCTACACGCTCGATCCCGACCTTTATTACAATCCTGACGCGCTCGCCATCCGTATGCCGCAGCCACAGCAGGAACCGGACGAATCTGCAATGAAGGAAAAGCCGGAAAACAAGCCCGATCCGCTCCACCGCCTGATGCCGGGATACGAACGTTATCAGGTTATCGCCCGCCTATATAATGTGGCACTCAAAAACACGTTGCACACAACACCTGTTCCCGATGCAAAGGCCGACAAGCAACCGTTTCTGGTGAATCTGGGCGAACATTGCTTCCGGTGCGGGATACCGGAAGAGGATGCCGTACGTTGGACGTTGCTGCATACGGGGTTGCGGGGGTTCGAACCGGAGCTGAGGGATACCTTGCGCACTTGTTATCTGCTGGGGAAGAATTTCGGCAACAGGCCGGGATTGTCGAACGGACAGATCCTGATGGCACAACTGGACGACTTCATGCACCGCCGCTATGAATTCCGCCGCAACAAACTGAAAGGGGGGATGGAATACAGAGAGCAGTGTTCGTTCTGTTTCCATTTCCACCCGGTCACCGACGAAGTGGTCAACACGATCAGCATACAGGCTCAGAAAGAAGGGATAGAATTATGGGACAGGGATGTGAAACGGTTTATTTACTCTACACGAACACCGCATTTCAATCCGTTGGAGGCTTATCTCGGCAATCTGCCGGAATGGGATGGAACAGACAGGATACGCGCGCTTGCCGGTACGCTGCCTACCCGAAACGAGAACTGGCGGGACCGGTTTTATGTCTGGTTTCTGGGAATGGTGGCCCAATGGAGACAGATGAACCGGATGCACGGAAACAGTGTGGTACCGCTACTGGTAGGCCCGCAGGGATGCGGCAAATCAACCTGGGCACGGGCTATTCTTCCACCGGAGCTACGCGAATATTATGCCGAAAGCCTCGACTTCAGCAGTAAGAGAGAGGCGGAACTGGCGTTGGGACGTTTTGCATTGATTAACCTGGATGAGTTCGACTCGATCAATAGCAACCAGCAGGCTTTCCTGAAACATTTGTTGCAAAAGCCGGAAGTGAAAATACGTCGTCCTTACGGGCAAAGTATCTGTACGCAACAACGTTACGGCACTTTCATCGCTACCTGCAACAACACCGATCTGCTGACCGACCCGACCGGCAGCCGCCGTTTTATCTGTATAGAAATGGACGGACAGATCGACAACCGGCAATCCATCTGCTACGAGCAGTTATATGCACAGGCGATGGCGGCATTGAATAATGGCGAACGCTATTGGTTTACGCATGAGGAAGAGATCCGTATCATGCAGGACAACCGGAGTTTCCAGCAGTCGACACCGGAGGAGCAGTTTTTCTTCCAGTACTATCGCCAGCCGGAGGAAGACGAAGAAGGTCTATGGCTTTCGGCCACTGAAATCCTGCTCGATATACAAAAGCAGAGCGGCATGCATATCAGCAAAACAAACATGGCCATCTTTGGACGTATTCTGCAAAAGAACGGGATTGCTAAAAAACATACCGCAAAAGGGAATATATGGTACGTAATAAAGGCATAAATAAATGATATTTAGCTGATTAAATTTACCGGCTAAAACAGTCATAATTTCTACAGCCCCCAGCTCTCCCTGTCCAGGTTCCGGTAATTGATAGCCTCCGCCAGATGGCAAGCTTCGATCTTTTCGGAAGCATCCAGGTCGGCGATGGTACGGGAGACTTTAAGGATACGGTCGTAGGCACGGGCGGAAAGGCTCAGGCGCTGCATGGCTGCTTTAAGAAGAGCCAGACCGGCAGCATCGGGAACGGCATAGGTATGCAGAAGCTGGGTATTCATCTGGGCATTGCAATAGATGCCTTCATGACCGGCAAAGCGTTTCTCCTGAACGGCACGTGCTTTGATGACCCGCTCACGGATATCGACGCTCGGTTCGGAAGGACGTTGCTCGGAAATCTTTTCAAAAGGGACAGGCACGATCTCTACCTGTATATCTATCCGGTCCAGCAGCGGGCCCGAGACGCGGTTCATATACTTCTGCACTGCTCCCGGAGGGCAAAGACAAGGACGATCGGGGTGGTTGTAATATCCGCAAGGACACGGGTTCATGGAAGCCACCAGCATAAAGCTGGCCGGATAATCGACCGAGAAACGGGCACGTGAAACAGTGATCTTCCGATCTTCTAATGGTTGGCGCATGACTTCAAGGACACTTCGGTTGAACTCCGGCAACTCATCCAGGAAAAGTACGCCGTTATGCGCCAGGCTGACTTCTCCCGGCTGCGGGTAAGCACCACCACCCACCATTGCCACATTCGAAATGGTATGATGCGGGGAACGGAACGGGCGTTGCACCATCAGGGAGGTCTCCACCCCTATCTTACCGGCAACGGAATGGATCTTCGTCGTCTCAAGCGATTCATGTAAAGTGAACGGGGGAAGAATCGTCGACAGCCGTTTCGCCAGCATCGACTTACCGCTACCCGGAGGGCCGATCATGATCAGGTTATGACCGCCTGCCGCAGCTACTTCCAACGCACGCTTTACATTCTCCTGTCCCCGCACATCGGAGAAGTCGAATTCAAACTGTTGCTGACGGGCGTAAAACTCTTCCCGCGTATTAACGACAGTAGGCTGCAAATCACGTTTACCCGCAATAAATTCGATCACCTCTTTGATATTCTCGGCTCCATACACATCCAGGTCGTTGACCACAGCCGCCTCACGGGCATTCTGCTTCGGCAGGATAAACCCTTTAAAGCCCTCTTCCCTCGCCTTGATCGCTATAGGGAGAACCCCTTTCACCGGTTGAAGGCTACCGTCCAACGACAGTTCCCCCATCAATAGAAAGCGCTCCAGTCGTGAAGCATCCAACTCCTCGGCCGCCGCCAATATGGCAATAGCCAACGGCAGGTCGTACGACGAACCTTCCTTACGGATATCGGCCGGCGCCATATTAACAACGATACGGTTACGGGGAAATTTATATCCGCTTACCTGGAGAGCAGAGATAATGCGTTCGTGACTCTCGCGTACAGCGACATCGGGAAGGCCTACCAGAAAGAACTGGATACCTTTTGTACAATTCACCTCAATGGTTACGATGGTTGCAGAAATGCCCTGCACGGCAGCAGCATAAGATTTTACTAACATAATTAAAAGGTTTTGATTGGAAATTTAAATTCGTTTATCTTATCATTCTACCAGTTTTTCCAGTGTTTGTTCTATTTCCAGACCATTGTCCGTCTTCAGGATGATCTTACCTTCTTCATCGATCAGGAAACAACGGGGAAGTGCATTTACATTATACAGATCGACCAGCATAGTGGCTTGGCCTGCAGAGTCGGTCACCAGATTCCAGTCGATACTGTCTTTTGCCAATAGTTTACGGACCTCCTGGGGATCATCATCCAGGCTGACCAACAGCATTTCGACTTTCTCTTTCGGATATTTCACCGCTACCTTATCCAAAAACAGATCTTCTGTCTGGCACATATCGCACCACGGAGCTGTAAAAGCCAATAACAGATAACGCTTCGGGAAAGAGTCCAGACTTACGGTATGACCATAAATATTCTTTACATTAAATCCCGGAGCCTCTGCACCCAGCGAGGTACGCTGCGCCTTGGCACTGTATTCCTGTAGTTTACGGATCAAATAAAAATCGTTCAACTTAGGACTCAACACCGCCAGCAGTTCATCCATCTTACGGGTATCGTCCGGGTTCATAAAGAAATACTGCAACAGAACCACGGAGGCTTCTTCATCGGGATGTTCCTGAATATAGGCCTGTGCACGTTCGCTCAGCGAATGACTTACATTCGTCAGGCGGGAAGGAAGATCCGTCTCTTCAATCGTATTCGTATGACTGCTCTTATTATTCAGGATATTGACCAGATCGGCCTGTTCTTTCAATAAAGGAGCAACCCCTTTACGGAAATTTGTCAACCGGTCGTTGATACGTCCACCTTTCACCTGTAACAATGAAGGATAAAGAGCGTCACCGGTAATGGTCACTTTCTCACCGGGTATCAGGTAAGCAGTGGTCCAGCGTTTCTTATGATCGAAGAAGATAGTAACAGTATTGAAGTCGCCTTCACTCCGTTTTAAGGAGAACTGTCCGGGTTTTTCACAGGTAATGGTATCGACTACTTTATAACTGTCATTCTCGAAAACGGCATATAGCGTCTCATCTTCCAGATTAGACAACTTGCCTTCAATCCGGTAAGGAACGTCCCCGCCACATGATGACAAGAACAATACGACTCCGAAAAACAGTAATAAACGTTTAATCATTATACCTTAATAACCCCACATTAACAGATAATTTGCGGTAAAGATAGCAATAGAATTTAAATTACGCTAACATTTATGATAAAATTAATTCAGATATACAAAAAAAACTGCAGGATCAATACTTTACAAGTACAAGATCCTGCAGTTATAATTAAATCGGGTTAGAAAAGTTACAACTATGACTTCCAACTGTCAATAGCCCGGATTTTGTTTAATCGCAGGCGTCGCATCTATCACACTCTGAGGTATCGCCCATAAATAATTCTTAGCCGGATCGAACAAACGAACTTCTACTTTAATCCGCTCATCACCCAGGCTTAAAGCTCCGGTTGCAGGATCCACAGTTCCCAGCAAAGCACCATATACTTGGCCCGGCATCACTTCTTCACCTATCTTCCAACGGCAGATATCAAACCAACGAAGCCCTTCCAACGCCAATTCGACACGACGTTCGCGACGTACCAGTTCGCGCATCTTAACCTGGTTATTGTAAATTGATCTATCCACCTCTGGCATTCCCGCACGTGTTCTAATCGCATTCAAAGCTTCATACACAGAAGCATCGATCTGGTTCAGCTCTATTTTCGATTCGGCATACATCAACAACACTTCGGCATAACGCATAACAATCGCATTCATACCGGTATTCCACATATCTGCATAGTCAGACAGGTTATCGATATATTTACGAGTATGATAACCTGTTTTGGAACGGCCGTAAGGAGCATAATAATCACCGGTAGGATCTTTTATATCAATCGGATTGAAATAACTTCCTTCATACAAACATCCCGGGTAGATCAGAGATGCAGCCAGACGAGGATCACGGTCTTTATAGGGATCCTTGGGATTATAGCCAGGCGACTCATTAATCGTTTTTCCGTCTATACACTCGTAAGCATCAGCCAAAGCCTGTGTCGGGTTAATAGAAGACCATCCTCCAAGTGATGCAGGAGGCATAACCCCTAAGATAGCATTCTTTGCCAGATTCTCTACATACTGAACATCCATGATCACCTCTTCGTTATTTACATTTGCAATCTTGAATAAGCCTTTATAATCAGGAAACAGGGAATATCCGAGTTTCATGATCTGGTCACAGGTACTTGCACAAGCAGCATAATCACCGGAGAATATTTCCATACGGGCTTTCAATGTCAGAGCAGCACCTTTTGTGACCCGACCGATATCACCGCCTGTATATTTTTCCGGTAATTGGGAGGCAATAGCCGTTAGTTCATCCAGGATAAACTTTTCGACTTCAGCTTTTGGGGTACGCGGCAAATTCGAATTCGAAATATCCAATACCTCTGTTACCAAAGGTACATCGCCATAGAGAGTCACTTTCAGAAAATAATGCCAGGCTCTCAGGAAACGCACTTCGGCAGTCAAACGGGAACGCGTCTCTTCCGACATGGTCGGACGATCAATATTGGCCAGGAAATTGTTACAACGGACAATCTTATCATACTTCATGTAGTTCTGTCCAAAATCATTCGCTGTAGCATAACCAGTAGCCTGAACCTGCCAGTTTTCCCAAGGGAAAGGGTTGTACGAATTATCTGAAGCACAATCAAAGTAAATCACTTCATCCATACTATACCATCCCTCGTAGCAACCGGTCGCTGCGGCCAATGCATCTTTTTCTGTATTCCAAAATGTTTCATTAGAAGGCTGATCCAACGGATTTCTATCCAAAAAATCACTACTACAAGAAGTTATAAAAAGTAGTAGGACGGCATATAAACTATATTTTTTCATGACATTTCTATTTAAAAGGTTATATTTAATCCGAATGTGTTTACTTTAACCTGAGGATAATAGCCACGGGCACCGACAGGGGCTTCCGGGTCAAATCCATCGCTAAAGCCGGTAAAGGTCAGCAAATTCTGTCCGCTATAGTAAACACGCACTCTTGGAACACGGATAAAGTCACAAATGCTTTTAGGTAATGTATAGCCAATCTGAATATTCTTCATTCGCAAATAAGAGGAATTAATAATCCAGAAGTCAGAAGGGTTAGTCTCCGAATCATTCTGTCTCCAGGTTGTTAATGGGCGTGGGAATTTTCCATTCGGATTGGTTTCCGCATCCCAACTGTCGAGGAACAGGGCTGTCGGTTTCGCCGTAGTACCCTGCAAACGACCAACCGTTTCATTCTGAAGGAAACCCTTTACATCTGCCGCACCCTGAAAGAAAACAGAAGCATCGAATCCTTTCCACGTTGCGCCAAGATTCAAACCAAATGTCCAGGAAGGATCCCAGCTACCGAGGTAAACACGGTCTTCGCCATCAATTTTACCATCTTTATTCTGATCCTTATATTTCAAATCGCCCAAACCGGCCTGTTCGCGGTTGATTACAGCGCTATTAGCCAGATCGGTTTCGTCGGTAAAGATGCCGAGTACTTCGTAACCGCCAAAAGCATTAATAGGAAGACCTTCCTGTTTAAATTTATAGCCATCCCATATTTTAGCTCCGTCGTTATGCAGGTTCGTTACTTCGTTCTTATTGTAGGCCACATTAGCGGTTGCATTGAAGGTGAAGTCTTTAGCAGATATTTTATATCCCAGTTGCATTTCAATACCTTTATTTGTCACTTCGCCCGCATTCTGATAAGGAGCTTCCAAGCCATAGAGTGTACTAACCGGCAGTTTCATCAGGATATCGTATGTTTTCTTCCAGTAAGCATCGACATTTAAAGTAAACATATTCTGAAAGAATCCCATATCCAAACCG
>ERZ832522.5143-NODE-5143-length-12186-cov-7.462452_pt1 | contig 12186 bp, 19 predicted proteins | sample MGYA00519951_ERZ832522 | MGnify/ENA primary metagenome ERZ832522 (study PRJEB31850, sample SAMEA3708728) | human gut metagenome | biome: human gut; feature: human-associated habitat; material: faeces | place: China | collected 2014 ... | reverse complement strand
TTCCACTCGTTCACCTTATCAATCAGCTGCTGGAATCCCTCTTTTGTGGGGGTAATACCAAGCTGCAAATTGTCCAGCATCGTGAAGTTGGATTTCATGATGCCGTTAAAGGCATTCTGTACGGCTTCTTGGGTGTTTCCGGTTGCCGCCACAACGTCGGCTTCGGCGGTGATAACTTTGTCGGCGAGTTCGGCGGCGGCCTGCACATTGCCGCCAAGGGCGGTTTTCAGGCCGGTAGCAAATCCATTCACCTGCTGCAAATAGTCGTTCTGGCTCATTTGCACGGACTTGTAGGCGTTTCTCGCTTTCTCCGCCACAAAATCGTAAGCGTCGCCGAACATCAGCTGTGCGCCACCGGCTAACTGCTCATACCGCGCATAACTTGTGTAGGCCGCTTTGCCAACGTCTGCAACTATCCCGGCGAGCTTCTTTACTCCGGCAATAATCGCGCCGCTGGCAAGGTTGGCTTTCAGAACGTCGGCGAATGTGCTTGTTTTGTCCCCAGAATCCTTTAGTTTGCGCTCATATTCATCTGTATCCAGCGAGATCGTCGCAAACAGTTCAAATACATTAGCTCCCATCCTGTCCACCGCCTTTCGTCACCAGTTTCAGCCCGGCATTTTTCACCACATCCGCCACGATATCCTCCGCAGACCGGTTTTCCACCGGCTTCGGATTGATGATATCCTCGTATCCGATAGATAGATACAATCGCTCATCACGCCCCGCCGTGTTTTGCGTTATCATCTGGATACCGTCGGTAATGTAGCGCCGAAGAATTTCGCGTTCGCATTGCTTTTTCAACTCCATGGGAAGAATGGAGAGGTACGCCCTCGCCCGTACTCTGGGGAGGGCGCACAGCGCGCTGATTATTCGCTCTGCTCCCCACGCCCCCACGATTTGAAAAAACTCAGCAGTTCCTTATCGTTGGAAAGCTCCTTGATCTGCCAAAGCGTCGCCATGGTACTCTGCGCGGCCACTTCCTCAACGCTCTTTTCGCCCATGACGGACAAAATAGCATAAATGTCGGCGCGGTGCGTTTTCAGCAGCAACGGAACAACGGTGGTAATCCTCTGCGCACCAATCAGCATAACGCCGACTTTTGTGGAGTTTTTCTTGTCCACCGGCTTGCCAATGGCATTCATGATTTCCTCATCAGAAACGAGATTCACAATGTGCGGGGTGATCTCGCACAGCACGTCCAGGCACTCGTCCGTGCCAAGTTGAGATAATTTTCTCATGCTTAGCCTCCTACATCGTAGCGGATTCGGCCTCTCCGGCCTTCACGTAAATTTCAAAAGGCGGTGTATCCTGCGCCGTAATGGAATAATGGCCGGTGAACTCGAACGCGAACTGGCCTTTGCTCTTGTCGCCGGTTTTCAGCTGGAAACCGCCAGTAGAAAGGCCGTTCAACATATGGATGGCCAGATAGCCGCCCTTTTTCGCGCCGTTTTTGTCGGAGTAATCGGCCACAAGCCAGATATCCTTGAAATCCTCGGTGGCAATATCGTTTCTGGGCGTGATTTTCCCGACGGCTTCATCAGCGGCGGCCACCATCGATTTTGCGTTAGTGGCGTTCACAGACACGAAAGTGCCGCTAAGCTTCACCTCCCAGCTTTCCAGCCGCTTCAACTCCTTTGTGTTCTTGGGGCAGTTATCGATATCCTCGCCGAAATCGGAGAAGCTGGGCGTTGCCGCGAAGGTCAATCCGCCGCTGGTGGCGCCAATAATAGTGCCGTCGGCGACTTCCGCCGTATCGGGCGAAAAAGCCGAAAGCAAAACACCGGCATTCAGCACAAGCTCCTTAAAGGTATCCTGCGGAATCTGTGTAAATTTCATTGATTTCCTCCTATATGGTATTGAAAATTGCGGCAACGTTCAGTTGCCGCAATTTGATGGATTGATCCGATTCAAATGTGGAATTGATGCACCACGGCTCACCGCGCATAAGCCAAACTGTGCCGGTATCACAAGGCAACTGAATGCCTCCACGCCCTATCGTGCGGGAAATTTCCTCTGCCTTGGCATTCGGCTCTGCCTCTTTCTCCGTGTGATACCACAGCTTTACCGTCAGCGAGTTCGCCATATCGCCCCACCCGCCGACGGAGACGGAATAGGTGAGGTAAGGCATTACGGTATCGCTCGGTACCGCTGTATCCGGATACGCGGGGAGATTAAAGCCGGAAAAAAACTTGTAGAGCGCTTCTGTTGCCGTCATTTTGTCAGCTCCCATTTCTCGGCGGTGACTTGGCACATATCCAAAGTGCCGACCGTAGGCGCATGCTTATCGCTCCCGTTGCTCGTCACCCGGAAAATTGCGCCATCGGAAAGCCGCTTGAATACATCATGGAAAGAAAGCGGATTCGCGCGGCGGGTGGTAATGGTGTACACACTGGTAACGCCCTCCTTCTCCGCGATTCTGGATTGCATGGAGGTATCCAGAATAATAGCCGCGTCGAACTCCGCGCCCTGTGCCCATTCCGTTGCCCAGCCGCCCTCCCCATCCGGGGTGCGCTTCTTTTCCATCAGTACGCACGTGTTATTCAGGTAGTAGTCAAGCAAGCTCATATCTTCCTCCATATCCGCAAGCGCGGCGCAAACACCGTTTTCCAGCTCGTGCTTTCTCCGGAGCCGGGCGAACCGCTTGCCTTTGTGTACGAGTAGCCCCCGAAAGATTCGCTTTGATACGGGCTTTGTACGGCCTCAGCGTTCTTCTCCTGCCACGCATTGATTTCATCCAGCATCGCCAGCACCTCCGGCGGTACGCAGATTTCAGTAACGATTCCGGTATAAGTTTCGTTCCGCAAATCAGCATCACCGTACACGTGAATCCCGTTATTCCTCCGGCTTCCTTCGATCAGGTAGTAATCGCCTGTTTCAAGGCCGGGAATAACGATCCGGTTCCCGGTGATTTCCGCCCCGGTAAACTGCCAGTGCAAGCCGGGGAAGAAATTACGCAGGTACACAAGCAGCTCATACAGGCTTACCGCATGTCCCATGTGATTCCCTCCTTTACCGGCTCTTTACAACGGCCAGAATGTCCGCTTTGTTCATTGCGGCGCTGACCCCGGAGATACCGTGGACTTTGGCGTACTCCAAAAGCTGCGCTTTCGTCATTCCGTCAAAATCCACGGTTTCCGGTGCGGTTTTGTCAGCTGTCAGAGCCGCCTTTAACCCCCCGCCGGGGTAACAGTGGCAACGGCGATGCCGTCCAGGTACTCCGCCCACAGTTTCATGCCCATGATGGCGTACATATCGCCGGTAGCCCGGGAGTAGTCGCCCTCGACATGTACGCCGATCAGGTTCGTTTCGCCCTTCACGGTGTAATTCAGCCCCAGCTTGGCAAAGTCGCTGTCGCTCGGGTCAACGTAGTACAGATCGATGTTCTCAACGGGGGTTGCAATCACCTTACCGGCGGCTACGTACTTGTCAGGCAGGAGGAAAAGGGTGCTGTAGCCCAGGAAGTTCTGGACATAGGTAAGGCCAAACATGGTCTGGGTGGTAATCTCCTTATCGCCCAGGTAGTCGTAGAAATCCATGATGTTGGCAAAACCAACGACCTCGGTCACGTCCTTGTCCATGCCCATGAACTTCGCAAGCACCTTGCCCTTTGCCTGTGCGAGCGCCAACTGCCAGGTCTTGGGGGTCAGTGCCAGAGAGCCGGTAGCCAGGAAAGTGTAGAAGTCACCCAAAACCTTGTTTTGCAGGGCAACCAGGAAAGCGTCGTCCGTCTTTTCTACGGCGACCTCTGCGCCGTATTTGGCCACGCTCTCGATGGTAACGCTCTTTGCGTACTTGGCCACTTCGATATCGCCATAGGTGACGGGAGAAACCTTCATCTTGGTGAAGGGGATCTCGTCGCCTTCCGCTACGGTGGCACCGCCCTGCAAATCGCCGTCTACCTCTGCCTTGTAGGATACCAGTTTCGTGCCGGGGGCCTTGCGGATAGGCCGCATAATGCCCAGAATGGTGCGCAGTGCGTCCCAGTTATCGTTGAACCGGGTTACAAAGTCCACCTCTCGCGCGGACGTGGTGAACTGTGTGGAAATCGTTACGTTTTCTTTTGCTGCCATTTGTACAGCTCCTTTCAAAAAAGTTATTTGTTTTCGCTTGCCATGCTTTCAGCAAGCGCGGCCTGTCTCTCAGCGGTGGACAAAAGATACCGTCCTTTATCGTCCTTTTTGTAGATTTCGGCGCGGCTCTTTGCGCCACCAGAGGTGTCAGGCGGGGTCTGTGTTTGGGTGCCGGTGGTGGTAGTCTTGCCGATCAAGCCCTTGTAATCGCCGGAAAGCAGCCCATCCAGTGCGGCGGTATCTTTGATACTTTCGCCGTCCAGTTTCAGGCCATCAATTTCAGCTTTGGCTCCACGGATAACCAGCCCCATGCTCTCGGCGGGAATGCCCTTGCTCTGGAAGTACGCCCGTGCTGCCTTTTCCTTGGCGGCGGCGCTCTCCTTAGCGGCAACTCCGTCTTTGAAATCCTGAAAATCCTTCTTTTCCTTCTCGTACTTGGCCTTGTAGCCGCCGTCAGCGTCTTCCTTTTTCAGATCATCCAATTCCTTTTGAATGCCAGGAAGTTTCTCAGCGTCGGCCTTGTACCTCCCGATATCGGCTTTCAGGCCGTCCACGGTATCGGTGTGTGCTTCGATGATGGTGTCCACCTGTTCGTCGGTAAGCCCCATCCCCTTCAAAAGTTTGCGAGTTAATGCCATTGTTTCAGTCTTCCTTTCTTCGCCCCTATCCTTCGGGGACGACTGTGATATAAAAACCGCTATACTTCGCGGGTTTTACCGAAATAAACAAAAAGGAGCCGAACAGCACGCAAAATCTACGTACTGTATCGCCCCTCAAATCGCGTCAGCGTTTTTGAACGCTTCCATAAGTTTGGGAAACTGGATAGCGAAAAAATCTACCATTTCCTCGTTTTGTGCCCATTCGGAGTTTTCCGCAAGGCCGCTTTCAAAGAGAAAAGCATGGATAATCTCATGCCGCTTGTTCTTTCTAATCTGAACTTGTAAGTTTTTCTTACAAGTTCGGTCGCCGCCGTGCTTACTATAGCTATCCACAACCAGTTCTTTGCTGGTTTCGTCGCAAAACCCATCACATTCTGCCAGCCGAGAATCTTCGTCTTCACAGCAGACGGAAAGTGTGTATTCAGCCCCAAGCACATTTATTTTTCTGGTATCCACGCCACGTCAACCTCCTTTGCTAAGTTCGTCTTTCAGAATGTTCTTGTATGTTCCCTGATGATCGGCGATTGACGGCTTAATAAACGGGTGCGCCCGGTTGCCAGCTGTCCAATGCCAGATTCCTTGCTCGTCCTGATAGCACCACGGGGTGGGGCGGCCTCCGCCTCCCTCGGCGTATTTGCCGGTTCCCATTTCCTGATAAATGCCGTAATACACATTTGTTCCGACGTGCATTTCTTTTCCATCAATTACCGCCACGGTGATGCTATTTTTCAGGTCACCAGTTCCATCTCCTGCACCTGGGCATAAATCCTTTGCATATTCCTCAGCTTTTTCGCCACACCGCCACAAGCCGCGCTCACGCGCTTCACCAAGGGCGCGGAGGATTTCGTCGGAGTTGTCCACAAACGTAACGCTCATCTCTTATTCCGCCGTTTCTTTTCCAATTCTTCTTGCAATTTTTGCCACGCCTCGGGCTGGTTGTACTTCATATTTTGGAACTCAGAGAACGTCTTCGGTGCTTTTTTACCCAGAATCTCCCGGCATTCTGCATATTCCCGTTGGTCGGCCTGGTAGTTCTTCCCAGCCTTTACCATGCCAGCCCATTTTTCCGGAGGATACTGCGCTTTCTTTTCGTCGTACCATTCCTTATACGATTTTTTCTTTACAAGCTCATATTCCCCGGTTTCGGGATTCTTCACGCGCATCATATGTGGTTCCGCTTCCAGATCGTAGTCCGTGGCATTCACCACCGTGCAGCGGCAATTATACAGCTCATGCCCCGGCGCTCCCAACGAGCCATCACCGGGGAACATCATCTTATAGCCGCCGACATCAAACGGCTGATCGTAGTCCACAATCTGATTGTCTGCCATACCGTGATCGTGGCGGGTGCGCAAATCCTTTGTGGCTACCCACTTTTTCTTGGATTTAATGCCCCACATTTCGTCAGCGGCGGCGTAGCTGTCCATTCTACCGGCATTCTGTGCGGCGGTAACTGCCGTTCTTGCCGCTCGAATGGCGCTTACACGGCTCATTGTGACAATTCTGGACTGCAAATCATCGGATATCTGCTTGATGCTTCTGCCTTGCAAAATGGAGCCTGTAACGCTTGCTGTAATCTGCTGCTTGCCAAAAGCCAAATCAATGCCCCGCTTTAGCGCAAGCCTTTCGGGGTAGTATGGCATTACGTCCGGCTGCTCCACAATTAAGCGCTTTACGGTCTGCTCGTCAAAAAGCGTAAAATCCGCACTCGGGTGAACGCTCTCGATGGTGTAAGCGGCGTAATTCCGATTCAGGGAGTAGATTCCAGGCGTAGCGTCGTTCACATACGCAAGCGCCACCTCTTTTGCTTCCGTCGCACGTTCGGCCAGCTTGTCCCGAAGCGCTTCCAACCGTGCCCCGCGCCCCATCTGGTTCAGCCGCCATTGTTGGTAGTCCTTTTCAGTCCACTCCTTACCGTTGCGCTTCTGGCCTATCAAGTCCTGCATCTTCTTATCCTGATCGGCGAAATGCTTGAAAAAAGCATCTATTTCCTCTTGCAGCTCTTTAGCCGCCTTGGAATATACGGAGTTAATGCGTCGTTCCAGATCGGCAAGCGCCCTATCGGTTCCTCTATCGGCTTCATTCGGTCTGGCCATCCTCATCACCGCCGTAAACCGTATTTATGTCAGCGTCCGCTTTCCTTTTCAGGATTTCCGGCACTTCCTCCGGCAAAAGAAACGGGAGGTGTTTCAGAACCGTTTCTTCATCAAGGAACGCAGCCGCCGAAAGCACCATGTTTGTTTCCTCGGTGCGATTTATTACCTTGTTCCATGTAAATTCCGGCTGTGGATTACTGATACCAGCAACAGCGCAAATCTGCCGAATAAAATCTATCAGGAAATACTCGAAATCGGCGCATTTGTTGTCCTGTGGCTGATACGCCGCCGAAATCTCTGTAGCCGTCTTCTCAGCGCCCGCCAGAGCCGTCACATCAAGCATCTGGGCATCTTCGTACAGGTCGCGGCGTAAAATATCCAGCATGGTTTTTCGAGCTTCTACGGGAACATCAAGGGTGTGAGCCTCTGCTGCTGTTCCATCGGCGCTATCTACCACATTGGCCTTTACGCTCTTCATTCTCTGAATGAACTGCGCCAAATCCTTATCGTCCATAGCGCCGGTATTATGCAGAACCCAGTAAATTCCGCTGGTATCGTCAATTTGGTTGGCAAACCCGGATTTGATAAAATCATAGCAGTCTATGGAGCCACGCAACCCAACGAGTTCGCTCTCGTGGGTATCGTTTCCATACAGTACCGCAATAGGCAGGCGGGTGTAGTTCTCGTCGCACACATCCACAACGCCCAAGGCGTTGCGCAGTTCCTTGTGGATATACGCGCGTTTATTTGCAATCAGGTGCGCGTCGTCGCTTCCCTCTGCGCTCCATTCGCTAACGCCGTCCAGCTCGTAAAGCGTAGCCCGGAAAACTGTTTTCTGGCCAGTTTCACGGAACCAGTACCGGATACCGGCCATCAGCTCAGACGTTTTTTCATCCAGCAGCGGAACGAATCCCGGATTCCCGGGAGTATCGGCGAACGAGAACACTTCCAGATGATCGAGATTCCAATAGCCATAGGAAACGCCCTGCGCCAGCGCCAATTTTGCCGCCGCTTGAAGCTTAATATCAAAATCTGCACCAAGCTTTTCTTTTTCGTCCATGCTTACGCCATTAGCGCAAATATAGCCCACCTCCTGCGTCACAAGCCGCCGAAATGTGAGCGTTTTTAGCCGGTAGTCGCTGCTCCAAATATCAGGAGTTTTATTCCCGGATAAGGTGAAAAGGAATTTCTGGAATTTCTCAATAGTGATGTTGTGCTTATTATAGTACGCCATACCATCAGCGGCATCTTTATACGCCTTGCTGCCCTGGTGTTCCCGCACGGCATCACGTATGAATTTCCCGGTAGTTCCCTTTGCAATGGCTTCTTCCAAATCTTGATAAATCTTCATGAATTTTCTCCAATAGCAGAAATCTCGCAAAATCACAACAGCGACGCAGCGGCGGGTGAAATCGTGTTTTTCTTCTCCACTTTGTATTTCATAATGGTGTTGCAAAAGTACCTGATATCATCCATAGCGTGATCGTTATCCTTCACTACCGCGTCCTCCGTTTTCTTATCGTCCCACCGGTAAAGCCCGAACTCGCGAATGGCATCCGTGCAACACCGGTGAATTTTTATATTCCCGTTCTTGAGATATACCGCCGTTCGCCGAATGCCATCAAGAACGGCGTTGTCCGCCTGCTGGACGCGGAATCCACGGCGTTTCAGGGCGGTAATGAAAGATGCTGCCGAAGGGTCGATGACTGCCCTCTTGATTTCGTAGCCGTCCGTCAGGCGCTCCACAGCGTCGCAATATTCCTCGTCTGTGAGCTGCTTATAGTTGGCTCTGCCATCGTAGTAATACTCTTTGATTCTTACCGCCTTGTTGCCATCTACCGCCCATAAGCCACATGAAAACGGGTTTAGGGTGCCGTAGTCGATGCTTATGTAATAGTCCGCGGATTCCGGCACTTCATCCGTGATATTCGCTTCGGAAAAATCGTATACAAGCCCCTCTGCCAGCGTCCATTTTCCAAGAATGTACCTATCATAGAACACCGTTCCAGCATATTCTTTTTTCAGATTTTCAACAAAAGCCGGGGGCAAGAACGGATTATCATCTATGGTGTATTCTTGGCTAAAAATATCGGCATCACTATCAAGAAATATTTTAAGCCAGTGGTTGGGATACTGCGGGTTGTATGTTCCGTCAAAGCAAGAATACTCTTTATCGAGGCGGCTTTTCAGGAGCGCGAAAACCTCTTCCGACCAGTCCGCGACCTCGTCGCCGTAGCAATACTTGATAGACGCACCGCGAATCTTGGATACCTGAGACACTTTTTCCGCGCCCAGGCAATAGCACTTCTCGCCAAAAATCCACGCCGTATTATCGCTGGAAATCGCCCCAACAAGTTTATCACCGTACAGATTCCGCATAGGCTCTAGTACGTTTCTCTCTATTGTGGATTTTGTAACGCCCAAAATAACGGAAAGCCCATCTTTCCCGGCTCGTTCTCGAATCCGCATGGGAATAATCCACTTGAAATCAAGATATGTTTTCCCGCTTCGGGTCGCGCCGCCCTTGAAATTCCATCGGTGATTCCCGTACCTTGCAAATTCAATCTGTTTCGGGCTTAATAGCATCTCTGAACTCCTTAATTAGCCCATCCAACTTATTGAGGCTATCATTACCGCTTGCCGTGTTTCTTGTGGCCTTATCAACAATAATCCCGAAAGATGTTGCGATCTGGCTCAATGTTGCGGCCGAAATCTTTTCGGGGTCAGTGAGCGCTTTCAGATGCAAAGTGATTGCTTCTTGCATCGCCGCTTTTTGTGATTCCATGTATGCCATCATATCGGCGGTATTCTCTTCTTTTTTTTGCTGCACTTTTTGGGCGATATCCGGTGAAGCGCTGACAATCCTTTTCACAGTCTGGTGAGTTACGCCATGCTTTTTTGCAACGGCGCTGTACGACTGCATTTCTATCCAGTCGGCGATTATTCTTTTTTTCTTCCGATCTGTAATCCTTGCAGCCATAGCACCACCGCTCATACAAAATAGTAAAAATAGCGGGAAAGGCCGGAGTTGAACCGGCATTCTTTCCTCTTATCACAAGACTGCTCTCCGGCCTTGCTACTTCCCCGCATCCCTCCGGCTTACGGTGCCGGGGAACCGCTTTGCCCGTTTCCGGGTTTCGTCGCCGGTGGGAGGCCATCGGCGATATATGTGGCGCGAGGCCGATTCAAACGGCCTTCTGTTGGGGAGAGAGCGCCCAACTCGTTATCTACCGCGCCATGCAAAAAGAGGCTCAGGAACAATCCCAAGCCTCTTGCGCTTTTTCTTTTTTACCAGTATAGCACATTCAAACTGAAAAATCGTCTCATTTTTTTCTCATTTTTCAGCTTTCAGTCTGCCCATACAGGCATAGCGTGAAATGTCGTAGTGCGGAATCCCGGCGGCGGTAAACCTGAGCTTTTTCAACTCCAAGTTCTTCACACAGGGCATCGACGTTGCCTCTAGCCGGGCTTATGTAGAATCTGCTCAGTATCTTCTTTTCATCGGCGCTAAGCGATTCAAGCCCGGAATCCACAAGCGACACCCATTTTCTCGCCTGTTCCAGCGAACGCGCCAGTTCCTCACGGTGAACGATATTCGATAGCATCGCATCTTCCCGGCCGGAACCACCGCCGCTTACCGGCGTACCGTCGGCCGTGGCACTTCGGATGCTCTGCATAGCGGATTCCAGCCGCGCCATTTCTTCGGGAATGCTTTTCAGGGACTGTTTCTTTGCACTGTACTCCTTTAGCTTTTCAATGGCCTCATACTTCCAGTTCATTCCGTTCCTCCTTGCATATCTTATTAAATCCCTGTATAGATATACACAATACACACAAGATATAAGATTATGTTTAATATATACTATACAGGGATAAAGCTATAATATTAAATTCCGTCGAGCATCCCGGTTTCTTGGCATATCATAAGCAACTTTGTCTGCGCCGTCATCCGAATTTCAGCCGGTGCCCGTTCCGCTGCCGTGTGCAAGACGGAAATACACTCAATTCCCTTTCCCTTGTCCACAGACAGCACATAGAACGTCGCAGATACCGCAGAAGTGAACCACTCCGGGACGTTGCCGTAGGCGTATTTTGCAAACATCCTCCGGAGAATCTTTTCCGGGTCAGATTCTTCCTGCTCGATGGTGGTTATCTCCCATTCCCCGGACTTGGCGACTTCTTTCACTGTTTCGGTCAATTTTTTTGCAAGCATCTCGCGTGCAGTCTTCATGAGCAACGCATCATCAAATTTGAAATCCTGTTCTGCCATTATTCATGTACCTCCAATTCCTTATTTTTCCTGTCACGGTATCTCCTTTGAGCGGCTCTCTGGGCGTGGGCTTTCTGGCACTCCCAACTGCAATAGATCTTCTGCTTGATTTTCCCCTGCGTGAATTTCTTCCCGCACTGGGGGCAGATTTTGGAAATGCCCTGTGGCGCTTCCACTTCCTCCACATCGTCCTGAATTGGCGGGTGGTATCCGTGCATTGCCATGTACTTTTTGTAGTTCGTCCCGGCCTTCTGGGCGGCTATGGAGCACAGGGTGAGATAGTCCGGTTTCTTGCTCATGTTTCCTGCCCCTCGCATTCCGATTCTTCCACGTACTTTTCCCCGCCTTTAAGGTACTTGTGCCCCTCGTCGGTTTTGCACCATTCTATATATGCATCCCAGATTTCTTGCGTCAAAACCTCTGTGTGGCCGAACATCAGAGGCACGATGATTTCCCTGTGATTTACAAATAAGTATTGTTGGAGGCTCTGCGTCAGTTTAATCATTGTCTGTTCTCCGATCACAAATTCTTACAATATCGGCAATGTAATTTGCCTCGTTCCAGGAAAGCAGAAGCTTCCCCATCGGGAGTTTGATAAAGCGCTTACGTGTCATGTGTAGCTTTCCTCCCCTTTTTCTTTTCTGCAATCCGTTTTTTCTCCGCTTCTTTCAGGGCGGTAAACGTCATGATGTAAATATCCATTGTGTAGTCAGTGTCCACCGGAATCAGCGGGGCGATAAAGTGCCAGCAGTCCATAAACGTGATATCACTTTTCATTCCCCGCACCTCCTACCATGCCACATACAGGCATTCCAGCGGGATTTCCTCTGCCTGCTCGTAAATGCAATTCCGCAGACTTTCAAGCGCTTCAACGGCATAAGGGATATCAGCCACTTCTCCGTATTTCACGTATTTCGCCCAACATACACGCAGCTCTTCGATACCTTTTTCGATATTCCCGATCACCTCGGAGCACCTGTAATATTCTCCCTGCTTGTAATCCCACCCGGTGCAAGCCCGGAACATCTTGCCCAGATTATACGTGGGGCTGCTGTATTCCGGCTCGGCGATTTGTGCGAACTTATCGC
>ERZ832522.5141-NODE-5141-length-12190-cov-3.659333_pt1 | contig 12190 bp, 7 predicted proteins | sample MGYA00519951_ERZ832522 | MGnify/ENA primary metagenome ERZ832522 (study PRJEB31850, sample SAMEA3708728) | human gut metagenome | biome: human gut; feature: human-associated habitat; material: faeces | place: China | collected 2014 ... | reverse complement strand
CCTAACTTTGTGAAACTAAGGAAGATGTATTATCCCTGTTCTATACAGACTTAACTTAATTCGAATGCAAATGAAAGCTACTTTATCCTCATTATTGACTACTTTGGTTATTATACTGGCAGGATGTACTTCCGGCCAAACGGTCAGTATCAAAGATCTTCGGGTTGAAATGAAAGAAAACCCGGTAGGCATTGGTGTATCACAACCCCGCTTTATGTGGAAAATCTCTTCCGGATCACCCGATCTCACGCAGACCTCCTATCAGATACAGGTTGCCGAATCTCCCGATAACCTGAAAAACGGGAAAGAACTGCTTTGGGACAGCGGTGAAGTGAAAAGCGATGAGTCCATACTCATCCCCTACGGAGGCAATCCGTTACAATCCAGAAAACAATATTATTGGCGTATTAAAGCCAATACGAATCAAGGCTCAACGGACTGGAGTCCGATAAACACCTGGTCGATGACCTTGCTCAATCCTTCCGACTGGAAAGCAACCTGGATCGGAGAAAACAATCTTTCCAACCCAGGGGAGACGAAAGAAGGGAAGACACGTCTTGCCGCTCGCTATCTCCGCAAAGAGTTTGTTGCGGATAAACCGATTCAAAGAGCTGTTCTATACATTTCCGGCCTCGGTTTTTCCGAATCCTATATCAATGGAAAACCTGTAAGCGAAGATATTTTCGCGCCCGGACCATCCTGGTATCCTAACCGTGTATATTATAATGTATATGACGTGACGGATCTGTTGTCAAAAGATAAAAATACGATAGGCGTTGCCTTGGGTAACGGTCGTTATTTCGCAATGAGAGACCGGCAGGAAACGCTGCCCTCCCTGCTTGCACAACTGGAAATCGAGTATGCCGACGGCTCGCAAACCGTCATAGTCAGCGATACCTCATGGAAAGTAACCTCCAAAGGCCCGATCATTGCCAACAACGAATTTGACGGCGAAGAATATGACGCCCGCAAAGAACTGGGAAACTGGACGCAGACAGATTATGACGATACAAAATGGATGCCGGCAGAACGCGTCAGTATTCCTTCGGGTACACTTCGTGCCCAAATGATGCCGGGGATGAAAGTAACGGAAACGCTGAAACCTGTTTCTATCCAAAAAATGGGTGACAAATACATTATGGATACCGGTCAGAATCTGGCAGGATGGGTACGTTTCCGCATCAAAGGTCAGGCAGGCGACAGCATTCGTCTTCATTTTGCAGAACGTCTGGAATCAGATGGAGAAATCTTCACGAAAAATCTGCGCGACGCACATTGTACGGATATATATGTAGTTAGCGGACGTGAACCGCAAGGTGCCACCTGGGCTCCCCGTTTTGTGTATCATGGTTTCCGTTATGTGGAAATCAGCGGATATCCGGATGCCAAAACCGAGGATTTCGTAGTGGAAGTCGTAGAAGATGAGATGGATCATACAGGCTCTTTTTCCTGTTCGGACAAAACATTGAACCAAGTTGTACGTAATGCATTCTGGGGGATTCGGAGTAACTATAAAGGTATGCCGGTAGACTGTCCCCAGCGTAACGAACGTCAGCCCTGGCTGGGAGATCATGCAATGGGCTGTTGGGGGGAAAGTATGTTTTTCGACAATCATGCCATGTACAACAAATGGGCACGTGATATCCGCGAAGCACAGCGCGAAGACGGCTGTATTCCTGATGTAGCTCCGGCTTACTGGAACTATTATTCGGATAATGTCACATGGCCTGCTACCCTGCCCTTAGTCTGCGATATGCTCTTCACTAATTATGGAGACATACGTCCGATAGAAGATAATTATCCGGCTATCAAGAAATGGATATCGCACATCCGTGAGTATTATATGACAAAGGACTACATCATCACCAAAGATAAATATGGTGACTGGTGTGTTCCACCCGAATCGTTGGAAATGATTCACAGTCAAGATCCTGCCCGCAAAACGGATGGTGCCTTGATCGCTACCGCCTATTACCTGAAAGTGTTGCAACTGATGCATCGCTTCGCCAGTCTTCAGGGATTGACTGCGGATGCAAAAGAGTGGGAAGACCTGGAACATAAAATGAAGGATGCATTCAATGCACATTTCCTGCATATAAAGGAAGGTACTTCACTTGTACCCGGTCATACTCTGTATCCGGATAGTGTTTTCTACGGGAATAATACTGTAACAGCTAATATTCTGCCACTTGCCTTCGGTCTCGTGCCCAAAGCGCATATCAAAGAAGTAGCAAAGAATGCAGTAACCACCATTATTACAACGAACAAAGGGCATATCAGTACCGGAGTAATCGGTACGCAATGGCTGATGCGTGAATTGAGTCGTCGGGGGCATGCAGATGTAGCTTATCTGTTGGTCACCAATGATACATATCCTTCATGGGGATATATGGCAGCACAAGGTGCCACCACTATTTGGGAACTTTGGAACGGTGACACGGCAAATCCCGGAATGAACAGCGGAAATCATGTTATGTTATTAGGAGACTTACTTCCCTGGTGTTTCAACAATCTGGCAGGTATCCGTGCCGACCGTTGGAAATCCGGTTACAAACATATTGTTTTCCAGCCTGCTTTCGAAATTCAGGAATTGAGTAATGTGGATGCTTCTTATATGAGTATCTACGGAAAGATTACCAGCCGATGGAAAAAGACTCCTATGCATTTGGAATGGGATATCGAACTTCCTGCCAATACTACAGGAGAAGTACATCTGCCGGATGGACGAAAAGAAAAAATAGGTTCCGGCAAATATCATTTCAGCGTAGATATACCGACACGGAATGCTGCCATCATCAGCGATGAATTTCTATATGAGAAAGCTTCTTTCCCGGAATGCCACGGGGCGACCATTGTAGAACTGAAAAACGGTGACCTCGTTGCTTCTTTCTTCGGTGGAACCAAAGAACGTAATCCGGATTGCTGCATCTGGGTTTGCCGCAAGCCCAAAGGTGCCAAAGAATGGACGGCTCCCAAGCTGGCTGCCGACGGAGTTTTTTCACTCAAAGATTCGCAGGCTGCTTTAGCCGGCATAGATTCGACCTGCACTCCTGTAGTGGATGCCAAAGGAAAACTGACTGCCCGCCGGAAAGCTTGCTGGAATCCTGTACTTTTCCAGATACCGGGAGGAGATTTGATTCTGTTCTACAAAATAGGACTAAATGTAGGCGACTGGACCGGCTGGCTGGTTCGTTCAAAAGACGGTGGGAAAACTTGGGGCAAACGCGAAGTCTTGCCGGAAGGATTTCTCGGTCCTATCAAGAACAAACCGGAATACATCAACGGTCGCATCATCTGCCCGTCAAGCAGAGAGGGCAAAGGGGGATGGCGTATTCATTTTGAATATTCGGATGATAAAGGCAAAACCTGGAAAACGACAGAGTCGGTACCTGCCGAACTGTCTGTCCCGACTCAGAACCGTAAAAAAGGTGGTATTAACGTAGATGATCAGGAAGCGGGAGAAGCTATTCAGGGAGAAGGGGCACAACCGATTCTTGCCATCCAACCCAGTATCCTAAAGCATAAGGATGGAAGATTGCAGGTACTTTGCCGTACACGCAATGCAAAGATTGCAACATCATGGAGCAGTGACAATGGTGAAACATGGAGTAAAGTGACATTAAGCAATGTTCCGAACAACAATTCCGGAACAGATGCCGTGACAATGAGTGACGGACGTCACATTCTCATTTACAATCATTTCTCCACATTGCCAGGCACACCGAAAGGTCCCCGTACTCCTCTCTGCATAGCCATATCAGAAGATGGAATCAACTGGAAACCTATTCTCACATTAGAAGACAGCCCTATCAGCCAATATTCTTATCCAAGCATTATTCAGGGAAAAGATGGAAAGTTACATGCAATCTATACCTGGCGTCGCCAACGGATCAAGTATACGGAGATAGATCTCTCAAAGTTTAAGTAGTAGCTGAATAAAAGAAAAACAGATTCTCTGTTATCATTATACCGCACTGACAATTATCGTATCAGTGCGGTATTTTGTTGTTTACAGGTTTATCAATACTCCTAATTGCTGTATAAATTGCATAGACCACATAAATATATTATTTTTGTTCCTCAGATTTAAAAGTAAAACAATCATGGCAGATAATTATATAGAAAGACAACAAGAGCAATACGAGGCCAGAAAAGCAGCTTGGAAACAGGCACAGAAATATGGGAAAAAGAAAACGACTACCAGCAGTCAAGTCAAAACGGAGGTAGCAGGTGAAATAGTTTCAAAACCGGACAGCCTGAAAAAAAGAGTATTCGTGACAGGCGGAGCGGAAGGCATAGGGAGAGCAATAGTAGAAGCATTCTGTAAAGACGGACATCAAGTAGCCTTCTGTGACATTAATGCTGTGTCCGGTCAACAAACGGCAAGAGATACCGGAGCCATATTTCATCCTGTTGACGTTAGTGATAAAGAAGCACTTGAAAGCTGTATGCAACAGATATTGGATGAATGGAAGGACATTGACATCCTCATCAACAATGTCGGTATCAGCAAATTTTCTTCCATTACAGAAACAAGTGTCGAAGATTTCGACAAGATTCTTTCTGTCAATCTTCGTCCTGTATTTATTACTTCACGGTTATTTGCCATTCATCGTAAGGGACAGTCTGATTCTAATCCTTATGGAAGAATCATTAATATCTGCTCAACACGTTATTTGATGAGTGAACCGGGAAGTGAAGGTTATGCAGCTTCGAAAGGTGGTATCTATTCTTTGACTCATGCATTGGCTTTGTCTTTATCCGAATGGAATATCACAGTAAACTCCATTGCTCCAGGATGGATACAAACACAAGATTATGATCAACTCCGACCGGAAGACCATTCTCAGCACCCTTCCCGACGAGTGGGCAAACCGGAAGATATTGCCCGTATGTGTTTATTTCTCTGCCGGGATGAGAATGATTTTATCAATGGTGAGAATATAACCATTGACGGAGGTATGACGAAAAAGATGATTTATACGGAATAAAGTTCTGTATTCAACGCATCCCGTGTAATCTCTATTCCCGTCTCCACAATAGAAGCTGCATGATGGAACTCCAGCATATCATAAGCATTGCCGGACATCTGAATTAAGATATCCGGCTGACAACGTTCTATTTGATAACGGGTAATTTGCTGCATCATCATTCTTGAAGATTCTGTCAACAAGTTATAAGGACTCATTTTCTTTTTCTTACCGCAATCAATCGGAGCATTGACATCGACTGCTATCAGAATATCTCCTTCCGTACGATGCACCTGATTCAGCGGAAGGGGATTCAGTATTCCTCCGTCAATCAGAACCATACCATCTTTCCGTAAAGGCCGGAAGAGCATCGGTATAGAAATAGTAGCACGGATAGCATCATACAAATTACCACTATCGAACCTCACTTCCTGATCGCAAACAATATCAGTAGCCATTGCTACGTACGGTATAGGCAATTCTTCAATATTCATAACGGGAATAATCTGCTTCAGTTCTTTGATAAAACGATCCCCCTTCACCAAGCCGTCCCGACTTAATGTCAGATCCGCCAGTTCCCACATCTTACGTTTATCCCAGCTATAGAGCCATTCTTTACATTCCTCCAGTTTTCCCGAAGCATACATTGCGCCTACCATCGCTCCCATCGAGCTTCCGGCAATAGAAGTTATCTCGAAATTATGACGTAACAATTCTTCAATGACTCCAATATGCGCAATACCACGTGCGCCACCCATAGAAAGGACTAATGCTACTTTTTGCTTATCCATATAATATACGTTTTTATTAGCTGTCCACAATATAACACATTTTCCGCAATAAAAGATGTCCGACCAGCTCTATTATTCTAGAAGCAAATGAAGCAAAAAGCAGCAATCCTCTCTATGTCAGAGATATTGCTGCTTATAGTATGCATTAATAAAAAGTATCTTTGAGGCTCTATTTCCTTTCCTTTGCTTTTTCCGCCTTTCGCTTTTCTGCATAGTCTTTATACATTTGGCGCCAGTTACGGCCATGCTCATAGAAATACAGTTCGATCTTCGTTTTATAAGCTTTAAAGATAGCAGATATCTGTTTCATGCTTTTGTAATCAACAGCTTGTTCGCGAGCCAGTTTCAGCTGTTCAAGTATAAAGGCTGTTTCTTCCTCCGTCATATCAGGAACAATCTCCTGATACCCTTTCATGGTAAATGCTACCTTGCCAACTGTATATTTATCTAAAATCTGCTCAACTTGTTCTTCCGTCAGTACTCTGCACAACCCTTTCATCAGTCTTTCATGAACCTCCTTGGGCATAGCTGAGTCTGCTATTATCTCACGTTCGAGCTGAGTTAACGGTTTGCCCGTTGTAGGATTGATACCCGCAGGTATTGTCGTATATGGATGATCATTATGCCAGTCTCGAACCTGGCGAAGATGATTATAAATAGTCGTCACCGCAAAACCTGATTTCTTTTCATCATCCAGATTGAGTGAAGCTACCCATTCCATTGCTTTCTTTTCAAGAGAAGCATCCGATTTCAATTTGGCAAAAGCCTTCTTATCAAAATAAGCAGCCACCTTGTCGAACGAATGAATTGCATTTTCCGGTAGTAACTCCCCTTTCTCTCCAAAACTGTACATGGCAGACTCCGGTTCGATAGTTACTTTACTCTCATCCAACATCTTTTTATCTAAATCGAAGACTTCGGCAAAGAAATCATAGACTGCATTTCTTTTATTCGGACCGAAATCATGTTTTTCTTTGGGAAGATGAACGTTCGTCACGTTGTCTTTCGCATCATAGAATCCATAGATACGCTGCAAATACGGAAATTCAAGTGCAGGAACACTTGCTGTCCAGTCCCCGCCATCAGAAACCACTAATTGCGGACGGGGAGCGAATGTTGCAGCCAGTTCGGCATTACAAGTACCTCCTGCCGATAGCTGAATAGGCATACCGCTTTCACAAGGACAACCACCATCGAAATGAGAAGCCAGACTAACCACCGGGGCAGAAGCAGTAAAACGGTCATCCAACGTTGTCAGTAGTACAGTATGCGTTCCACCACCGGAACCACCGTTGGCACCAATACGCTTGGTATCGATATCTTTACGGGAAGCAAGCATATAATCGAGAATCAACAATCCATTCATTGCCTGAATAGTATGTGCCGCACTACTGCGATGCGCCGCACTTCCCACCTGGAGAATTGATTCTCCCCAGCCAAACAAATCATAATCGACACAAACAGCTCCCATACGAGCTAATGTGCCCATACGCTGCTGCTGATCTTCCCGATAACGACCGCCACCAAAATGTCCGTTCGGACAAATAATCAGAGCGTGTTTCCCTTTCGATTGAGGCGTATAAACAGACCCGCAAACATACAGTCCCGGAAGTGTTTCAAGTGCAAAATTCTGCACAGTATAGCCATCAAACTTCCGTATTTTCGATAGAATGGGGGTTGAGTTTACACATTGGGCCAATAAAGTATCGATCCCCAAACGTTGACGGACCTCTTTTCTCAGTGAATCGGCACGAAGTTCAAAAGCCTGCTTATCCGCATAAAGCGTATTGAGATAAGCCAGCATTTTTTCTCCGTCAGCATCTGTACGACGAGGATATTCATAAGCCTTCAACTTATATAGATTACCGCTCTGTCTGACAAATTTATAATCGAATGGTGACAACACATTCGTCAAAGATTCTTCTACAGAATAAGGGCGGATACGGAAATCAGCATAAGGTAAAATCTTTCCTACCGTATCAATATCATATTTCAGACGGACTCCGAAACGATTTTGAATATCTGTCAATACTTCATTCAAGGGACGGGCAAATTCCGTCTCGTATGTCTGCGTCTGTGCTTCTGCCGAAAGAGATGCAGCGAGAAGCAATGAGAAAAGGATTCGTTTCATTTTCTTATATTTATAAATATGTAACCTTCCAAGAGGTTTATTTCAGTTTTATTTCTTCACCGTTAATGATTACGTTATCCATAGTGATACGTTCACAATCTTCAAAGATACACTTCTGTCTGGCTCCCTGAATATGGATGTCACGCAATACAATGTCAAAAATCGGAGCTTCTTCCAGTCCTACTATTTTAATCGGAGTCTTTACATCCGTCACAGTCATACCGCTGATATGAACATTACGAAATATCGGAGTACGCTCACTCTTTGCTTCTGCAGGCATTTGGCTGTATTTCAGATTCAAGACGACAGCCTCCTGCTTGATGTTACTCATTACGATATTGCTGACACGGATATCCTCTACGACTCCTCCCCTTCCACGGGTTGACTTGATGCGGATACCACGGTCGGTTCCGTCAAATACACAGTTAGAGATTGTGACCTTACGTACACTGCCACTCATTTCACTGCCGATCACTACACCACCATGACCGGCAAGCATCGTACAATTGGTAATAGTAATATTCTCACACGGCACTCCCAAGCGGCGGGCTTGTGCGTCTCTTCCGGATTTAATCGTAATGCAGTCATCGCCTACAGAAATATGGCAATCACTGATATGTACATTCCGGCAGGATTCAGGATTGATTCCATCCGTGTTGGGAGAAGGGACATTATTTATTGTGATCCCTTTGATGGTCACATTATCACAAAACTCCGGATTAACAGTCCAGAAAGGAGAATTGACAATTTTCACTCCTTCAATCTTCACCTTCTTGCAACGAACAGGCTGAATGAACGGAGGGCGGAAAAAACGACGCTGCAAAGTGCTGACATAATCTTTATTCGTCTCTGCATGGCAGTCGTATCATTCTGAGCATCCCACATCGGCTGATATTTATTAATATCACGCATACCATTATCTTTTAGGTCAATCATTACACGAAAGAACTCCATCCACCACTTCTTACCTTGACCATCCAGTGTACCTTCTCCCTTAATAGTAATATTTTCCGCATCAACCGCATAGATTAACGGCTGGAAACTTTTCATCATGACTCCTTCGTGACGTACTTCTACAAAAGGAAGATAATCATCAAAGTTGTCTGAAAAAAGCAGGGTAGCTCCGGCTTCCAGTTCCAGTGTAATGTTACTTTTCAGATGGATACTTCCCGTCAGATACGTTCCGGCAGGAAAAAAGAGCGTACCTCCGCCTCCACGATTCAAACGGTCAATCGTTGAATTTATCAGCTTTGTATTGAGAGCTTTCCCATTTGCTTTTGCACCCGCTTTCAACATATCAACGCGTTCGGCACGAAGGATCGCTGTTGCGCAAAGGCAAAGAAAAGCCAAAAGAGTGATTCGTAAATTCATATTCTATATTATTAAATAGTTCTTCTTTTTTATATCTTATTCGGCAGCAACAAACTTATATGTCCCGCTTTGTACTTCTTTCGGTTCTTTTTCACCCGGAAGATAAACGATAGCAGTGGTATTCACCGGTACAGATACATTCAGAGTAAAAGTACCGCTCTGACGAGTCCAGTCTACCAGAATCGTACCGTAAAGAGTCTCATAAGTTGATTTAACGTATTTCAAGTCTCCTACCGGCTTCGGAGCAATGACAAATTTCTGATAACCTTGCATTGGCTCATCCTTTTCATTTACAGAAGCTGATAATGTTGTAGACGGACGAATACCAATCAATGAATTAAAGAACCATTCATCAATCTGTCCCATCATGAAATGATTCCATGAAGAACCCTGACGCGGGTCCCACTGCTCCGTCAATGTAGTTGCACCAAACTTCAACTGGAAGCCATATCCGGGAGCTTCTTCATGATTGAACATCTTATAAATAAGCTCATGCTGTCCATTACGTGCCAATGTCTGAATCAGATAGCGGTTTCCCACATCTCCCGTGGTCAAACGATTGCCGTGCGATTCCACATCTTTAATCAGATTCGTCAACACTTTGGCAGCCAGACTTGCATCCGGCGTGTAATCTCCTTTATCTCCTGTACTTTGAATCATCTGAAGGAAGATGGGAAGTGCATTACTAGCTTGACTCCCTGTACCATATTGTGCTGTATTACTATCCAGGAACCGTTTGTTAAACGCTACCATTATATCGTATGCCAATGAACTGTAATAACGAACGTCAAATTCATTGCCTACCATTCGGGCAGCCTTTATCAGATACATGACAGTCATATAATAATGTGCCGTAGCCACCAACGGAACAGGTGTATTACGGGAGAATCCGGCGCGGAAATCTCCATAATCATACCAGTCACCCAATCCGAAAGAAAGAATACCGTTATCTGCCCGAGTCTTAAGATAGTCAGTGTAACGACGCATATGCTGATAATACTTCTTAATCAAAGAATCATCCCCGTAAGTTTCATAGTACATAAACGGGAAAATAACCAGTGAACCTCCCCACTCCGGGGATTCGGCAAAAGCATCCATTCCGGGACCTTCAAAGACTACATACTCCGGAGCCGTTGTGGGCATTGCCCCATTCGGATGCTGGGCGTCTGCCATATTCTGCATAATCTGTGGAGCATAGGCTGTCAGATCATAATTATAGAGCAGTCCCGGTCCATTAAGGTGCACCTGTTCCAGCCATCCGAGTTTCTCCCGATGCGGACAATCAGTAAATACGGATTGCATATTACTGCGAACCGCCTTCTCAATCAATCGATGAGCTGCATTGAATATTCGGTTGGAAGATTCGAATGTAGAGACTTTCTTTGCCGAATTATAGATAAAACAGGATTGAATGTTTTTAAGGACAGGCAGTTTCTGAGGATTTTTCTGCCCTTTCAATACAGCACCTTCTACCTGAATGTACCGAAAACCATAATATGAAAAACGAGGATGCCAGATTTCGTCACCTTCACCTTTCAGTGTATATTCATAATAATGCTGACGCCCTGTCTGACGCTGATTACAAGCTCCTTCATCCGTCAATGCTTCCGCTACTATCAAGGTGACTTTCTGTCCTCGTTTACCACGTACGGTTATCTCCGGAAAACCGGCCAGATTCTGTCCCATATCCAACACAACTGCAGAAGGGTCTACTGTTCGTTTGGTAGATTTGGAAGCAGCCATCACCTGTTCTGAATTCAACTTGGTTACTTTCTGAATATCATACCGTTCCATAATCTTCACCGGAGGTGCCATCTGCGAACGGAGCACTCCTTTCGGCGCTTCCTGAACCACTACCGGACGCCAATGACTATCATTGAAACCAACTTGATTCCATCCTTTCTGTTCGCGACGGGCATCATAATCTTCCCCTCCATAAATACAATTAAAGGTTATCGGACTCAGATCATATTTCCACTCATGATCCGAACGGATCGTCTCGCGTGTTCCATCCTCATAATTGATTACTAATTCAAATAAAAGTGTGGGAGGACCAAAACTAATCTGCAATTTGCGATAGCGCCCTCCCTGTACATTGTAGAATCCATTCCCCAATAAGATTCCTACAACATTCTCACCATCCTGTAACTGCTCCGTTACATCGTATGTATTATAATAAACACTCTTATCATAATCGCTCCAAAGCGGAGCAAATTCACTATCTCCTATTTTTTTGCCATTCAGAGAAAACTCATAGAATCCCAGGCCACAAACATACGCAGTAGCTTCCACGATTTTCTTTCCGGATTTCCGATTCGCATTCTTCCCTTTTGCCTCTCCTGTCTGAAACGTTCTTCGCAAGCAAATACTTTTCTTTGCCAAAGTATCTACCGCTTCCCAAGCAGCTTTCACCTCCGGTTTCTTCAATTCGCCACCATGAAACTTTCGCCCTTCGGGAAGGTGAGAATCCTTACGAGTGATGGCGCCGATCCATTTCCCTGAAGAAAGGTCATCGGATGCCAAACGGAATTTTGCTTCCTGACTCCATTCGGAAGGAGTATCCGTCTCATCCCAGACACGCACACGCCAACTATAATTAAATGGATTATTCAGACATATATCCGCTCCTTCAGTCGGAACCAGCTGACTCTGTGAAGAAGTAACCTTTCCACTATTCCAGACGGAACGTCCGGTAAAAGCCTCCCTAATCTCTATTTCATAAGCAGTCTGTCTCGTGCCATTCTCCGGTGATTCCATTGCCCATCCCAAACGGGGACAGCTTTCAACGACCACCAGCCCTTCCTGCATTTCGCAGGTAAGGCGGCTGATCGTTATATTCTTTGCCTGCAAAATACAGGGTAGACAAAGAAAAAGAAGAAGATATTGTTTTAAAGCCATTATTCGTTTTCCTTTTTTTATTAGACAGA
>ERZ832522.5137-NODE-5137-length-12194-cov-22.447236_pt1 | contig 12194 bp, 6 predicted proteins | sample MGYA00519951_ERZ832522 | MGnify/ENA primary metagenome ERZ832522 (study PRJEB31850, sample SAMEA3708728) | human gut metagenome | biome: human gut; feature: human-associated habitat; material: faeces | place: China | collected 2014 ... | reverse complement strand
TGTAAAGCCTGATAGTAATAAGAGCAGTAATAAGCTATATTGTATCTTCATATCTACTTTTATTGAAGGGTTATATTAACAAGTACGGGATTGTGGTCGGAAAGAAAACCGTTCTCCGGGGTGTCTTGAATGACTCGGTAGCGGTCTGTTTTTGTTCCGTTCGTCACAAATACATAGTCCAGCAACACACGCTTTTCCATTGGCAAACGACCGAAGTCATGGAAAGACCAGGACGGGCCATACATGACGGTTGCTACTTTGGATGTATTTTTCATTCCTCCTTTTTCAAGTGTTTGCAGGGGAGCTTCGCCGGGTGTACAATTGAAGTCGCCGGTGATGATTGCAGGCATGTGAGGGGCGGTTTCCTTGATTTTATTCAAGATAAGTTGTACACCTTCTTTGCGGGCTGTTTTCCCGTCATTGTCCAGATGGGTATTGAAGAAAACCAGCTTTTTTCCATCGCTTTTTTCTGTAATATAGCCCATGTGGTGATGCGGTTATAAGATGCATCCCAGCCTCTGACGCCTATAGTTTCAGGCTGTTCACTGAGAGAAAAATTGCCATGTTCCACAAGTGTGAACCGGTCGGTCTTGAAAAATACCGGACAATATTCACCGGCTTCTTTGCCATCGTCACGTCCTACACCCAAAGCGGTATATTGCGGAAGACCTAGTTTTAGGTCTTCCATCTGATTGTGACATACTTCCTGCATTCCCAGCAAGTCAGGCTGATAGTAGGCAATCATCTTGCAAACGTTGTCCTTACGATATTTCCAATTGTTGGCACTATCTGAAGGGGCGTCTAGGCGGATATTGAAAGTCATAACTTCCAATGGCTGCTCATTTTGTGTAGGTTGGTCTTTACAACTGCCAAAGAGTATCAGACCACACATGCAGGTCAGTAAAGTTCTGTGTTTCATGTTCCTTCGTTTTAAAATACTATTATTTCAAACTCAGATGAGTCGTTTTTACACTTTGGCTGTTCCCCCCGATCATTATGTCGAAGTCTCCCGGTTCGGCTACGTAGTTGAGTTCATAGTCGTAGAAGCGCAGTAATTCCGGAGTGATTTTGAAAGATACAGTCTTACTTTCACCCGCTTTGAGGAAAATTTTATCAAACCCTTTCAGTTCTTTTACCGGACGGGTGATGCTTCCTACAAGGTCACGGATATAAAGTTGCACTACTTCTGCACCATCGTACTTACCGGTATTGGTTACCGTGACCATAGCAGTAACAGAACCATCCTGTCCCATAGTCGGGGCGCTCAGAGTTATGTCGCTGTATTGAAAGTTGGTATACGACAAACCATAGCCGAATGGATACAATGGATCGTTGTCTACATCCAGGTAATTACTACGGAATTTTTCGAACCATTTGCCTTCAAGTAAAGGACGACCGGTATTTTTATGATTGTAAAACAAAGGTATTTGGCCTACGTTTTTGGGGAATGTCATCGTTAGTTTGCCGCTGGGATTTACATCGCCGAACAATACATCGCCAATGGCGTATGCTGCCTCACTTCCACCGAACCATACATTCAGGATGGCGGGCACATGCTCCTGTTCCCAAGTCAACGTTAGTGGGCGACCTGTAAAGAGCGTCAGTACAACAGGCTTTCCAGTTTTCAGCAAAGCTTCCAATAGAGTGCGCTGTACATCGGGAAGAGCCAGGTTAGTGCGGCTTGAACTTTCACCACTCATTTCAGATGATTCTCCCAATGCGGCTATTATTACATCTGCATTAGCGGCCACTTTCAGCGCCTCATCCAGCATCTCTTTGTCTGTACGATTATCACGATTTAATGAACGGCCGAACATTGTGGCACGTTCTTCGTAGGCTGCATCACTGATGAGGTTACTACCTTTGGCATAAGTGATGTTTACCTTGCCTTTCATCATCTCTTTCAATCCTTCGTACACAGAAGGATAGTCGTTGAGGCGTGCGGCTACACTCCAGGTACCCGGCATGTTACTGCGGGTATTTGCCAGTGGGCCGATGACAGCCACCGTACCTTCTTTTTTCAAAGGAAGTGTTGGGTTTGCAGAGGAACCTGACTTGTCGTTTTTCAGGAGTACAAAGCTCTCTCCCGCAATCTTACGAGCAGCGTCGCGATGTTCCTTGGTGAAGATGTCACGCTTCGGGCGTTTCAGGTCGCAGTACTTATAAGGATTGTCGAATAATCCCAGTTTGTATTTGGCTTCAAGGATGCGGCGACAGGCTTTGTCCAGGGTTTCCATACTGATCTTGCCTTCGTCTATGGATTTCTTGATTGTACCCGTGAAGCCTTCACTTACCATGTCCATATCCACGCCTGCATTGAGTGCACGTGCGGAAACAGTCTGCAAGTCACCGATGCCGTGCGCTATCATTTCGGAGATACCGGTAAAGTCTGTCACCACAAAGCCGTCGAAGCCCCATTGCTTGCGCAGTACGTCGGTCATCAGCCATTTATTGGCCGTGGCTGGTATGCCGTCTATTTCGTTGAAAGACGCCATTACGCTGCCTACACCTGCATCTACGGCAGCTTGGTAGGGATACATGTATTCGTTGAACATACGGTTACGACTCATATCTACGGTATTGTAATCACGTCCGGCTTCTCCGGCACCATACAGTGCGAAGTGCTTTACACATGCCATAATTTCATCGTTGCGCTTCAGTTGGTTGTTGAGGTCGATACCCTGATAACCCGATACCATTGCTTTAGCGATGGCTCCACCCAAGAATGGGTCTTCGCCGTTACCCTCGCTGACGCGTCCCCAGCGCGGATCACGGCTGATGTCTACCATCGGGCTGAATGTCCAGGAAATACCATCAGCACTGGCCTCGATGGCTGCAACGCGGGCAGATTTCCTGATGGCTTCCATATCCCAGGAACAGGAGAGGCCTAATGGAATAGGGAAAATGGTTTCGTAACCATGCACTACGTCCATGCCGAATATCAGGGGGATGCCCAGGCGTGACTTCTCTATGGCCAGTTTTTGTACATCGCGTATCTTCTCCACCCCTTTCAGGTTGAGGAGTCCGCCCACGAGCCCTTGTTCAATCTTTTTTGCCACATCGCTGTTTTGTGCCTGCCCGGTGACGATCTCGCCGGAAACGGGTAGGTTCAGCTGACCGATCTTTTCCTCTACAGTCATCTTCTTCATCAATGCATCGATGAAGCGATCCATGTCCTGCGGAGACTTTTGTGCCTGTATGGCAGCAGTGCTAAGAAACGCTGCTGCTAACAGGACACTTGTTCTTCTGAAAACTTTCTTCATACACTTTGTTTTTTATAAGAACTATCCCCAATCCTCTTCATCTTGGAATGAAGAGAATTGGGATAGCATTGTTTATTAGTAGTTCGGATTCTGTACCAGTACTCCCTTCGATTTATCTATCTCCGTTTGCGGAATAGGCAGGTAAGCGTTTTTATCCTGATACGTTTTACCGGCAGCGGCCAGTACTTCTTTTGCAGTACCCCAACGTACAAGATCGTAGAAGCGTCCTGGTTCGAGAGCCAACTCTACACGGCGTTCGTGCATAATAGCTTTGCGCAGTTCAACCTTATCATTGGTAGTAACTTCGGGCAGGATTTCCTTGTCCAGACCACGGGCATGTGAACGTACCATCTCCAGATATGTTTTGGCTTCGCCCGGCAGATTCTTTTCATTGGCAGCTTCGGCAGCCATCAGTAATACGTCCGTGTAGCGGATAAGGCGGATATTCACCCAGAAACCACCCTTGGTATACTTCTTGCGCAATGATGGTTCAGTGTATGCCTTTTTGTTGAAGTAAGCACCCATGGCTGTGGAAACGGGAGATTCGCCGTAAGGCTTATTGGTATTGGCTTCCGTGATAGGTTCATCGATGCTGCGGCGGAAGTAGAGTAAAGTGGCATCTTTACGCGGGTCACCCGGCTCAAAAGCTTTGCCCAATTCTGTGGTAGCCATGTGCCATCCCCAGCCTAAGTTCCAGTCGCCGGAGCCGCGTACACCTTGTACTTCGCAGAACTGGCTACCTATGGTAAGGCTGTTCTTCAATGCATCTGTAGATTCACATTGCAACTCGAAAATACTGGAACCACAGTTCTCGCCGTCTACGGTGAAGATCTTATCTACCGGAGTGTCGAGGTTGTAAAGGCCTTTACCGATCACTTCGGTAGAGAGTTTATACATGTTATCCCAGTCGTTACGCATCATATAGGTACGTGCATGCAGTGATCGTACGGCACCCCAGGTAACGCGACCTGTATAGTTTGAATCCCATTGCAAGGGCAGAAGCTTTTCTGCTTCAGTCAGATCGTTATCAATCTGTGTATAGATTTTATTAATATCGCTTTTTGCTACATTTGCGTCGGCAGAATCTACAACCTTGAAGGTGATCAGAGGCACTTCTCCCCAGGCACGTACCAGGTTGAAATAACAGTAGGCGCGGAAGAAAAGGGCTTCTCCCTTGTTGCGCATGGTTTCCGTATCTGTCTTTCCTTCTTTCTCGATGTCATCCAGCACTTCATTACACTGAAAGATGATCTTATAGTTCTGAGTCCAGTAAGCTCCCATAGTTCCATTGGAGGCTGTGTATTCGAAATCGTCGTACATGGCTGCCACATCGGCGCCGTCGCCTGCCGAACTACCCTTCTCGGAGTCTTCGCTGCGTGCCATTTCTATCATGAAAGAGGGAATACCGGCAGTGATGTTATAGCTGCGCATCAGGTAATATACATTATAAATCTTTCCACCTAAAAGAGCGTTGGGGGCATCGTCTTCCGTGAATTGTCCCAGCGGGTCGCGGTCCAGGAAATCATTACAAGAACTGAATGAGATGGCTGCAGAGCCAATCAACAGTGATAGGATATATTTTTGTATCTTCATGTTTTCAATGTTTAATGATTAATGTTTAGTATTTCATTCTTCATTTTAGAAAGTAAGGTTGAAACCAAATGTATAAACTACCGGCATCGGATAGCTACCGTTGTCCACACCAAATGCAATAGCTGTACCGCCCAGCTCGGGTGTGTAACCGGTATTATGTTTCCAAGTCTTTAGGTTCTGAATATTGGCATAGAGCTTGAGCGCTTGTACTCCAATCCTGGAGAGTAATGTCTTATCAAAGTTGTAAGCCAACTGTACGTTACGTATCCGGAAGAAACTACCGTCTTCAATGTAGTATTCAGAGTTCAGGTTATTGATCGTATGCTTCATGTTGAGCAACGGCTGGCTGTTGCTGGTACCTTCACCATGCCAGCGGTTCAGACGCTGTTTCATGAAGTTGAACTGGCTCCAATTGTAGTTGTCCCATGTACGGTAGATTTCGTTACCGGCTTGTCCCATCATGTCAACACCCAGTTCCCAGTTTTTGTAACCTACACTGAAGTTGATGCCGTAAGTCACGTCCGGAGTCGGATCGCCGATCATGGTACGGTCGGCAGGAGTGATTTCACCGTTGCCATCCACGTCTACGAACTTCAGGTCACCCGGTGTAACGGTTGCCAGTGTATTCTTGGGTGAGTTGTCTATTTCAGCTTGGTTTTGGTAAACACCTTCTACCTTGTAACCATAGAAGTAACCGATAGGGAATCCGGCCATTGTATAACTCTGGCTCTTGTCACCTGAGATGATAGAATAACCTTCTTGTACAAGACTCAGCACTTTATTTTTGATAGTAGTCAGGTTGCCACCAATGCTGTAGTTCCAGTCACCGATCTGGTCGCGCCAGTTAATGGCAAGTTCAATACCCTTGTTTTCGATAGATCCCAGATTACCAATACCCGGTACTGTTCCTGAAATGCCCGGTACTTCGGCAAGCAGATCTTTCGTGGTTTTCTTGTAATATACACCTTCCAGGTGCAAGCGGTTACGGAAGAAGTTAGCTTCTGCACCGACTTCCCATGCTTCTACCTTTTCCCATCTCAGGGTAGCATTAGGCAGGTAAGAAAGCTGATAGCCCGGATAGATGGCGGACGGAGTACCGAATACGGCAGAGTATGCGTTGCTCAACAAAGGTTCTGCAGGATAAGCTTTGTCCAAATTTTGGTTACCAAGTGTACCCCATGAACCTTTCAGCTTCAACATATCCAGCCAAGTGATATCTTTCATAAATTCTTCTTCGCTGATTAGCCAGCCTGCACCTACAGAGTAGAAATTCTGCCATTGGTTTCCTGTGTACGAGAAAGCGGAAGAACCGTCACGACGGAACGAACCGTTGAATAAATATCTGCCTTTATAGTTGTAAAGGATACGTCCCAGCATTGATACGGTAGCACGTTCCCATTGTGTACTTTCATTGGTGGAAGTACCGGCATCACCGATGCTTACGTACCATTTGTCAGGATTATCAGGAATCACCAGACCTACACCTTGTGCACGGGCAGCTCCCAGATTCTCCAGTTTGTTGTAATAAGTGGTGAAACCGGCAGTAGCTGTCAGGCTATGATCACCCCATGTATTCGTGTAAGTCAACAGATAGTCACTCTGTGTTTTCATCTCTGTCTGTTTGGCTTGGCTGACACCTGTCTTACCATCGCCCAGTGTAACTATGTTTCCTTCGGCACTGGCATCATATACCTGAATGATAGGAGTGAACTTGCGGCTATTGTTAGAAGCATAATCCATAGAGAACATAGCCTTGAACTGGAAATGTTTCAGGAAATCCCATTCAGCATATACGTTCCCCGAACCACGATAGTTCTCGGCACGTGTTGTGTTGGCTTTCAGGTCAACGTCTACCATTGGATTATTCATTTGTGCCTTCTGGAATTCAGGCAAAGTTGTATAAAGGCCGTATTGGTCATTGAATACCGTAGCTACCGGAGTAGCGCGAACAGCAGTGGTTACAGTCTTAGTGTCGGCTGGTAAGATGCGTGCACCGTTGAACTGGAAACCTACTCTGAAGTTATCTGTCAGTTTATACTCATTGCTGACGCTCAGCGTTATTTTGCTGTACTTTTCGTTCTTGATGTTACCTTGTTCATAAGCATACCCGGCACCAAGATAGAAACTATGCTTTTCGGAAGCTCCTGTGATGCTGACATTATTATTGGTGATGAAACCGGTCTGGAAGATTTCGTCCTGCCAGTTAGTGTTACCGTTCCAACCCGTGAAGTCGAATTCGGGATTACCTTCATTTCTTAGCTGTTCGTTATACAGTTCTTTGAATCCGGCTGCATCTACCATTTCAATCTGATTGGGTACGCTCTTAAAGCCAAAAGAGCCGTTAATGTTTACGCGAGTCTGGCCTACTTTAGCTTTCTTCGTAGTGATAATGATAACACCGTTGGCACCACGTACACCGAAGATGGCGAGCGAGGACGGGTCTTTCAGGATTTCCATAGATTCAATATCCTGTGGATTCAGGAAGTTGATGTTGTCGTTAAACAATCCGTCAACTACATACAAAGGTTTGTAACCATTGATAGAGTTGGTACCGCGTACGCGGATTTCAGGGTCTTCACCTGCCCTGCCGGAGTTGATAACCTGTACACCGGCCACTTTACCTTGCAGAGCCGATAATGGATTGGCAACCGGTTTGTTGGCAATCTCGTCACCTTTGATATTGGTGATAGAACCTGTCAGGTCGCGTTTCTTTGCACTACCATAACCGATAACTACTGTTTCGGCAAGCATTTGGGAATCATCTTTCAACTGAACGTTGATAATACTCTGATTGCCTACTTTGATACTTTGTTTCTCCATACCTACGTATGAAAATTGGAGAGTAGCACCCGGAGTAACTTTAATGGAATACTTACCATCAAGGTCGGTTATTACACCGTTAGTGGTACCTTGTACTACAATAGATGCGCCAATCAACGGCTCATTGAATGAATCGGTTACTACACCGGTTACTGTTTTTTCCTGAGCGAATACAGTGGTGCCGGAAAGTACGAGGCACACTAATAGAAATAAACTTTTAAGCCATGAGGCTTTCTCCAAGGGAAGAAGTGTTTTTTTCTTCATTGCATTAAATTTTTTAGTGGATAACTAGGTTGGACCTCATTTCTCGCTTCTTTTGTTTTTGGCGAGAATTAAGTCTGGGGCAAAAGTATGAATAGAAATAAGCCGTGCACAAAAAACACATTCACCACCAATACATATCCCTGATTTTTAACAATTCAAAGACTACTCATTTACTACTCAAATTAATTTAATACCTTGTTCCTTAGTGAAATAAGGAAAGTGTATAATGAAACTTATCTGATAAAAAATAAAAGCCGGAAACAAGTATTGTGTACTGCTTCCGGCTTTTCTATCTATTTATTTATTGAGAATCCCAGTTTCTGCAATCCGTTTTGTACATCCGGATGGCTCATAAAGAGGTTCCATAGCAATCCAGTGCGATAGTTCTCTATCATGACGGCTATCGGGCCTTGGTCAATGGCGAGATATCGCTTGGGATACCAGTTATCAGTTTCGCTAAAGGCATCGTAGAAACCGTAAGGCCCGAATAGCTTATCGCCCATTCCGTAGAGGTGCCGCATCACAGCCAGCGACTGCTCCGGTGTATAGACAATGGATGAAAGGGCGGCAGTAGGGGATATAACTCCCTGGTCGTCCCGTTCGTTCGGCATGTGGGCGGCATATCCGCCCACGGAGTAGCTAGCGGTCAGTCCCCAGCAGTCCGGGCCGAAACCTTTGTAGTGCTTCGGATTGCGGATGCAATAAGCACGGTTCACAAGCGTCAGGTTGCGCATTTCGTCGAAGTAGCTGGCGCAATATTCATCTTTCAGGTTTGTCGGATCCAATCCGAGGAAAGAATAATGTGCCCAAAAGAGAGGTCCGGCTTCACAACCTTGATAGCGCAAATGAAGTTCGATGCCTTCTACTTTATGGGGATCGACGATGGCACCGTTCTGTGCCCAACCGTCATGATAGACAGCGGCAGGAACACCATGCGTAGGAGAGGCTGCAGCAAGCAGGTACATGATGAGGCATTCATTATAACCATGTACAGGGAAATCCATTGCCCAGCCATATTCGGGGCTCCAATGCCAGTAGAGTACATTCTGGTCGCCTTGGCGATAGAAATTCCAATCGACATCGCGCCAGAGGATATCGATGCGTTTGGCAAGTGCCTGCTCTTCCGGCGAACCATTGATGTAATATTGGTGTACAGCCAGTAATCCTTGTATCAGGAAGGCTGTTTCCACAAGATCTCCACCATTGTCTTTTTGTCCGAAAGGTTTCACTTTACCGGTATCTCCATACCACCAATGTGGGTAGGCTCCATGAAAACGGTCAGCTTTCTCGAGGAAAGAGGCAATCTTTTCCATACGTGCCAGACCTTCTTCACGGGTGACGTAGCCGCGGTCGATACCTGAAAGTATGGTCATAATACCGAAGCCACTGCCACCGGAAGTGACAACGTTCTGGTCTTTCTCGGGATAGATGCCGTCCATGTGGATACGTTCGGGGGCAAGACCACTGTTAGGCTCTGCGCCTTCCCAGAAGTAATTGAAGGTTCGCCGTTGAACAGTGTCCATCAAAGCATCGTCCGTAAGTCGGGCAGTGTTGCCGGGGTTCGAATTCTTACAAGCTCCGAGAAGGAGCAGGAAGAGAAGGGGAAAGTAGGTTGTTAGTTGTTTCATAATTAATATAGAGGGGAAGTTTAGTGATTAGGGTTTAGTGATAAGTGATTAGTGGGCTGCGCTATTATTCCGCATGGCATTAATCACTTATCACTAAACCCTAATCACTTTATTTAAGTGTTAATTTTGCCGTCTTCACCGCCTGGCTGTTTCCACCGATCATAATATTGAAATCACCGGGTTCGGCTACGTAATTCATATCATAATCATAGAACCGGAGCAGGTCGCGCGTGATGGTGAATGATACTGTTTTACTTTCTCCGGCACGAAGGAAGATCTTATTGAAACCCTTCAGCTCGCGCACCGGACGGGTGATGCTTCCTACAAGATCACGGATATAGAGTTGTACTACTTCCGCACCATCGTATTTACCCGTATTGGTTACAGTAACTACGGCGGTAACAGAACCGTCTTTTCCCAGTGTAGGCGTGCCCAGTGCAATGTCACTATACTGGAAGTTGGTATATGATAATCCATAACCGAAGGGATACAATGGTTCATTATCCACATCCAGGTAATTTGAGCGGAACTTTTCGAACCATTTACCTTCTGCCAACGGGCGACCGGTATTCTTATGATTGTAGAACAAAGGTATCTGGCCTACATTCTTCGGGAACGTCATTGTCAGTTTTCCACTTGGATTTACGTCGCCGAACAATACATCGCCAATGGCATAAGCTGCCTCGCTACCTCCGAACCATACATTGAGGATAGCAGGTACATGTTCCTGTTCCCAATTCAGTGTCAACGGGCGACCGGTAAACAGAGTAAGTACTACGGGCTTGCCTGTTTTTAGTAAGGCTTCCAGTAGAGTATGCTGCACATCAGGTAAGCCGAGTTCTGTGCGGCTTGAACTTTCACCACTCATTTCAGAAGATTCCCCCAGTGCGGCTACGATGACGTCGGCTCCGGCTGCCACTTTCAGCGCTTCGTCCAATAATTCCTGATCCGTACGGTTGTCGCGGTTCAGTGAGCGACCGAACATGGTGGCACGTTCTTCGTAAGCAGCATCACCGATAAGGTTGCTGCCCTTGGCGTAGGTGATGTTGACTTTGCCTGCCATCATCTCTTTCAGTCCTTCGTACAAAGAAGGATAATCGTTGAGGCGTGCAGCTACACTCCAAGTGCCCGGCATATTGCTACGCGTATTGCCGAGAGGACCGATTACTGCAACGGTGCCTTGCTTCTTTAATGGAAGCACGGGGGCGGCATTTTTCTGTGCTGCTAAGGGAGCGTTCTTTAAAAGTACAAAACTTTCACTGGCAATCTTACGGGCGGCATCCCGATGTTCTTTTGTAAAGATGTCCCGCTTCGGACGGTTCACATCACAATATTTATAAGGATTGTCGAACAGGCCCAATTTATATTTTGCTTCCAATATCCGGCGGCAAGCCGTATTTAGCGTACCCATTCTCACTTTTCCTTCTTTAATGGATTTCATCAGCGTGCCGACAAAACCTTCACTTACCATATCCATATCCACACCTGCATTCAGGGCAAGTGCACTGACGGTTTGTAAGTCGCCGACACCATGTTCTATCATCTCCGCAATACCTGTAAAGTCTGTTACCACAAACCCTTCAAACCCCCATTGGCCACGCAGCAAGTCGCTCAATAGCCATTTGTTCCCGGTAGCCGGTATCCCGTCTATTTCATTGAATGAAGCCATTACGCTACCTACACCTGCCTCTACGGCAGCTTCGTACGGATACATAAATTCATTGAACATCCGGTTGCGGCTCATGTCCACTGTGTTATAATCGCGTCCGGCCTCTCCGGCTCCATACAGGGCGAAATGTTTAACGCAGGCCATGATTTCATCATTACGGCGCAACTGGTCTTGCAGATTGGCACCCTGGTATCCGTATACCATTGCCTGTGCGATAGCTCCACCCAGGAAAGGGTCTTCTCCCGAACCTTCGCTGACACGTCCCCAACGTGGATCACGGCTGATGTCTACCATCGGACTGAATGTCCAGGAGATGCCATCGGCACTTGCTTCGATGGCTGCGATACGGGCAGACTTCTCGATGGCGGCCATATCCCAAGTGCAGGACAGCCCCAATGGGATGGGGAAGATGGTTTCGTATCCATGTATCACGTCCATGCCGAATAACAGGGGAATACCGAGACGTGATTTCTCTACTGCCAGCTTTTGCACTTCAAGAATGCGGTCTACCCCTTTCAGGTTGAAGAGTCCGCCTACCAATCCTTTTTCAATCTTTGCGGCTACGTCGCTGCTCTTGGCCTGTCCTGTGGTGATGTCTCCCGTGACGGGTAGGTTCAACTGTCCGATTTTCTCTTCCACAGTCATTTTCTTCATCAGCGCATCGATGAAGCGGTCCATGTCTTGGGGGGACTTTTGTGCCTGTACGGTTGATATGCCTATCAGGGCGCCCATCAACAACAGGCTTGTTCTTTTGAATATTGCTTTCATATATTTCTATATTTTAAGATAATAAAATGAGCATGGGTTGTCATAAGCAATCTGACTGCGATATTTAAGGATTTTCTTCCCTATTGCTAAGCCGCGCGGTAGTATTTGCTTATTCTTTCCACCATGGGGTTTCTTTCTTTCCACCGTGGAGGTTTTTTCTTTCCACCATGGTGGAAAGAAAAAACCTCC
>ERZ832522.5134-NODE-5134-length-12203-cov-7.490369_pt1 | contig 12203 bp, 9 predicted proteins | sample MGYA00519951_ERZ832522 | MGnify/ENA primary metagenome ERZ832522 (study PRJEB31850, sample SAMEA3708728) | human gut metagenome | biome: human gut; feature: human-associated habitat; material: faeces | place: China | collected 2014 ... | reverse complement strand
ACACGCACCAGCTCCTTTTTGGGGCGGCTGGTCATGCAGCCGATGCACTGGCGGGAAGGGATCTTTTTCTGTGCCATCCGGTTTCCCTCCTTTGGCCATCTGCGCCAGAATTACTCGGTGTCGGTCTCGGCTTCCTTCTTGGGCTCTTCCTCGCCATAATAGCCGCTCTCGGGGCGGATATCAATGTTGTAGCCGGTCAGGCGTGCGCACAGGCGTGCGTTCTGGCCCTTGTTGCCAATGGCAAGGCTCAGCTGCTGGTCGGGCACGGTCACACGGCAGGAACGGGTCTCGCCGGGCAGCAGTTCCACCTTGACCACCTTGGCCGGGCTGAGTGCTGCGGAGATGAACTCGGAGATATCCTCGCTCCACTTCACAATGTCGATCTTTTCGCCGCCCAGCTTTTCCACAACAGCAGCTACACGGGCACCGTGCTCGCCGATGCAGGCGGAAACAGGGTTCACGTTGGGGTCCTTGCTCCAAACAGCCATCTTGGTGCGGGCACCGGCCTCGCGGCTGATGGCCTTGACCTCCACAGTGCCGTCAAAAATTTCGGGCACTTCCAGCTCAAACAGGCGCTTGACAAGGCCGGGGTGGGTGCGGCTGATCATAACGCGGGGGCCGCGCTCAGTGCTGACCACGTCCACAACGTAGACCTGCAGGGTCTGGCCCTCGGTGTACACCTCGCCGGGCACCTGCTCGTTGTGGGGCAGGATAGCCTCGCCGCCCTTGCCCAGATCCAGAGCAACGATGCCCTTCTCCGGGTCCACGCGGGTAACGGTGGCCTGCACGATGTCGTGTGCACGGGACTGGATCTCGCTCAGCTGCTGGCTGCGCTCAGCCTCGCGGATGCCCTGACGGATCACATGCTTTGCGGTCTGGGCTGCAATGCGGCCGAAGTCCTTGGTCTTGAGGGGGGTCACGATGCGGTCGCCCACTTCGTAGCTCTTGCGGATCTTCTGTGCCTCGGTAATGCCGATCTCAGAGTGCTCGTCGTACCAGTCCTCGTCGGCCACAACGTCCTGGATCAGGGCCACATCAAAGCGGCCTGCGGCGGGGTCGATATCCACCTTCACGTGGTCCTCTTCCACCTCATAGTTCTTCTTGACGGCAATGATGATCGCAGCCTTGATCTTTTCGATCAGGTATTCTGCGGTGATGCCGCGCTCGTGCTCCAGCATGGAGAGAGCTTCAAAAAATTCATTGTTCGCTGCTGCCATTTTTCGGGTTCCTCCTGTAATTTACTCTCTATCTATGTTAGTCAAACAGGTCTTCATCGTCGCACAGGTTCACGCTGGATGCGGCGTTCACCTCAAAGGTGACAGCGCCCGCATCGGTGTTCACTGTAACGGTGCTGCCCTCGCGGCCTGTCAGGATACCGGAAAACTCACGCACGCCGTCTGCACTCGGGCGGATGAGCTTTACCCGGATCTTCTGGCCCTCGAGGGCTTCATAGTGCTCCGGGCGGGTCAGCTTACGGCCAAGGCCGGGGCTGCCCACTTCCAGATAATAGCTCTGGTCGATGGGGTCTGCCTCGTCAAGGATGGGGTCCAGCGCATGGGAAACATCCGCGCAGGTGTCGGTATCCATGGTGCCGTCCTTGTCGATGAGCACGCGAAGATACCAGTCTGGACCTTCCTTTTCAAAAACCACATCCCACAGGCGCAGGCCCATGCCCTCCACGGTGGGGCGGACAAGCGCTTCGACTCTCTGGGCGGTGTTGCCGCCAGACTGCTTCGCCATAAAAAACCTCCAAACAAACAAGAAACGCGGACCTTGCGGCCCACGTTTCAGGTTAAACTATATCGTACTACTAGAATATACCATACATCCCGCGATTATGCAAGCATTTTCGCAGATTTTTTTCGCCGCAGGGTCTTTTACAGCACCCACACGCCGTCCCTGAACAGCTCCACGGTGCGGCCATCGCGGCATTTTCCGGTGATATGGCTGTCCTCTGCACCGATCATCACATCCTCATGCAGGCGGGACTGGTTCATGCCGCGGGCCAGCAGCTCTTCCTTCGTCAGCGCCGTGCCGCCCTTCGTGGTGCCGGGGTAGCTGGCACCAAAAGCGATGTGGCAGGCGGCATTTTCGTCAAACAACGTGCTGTAGAACAGCTTGCCGCTGCGATTGATGGGGCTGCTTGCCGGCACCAGTGCCACCTCGCCAATGCTGCGGGAGCCTTCGTCGCCGTCCAGCAGACGGCCCAGCAGCACCTGTCCCTGCTCGGCGTGGTAGTCCACAACCCGGCCCTTCTCAAAGGTGACACGGAAGTCCTTGATGAGCTGGCCGTTGAACACATAGGGCTTTGTGCCGTAGACGATGCCCTCTACTCTGTCCTTGTGGGGCGCAGTGAACACTTCCTCCGTGGGGATGTTGGGCAGGAACACCACGCCCTTTTCGCTCTTGCTGGCGGCGCTTTCCCACACAGCCTGATCCGCAAGACCCACGGTCAGGTCCGTGCCATTGCTGCTCTCAAAATGCACGCTTTCCAAGTCCAGCGCGTTCATTTTATCCCGCAGAGTGCTGAGCCGCTCCATATGGGCCTGCCACTCGTTCACCGGGTCGCCACCGGTGACCCGGCAGACGTCAAAGATCAGCTTCCACAGCGCTTCCATGGCGGCATCCGCGTCCAGCTCCGGGAAGACCTTCTTTGCCCACGGCACACTGGGCAGGGCCGCAATGGACCACTGCACCCGGTCGTTCATGGTGTACTCCTGCCACTCCTCCATAAAGGCGCGGCGGGCGGCATTCACCCGGCTGATCTTATTGCCGTCAATGCCCGCATACAGCTCCGGGTCGTCCGCAATGAGATGCAGTACGCACACGCCGCCCTCGCTTTCAGCATAGTCAAGATAGCGGCGCAGCTGCCATGGCTTGAGGTCGGTCAGGGCCTCCTCGCTGCCCAGCTCCATGCGGGCGCGGGCCACAGCGTCATCGCTCCAGTTCACCTGCACATCCCGGGCACCGGCTTCGTAGGCACTGCGCACGCACAGCCGCGCCAGCGGCGCGCCCTCCAGCGGGCAGTTGATGATGAGGGTCTGTCCGGGCTGCGGGTTCACCCCCACCCGGACGATGAAATCGGCATATTTTTTCAGCAGTTCGTCAAAGTTTTCCACGGTAGAACCTCCTGCGGTGTAAAAATCATGTTTTTCTGTTTTTCAGTATACCCGGTACAAGCCGTTCTGTCCAGTAAAAAGAAAACAGACACCTCCCGCTGTTGAAAAAGCAGGAAACGTCTGTTATACTGTCTTTTGAGAGTGCTGTCTACATACGGCAGGCGGTCTATGCCTTTTCGGCCCTGCGTCGGGAAGGCGAACATTTTTGTCGTACCCCGACGCTTTGCAGCGAAGGGGGTGATGCTTCATGACGCTTTTAGAAACTCTGGCTCTGCTCACATTGCTTGCAACCGTGAGCTTTGGCATTTTCGATATCGCGTGGAAGATCTTCAACAACAAAAAATGACCGCCCTCAGCGTCCATTTTCTGTTTTTGCGGTTCCTGGCGGAGGCTCTTATGGAAGTAAATATTTTACTTTTTCCGGGACTGTCACTGCACCAGTGGGAATTTATGAGTCACAGTATAAAATTGTGGATACAGGAACAAAGGCAGTTTTGCCAGTTACAATAAAAATTATAGTGACGGCTTCTAATGAGGCAAGATTTTATAGTTTTGTACTTAACAAGGCGTTTAATTCCCAGTTAAAAGAGGATGTTGTTGGGGAAATTGATAATGAGAACCGTAAGATTACGCTGCGGTTGCCAAAAGGAACTAATGTTACCAGGCTGGCACCGAATATTGATTATGGTTCTGGTACAGGAACAGCGGTGGCAGATGAGTTTACCAGTGGAAGATCTCATGATTTTACAAATCCGGTACAGTATGTTCTGACAGCGCCAGATGGCGTAACGAAGATAACCTATACGGTTACAGTCGTTTTTTATGATGAAACGCAGGGTGGTTCCGGGGAAACTGAGCATACGCATACCTGGGATGCCGGAGTTATAACGAAAGAGGCTACCACTTCAAGTACAGGAATTAAGACATATACTTGTACTGTGTGCCAGAGCAAACGCGAAGAGGAAATTCCGAAGTTGGTTGTTTTACCGACGAATACGCCGGTGCCAACGGCAACGCCGACGAATACGCCAGTACCGACAAGCACGCCAGTACCAACGGCAACGCCGACGAATACGCCAGTGCCGACAAACACGCCAGTGCCAACGGCAACGCCAGTGCCGACGAATATGCCAGTGCCGACAAACACGCCGGTACCAACGGCAACGCCAGTGCCGACGAACACGCCGGTGCCAACAGCAACGCCGACAAACACACCTGCGCCGACTGGATATAAAGTGGGCACAACAGTGAAACATCCAGCGACAAACGGATATTATAAAGTTACCGCCACCGACACAGTAGAGTATATAAAACCGATAAAGAAAAAAGTAAGCACTGTCACAATTCCAGACAGCGTAAATCTAAAGGGCGCGAATTACAAAGTAACCTCAATAGCCTCCAAAGCATTCAAGAGCAATAAATACCTGAAAAAGGCTATTATAGGAAACAATGTAATCCAGATTAAGAGCTATGCCTTTTATAAGTGCACGAAACTCTCTTACGTACAAATCGGCGGCTCAGTAAAAGCTATCGGAAAACAAAGCTTTTATGGTTGCAAGAAGTTAAACGAAATGAGAATCTACACCTCCCGCCTGAAAGCCAAATACGTAGGCTCCAATGCCTTCAAAGGCACTCCATCCAGGATGAAAATCTACGTCCCCAGGAAAAAGGCAAAGAGCTACAAAACGGTTTTTGTAAAACGAGGCATAAGCAAAAAGATTGTAATAAAGAAGATGTAATATTTGTTTGCGTTATGGGGAGGTCTTGTATGAAATACCGAAGCAAAAACGGTTTTACACTAGCGGAACTATTGATTGTAGTTGCAATTATTGCGGTATTGGTTGCTGTTTCAATCCCGATTTTTAATGGACAGCTGGAAAAAGCACGCAGGGCAGTGGATATGCAAAATGCACGAATTATTAAGTCGGCATTGACGAATGCATATAATGAAGGACGAATGGATATTCCAAAGAAAGCTGTAGGACAAGAAAATTCAGGCTGTGGTGTCTGGGTTGTGATATGTCGTAGCACAAGTGAACTGCCAGACGCATATACTTCAGATATGTTAAAGGGAAAAAGTATCTATTGTGGAGCAAATTCCGGAGTTACAGTAAACGGTGTAAAAAGCAATAATTGGAAGTCGTATAATACTGGTGTTGAAGCCGTATTAAAGGAGGCCGGTTTAAATTGTGATACTCTGAAAATTAAAAGCAGAAACGATAAGGAGAAAGGCTGGGATTGGATTGTTATAGAAGTCGGGTTTGCAAAGGAGCAGTTTTACTCACGTATTTATAGTGGCTTTAAAGGGGATAAATCGGGTATGGAAGTTGTAGAAGCTGGATCTTCAAACATCGAAAAAGCAATAGGCGGATCAAATTAATGTAACAAGAGAATATATAAGGGACTGTAATAGATGCGTGCTGCGTATGAAGTGACATTCATCTGTTATAGTCCCTTTTCTCTTGACATTTTTCCACGTAATGTGCAAAATAAACCTATAAAGTTCAAACAATTTCAGGAGAAATTATATCATGAGACAGGAGTTTTTACACTTAAAGGCACCGGAAAACTGGAGTTAGAAGACACTTTCCGGCCAGGATGCCCTACGCAGCAGTAACCCATTCTGCATAAAAACAACCTTCTAAAATGGGGACTGTCTGAATGTCGAAGATTACCAGATTTCCATAAGAAATGGAACAATTTGTACTGACAGAACAAGAGTATTATAAAAATATGAATTAAAAAGAAAGTTGTGAAACAAAATGAAACGAATTGATTTTGAAAATGGCACGGTAACCAGAAACATTTTCAGCGCTGCAATCCCCATGCTGGTGGCGCAGATACTCAGTCTTTTATATAATATTGTAGACAGAATCTATATAGCCAGAATCCCTGAAGTGGGAACTACGGCGCTTGGCGCAGTCGGCTTATGTTTCCCGCTAATCGTGATTATCACTGCCTTCGCCAATCTGTTCGGCAGTGGTGGCGCGCCTGTTTTTTCCATAAACAGGGGCAAGAAAGACAACCAGAAAGCGCAGGAGGTGATGAACACTTCCTTTACTATGGTGTGCGGAAGCGGGATCATTCTGATGATAGCTGGTATGCTTTTGGCAAGACCTCTGCTGGTACTTTTTGGAGCATCTGAGGATGCTTTGGTTTATGCATATCCCTACATGATGATCTACCTGATCGGAACGGTTCCATCCATGATCGCCACAGGAATGAACCCATTTATCAATGCACAGGGATACGCGACAACTGGCATGCTTTCTGTAGCAATTGGTGCAGTCGCCAATCTGATCCTGGATCCATTATTCATTTTTGTGCTTGGTTTCGGAATCAAAGGAGCTGCCATTGCGACTGTTCTTTCCCAGTTCCTATCAGCTGCTTATGTACTACTTTTTCTTGAAAAAAGAGCGGAAATGAAAGCTCGGCTTTTGAAAAAAACAGAGCTGAAAAGCTGCAAAGAAAATGCAAAAAATATTGTCAGTCTTGGTACTGCAGGCTTCATTATGCAGCTGACAAACAGCCTGGTAACCATCTGCTGCAACAATGTTCTGGGGGTTACCGGAGGGGATGTTTACATATCTGTTATGACTATCGTATCCAGTGTCCGTCAGATGGTAGAGACGCCGATTTATGCTATAAATGAAGGAACATCACCTATCCTGAGCTATAATTATGGGGCAAAAAGACCGAAGCTTGTCCGCAAGGCAATGGTCACTCTGGCAGTAATGGTTCTGGTTTATACAGCAGTAATGTGGAACGTGATTATCTTTGTTCCGGATTATCTGATTGCCATTTTCAGCTCCGATAAGCTCTTGATAAAGGATGCAGTTCCGGCACTGAAAACCTACTTTGCAGCCTTTATTTTTATGGATCTGCAGTACATTGGACAGACTGTTTTCAAGTCTTTAAATAAGAAAAAACAGGCCATTTTCTTCTCGCTTTTGAGAAAAGTTTTTATTGTAGTTCCGTTGACATACCTGCTTCCCTACGTGTTTAAAATGGGAACTCACGGAGTATTCCTGGCAGAGCCGGTATCTAATGTAATTGGCGGAAGCCTTTGTTTCGTTACAATGCTGCTGACTATATTGCCGGAATTAAAGAGGCTGGAAAAGAAAAACGGAGAGGCAGACCGCCTCTCGGGGGACTTTAAAACGAGGTAAAAATATATGGAAAATACAATTATAATCGCAATTGTAAGTTTTCTCTGTATCCTGGCTCATGTCCCCACTCTGATCCTGCGAATTGTTCCGTTTCACGAAAAAATCTCAGATAAAGACAGGATCAGACTGACTGTAATCTATGCAATTGGTCTGGCTGTGGACTTCGGAATCTGCATGTGGGTGGGAAATTACCGGGAAATTGACGTGCCGTTTTATAAGATAAATCTGATTGCTTTCTGTATTGTAATGGCTGCTGTAAATATCTGGCTTGTCCCTGGATACACCAAGGTGCATTTGTTTGTATTTGGAATTGTGGCAGATATTGTCATGATTGCACTGTCAATCGGAGCTTATGTCAGTTCACTTTTGGGAATGCAGGGAAATGCGATTGGAATTGCAGAAACCAGCGCAATTGCAATTGTAGTGTATGCGCTTCTATATCCGCTGCTTAGCAGCCTGCTCCGTTATACAGTAACACCATTCCTTGAAATTGAATGCCAAAATTATTGGGAGACCTTATGGTTCATTCCTATTGCCATGTTTTTTTCCAGTATTTTTTCAGAAGGAGTGGATGTCTACACTACCACTTTTCCCCAAATGTTGAGTAAATGTCTGATCGGCGTCGCCACATTGCTGATTTGCTTTGCGGTGTCTTATGATCAGCAGCATTTTCTGAATGAAAAAGAACTGAACCGGCAGATCGATCAGCAGAAAGGCTACTATCATGCGCTCACGGAGCAGGTTCTGGCAGAACGTGAAGCACGCCATAATTTTCGTCATCAGGTAGCAGCTATTAAAGGTTTTCTTGATAAAAATGATATGGAGGGCTTGCGGGGATATTGTGATGATCTGGAACTGGAAGAGATGGGAAAAGTAACAATTCCATATACAGGAAACGCCGCGGCAGACGGCGTCCTTTATCATTACGGCTGTATTGCCAGGGCGAAAAATATCGAGTTTTCCGTATGCTGCTATCTGAAAGATATTGCTATTCCGGATACTGATTTTTGTACAATTCTGGGCAATGCCCTGGATAATGCGGTGACTGCCGCCGGTCAGTATGAGGGAAAACGCTTTATTGAAGTTGCTACGGAGAAGAAACACGACATGCTTCTGATTACGGTAGACAATTCTTTTGATGGAATATTATTCCAGGAAAATGGGAAAATTTACTCAAAAAAACGGCAAAACAAACAGGAAGGAATCGGCATTCTTTCCATGAAAAAACTTTGCGAAAAACATGGCGGAGCCAGTCACTTCGAAGCGGTCGGCAACAGGTTCCAGGCCAGCTTTATATTGAAAAGTGAGGTTGAAGATTAAAAAATGGTTAAAGTTGATTTAATTACAGGCTTTCTTGGCTCAGGAAAAACGACTTTCATAAAGAAATATGCTGCATGGCTGATGAGTCAGGGGCAGAATATTGGAATTCTGGAGAATGATTTTGGTGCAGTGAATGTGGACATGATGCTGCTTCATGATCTGGAAGGTGAGAACTGCGAGCTGGAAATGGTTTCAGGTGGATGTGATGCGGACTGCCACAGAAGACGTTTCAAGACCAAGCTGATCGCAATGGGAATGTGCGGATATGACAGAGTTCTCATTGAGCCTTCCGGGATTTTTGATGTGGATGAGTTTTTCGATGCCCTTTATGAAGAGCCGTTGGATAAGTGGTATCAGATTGGAAATGTGATTACCATTCTGGATGCCAGACTGGAGGAGAAGCTGCAGCCACAGGCAGAGTATATTCTGGCTTCAGAGGCGGCTGATGCAGGTTGTATTGTTCTGAGCAAGAGCCAGGAGGCATCTGAGGAAGAGATTAGTGGAACTGTGAAACATCTGAATCGCGCACTGGAAAGCGTGAAATGCAAACGACGTTTTACGGAAAATGAGATACTGAATAAGAATTGGGAAAAGTTTACAGATGAGGATTTTCAGAGGATTTTCAACAGCGGGTATGTGATGGAAGATTTCGAGAAACAGTGTTTTGATGAGAAAGAAGGGTTCCAGTCATTGTATTTTATGGAGCTGAAGATTTCCGAGACACAGTTGGAGAAAGCAGCGCATCAGATTCTGGATGATCCGGAATGTGGGGATGTTTTCCGAATTAAGGGCTTTGTGAAATTAGAAGAAAATGCTGCCGCGGTAACCGAAAACGAAAAAATGAATTCGGGCTCCGCTCAGAAAGTGTCCGCCGACAATAACTGGCTGGAATTAAACGCCACCCGTAAAGAATTTTCCCTAAGGCCCATTTCCGCAGGCCAGGAAGTCGTGATCGTGATCGGGGAGAATATGAATGAGGCGCGGATACGGGAGTATCTGGGGACAGCGAATATTAAGTAACCGCCATATTGACTAGAGCGTGTTTGAAAAATTATTCCCGCAATCTGTACGCCCCACTTTGCGGGAGATTTCACCCGAATTCGGTTGCCGTAGCCCGCTACGGCGCCCTCATCCGAGCGAAATTTCCCACAAATTGTGACGCACATCTTGCAGAAAGCCTTTTTCAAATACGCTCTAGATTACCATTATTTAAGAAAATATCAAAGCGTAATTTTGAAAATCTGAAATTTAAATTACTTTCCGTCCCTGTACATATTTCCCAACCAAATTGCGGTCGTCGGACAGATAAACAAGCCTTTCCAGTCTGTCACGGGTGGAGATTTCCTGAGGATGACGGATATTGCTGTCGTCCAGGATCATGGCGTCGAATTCATAGCCTTTTTCGAAGCTGCCGACTTTTCCGAAGAAGGAGCCACCACCGATCGTAGCCATGTAGAAGGCTTCTTCCAGAGTAACCGGGGCCTGGGTCTGGTCCATCAGGCGCCAGCGGAGCTTGGAAACCTGGATGGCATCGGCAATTGCGCGGAACATGGAAAGGGAAAATCCACCGGCAACATCAGTTCCAAGACCTACGTGAAGTCCCATGTCAAGATAACGGCGGATGGGAGCGATTCCGGAAGCAATGTCGGTGTTGGATTCCGGGCAATGGGCGATGTAAACACCCTGGTCTTTGATCATCTGGATTTCCTCATCTGTGGAATGAACACAGTGGGCCATGATAGTAGGGCATGTATTGCTGCTTGCAGAAGCAGGATTGGAGACTTCTTCATTTGCTGCAGGTTTCGTTCCAAACAATCCAAACATATCATACGCATCCCCATAAAATCTGCTTGTGGGACAAAGCTCCTTTACCCATGCAATTTCCCCGAAATTTTCAGACAGATGAGACTGAATTGGAATGTGGTATTCCCGCTGGATTTTTCCCAGCTCGGTCATCAGTTCATCCGTACAGGATGGGGTAAAACGTGGGGTTAGGATTGGGTAGGTGTGGTCGTAACGTCCCTTGATTTCTTCCAGCCACTGGCGTGTATCCTGTGCAGAAGCCTGTGCGCTTTTCTCCTGAAGCTCCGGTGCTCCATTGCGATCCATATTTACTTTTCCAACCATAGTTGTCAGACCGCTTTCCTCCAGCATGTCCATGAGAAGCTCCGTTGCCGGACGGTGCAAGGTGGCGAAAATGCAGGCTCTGGTGGTGAAGCTGTGCTTTAAGTCATCCACGAAAATGGAGTAAGCCTTTTTCGCATAGGACAGGTCAGCGTACTTGGCTTCCTGCGGGAAAGTGATGGTGTTTAGCCAGTCCAGCAGCTCCAGATCCATGCCGGTTCCGCGGTAAGCGTACTGGGGAGCATGCAGATGAAGGTCAGTGAATCCTGGGATGATCAGTCGATCACCCATGTCTTTTACAGGAATATCTTTATATTTCTCTGGAAGCTGGAAAAAAACACCGGCACAGAGCCCGTTTTCACAGACAGCATAAGAGTTTTCTGCAAAAACAAGTTCTTTCTGATTCTTGCTGTAACAAATTGTACCTTTCAAAGCAAACAAATCTTTTTTCATATCAGACCATCCTTTCTGCCAGAGGCGAGGCAAAGTAAAACTCCGGGATAGTTTGCGGCTGAGAACGTACTGCCGGAAACATGCAAAATGTGATTTCGGGCTGATTCAGCAATAAAAAAACCACCCGGAAAATGCCATACCTGCATACCTCTTCGCATGCAGCTTATAGACAACTATTAGGGTAGTTGGTAGAAACGTCCAACCAGATTATGGACATATATAAGCGTTTGCTGTTTTTATTTTATACCTTTATTGTACATGGTAAAGGGTGCAGAATCAAGGGGATTTTCACAAAAAAAATCTACATTTTCATATCTTTATTGCTGGATTTGTTATATAATGAAGTAAAATTTGCGGACAAGAAATTAGAGCGTGTTTGAAAAAGGCTTTCTGCAAAATCTCCCACAAAGTGGGGCGTGCAGATTGCGGGAATGATTTTTCAAACAGGCTCTAGAATGGAGATTGACATAACATGAGTTACAGTTTTAAAGGCCGTGTCAGATACAGTGAAATAGGCGAAGATGGTTGCCTGACTCTTCCTGGAATTCAGAATTATTATCAGGATTGCTGCACCTTTCAATCTGAGAATATAGGGCAGGGAATGAAGGCGCTGGAGGAACGCCAGAGAGCCTGGGTGTTGTCATCCTGGCAGATTGTGGTGAACCGATATCCGGGATTGGGAGAGACGATTGTGGCATCAACGGCGCCATATGGCTTCAAAGGCTTTCTTGGAATGCGTAACTTCACTCTGAAAACAGAAGATGGAGAGCTTTTATCCTATGCAAACAGTATCTGGACCAATATTGATACAGAGACCGGTCTGCCGGCCAGACTTACAGACGAAGACACCAGAGGATACGAACTGGATGAAAAGCTGGAGATGGATTATGCGCCACGTAAGATTGCCCTTCCGGAAGGGATGGAAGCTCAGGAGTCTTTTGCAATACAGAAACATCATCTGGACACCAATCATCATGTAAATAATTCCCAGTATGTGGAGATTGCAAAGGATGCCATC
>ERZ832522.5119-NODE-5119-length-12239-cov-3.310325_pt1 | contig 12239 bp, 17 predicted proteins | sample MGYA00519951_ERZ832522 | MGnify/ENA primary metagenome ERZ832522 (study PRJEB31850, sample SAMEA3708728) | human gut metagenome | biome: human gut; feature: human-associated habitat; material: faeces | place: China | collected 2014 ... | reverse complement strand
TCTGCATCAGGGGGATCTTGTGGCGGTAGATGGGCGTTTGACGCAGAGAAACAACGTGGCGATTGCAGCACGGGAAATTGTGCTGGGAAAGCCTGTCAAAAAGGAATGAAATACTTTATGATAATTCAAAGGCATCTAATGGTGGCTCCGTGAGATTTTTTGATGAACTTTCATATTAAAAAATGATGCCCTTTCTATAAGGAATAACAATCAGCGCTTGCTTCCTTGGCAGGCGCTGGTTTTTTTATGCCTTTTTTGATGAAATGAGTCCATTTTCCTCAATTCTCCAAATTATGTAATGGGGGGCAACGCCCCTAAAAAGCATATTCATTGGAGAAATGAACAAAAGATGGAAGAAGAAAAGGCGGTTGGGAGCTGGAAAAAAGAGTTCAGCTCCTTTTTGCAACGAATCAGATGCGCTTCTGCACTGTGTAGTACCTACCCACAATCCGACGTGAGGAGATGAAGGGATAGGCTGCACGGAGGAAGCACTGATGACTACCGATGATATCCGGAAAGAGCTGAACCAAATTGATGAACGGACACATAGAAAGCTGGTACATTATATTCAAACAAGGTGCTGTCCGGAGGATATTGCGGAAGAATGCGTCCAGTATGCGTATTTGCAGGCGTTGGTTCAGGCGAAGAAGATCAGAAGGTCGGACAGGCTATTATCATGGCTTATCACGGTGGCGAAACGGAGCGCGTGGAAGGAGATGAAGCGAAGAAAAAGGCTGATGTGCGCAGAAATTGGAGAGGTGAAGTATGAAGAAATGTTTGAAAACGAACTCCTGATGCATATGGATTTAGAAAGAATTTTGGAGAAACAGGCGAATGTCTGGCCGGAATACTACTGGCAGATTTTAAGACTATTTTATGAAGAAGAAAAGTCGCTTGTTGAAATATCAGAAAAACTTCGTATTCCACAGGGTACAATTAGAAACGCGCATTATCGAATCAGAAGGTGCATCAGAAGTTATTTCGATGCATAGCACACGATGACATACGTATGGGAGGAAAGCAAAATGGTGGACGCGGAATGGCTGCTTAAAAGCCATCGCGAACTTCTGGGTGTGGAAAAAGCCTTGCAGCGTAGGATAAAACAGTTGAAAATGGATGACAATGAAAATGATGTGATTGAAAGCATGGAACTTGGAACGATACAGGAAGCCGGGATGCCACGCGCACAATCCAGGTTTGGTAGTAAAACCGAACGGGCGGCAAGCGACTTTCGCGAGAAGGCGGCGGAAGAAAGGACTCAGGCACAGGAACAGAAGCAGTTTTTGGAGGAAAAGCTCAGAAAGGTGCGGGAGAACCTGAAACTTTATGATGTCGTGGTTGAAAGCATGGATATGGAAGAAAGATGGCTCATTGAGGAATATTACGGAAAAGGAAAATCCATAGATACGTTGCTTGAAATGCAGCGGGAAAAAGGCCAGTTTGTTTCTAAAAGCACCATGAGGAGAAGAAAATTGCGCGTGGCTGAAAAGGCAAGAAAGGTGATTTTTATGGTTACATCCTTAGATAGAGGATGTTTGGAACCGTAATGGTACAAATATGGAATTATAATTACATATTGTTGGAACTACAAGGTGGTTGAAGCTGAAAATCTGGTATTATAGGATTAAACCGAGGTGAATACAGTGCGTAATGACATGATTGAGCACATCGGTTCCTGTATTTGGGAAGCCAGACGGCACAAAGGGTATTCTCGACGCGTATTGAGTGAGAAAACAGGCTTATCCGAGCGAACGATTGAAAAAATCGAAAAAGGAAAAGTGAACACGACGGCTGAAACGCTGTATACCCTTATCAATGCTTTGGATATGTCAGCAGACTACCTTTTCAAGATGGATAAGCATCAGGCAGATGCAAAGTGTGAACAGGTTATAAATATGCTGATGGCCTGTGATGAAAACCAGAAAGACGTCGTCTGTCGAACAATGCAGACATTGATTGAAGCGATGCGCGGGGAGAAAAATCCATGAGCATACAAGATAGGGATCAATGGATTCACGATTGTTTCGCTGAGAACTACGATATTCTGGTCGTAAGAGCGAAACGGCGCGCGGGAAATGATCCGATTCTGCGAAATGAAATTGAGGATTGTGTGATCGAAGCATTTGAAATGACGTGGAGCAAATACGGGCAGCTCAAGCATCATCCATGTATTTTGGGGTGGCTCACGCAAACGGTTTATAACAAGATTGATAATCTTCGGATGCGCGCATCGACGAAGATGTCTCGACAGGCAGCGGATATTGATGATCCGGCGGTGATGCAGATTGAAGATAAAAGGGCACAGAAACGTCTCGAAGAATGGTATGAGCAGCAGGAACAGCGTGAGCAAATTGAAATGATCCTCAAGATGCTTTCTTTGAACGAGAAGGAAATCTTTGAGGATTATTTTATGTGCGAGAAAAGTGCACGAGAGATTCAGCAAGCCAACGGCGGAACGCTGGAAGGGATTCGAGCGGCGATTCGCAGAATCCGAAAGAAAGCGCGGTTGGTGGAACAGGAAAAAAATTATTTTATTTTGTGTATTTTGGGTACGCTTTTGATCATTCGTCAAATTATAAAGTAGGGAGGAACAGTACATGGCAACTAACAAAGGCGCAGAGCTTTTGGAAAGCCTGAAAACGCAGGGACTTTCACAGCAGGAGATGCTGAATCGGTTGGACGCGATTATTGATGCCGAAAGCGCCCGGCCAGAAGGAAAGCGAGATAGAGAACTGATTCAAGCCTGTATTGACCTGCAATGGTTCCTCACGACAGGGGAGCATTATACCAGCGAGAAGGAGGTGGCAAGGCTAAAACTGGATTCGGCGCTGCATAAGCGCGAAAAACAGACAGCGAATGGACACGGGCATTCGGCTAAGGTGCTGGCGGCGGTATTCTGCCTTGCCGCCGTGGTGATTGTGTTGCCGATAGCTGGTCAGACGCTGCTGAGCCGCAAATGGATTGAAGGACAAACAGTGGATGGAGGCGAGGTTTATCAGCTCAACGGACAAGCGGTCGAGCTGGATATGCTGAAAAAGGCGATTGCCGATAGAATAGACGAAGATATTGAGATCAAGACAAGCGATTTTAGCGCGCTTAGCGGACTGATTGAAGTCCGAGGTATTCATCCTGAACATCTTCCATCCGGTTGGGTTTGCGAGGAATATAGCTATAAGCGTATAGATTCGATTACATATTATGTTGAAAGATATATCCATAAGAAGGATGAAATCGAATATAGATGCATTGCATTTTCCGATGCAGATTCGGTTGTCGGCGGATTGGAGCAGAATGAAGCCGGTCAGACTATACTGATAGGCTCTAAGAAAGTATATTTAACTGAAAATATTGATACACTAACAGCGACATGGAATAAAAAATTAGAAAACTATACAGTACATGGAAAATATACTTTAGATGAGCTTAAAGAACTTGTTGAGAGTATAAATGATGAAAAAAATTAAAAGTACTTTAATAATTAGTTTGGTACTCTTGATGATTGCTAATTGTGCTATTGCAAGCGTGATAGTTCCGTATGCCAGTGAAGAAATACATGCGGCATCTGTTGCGCTGTCTGCCAGAAAAAGAGTAACGTTCGATGTTGTCGTAAAAAAACAAAGTTATAAAGTTCATGTGAATTATTGCGATCTTTATAGAAAGGCCGGAACGAACACTTGGGAGTTCGTGGCCTCTATGGATGATGCAATCCCTTCGGATACGACGGGCGATATGCTTGTCGCGAGTGATGTTTCCAAGTATATTACTAAAAGCGGAACATACCGTGTTCGAGCTTGTTACACAGTCGGAAAATCCACAGTTTCCAGATATTCAAATGAAAGAACTTTTGATTAACTAGCTACGAAGCTCGTGCAGAAAACAGGCTGCACGAGCTTTTCTCAACAACAGAATTTGCACTGAGCGAGGATGAATCTCGTTCAGTGCTTTTTTAATGTGCAAAAGAAATCAGCACTGTCGTGATCCGCCGCCTTTCTGTCTTGCCATTTTTATGCACGACAGAAAGGAAAAACAATGTTTGATAGAAAAAATGATGTTGCTCGTAACAAAAAACGGGCAGATGCGATTGTTTATGCGGGTGCGGCAGACGAGGTTGTTCTGACTCAAAGTGATTTTGAAAGCGAAGAAGAGTTTCGACGCTGGAAAGCATGGTCGGATGCAGATTACAAGCAGACTGAAAAAGCAATGCGCAGGGATTATGACCGTGTGATTTATGGGTTGGATGGAAAGGAATTTTCCGTGCAGGAAGAAGATAAACAAAAAGATATATTTGTGGATGAGATGACGATTAGAGCCATTCTGACAGAGCGGCAATTTAAGAGATTAACGCTGTATGTGATTCGAGGGATGACAGTTGAACAGATTGCAGAACAGGAAGGTGTAGCCCATCAGAATGTTTCCAAGTCAATCAGACAGGCTAAAAAGAAAATTAAATTTTTCTTTGAAAAACAGGGTGCAAAAGTGCCGTTTTAAGCGTGATAGGTGAAGGGCTTAATTAGGAAGCGCTTTTGTACCTTGACAACGGCATACCGCAACCCAAGTACGAAACCCATGCAGGAGCGATAAAGAGGGCAGCGCGACGATGGCATAGCCGGAGCGATTCATGCGACTTGAACCCGATTTGGCAAATCGGACGCGACGATGGCATGGGGGATAATGATACTTCTTCACAGCCCCTCGATGACTGGAGGGGAGTTTCTGCTGCGCGTGCCAAATGGCGCAGTGGAGCTATGACGCTTTGCCGAAAGCGGCTTGGGGCGCGTTTTTTGGACGGAAAAATATAAAGATGGTAAGATGAGGGCAATTCTCGGAACATAAATGAGAATTGCCCTATTTCTTTGTAACAAAAATTAGGAGGTTATCAAAATGAAAGAAGTACCGATTTGGGAGAAAAGCAATCTGACGCTGGAAGAAGCCGCTGCGTATTCTGGAATTGGAATCAATAAACTGCGGTCAATTTCGGATAGTGAAAAATGCCAGTTTGTTTTATGGATTGGGTCTAAACGCTTGATTAAGCGTAAGAAACTGGATGAATATACGGAACGTATGTACTCGCTCTAAAATACGGGATACAAAAAACTCTGAAAATAGTCTAAACGCCTCCCACATAGCAATCGACCTTGCTTTGCGGGAGGCTGCTTTCATTATACTCGGAGTAGATGTGATTCTGCTATCTAAGCAGCAGGTGCCTAATCCTTATGAGCATGAGTTTAGGGCACTTCCTGCCGTATATTAGCCTATCATTTTTGCACTTTCTGTAAACACACAGAAGTGCTTTTTATGTACTTAGTTTTTCTTTCAAATTGAGCAATAGTGATTGAAAACCTTGAACGTGCAACGACATTTACCTTTATAGTATTGAGAATCATGTCCTGAGCGGTTTCCGGTAGGTGATCGTACATGTATATGGTTTCCCTGTTCTGTTCTTTCTCATCAAACAAAACTTTCTAAAGTGGAAAGGTTTTTTCCTATATGACCTCTATCATGTAGTGCAGAAGGGAGGTGTATGGGGTGAACGCCGCTACGAGACGTATGGCCATATGGCACACGCTATGCTGTCGCCGGCATATCAAAATGAGAGAGCTGGCTGAAATGTATGGCGTAACTACCAGAACCATTCGCCTCGATGTTGAGCATTTGTCCCTTACTTATCCTATTGAAACAGTCCGTGGCAGATATGACGGCTGTGTCAAGATTCCTGACTGGTATATTCCAACGACGAGTCCGCTGAATGCAATCCAGATGGATTTCCTTGTTAATCTTCAGAAAACGATGGTAGGCACGGATGCGGACATGCTTCGCGGCATCATCAGCGCGCTCACACCCATGTGAGCGCAAGTCTGATCTTGCGGGAAAGCCGGCCAACCCCTTCTTTGTACCTTGATAATCGAATAACGCAGCATTCCGATACGTTATGGGAAACCGACTGAGCGGCAAGTACGCCACGACCCTTGCAAAAGGCGAGCGATCTATACTCATGCAGCAGGTACAGCGGGCAGGCTGTATTGGTTGATGTCGGTGGACCTCACAATGATACTTCCGCCCAGTCACAGCTCGAGCGTGATAAAACCGTCGCAAGCAATGAGGGTGGCTCGCCATCAGCATGGAGAGGGATGAAAAGTCCATGAGGGCATGCCTACGCCCTATCGGAGCGCTGCTTTCACTTTTCTTCGAATACCAGTTGAATCTCAACCATATCACAAGACGAGCAAACCTAATGTTGTGTGTTCGTCTTGTGATATGGCCGATCTCATTTTCTGAAAAGACAAACTTGCCAAATGTTTGGCAGGCTGATATGCTTGAAGAGGTGAAGTTATGAACCTTGACAACGATAAAAAGTCGCTACCAATTGTGCAGGCGTACCGTGATGTGGTTACAGCCAACGGCTGTAAGGTTTCTCTGTGTTTCCGCACCGAATCTGATGTTCAGATCAAGCGTGCGGTTGCAGAGATGCTCCTGGCTACATCGATCAAAAGAAGGAGTGATATCCATGAAGCGAGTTCTATGCCTGTACAGAGTATCCACAAAAGGACAAGTGGATGAAAAAGATGATATTCCCCGGCAGCGCCGCGAGTGCCATGATTTCATCGACAAGATGGAAGATTGGGAGTTTTATGATGAACGCTTGGAAAAAGGCGTTTCCGGATTTAAGGTTGCCACCAGCAAACGCGATGAAATTCAAGAGATTCGCGCTTTAGCCGAAAAAAAGAAATTTGATGTCCTATTGGTTTTCATGTTTGACCGCCTTGGACGCAGAGAAGATGAAACGCCTTTTCTTGTTCAGTGGTTCATAGAGCATGGCATTGAGGTCTGGAGTACCCGCGAGGGACAGCAACGGCTCGATAATCGTGTGGACAAGCTCTTGAACTTCATGCGATACTGGCAGGCCGGCGGCGAAAGTGAAAAAACTTCCATGCGCGTCAAAGCGGCTCATACGCAAATGACCGCCGATGGTATCTGGCGGGGCGGCACACGTCCCTTCGGCTACAAGCTGACACACAATGGTCGTATCGGCAAAAAGAACCGCCCTCTTTACGATCTCTCTATTGATGAGGTCGAAGGCCCCATCGTCAAGGAGGTTTTTGATCTCATCATCCATGAAGGCTATGGTACGCTCCGAGCTGCCAACTATCTCAATGACAAGTATGCTTCGCTGGGCAAAATCTGGACGGCGCAGACCATTCGCAGCATGCTGCGGAATGTTATCTATACCGGACGGATGCACATGAACGATACCGTATCCGCTCCCAACGAAGCCCTCCGTATCATATCGGATGAAGATTTGGAGTTTGCAAAGTATGCGTTGAGCGCTCGGATTCCGCGCAAATACCATTTACAGAGAAAAGCTGAGGATGAGGCTTTGCCGGAAGATGCCCAAACCAAAACAAGCGTCTATGGCGCAACGCTGCTGTCGGGACTCCTGTATTGTGCGCACTGCGGTCACAAGCTGGTCGGCGGTTACTGCACAAAGCAGCGCAGCAATCGTGCTTACCATCGTCCCATCTATCGCTGTTACAACGGTTCGGTCAAAGCCAAAGGCTGCGGTGGACAATCGGTATATTCTGCCATGAAGATCGAAGCGGCCGTTCTTGAGATCGTCCGAGAATACTTTCATCATATCTCCACTACGATGGAGAGTGTGTGGCAAGAGCAGGCGCGTATCCAGCTCCGCAGCAAGCAAAAGGCACATCTGAAAGCAGCAAAAGCTGATTACGCAAAACTGCAAGCACAACAGACCAAACTCCAGCAGGAAGTGCTTAAATCTCTCATGGGCGAGAGCACGTTTGATACCGACCTCTTAAAGAAGATGCTGAGTGATAATACTGCGGCACTGGCTCAAGCGGAGGCCATCATGGAGTCATGTGAAGCTGACAAGGATGCTGAAGAAGAACGTATTCAATATCTTTCCCAGCAGTACCGAAGTATTACCGATTGGGCTGAGGAATTCGATGCCGCTGACAACGACAACAAAAAAATGATTCTGGCAAGAATCATCGAAAAAATCACAGTAGACCGCAACTACCATCTCAACATCACCTTCTTCGTAACGGAAGAATCATTCCAGGAGAAAGTAGGTATAGAGCAATCTGCTGTGATGATAAGCGAAGCTGAGCGACAAATCCGTCAAATGGCCATGTGAGCCGCATTTGGCTGAAGGCCGCTTGGGGCGCACGAAGGAATACTCCGTTAGCGCGCTACATTCGCATTGTAGAGGTCAGCGGTTCGAATCCGCTATGCTCCACCAAATCAAAAGAAGTCGAACCAATCAAATGGTTCGGCTTTTTTCTTTGGCACGGATATTGCGCGCCCTGCTTTACTACTGGTAAATTCATAGAAGAAGCCGCAGCCGTTATGGATTACCGACTGGCTGCGCTGCTGGAGAAAAGTTGATATCATCACCCATCCGACCTAAAGACGTTCAGCAATGAGCGTCTTTTTTTGTTCCCATTAGGAGGTGAACGAGATGCCCACTACCCGAAGATTCATAGCCATCCAGACTATGATGCTTGAACCGCATACACGACCATACGACAGTGGAGAAGATGGTATCTTCCCCGAATGCCGTTCGTGTCGTTTTCATCAGCCTTACGCACTCCGACAGACTTGCGTGTTCAGGCTGTGTCCTTATGAATCTAAACCCATCTCAACGGTGCGTCCTGCGACGCATTGGCGGCTGGCATATGTTGCACTCGAATACAGGAGGGATCACGATTGAACGCAAACATCATCGCCGTCGCAAACCAAAAGGGCGGCGTCGGCAAAACGACCACGACAGCCAATCTCGGCATCGGATTGGCTCAGGAAGGTAAAAAGGTGCTGCTGGTTGACTGCGACCCGCAGGCCAGCCTGACCATCAGCCTGGGCTATGCGCAGCCGGATGAACTGCCTGTGTCGCTCGCTACGCTCATGGGAAAAGTCCTCATGGACAAGCCGATTCTGCCCGGAGAAGGCATCCTGCATCATGCGGAAGGCGTGGATTTGCTCCCCGGCAGCATTGAAATGTCGGGCTTGGAGGTATCGCTGGTTAATGCCATGAGCCGCGAAAGCATCCTCAAGCAAGTGCTGATTCAGGCTAAAAAGCAGTACACGCATATCCTGATTGATTGCATGCCCTCGCTTGGTATGCTGACCATCAACGCGCTGGCCGCATCGAATCGCGTGCTGATTCCCGTGCAGGCACAGTATTTGCCCGCCAAAGGCTTGGAGCAGCTTTTGCAGACCATCGCCAAAGTACGGCGGCAGATTAACCCCAAGCTGCAAATTGACGGCATCCTGCTGACCATGGTAGATATCCGCACAACATATGCCCGTGAAATTTCTGCCCTGCTGCGCGAAACCTACGGCAGCAAAATCAAAGTGTTTGCCACGGCCATTCCTCATTCCGTCCGCGCCGCGGAAATCAGCGCGGAAGGCAAGAGCATTTTTGCTCACGATCCCAAAGGCAAGGTGGCAACGGCCTATCATGCGCTGACACAGGAGGTGATGAAAATTGAGAAGCAGCGTGAAAAACATCAAGCTGAATACAGTCGATGATCTATTCTCTACCGAAGAAAGCCGGCAGGGCGCCAACCGGGAAAAGGTCATAGAAATTCCGCTTGTCGAGCTATACCCTTTCAAGCATCATCCTTTCAAAGTCGTGGACGATGAACGTATGCTTGACACCGCCGACAGCATCCGAGAGTATGGCGTACTTGTTCCCGCCATCGCTCGTCCCCGCGAGGAGGGCGGGTATGAGCTGGTTGCGGGACACAGACGCAAGCGCGGATGCGAGCTGGCGGGGCTATCTACGATGCCCGTCATCGTGCGCAACCTTGACGACGATGCGGCGACAATCATCATGGTTGACAGCAACATACAGCGTGAAAGCCTGCTCCCCAGCGAGCGGGCTTTTGCTTATCGGATGAAGCTGGAAGCGATTGAACGGGTAAAAGGGCGACCGAAAAATGTGGGACAAGTCGTCCCGGATTATTTCGGCAAACGCACAACTGAGATAATTGCCGATGGAACTGGTGAAAGCTACAAACAAGTCCAGCGCTTCATCCGTCTCACAGAACTCATCCCCGAACTGCTGGACATGGTGGATAACCGAAAAATCGCCTTTAACCCAGCGGTGGAACTGTCATATCTCAAGCCCCATGAACAGACCATGCTGCTGGATGCCATGGACAGCGAACAGGCAACGCCCTCTCTTTCGCAGGCGCAGCGGCTCAAACAATTCTCACGGGATGGCAAGCTGACAGAGGAATCCATGCTGGCCATCATGTCTGAGGAAAAAAAGAGTGACTTAGATCGGGTCACGCTCAATACCACAACGCTTCGCAAGTATTTCCCCAAATCCTATCGGCAGTTGACGAAGGAGGTGCTGGCGCTTGAAAAGCAGCGCGAAGAACATCGTGCTGAAATCGGTCGATGATATCTTTCAGACCGAAGAAAATCGAGCGGATGCACAGCGCGAGCGGGTGCAGGAAATTCCGCTTGACCAGCTCAAGCCGTTTAGAAATCATCCGTTTAAGGTGCGCGACGACCAGCGGATGCTCGATACAGTGGACAGCATCCGTGAATACGGCGTGCTGGTTCCCGCGATTGCGCGCCCCGATCCGGAAGGCGGCTATGAGCTGATATCGGGACATAGGCGTAAGCGCGGCTGTGAAATGGCGGGGCTTCAAACCATGCCGGTCATCATTCGGGATTTGGACGATGATGCCGCCGTGCTGGTGATGGTCGATTCCAATATCCAGCGCGAGGAACTTCTGCCGAGTGAGCGGGCGTTTGCCTATAAGATGAAGCTCGAAGCGCTGAAACATCAGGGCTCACGGTCAGATTTAACTTCGTCCCAACTTGGGACGAAGTTACGCGCTGACGAATTGCTTGCTCAACAGGCAGGAGAAAGCAGAAATCAGGTTCAACGCTTTATCCGTTTGACCGAGCTGATTTCCGAACTTCTGGATCTGGTGGACGAGCGCAAGCTGGCGTTTAATCCCGCTGTGGAGGTGTCCTATTTGAAGCAGGATGAACAGCGGATGCTGCTGGAAGCGATGGATGCGGAGCAGACCACACCATCGCTTTCGCAGGCGCAGCGGCTCAAGAAATTCAGTCAGGAAGGGCGGCTGACGGAGGAGGCGATGTCTGCCATTATGAGCGAGGAGAAAAAGAGCGATATGGATAAGGTGACGCTCAGAAGCGACACGCTGCGCAGGTATTTTCCGAAGTCGTATACGCCCAAGCAGATGGAGCAGACCATCATCAAGCTGCTGGACGTGTGGCAGAAACAGCGGCAGAAAAATCAGGAACGATAAAAGGATGCTTGGAAGCAGTACAAGAAAGAGGGCGACAGAAGATACTGATTGAAAAAGACCTTTTCGGCACGGTCAGAGACAAGGTGAAAATTGCACAGGAGCGCTTAAAGGCTTTTGAACCCAGCGAGGGTTACTACGTCGCGGACAGCGGCAGCAAGGATTCCGCCTGTGTGCTGGCACTGTGCAAAATGGCGGGCGTTCGCTTTGATTCGCATTACAACATAACGACTGTCGATCCACCCGAACTCGTAAAATTTGTTCGAGAAGCCCATCCCGAAACGGAACTGGTGCGTCCACAGATGACCATGAGGGAACTGATTGTCAAAAACCAATTTCCGCCGACGAGAATCCAGAGATATTGTTGCGCAACGCTTAAAGAAACGCAGGGGATGGGACGGATTGTGGTTACGGGTGTGAGATGGGCGGAGAGTGCAAGACGAAGAAAAAAACGAGGACTTGTCAATATTGACGGCGACAAAGCGCATGCTACTGCGGACGATTTCAACGCAGATTACAAAAAGGGTAAGTATGGAATTATCCTCAATTCGGATAACGTGGAGAATCGAAAGACAGTGGAACATTGTGTCCGTCAGGGGAAAATCGTGGTGAATCCCATCGTTGACTGGGAGGATAGCGACGTATGGTCTTTTTTGCGGAGCTACCGTATTCCATATTGCAAGTTGTATGACTGTGGGATGAAGCGCCTTGGATGCGTCTGTTGTCCGCTTGGCGGATCGGCAGGGATGCAGCGGGATTTGAAACTGTTTCCGCAGTTTCGAAAGTTTTACACGGATGCGTTTGAACGGATGCTTCAAGCGCGGAGAATGTCAGGAAAAAAGGTGATTCCCGAATGGGACAGCGGAGAAAGCGTATTGCTGTGGTGGATTGGCTTAAAACATCTGAACAAAGGAAATCAGATCAGCATGT
>ERZ832522.5118-NODE-5118-length-12239-cov-21.262393_pt1 | contig 12239 bp, 5 predicted proteins | sample MGYA00519951_ERZ832522 | MGnify/ENA primary metagenome ERZ832522 (study PRJEB31850, sample SAMEA3708728) | human gut metagenome | biome: human gut; feature: human-associated habitat; material: faeces | place: China | collected 2014 ... | reverse complement strand
AGGTTATCAAGGTTGTTCGTGAAATCACAGGTCTTGGATTAAAGGAAGCTAAGGACGTTGTTGATGGCGCACCTAAGGTTGTTAAGGAGCAGGCTTCTAAGGAAGAGGCTGAGGAAATCAAGAAGAAGCTTGAAGAAGTTGGAGCTAAGGTTACTCTTAAGTAATTCACTTGATTGTTCTAATGAATATAATAAGAAAGACAGCGGGCCTTCACGGCTCCTGTCTTTTCTTTTTTCTATAAATCACATCTTTATTTTATTATGCCAGCTATGGCAGAAACACTATTATCTTTATACAATTCTGAATATTCATGGAAATTTTTAAAAATCCCTTGACATATATATATCTTTGATGTACTATGGACAATGCACTATTGTGGTAAATTGTGCTTATTCTTTGCACATTTACTGATAATGTAATATATTAATGTGAAGAAAACTAAGGGGTGAAACGTCAATGGAGAAAAACAGATTACGCCCAATAACGTCGGGCAAGGCAATGCGTATGAGTTTCTCAAGACAGAAAGAAGTTCTTGAGATGCCTAACCTTATTGAGGTGCAGAAGGATTCTTACCAGTGGTTTTTGAATGAAGGCTTGAAAGAGGTCTTTGATGACATATCTCCAATTGCAGACTATAATGGAAGATTAAGTCTGGAATTCGTAGATTTTGCGTTATGTGAAGACGAAGTTAAGTATTCAATTGAAGAGTGTAAAGAAAGAGATGCTACATATGCAGCGCCTCTTAAGGTTACAGTAAGACTTCATAACAAAGAGACAGAAAGCATCAGCGAGCATGAGATTTTCATGGGAGACCTGCCATTAATGACTAAGACAGGTACATTTGTAATTAATGGTGCTGAACGAGTTATTGTCAGCCAGTTGGTACGTTCACCTGGTATTTATTATGATATACAGAAAGATAAGTATGGTAAGATTTTCTTGTACAGCTGTCAGGTAATTCCTAACAGAGGTGCATGGTTAGAGTATGAAACAGATGCTAATGATATATTCTATGTTAAGGTTGACCGTAATAAGAAGGTTCCTATTACTGTTCTTATCAGAGCATTAGGATTTGGTACTAATGCGGAGATTCTTGATATTTTTGGCGAGGAACCTAAGCTTCTTGCTACTATGGAGAAGGATACTTCTACTAACTATCAGGAAGGTATTCTTGAACTTTATAAGAAGTTAAGACCAGGAGAACCATTATCTGTAGAGAGTGCTGAAGCACTTATTTCAGGTATGTTCTTTGACCCAAGAAGATATGATCTTGCACACGTAGGAAGATATAAGTTTAATAAGAAGCTTTCTTTCAAGAGCAGAATTACAGGACAGGTTCTTGCTGAGGATGTTGTTGATGAGAACGGAACTGTTATTGCAACAGCAGGTGAGAAGCTTACAAGAGAATCAGCACAGGCTATTCAGGATGCAGCTGTTCCTTCAGTATTCATTACTGTAGAAGTTAAGGCTGCTGATGGTACAGTATCTGACAGAGTTGTTAAGATTCTTTCTAACCGTGCGGTTGATATTACTAAATGGGTTGATATCAGCGAAGAAGAAGCTAAGGAGCTTGGTGTAACAGAGTATGTATACTATCCTGTTCTTGCACAGATTCTTGCTGAGAATGAATCTTTAGAGGATATTAAGGAAGCTATTACTAAGAATATTGCTGATCTTATTCCTAAGCATATTACAGTGGAAGATATTCTTGCTTCTATTAATTATAATATGCACCTTGAATATGGTGTTGGTACTAAGGATGATATCGATCACCTTGGAAACAGACGTATCAGAGCTGTAGGAGAGCTTCTTCAGAACCAGTTCAGAATTGGTATCTCAAGAATGGAAAGAGTGGTCCGTGAGAGAATGTCTACACAGGATCTTAGCGGAATATCTCCACAGTCACTTATTAATATTAAGCCTGTAACAGCTGCTATTAAGGAATTCTTCGGAAGTTCGCAGTTGTCACAGTTCATGGATCAGAATAACCCTCTTAGTGAGATTACTCATAAGAGACGTCTTTCAGCCCTTGGTCCTGGTGGTCTTTCAAGAGATCGTGCAGGTTTCGAGGTTCGAGATGTACACTATACTCATTATGGTAGAATGTGTCCTATCGAGACTCCTGAAGGACCTAACATTGGTCTTATTAACTCTCTTGCATCTTATGCAAGAATTAATGAATATGGATTCGTTGAAGCTCCTTATCGTATTGTAGATAAGTCTGATCCTAAGAATCCAAGAGTTACTGATGAAGTGCGTTACTTCACAGCTGATGAGGAAGATGATTTCCATGTAGCACAGGCTAATGCTGAGATTGATGAGAATGGTTATTTCGTAAGAAATACTGTATCTGGACGTTACAGAGAAGAAACTTCTCAGTTCGATAAGAGCCAGATTGATCTTATGGATGTATCTCCTAAGATGGTATTCTCAGTTGCTACATCAATGATTCCATTCCTTCAGAATGATGACTGTACACGTGCCCTCATGGGTTCTAACATGCAGCGTCAGGCCGTACCTCTTCTTATGACAGAAGCTCCTGTTATCGGAACTGGTATTGAGAATAAGACTGCTGTTGACTCAGGTGTATGTGTAGTTGCAGAGGCTGATGGTGTTGTTCTTTCTTCTGAATCTAATAAGATTGTTATCAGAGAGAAGGACGGCAAGGCACGCGAATATAAGCTTACTAAGTTCTCAAGAAGTAACCAGAGTAACTGCTATAACCAGAGACCTATTGTTTTCAAGGGTGATGAGGTTAAGGCAGGAGATGTTATTGCTGATGGTCCATCTACATCTAATGGTGAGATTGCCCTCGGTAAGAACCCTCTTATCGGTTTCATGACTTGGGAAGGTTATAACTACGAGGATGCTGTACTTCTTAGTGAGCGTCTCGTAAGAGATGATGTGTATACATCTATTCATATTGAAGAATATGAGACAGAAGCAAGAGATACTAAGTTAGGACCTGAAGAGATTACAAGAGATCTTCCTTCAACAGGTTCAGACGCTGTAAAGGATCTTGATGAGAACGGTATTATCCGCGTTGGTGCTGAGGTAAGAGCCGGAGATATTCTTGTTGGAAAGGTAACTCCTAAGGGTGAGACAGAGCTTACTGCTGAAGAGAGACTTCTTAGAGCTATCTTTGGTGAGAAGGCAAGAGAAGTAAGAGATACTTCACTTAAGGTACCTCATGGTGCTTATGGTATCGTCGTTGCTGTTAAGACATTTACAAGAGAGAACGGAGATGAACTCTCACCAGGAGTTAACAAGTCTGTTCGTATATATATTGCACAGAAGAGAAAGATTGGCGTTGGTGATAAGATGGCTGGTCGTCATGGTAACAAGGGTGTCGTTTCAAGAGTACTTCCTGTTGAAGATATGCCATTCCTTCCTAATGGCCGTCCTCTTGATATCGTACTTAACCCACTGGGCGTTCCTTCACGAATGAACATTGGACAGGTCCTTGAGATTCATTTGAGTCTTGCTGCCAAGGTACTTGGATTTAACATTTCTACACCAGTATTCGATGGTGCAGATGAGAATGATATTATGGATACTCTTGATATGGCAAATGCTTATGCTAACCATCCATTCGATGATGAAGAGCTTGCAGCCCAGAAGGCTGAGGCTGAGAAGAATGGCGAAGAATATCCTGAGGATATGGTTACATTTACAGCACAGTATAAAGATGTTCTTAATAAAGAGGTATTTGATTACCTTTCAGAACACAGGGATCACAGAGCTGAGTGGAAGGGTGTTCCAATCGGCCGTGATGGTAAAGTAAGACTTAGAGATGGTAGAACAGGTGAGTACTTCGACAGCCCTGTAACTATCGGATTCATGCATTACTTAAAGCTTCATCATCTTGTTGATGATAAGATTCATGCACGTTCAACTGGTCCTTACTCACTTGTAACTCAGCAGCCACTTGGTGGTAAGGCTCAGTTCGGTGGACAGAGATTCGGAGAGATGGAAGTTTGGGCGCTTGAGGCTTATGGTGCTGCTTATACTCTTCAGGAAATCCTTACTGTTAAGTCTGATGATGTTGTAGGACGAGTTAAGACTTACGAAGCTATTATTAAGGGTGAGAATATTCCTGAACCAGGAGTTCCAGAATCATTCAAGGTTCTTCTTAAGGAACTTCAGTCACTCGCACTTGATGTTAGAGTTCTTGATCAGGACAACAATGAAGTCAGACTTCTTGAGAGTTCTGAATATGAAGTTACTGATTTCAAGAAGGTTCTTGATGAAGGTAATGGATACAGAAGAAACAGCAGAGAGGAAGAGGCAGAGTACAAGGCTGGCGGTATGTCAACAGTTACTCTTAATGAAGATGGAACAGAAGATGCTGTAGATTCAGATGATGAAGCTGATTTTGATATGGCCGATGATTTTGATGACGATTACGGCGATGGCAATTCAGATGAATATTAATTAGAAGGGAGCACTATAATGGCAGAAGAAATTAAATCAAATAAGTCAATGAAATTTGATAAGATTCAGATTAAGCTTGCTTCTCCTGAGAATATTTTGGAGTGGTCTCATGGTGAGGTTACCAAACCTGAAACAATTAACTATAGAACACTTAAGCCAGAAAAGGACGGACTTTTCTGCGAAAGAATATTTGGTCCTAGCAAGGACTGGGAGTGCCACTGCGGTAAGTATAAGAAGATTAAGGACAAGGGTATTGTCTGCGATAAATGTGGTGTTGAGGTTACTAAGGCCAGCGTAAGAAGAGACCGTATGGGTCATATCCATCTTGCTGCACCAGTATCTCACATCTGGTACTTCAAGGGTATTCCTAGCCGCATGGATCTCATTCTTGATATTGGTCCTAAGAACCTTGAAAAGGTATTATATTTTGCTTCATATATTGTAATTGATCCAGGTGAAACAGATATTCCTTTCAAGAAGATTCTTTCAGAGACTGAATACAGAGAACTCTGTGAGCAGTACGGAAGCAAGGCTTTCCGTGTTGGTATGGGAGCTGAGGCAATCCTCGAGCTCCTCCAGATGGTTAACCTTGAAGAAGAAGAAGTAAGACTTAAGGAAGAACTTGCTAACACTACTTCTCAGAAGGCTGCCAGACTTATAAAGAGAATTGAAGTTGTTGAAGCATTTAAGAATGCAGGAACTAAGCCTGAGTGGATGATTCTTACAGAAATCCCTGTAATTCCACCAGATTTAAGACCTATGGTTCAGCTTGATGGTGGACGTTTTGCAACTTCAGATCTTAATGATCTTTACAGAAGAATTATTAACAGAAATAACAGACTTGCAAGACTTCTTGAGCTTGGAGCTCCTGAAATTATTGTACGTAACGAGAAGAGAATGCTTCAGGAAGCTGTTGATGCTCTTATCGATAATGGACGTAGAAATGGTCGTCCAGTAACAGGTCCTGGTAACAGAGCACTTAAGTCTTTATCAGATTTATTAAAGGGTAAGCAGGGACGTTTCAGACAGAACCTTCTTGGTAAGCGAGTTGACTACTCAGGACGTTCAGTTATCGTAGTAGGACCAGAACTTAAGATTTACCAGTGTGGTCTTCCTAAAGAGATGGCTATTGAGTTATTCAAGCCATTTGTTATGAGAGAGCTTGTAAGACGTAATCTTGCAGATAATATTAAGAAAGCTAAGAAGAGCGTAGAACATCTTGAGCCAGAAGTATGGGATGTACTTGAAGACGTTATTAAAGAGCATCCAGTTATGCTTAACCGTGCTCCTACACTTCACAGACTTGGTATTCAGGCTTTCGAGCCAATCCTTGTAGAAGGTAAGGCTATTAAGCTTCATCCACTTGTATGTACAGCGTTCAATGCCGATTTCGATGGTGACCAGATGGCTGTCCATCTTCCGCTTTCTGTTGAGGCTCAGGCTGAGTGTAGATTTATGCTTCTTTCACCTAACAACCTTCTTAAGCCATCTGATGGTGGTCCTGTTGCTGTTCCTTCACAGGATATGGTACTTGGTATCTACTACCTTACACAGGAAAGACCTGGTGTTAAGGGTGAAGGTAAGATATTCAAGAGTGTTAATGAAGCACTTCTTGCTTATGAGAATGGAATTATAACACTTCATTCTAAGATTAAAGTTAAGATGACTAAGACTAATGCAGCTGGAGAAGAGATTTCAGGTGTTGTAGAGTCTACACTTGGTAGATTTATTTTCAATGAAATACTTCCTCAGGATTTAGGATATGTAGATAGAAGCAAGGATGAGAATTTACTTCTTCCAGAAGTTGATTTCCATGTAGGAAAGAAACAGTTAAAGGATATTTTACAGCACGTTATCAATACACATGGTACAACAAGAACTGCTGAAGTTCTTGATGATATTAAGGCTATGGGTTACAAGTATTCTACTAGAGCGGCTATGACAGTTTCTATTTCGGAGATGACAGTGCCACCGGTTAAGAAGCAGCTTATAGCTGATGCTGAAAAGAAGGTTGAACAGATTAACATTAACTACAACAGAGGTCGTTCAACTGATGAAGAAAGATATAAGAATGTTATCAGAGTATGGCAGGAAACAGATAAGACATTGCTTGATGCACTTCTTTCTGGTCTTGATAAGTATAATAACATCTTTATGATGGCTGACTCTGGTGCCCGTGGTTCTAACCAGCAGATTAAGCAGCTTGCAGGTATGCGTGGTCTTATGGCAGATACTTCAGGTCATACAATCGAACTTCCAATCAAGTCTAACTTCCGTGAAGGTCTTGATGTACTGGAATACTTCATTTCAGCCCATGGTGCTCGTAAGGGTCTTTCAGATACAGCCCTTAGAACAGCCGATTCAGGTTACCTTACAAGACGTCTTGTAGATGTTTCTCAGGATCTTATTATAAGAGAGACTGATTGCAGCGTTGGTAAGATAATACCTGGTATGTATGTTTATTCATTTGTTAACGATAGAGCTACTAATTCAAGTGATGCCAAGGAAGATATTCTTGAGCCATTACAGGAACGTATTACTGGAAGATATCTTGCAGAAGATATCAAAGACCCGGCTACAGGAGAGATTATCGTTGCAGCTAACCACCTTGTAACTCCTAAGAGAGCTGCAGCTATCATTAAGACTGGTGTAACACAGGTTAAGATAAGAACTATTCTTACTTGCCGTTCACATATCGGTGTATGTGCTAAGTGTTATGGTTCTAACCTTGCAACAGGTCAGGCAGTTCAGATTGGTGAAGCAGTTGGTATTATCGCTGCCCAGTCTATCGGTGAGCCTGGTACACAGCTTACTATGAGAACTTTCCATACTGGTGGTGTTGCCGGTGATAACATTACTCAGGGTCTTCCTAGAGTAGAGGAACTTTTCGAGGCAAGAAAGCCAAAGAGCCTTGCAGTCCTTGCAGAATTCGGTGGTGTTGTTAGCTTCTCTAAGACAGAGAAGAAGACAGATATTGTAATTACTGATGATGAGGGTAACTCAAAAGCTTATCCTGTATCAAGAGATACAAGGGTTAAGGTTCAGGAAGGACAGGTTGTTGTTAAGGGTGAAGAAATCACAGAAGGTTCAGAGAATCCACATGATATCGTTAGAATCCTTGGTGTAAGAGCTGTTCAGGATTATATGCTTCGTGAAGTTCAGAAGGTTTATCGTATTCAGGGTGTTGATATTAATGATAAGCATATTGAACTTATTGTTAGACAGATGCTTAAGAAGATAGTTATTGAATCTGCTGGTGATTCAGATTTCTTACCTGGTTCACAGGTTGATACTCTTGAATTCACAGAGGTTAACGAAAAGCTTGAAGAAGAAGGTAAGAGAAAAGCAACTGGTACACCAATTATTCTTGGTATTACTAAGGCATCACTTGCTACTAATTCATTCCTTTCAGCTGCTTCATTCCAGGAGACAACAAAGGTTCTTACTGATGCAGCTATTAATGGTAAGGTTGACCCACTTATCGGTCTTAAAGAAAATGTTATCATTGGTAAGCTTATACCTGCTGGTACAGGTATGAAGAGATACCAGAATGTTGAACTTGACACAGCAGCAGCTTATGATGAGATTGAAGAGTCAGATGATGAAGTGTTAAGCTTTACTGAAGATTCAGATGAAACACTTGATTTTACAGAAAATGTAGATACATTAGATGCTGATGTCGAAGTTAGCGATGATGCTGATGTAACAGAAGATACAGAAGCGTAAGATAATAAATATAGAAGCCGTTATCCTTAGGAAAGCGGCTTCTTTTTTGTTTTATAAAATATCAATAACAAGGACAGCATAGTAATGTGATATTTTAGTAATATTTCTAATAATAAATTTTTGAAAAACTCTTGACGAATTTATTCTAAAAATATATACTAAATAAGCGTGCGAATAAGCAAGTTCTTATTTATGTACGCTGATTATAAAGATGAGCAGTTAAAGAGGACAGGCTCACGCATTTTCTTAGTGATTATACTAAGTGCAACCATTCATTATTCTAATTCCGGGAGGTGAAAAAGGAATGCCAACATTTAACCAGTTAGTAAGACAGGGAAGAAAGTCAACAGTTAAGAAGTCTACAGCACCAGCTCTTCAGAAGGGATATAACTCACTTCAGAAGAAGGCTACAGACGTATCTGCACCACAGAAGAGAGGTGTTTGTACAGCTGTTAAGACTGCAACACCTAAGAAGCCTAACTCAGCTCTTAGAAAGATCGCCAGAGTACGTCTTTCTAATGGAATCGAAGTTACTTCATATATTCCAGGTGAGGGCCACAATCTTCAGGAACATAGCGTTGTTCTTATCAGAGGTGGTAGAGTTAAGGATTTACCAGGTACAAGATATCATATCATCAGAGGTACACTTGATACAGCAGGTGTAGCAAAGAGAAGACAGGCACGTTCTAAGTACGGTGCTAAGAGACCTAAGGATGCTAAATAATTCATAAAGAATTAAGCATCATAAGTCTGTGATTGATTTACATGGTAAGTCAGAATATTTGCAGATTATTGCATACAATAATTTACGAACAATTAAATTAATTAGTGCCGGAGTTAGATTAATCCGAAGGTTGCAGGTTTAAGATATACGGCGCGAACACAATTTAATTTGTGAGTACCGATGAATTAATGAAACGTCGTGATGTGTCAGGCTGATGAAGCTGTAAGGCGTTCATTAGTGCTAACAATGACGACAATACAATGTTAAGGAGGGAAGAACCGTGCCACGTAAAGGACATACTCAGAAGAGAGATGTATTAGCAGATCCTATTTACAATAACAAGGTGGTTACTAAGCTTATCAACAACATTATGCTTGATGGTAAGAGAGGAGTAGCACAGAAGATTGTATACGGAGCATTTGACAGAGTCGCAGCTAAGACTGAAAGACCTGCTTTAGAAGTATTCGAAGAGGCTATGAACAATATTATGCCAGTTCTCGAAGTAAAGGCTAGACGTATCGGTGGAGCAACATACCAGGTACCTATCGAAGTTAAGCCAGATAGAAGACAGGCTTTAGCTCTTCGTTGGATGACAACATTCTCAAGAGCAAGAGGCGAGAAGACTATGGAAGAAAGACTCGCTAATGAGATTCTTGATGCAGCTAATAACACAGGTGCATCTGTAAAGAGAAAAGAAGATATGCACAAGATGGCAGAAGCAAACAAGGCTTTTGCTCATTACAGATTCTAATTATAATTATAGGAGGTTTTATCCATGGCTGGAAGAGAATATCCATTGGAGAGAACCAGAAATATCGGAATTATGGCTCATATTGATGCTGGTAAGACAACATTAACAGAGCGTATCCTTTATTATACTGGTGTTAATCACAAGATTGGTGATACTCATGAAGGTACTGCTACTATGGACTGGATGGCCCAGGAGCAGGAAAGAGGTATCACAATCACTTCAGCTGCTACAACATGTCACTGGACACCTGAAAAAGAAGGTAAGCCAGATAAGACACAGCCAGAGTACCGTATTAATATTATTGATACTCCTGGTCACGTTGATTTCACAGTTGAAGTTGAGCGTTCACTTAGAGTACTTGATGGTGCTGTAGGTGTATTCGATGCACAGAACGGTGTTGAACCACAGTCAGAGAACGTATGGCGTCAGGCTGATAAGTACAACGTACCACGTATGGCATTTATGAACAAGATGGATAAGATGGGTGCAGATTTCTTCGGATCATGCAACCAGCTTATTACTAAGCTTGGAAAGAACCCTGTACTTGTACAGATTCCTATCGGTAAGGAAGACGAGTTCAAGGGTATCATCGACTTATTTGAAATGAAGGCTTATATCTTCAATGGCGATAAGGGTGATGATATTGAAGTTGGTGAAATTCCAGCTGATTTAAAGGATCAGGCAGAAGAATACCACGATAAGCTTATCGAGCAGTGTGCTGAACTTGATGAAGACCTTATGGAGAAGTTCTTTAATGATGAAGAGCTTACAGTTCCAGAATTAAAGGCAGCTTTAAGAAAGGGTACTATCGAAGGTACAGCTATTCCTTGTCTTTGCGGTACAGCTTACAAGAACAAGGGTGTTCAGAAGCTTCTTGATGCAGTTATCGAATATATGCCAGCTCCTACAGATATCCCAGATATCACAGGTGTTGATGAAGACGGTAATGAAGTGACTAGAAAGTCATCTGATGATGAACCTTTCTCAGCTCTTGCATTCAAGATTATGACAGATCCATTCGTTGGTAAGTTAGCATTCTTCAGAGTTTACTCAGGTACATTAAACGGTGGTTCATATGTACTTAATGCTAATAAGAACAAGAAGGAAAGAGTTGGACGTATTCTTCAGATGCACGCCAACCAGAGAAAAGAAATAGATAAGGTTTACTCAGGAGATATCGCTGCTGCAGTAGGTCTTAAGATAACAGTTACAGGTGATACAATCTGTGATGAGCAGCATCCAGTTATCTTAGAGTCTATGGAATTCCCAGAGCCAGTTATCGAACTTGCTATTGAGCCAAAGACTAAGAATGACCAGGGTAAGATGGGTGAAGCTTTAGCAAAGCTTGCTGAAGAAGATCCTACATTCCGTGCTCATACAGATCAGGAAACAGGTCAGACAATCATCGCTGGTATGGGTGAGCTTCACCTTGATATCATCGTTGACAGACTTCTTCGTGAGTTCAAGGTAGAGGCTAACGTTGGTGCACCTCAGGTTGCTTACAGAGAGTGCTTTACTAAGGCAGTTGATGTTGATAGTAAGTATGCTAAGCAGTCAGGTGGACGTGGTCAGTATGGTCACTGTAAAGTACGTTTCTCACCACTTGAAGCTAACGTTGATAAGTTTGATGTTGAGACAAAGAACACAGTATTAATTAACGAACCTCCAGTACTCTTCTGTGAGTCTTCAGTAGTTGGTGGTGCTATTCCTAAGGAATATATCCCTTCAGTTGCTGACGGTATCAGAGAAGCTGCTAATTCAGGTATCTTAGCTGGATTCCCAGTTCTCGGACTTAGAGCAGATATCTATGATGGATCTTACCATGAAGTCGATTCATCAGAAATGGCATTCCACATTGCTGGATCAATGGCATTCAAGGATGCTATGAACAAGGGTGATGCAGTATTACTTGAACCTATCATGAAGGTTGAAGTAACAATGCCTGAAGAATACATGGGTGACGTTATTGGTGACATTAACTCACGTCGTGGTAGAATCGAAAGCATGGATGACCTTGGTGGAGGAAAGATCGTAAGAGCATTCGTTCCACTTTCAGAAATGTTTGGTTACTCAACAGACCTTCGTTCAAAGACTCAGGGTCGTGGTAACTACTCAATGTTCTTTGAAAAATATGAACAGGCTCCAAAGTCAGTTCAGGACAAGATTGTCGCTTCAAAGGCTAACTAGTAAAAACAAAATAAGGCTTGAAAATATTCCCATTATAAAATATAATGGGGATAGCCTTTTGAATAAGACCATTGCGGTCGTATAGTAAAATTATAATATTTAATCAAATTAGGAGGATTACAAAAATGGCAAAAGCTAAGTTTGAAAGAACAAAACCACATTGTAATATTGGTACAATCGGACATGTCGATCATGGTAAAACTACATTAACAGCTGCTATTACTAAGGTATTATCAGAAAGAGTAGAAGGAAATGATGCTGTAGATTTCGCTAACATCGATAAGGCTCCAGAAGAAAGAGAAAGAGGTATCACTATCTCAACAGCTCACGTAGAATATGAAACAAATAAGAGACATTACGCTCACGTTGACTGCCCAGGCCATGCTGACTATGTAAAGAACATGATCACAGGTGCTG
>ERZ832522.5108-NODE-5108-length-12256-cov-14.333005_pt1 | contig 12256 bp, 11 predicted proteins | sample MGYA00519951_ERZ832522 | MGnify/ENA primary metagenome ERZ832522 (study PRJEB31850, sample SAMEA3708728) | human gut metagenome | biome: human gut; feature: human-associated habitat; material: faeces | place: China | collected 2014 ... | reverse complement strand
GCTTCAACTCAGAGGCCTCAGGGTTTGCCTTTGCAACGACCAGATATCCATCATCCTCAAGGAACGGCGTGCCGTACTCAATAATCATAGACATCTGACCAACAGCGCGGGCAAACACAGTGTCAAACCGGCCGCGCATCTTCATCGCATACGATTCACAGCGATCATGAATACCCTCAACATCCTCTATGCCCAAAGCAGCAATAAAGGCACTCACGGCATCGATCTTCTTACCAACAGAATCAAGCAGCACACCAGAACATCCAGTATAAAGAGCGAAGGGGATGCCGGGGAATCCAGCGCCAGTGCCCATATCAAGGAAATGCTCAGGCTCAATAGGGAGGTCGCGATACAAAGCGAGCGAATCGACAATGTGCAGAACCAGGGCGTCATGAATATCCTTGATGCGAGTAAGGTTCATGACTTGGTTAACCTGATTCACATATAGAAGATGCTTCACACAACGCTCGGCAGTCTCAGCATCAAGTTCGATGTCGAGCTCAGAGGCAAGGCCGACAACCTCAGTGACAAGATCTGCGATCTCATCGACAGACTCATCAAACGGGCGCAGAGTAATGGTTCGGGACGTTTCATTAGCCATATGTATCAATCCAATCAATGACTGAAAACCACGGAACGTGAAGTTGAGTCAAAAAAGGGGCGCATAAGCGCCCCTTGCTGTCAGGTGTATATGAGCACCTTAGCGAACGGTAATAACAACGCGACGCTCAGGGTCAGTGCCCTCAGAGTGCGTGTCGATGCGGTCATCGTCACGCAGAGCGATGTGAACCAGACGACGCTCATATGCAGACATAGGAGGAAGGTTCACGGTGCGGCCCTGCGCAACGGCGCGGGAAGCTGCAGAGTGTGCCATGCTAACAACCTTGTCGTGACGGCGGCTCTTGTATCCCTCGACATCAATGGAAACCGGATAACGGAAACCAAGCTTACGGCTCACCAGGAGGGAGACGATCGTCTGAAGGGACTCGAGCGTACGGCCATGACGACCAATAAGAACAGCCAAGTCGGGAGCGGTGATGTCCAGAATGAGCTCGCCCTCGTCGCCCTCATACTCATCGATGGGAGAGTTGGCGGCATCGAAGAATCCAAGCAGGTCGCGCACAATGGAGATGGCCACGTCGGCAATAGTGTCGAGCTCCTCGTCAGTCAGCTCCTCGCCAGCCTTATAGCGACGAGCGATCTCGGGATACTCCCCGGCGATCTCCTCTACGGACTCCTCAGCCGGAATCTCTTCAATAAGCTCTTCAGACATGTCCAACTCCATCGTTAGGTACCTAATTGGTATATATACCAGGTGTGTGACTAGCGCTTCTTGTGCGGGCGCTTCTTGTGCTCGTGACGGACAACGTCAACCTCGATCGGGGCGTTGACCATGCGGGCCTCTTCATCAGCCTTGGCCTTGTCGATGACCTTCTGGGTCACAAAGATCTGCTGGACGACCTGCCAGGCGGAAGAAACGTCGTAGTACAGCAGAACGCCGGCGGGCATACCCCAACCCATGACGAGCATCATGACAGTCATGACAACCATCATCATCTTGGTGCTCTGCACCTGAGCGCCCGTCTGGTTGCGGGTCATGTACATCTGGGGAATGAAGGTCAGGACACCGAACAGAATCAGCGCGATGAGGTACGGCAGCGCGGCACCGAAACCGTCGGCGAAGGCCTGGGCAGGCGAAGTGACGAGGTTCGGCAGGATGTTGAAGAAGGAGAAGCCCTTCTCAGCCGCATCCGGGAAATAGTGACCAAGGTCGCGCAAAAGGTTGAACAGCGCGACCAGGATGGGCATCTGGATCAACAGGGGCAGGCAGCCGCCAAAGGGGTTGAACTTGTTCTCAGAGTAGAACTTCTGCAACTCCTCGGCCTGACGCTGCGGATCGGCAGCGTAACGCTCCTGAATCTCGAGAAGCTTGGGCTGTAGGACCTGCATGCGGGCGGTCGACTTGATGGACTTGAGCATCATCGGGGTCAGCAGCAGGCGAATGATCACCACCAGGATGATGATCGACAGGCCCCAGTCGCCCGCGAAGCGCTGAATGAGCTCGAGCGCCTGGAAGAGAATCTGAACAATCCAGTCCCACATACGAATAATCCTTACCTTAAGAATTTGATAGTTATGGCACGGGATCATAGCCGCCAGCATGAGTGGGAACGCAGCGCAAAATGCGCCGCAGCCCGAGCCAGCAGCCTTTGATCACGCCATATGCCTGTATTGCCTCAACAGCATACTGTGAACAGGTGGGTATGTATATACACGCATCGGGCAAAAGGGGCGAAACGCACCGCTGGTACCAGTGGATGGCGGCGATGACGGCGCGCTTAAACACGCCCTTCACAACCATCTTTAAGCCCGGACGTGCTCACGTGCGCGCGGCGGAGCAGCGACTGCAATGCAGCTTGCATATCCTCGGGAGACGCCGTGCGCGTACGCGGGGTAGCGAACAAGATGATCTCGCGACCCTCGACCGGTAAGCAGCAGGCGCGCGCCGCCTCACGCAGCACGCGCTTGCTCCGATTGCGCACAACGGCATTTCCCAGCCGTTTGGCAGCAGCGAAGGCGACCCTAGCCGGATCGCCTTCGCTGACACAATCACATATAACCATGCGAATCAGAGGATGATTTAAGCGCTTCCCCTGAGTGAACACCCGCTCGAAGTCCTGATGGGACTTGATGGTCTGCATGAGAGCTTAGTTGTCGCTCACCGTGAGACGCTTGCGGCCCTTGGCACGACGACGTGCGAGCACAGCGCGGCCGGCCTTGGTGGCCATACGGGCGCGGAAACCGTGGGTCTTGGCGCGCTTGCGCTTGTTCGGCTGGTAGGTACGCTTCATGGTAAACATCCTCCTGGTGCGTTTTGACTACTCGACTACTCGAAAAAATACGCGTGAGCTAGGAGATTGTAGGGAATACGGTGCGCGAATGTCAATCTCAGAACCATGAAATGCGCATAGTTTACTGAGGAGCCTGGCGTGCTTTTCACAGCACCTCTCACCATTCGCCCATTCTTTCAGACTTTTTCATCGACTTTTCCACAGGTTGTTCTAGGTCTGTTGATAACTTTTCCGAGATTTCCAACACTTTTCAACACAGAAGGAAAACTTGTTGAAAGTTTTGAATACGCGGGCTGTGAGCTGGTATCCTAGGCTCACGACAATCGTGGAAAGAATGCAGCATGTCAGAAGATTTCTATCCCTTTGTGGATTCCGGGGACCCCGCCCCCGACAACACGCACCTCGTTGGGGGATCCGCGGCCGCGACTGCGGCCGATGCGGTGGAAAACGCGCCCAACCAGGTCTCTTACACCATCCGCATATCCGTGTACGACGACATGTTGTCCACCCCGCGCGTAATCGTGGTCGAGCAAAGCGACGTGAGAACCTACCTCGAAGACGTTACCAACACGGTTTACCGCACCATGAAAGAGCAGGGTGGAAAACTTTCACTCATGATCATTCGAGAGCTCGTGGAGAACTTCATCCACGCACAGTTCTCAGAACCCGTCATCTCCATCCTGGATAACGGCAACACCATCCGCTTTGCCGATCAGGGACCGGGCATCGGAGATAAAGAGCGCGCATTCGAGTTCGGCGTCACAAGCGCCGACCGAGAGAAGAAGCGCTATATCCGAGGCACGGGCGCGGGCCTGCCCATGGTCCAGCAGTATGTTGAAAACGCCGGCGGCGCGATAGCCGTGGAGGACAACCTGGGCGCCGGGACAGTCGTGACCGTAAGCGTCGACCCCAAACGCGCAGCCGAACTCGAGCACGCTGTTTCACGTGGAGCGGCCGTACGCAGCGGCTGCGCGCACGAAGCGGAACCCACGGCGACGCCCATGCAAAGCCCAACGGATCCCTGGGGCGCGGGGGCGTATCAGGCTGGAACCTATCCGGCTCAAACCGGATATCCGCAACAACCCTACGGAGCCGGAGCGTACCCAGGGCAGATGCCTTACGGCATGATGGCCGGCCAGATGCAGGGCGCAGGCCAGGCCCAACCCGGCGGTTTTCCCGGAACTCAGGCTCCGGCAGGAGTGGTGTCCGGTGCGCAATTCCCGGGCACGATGATGCAAAATCCGCAGGCCTCCGCATCCGAGAACCAGCCCGTCGAGACCCAGGCCCCGTATCCCCCACAAACCCAGGCAGCACCTGGTTATCCCGGGGCTATGCCAGGCTACGGCCAGATGCCCGGGGTAGTAGGCGCATTCCCGCAGCAACCCGCCTACTACCCCGGATACCAGCAGGGATATCCCATGCAAGGTTTTCAACAGCATCAGGGATTCCCCCAACCGGGTTTTCCCCAACAAGGGTTCCCGCAGGCGGGCGCGCCGAGCCAGGGATACGCGCAGATCGCGCCCGCACCCGCGCAGCAGGGTCCGTACGTAAGCGAGCGCGGCGCGGCGGCGCTATTGTTCATCTACCAGAACGGCAAAGGCGGACCAACCGACCTCACGCGTGCACTCGGGCGCTCGGACGCCACATGGTCGCGCGAGCTCGACGCGTTGGCGAGCACGGGCCTCGTGCATAAGCCCCGTCAGAAGTATGTGCTCACCGACATGGGTAAAGCCTGGGTCGAGCAGAGCACGGGGGCGCAGTAGCGCCCAACGCACACCGCAGGATTCAACCGCGAGCAACCGCGACACGAGAAGGAATCGTGAGACATGGATAACGAAGCGCGCATCCTCTTGGACGACGTCATAGCGTTTTGCCGCCGCGATGGCCGCGAGACGCGCCTTATCAACATGCTCGAGCAGTGCGGGGCAACGGGATTTGACGACGAATCCCTGACCATCCAGGTCCCCAGCCGATTTGCCTATAACTACCTCGTCAAACAGCGCGAGCTAATCGAACGTTATCTCGAGGAGATCTCGTTCATGCCCATGGTCCTCAACGTAGTGGTAGCCGAGGGCGGAGCGCCGAGTGAGACGCAGGCGCCCACGGCGGCGGCCACACCGACGGCGCCGGTGACGGCGGCGGCCGCGTCTCTGGCGCCGGCGGGCGAGGGCATGCCGCAAAGGGCAGCCGAGGTGCCGACGAGCTTTGCCGAAGCCCCCGCAAGCCCGATTGCGCCGGCGGAACCCGTCGCAACCAGCGAGCCCACGGTCGCTGTCCCCGCCAAGTCCGAGCCCATCTCCAAGTCCGGCGTCACGGTGCGCAACACCGTCTCGCCCGAAGCGTTCCGCAAGATGATGGACGAGATGCGCAGCCAGGACCCCACCGGCAAGCGCCACAACGTCACCGCGCCGCAACAGGCTGCGGCGGCCCACGCCCCCGCAGCAGCAACGCCCGCCGCGGCCCCAGAACCCGACGCCGCGGCCCTGGACATCAACGCCAAGTACACGTTTGCGAGCTTTGTCGCGGGCGACGAGAACCGCCACGCCTTCAACAGCGCCATGCGTTTCGCCGCCTACGCGGAGGAGCCGCAGCAGTGCCCGAGCCTGTTCATCTACGGCAACTCGGGCCTGGGCAAGACGCACCTGCTCTTCGCCATCCGAAACTACCTGGCCAAAGAAAAGCCCTACATCCGCGTGAAATACGCGAATTCCCAGGCCTACCTCGACGATTACATGAACGAGCTCGGCGCCCAGCGCGGCCCCGGCAACCTCATCATGCGCGAATACCGCGATGCGGACATCCTCATCATCGACGACGTCCAAAACATCGTGGGCAAGCAGGCATCCGTCGAGTTCTTCTTCCAGCTCGTGGACAGCTTCATCCGCGAAGGCAAGAAAATCGCCCTGGCATCCGACCGCGCGCCCAAGGACCTTGCCATGGACGAGCGCCTCACCAGCCGCTTCAGCAGCGGCATGCTCTGCCTGGTGTCCGAGCCGGGCTTTGAGATGAAGTACGTCATCCTCAAGCGCTACTACGAGAGCATCATCCAGCAGGACGAGGACCTCACCTCCATGAACGTGGACACATCGCTGCTCCAGGCCCTGCCCTCCTCCGAGGGCAAGCTCACCGACGAGCACCTGCGCCACATGGCCGAGATCTCGGGCAACAACATCCGCTCGCTCGAAAGCTTCTGCGAGCGCTGCGCCAACCTCTCCTCGGAGCGCGAGGCCGCAGGTGCCGAGCTCACCGCCGAGGACATCGACCGCGTGGCCAAGATCTACTTCAACACCGCGCACAAGATCATTCACGTCGACACGGTTCAGCGCGTGGTGGAGGAGTTCTACCACGTGAGCCATGAGGAGCTCGTGGGCAAGCGCCGCACGGCCAACATCGCCTTTGCGCGCCACGTGGCGGTCTACCTCGCCAACAACCTCTGCGAGATGACCACCCCGGCCATCGGCGCCGAATTCGGTGGGCGAGACCACTCCACGGTCCTCAACTCCCTCAAGGTGGTTGAGAACAAGATGCGCGAAGACCGCCGGATCGTAGAGGACATCCAGAACCTCAAGAACACCATCCTTTTGAAGTCGTGAGAACACGTCGTGAAAACATGGGTGAAGCCTGTGGAAAACCTGGGTGGAAAACTCGTAAACCGGTGGAGGGAAAATAGGTGGATATCTCACGGGGGAAAACAAGCGCGTTGTCTACAATGGATTGTTGAAAGAAAAACGGCCCAACACCTGGGCAAACGAGAGTAGTCCACACCATCCACTGCGTTATTACTGTTATTACCTATATATATTTAAGAGAGGAATAATAAAGAGATGAAGTTCACGGTCAGCCAGTCGGCCCTTTCCGATGCCATCGCCGTAGTGATGAAGGGCATCGCTCCCTCATCTACGCTCCCCATCCTCTCCGGCGTGCTCGTGCGCGCCGCCGACGGGGTCCTTGAGTTCCAAACGTCTAACTACACCATCTCGATCCGCCACCGCATCGCGGCTCGCGTGGACGAGGAAGGACAGGTCGTCATTCCCTGCAAGATGCTTTCCAACATCGTCAAGACCCTGCCGGATGCGCCGGTGTCCTTTGAGCTGGCCGAGCGCCAGGTGACTATCACCTGTGAGCGCTCCACTTTCCGTCTGAACACGCTCGATGCCGGCGACTTCCCCGAGTTCCCCACGTTCGCCCTCGAGCGCTCGGTCGAGCTGCCCGCCAACATCCTGACCGAGATGGTCGGCCGCGTCTGGCGCGTCACCTCGACGGACAAGAACCGCCCGGTCCTCAACGGCGTGTACATGACCGTCGAGAACAACACGATCCGCCTCGTTGCCACCGACTCCTACCGCCTGGCCGTGTGCGACACCCAGGTCGAGACCTCCTCGCTGGAGGGCAGCTTCGAGCTGAACGTCCCCGCCGACGCCTTCAACGACGCGCTCGCCATCACCGGTGGCCAGGGCTCCATTTTGATTGGCTCCACGGATACGCAGGTCGTGTTCGTGGCTGGTAACACCACCTACGTCGCCCGCCGTATCGAGGGCATGTACCCCAACTACAAGGCGCTGCTGCCCGCATCCTGTGCCACCACGGTCAAGATCGACGTGGCCGCCCTGACCTCCGCGCTCAAGCGCGTCTCCACGGTCGCTCAGGCCAACTCTGCCGTTAAGTTCGACATCTCCGTCGAGACCGGCCAGATGATGCTCTCCGCCATCTCCAACGACCAGGATGCCGCAACGGCCACGGTTGAGGTCGAGGCCGAGGGCGCCAGCGGCGTCATCGCGTTCAACTATCACTACATCTTCGGTTGCCTGAACGTGCTCTCCCGTGAGAAGGAGATCACGCTCGAGCTGCAGAGCTACAACCAGGCGGGCGTGTTCAAGTCCTACGACAAGATCAACTACCTCTACCTGGTCATGCCGGTCCGTATCTAGTTCCCACCGCCCCGAAAGTCTCAATTGGGGACAGGCACCAATTGAGACTTTCTTGCCTGCGGCGTCGAGCGCTCGAATGCCGCAATTTGTGCCTGTCCCCAATTGAGACATTTGCACCGCATTCTTTTCGCACGTTAGGTTCCACTGCCCATGTCCATCGCCGCGACGGAGCTTTCCGTTCTCCATTACCGCAGCTTCGATGACCGCAAAATCGAGCTGGACCCAGGCATCACGGTGCTCGTGGGCCGCAACGCCGTGGGGAAGACCAACCTCGTCGAGGCGCTGCAGTTGCTCACGGCGGGAGCCTCGTTCAGGAAGCCCACCGCCTCCGAGCTGCTGCGCGATGGCGAGGGCTCGGGCCGTATCCGCCTGATGCTCGAGGGGGAGGGGCGCCTCATCGAGATGGGGCTCGACTTTTCCGAGGGCAAACGCTCGTTTACGCGCAACGGGAAGAAGACCCGTGCCGCGGGTATCCGCGGCGTGCTGCCGAGCGTGCTGTTCTGCCCCGATCACCTCGACATGGTCAAGCGGTCCGCATCACGCCGCCGCGAGGCGCTCGACTCCTTTGGCGTGCAGCTGAACGAGAACTACGCCAAGCTGCTGGCCGCTTACGAGCGCACGGTCGAGCAACGCAACAACCTGCTTCGCGACGGCTACGCCCCCGGTTTGCTCGAGGTGTGGGACGAGTCGCTCGCCACAACCGGCGCCCAGCTGCTGCTGCATCGCACGGCCCTACTCGAGCGCATCCGCGAGCATTTCATCGAGGTCTACCGCGCCATTGCTCCGCACGAGGAGCCCGACGTCCGCTATGTGCCGAGCTTTGGGGAGCTGGCCGGCGGCCGCGAGGCGATCGCAGCTCAGTTCTTGGACGCGCTCGCTCGGCGCCGTGAGGACGAGCTCCGCCGCGGCTGCACGCTCGTGGGACCGCATCGCGACGAAGTGCTGTTCACCATCGACGGCCGCTCAGCCCGTGACTTTGGGAGTCAGGGACAGCAGCGCTCGATCGTGCTCGCGTGGAAGATCGCCGAAGTCCAGGTGACGCGCGATATCCTGGGGCGGTATCCGCTCCTGTTGCTCGACGACGTGATGAGCGAGCTCGACGCCGCCCGCCGCGACGCCATCGTGGGCTTCATTGCCGACGAGATTCAGACGGTGATCACCACCACGAACCTCGGCTATTTCGCCGATGACATGCTCGCCCGCGCCCGCGTGATCCGCATCGGCAATGTGTAATTGGGGACGTGGAGGAGAAGGGAAAACGACATGGGCAAAGTGACTAAGAAGGGCCGTCTCAAGGCCACGGCCGGCCTGGGCGAATTCATCAACTCCGAGAAAATGCGCCTGTTCGACGGTGCCACCCCCGAGCGCCAGGCGCAGTTTCGCCGTGCCGAGCGCCGCCATGTCATCTTCCAGGCGTGGAACAAGGTGTGTGCCGGCACGCGCGAGGGCAAGCACGTCACGGGCCTGCACTACGTCGCCGAGCGCGATGAACTCATCGTTTACACGGACGGCGCCTCCTGGACCCAGGAGCTCACCATGATGCGCGAAATCATCCGAGCCCGCATGGACGCGTGCGGCGGCGCTGTGGGCAATATCGTGGTCAAGACCACCCGCCCCGGCTTCGCCAAGGGTCCTCGGGAGTAGCGGGACCGTCCCGATTACACATCCGAGCCAAAGTCCCCGCAAACGGCCTCTCAGGGGCTTGTAGAGGTATTCGGGACCTCGTTCATTGCGCGTTTTACCTTCGTTCCATGCGATAAACTGTAAAGGTTAGCCATACTTCACACTAAAAAGGGAGAACCACGTGGCGAATGAGAACGAATACGGCGGAAGCGAGATCAAGGTCCTCGAGGGCCTTGAGGCCGTTCGCGTCCGCCCTGGTATGTATATCGGTTCCACGAGCTCGACCGGCTTGCACCACCTTGTGTGGGAGATCGTCGACAACTCCGTCGACGAGGCCATGGCCGGCTTCTGCTCTAGCATCGAGGTCACGGTCCATCCCGACAACTCGATTACCGTCGTGGACAACGGCCGCGGCATCCCGGTCGATATGCACCCGGTCAAGAAGATTCCCACGCTCGAGGTCGTCATGACGATCCTCCACGCCGGCGGCAAGTTCGATAACTCGGCCTACAAGGTCTCCGGCGGTCTGCACGGCGTGGGCGTCTCCGTCGTCAACGCGCTCTCCAAGAAGATGAACGTCCAGGTCCGCCGCGACGGCAAGGTCTACGAGATGGAGTTCTCCCGCGGCAAGACCACTCAGAAGATGCGCGAGATCGGCACCTCCAGTACGACCGGCACCACCGTCACCTTCTGGCCGGACGACGAGATCTTCGAGACCACCGTCTACGACTTCGACATCCTGCACGACCGTCTGCAGCAGACGGCGTTCCTCAACAAGAACCTCAAGATCGTCCTGCGCGACGAGCGTTCGGTGGAGCCTCAGGTCGAGGAGTTCTGCTACGCCGGCGGCATCATCGACTTCGTCAAGTTCCTGAACGAGGGCAAGACTGTGCCCGATGGCCTCAAGGATCCCATCTACCTGGCCGGCGCGTCCGAGGAGGGCGCCCCGATAGAGAAGACCGGCGAGGTCGAGGTGGCCATCCAATGGAACACCTCCTACTCCGAGAGCGTGGTCTCCTTTGCCAACGACATCCGCACCATCGAGGGCGGCATGCACATGGAGGGCTTCCGCGGCGCCCTCACCAGCGTGATCAACGAGTACGCCCGCAAGAACGGCATCATCAAGGAGAAAGAGGGCAACCTCACGGGTGACGATATCCGCGAGGGCCTCACCGCTGTCGTCTCCGTCAAGCTCGCCGACCCGCAGTTCGAGGGACAGACCAAGGCCAAGCTCGGCAGCTCCTTCATGCGCACGCTCACCCGCAAGATCGTCTCCGAGGGCCTGGCCGACTATCTCGAGGAGCACCCCAAGCAGGCGCGCGAGATCATCAAGAAGGCCCAACAGGCGAGTAAGGCCCGCAACGCTGCCCGCAAGGCGCGTGAGGCGACCCGCCGCAAGTCGCTGCTGGAGACCGCGAGCCTGCCCGGCAAGCTCGCCGACTGTTCGGAGCGCAATGCCGAATTGACCGAGCTCTTCATCGTAGAGGGCGACTCGGCAGGCGGTTCGGCCAAGGACGGCCGTCGCCGAGACATCCAGGCGATCCTGCCCCTGCGCGGCAAGATCCTGAACGTCGAGCGCGTGGGCGATCACCGCGCCTTCTCCTCCGAGACCATTCAGTCGCTCATCACCGCCATCGGCTGCGGCGTGACGACCGGCAACGGTGACGGTGGCGATTTCGACATCACTAAGGCCCGTTACCACAAGATCATCATCATGACGGACGCCGACGTCGATGGCGCCCACATCCGTATCCTGCTGCTGACCTTCTTCTACAAGTACATGCGCCCGCTCATCGACGCCGGCTACGTGTATGTGGCCTGCCCGCCGATCTTTGGCATCAAGGTCCGCAACAAGATCCACTACGTCTACCCCAACGGCCGCCAGGCGGAAGACGAGATCCTGCGCGACTCCATCGCCGCGCTTGGCCTCAACCCCGACGAGTCCGAGGACGAGCAGTCCAACGGCAAGGTCACCAAGAAGCGTAAGGGCTACACCGTCCAGCGCTACAAGGGCCTGGGCGAGATGGACCCCAAGCAGCTGGCCAGCACCACCATGGATCCCAAGACCCGCATCCTGCAGCGCGTGACCATCGAGGACGCCATCGTGGCCGATCGCGCCGTCCGCGAGCTCATGGGCTCTGAGGTCGGGTATCGCCGCGAGTACATCGAGAAACACGCGCACGACGCCCGCTTCCTGGACGCCTAGCCGCCCCCAATTACACATCTGTGACCACGACCGATAAGGAGAATCCGTGGCTGACGATATGAACAACGACGAGCTCGAGCAGGGAGCCGCGTCCGAGGGCATGCCCGAGGACCTCAAGCGCTTGCTCGCTCGCGCCAACGAGGACGACGCCTCCGCGTACGACCCGGACGCCGAGTCCGACGAGGACGAGGATGATGACGAGGAGCTCGAGGAGAGCTTTGGTGCCAACGACCGCGGCGAGGACGCCGGTACGGATGTGAACGGCGGCTCGCTGCAGATCAGCGAGTTCGGCCGTGAGATGAAGCAGTCCTTCATCGAGTACTCGATGTCGGTCATCACCGCCCGCGCCCTGCCGGATGTCCGCGACGGCCTCAAGCCGGTTCACCGCCGCATCCTGTACGCAATGAACGAGAGCGGCATCTTCCCCAACCGCCCGCACAAGAAGTCCGCCTGGACGGTCGGCGAAGTTATCGGTAAGTACCACCCGCACGGCGACTCCGCGGTCTATGACACCATGGTCCGCCTCGCCCAGTGGTTCTCCATGCGCACCCCGCTCATCGACGGCCACGGCAACTTTGGCAACATCGACGGCGACGGCGCCGCCGCCATGCGTTATACCGAGTCCCGCCTGGCCAAGCCCGCCATGG
>ERZ832522.5101-NODE-5101-length-12264-cov-29.620444_pt1 | contig 12264 bp, 7 predicted proteins | sample MGYA00519951_ERZ832522 | MGnify/ENA primary metagenome ERZ832522 (study PRJEB31850, sample SAMEA3708728) | human gut metagenome | biome: human gut; feature: human-associated habitat; material: faeces | place: China | collected 2014 ... | reverse complement strand
GAATGCTTGTGGAGGGCGACATTGGAAAGCTGAGTTTTCAGGGCACCCGCTATCTTGGGTTTGAGCGGAGCTAAGTGTTTCTTACATTATATAGTATGGAGTGCTGTATGAACGATTTGTTTATCCAAGGGCTGACCATCGACTGGAACAGAGTTCGCCCATACAATTATGTTCGTCAGATTCCTGCCATCAGTGGAATCGACACTTTTACATTCCATAAGCCCATTACGTTCTTTGTTGGCGAAAATGGAAGTGGAAAATCTACGCTTCTGGAAGCAATCGCTGTTGCTTACGGCTTCAACGCAGAGGGTGGAACGAAGAACTATTCATTTTCCACATACAACTCCCATTCGGAACTATGTGAGGCTATGACGATTTCCAAGGGGTATCGCAGACCAAAGTTCGGGTATTTTCTCCGAGCAGAGAGTTTCTATAATGTAGCCACCAAGGAAATCGACTATTCCGATGACGATCATCCCTCCAAAGGCTATCACCAAAAATCACACGGTGAAAGTTTCCTCGCCATTGCGCAGGACTACATGGGTGCAGATGGAGTCTATATTTTTGACGAGCCGGAAGCCGCTTTATCCCCGCAGCGGCAGCTCACGTTACTGATCAACATTTATCGGTGTGCCCAAGAAGGGGCGCAATTCATTATCGTATCACATTCACCCATTCTCCTCGGAATGCCTGATGCTGAGATTTTTAGCTTCGACAATGGCACGATTCATCCTTGTCAGTATGAAGATACGGACAGCTACGTTATCACCAAAACATTTGTAAATAATCGGCAGCATTTTTTGAACCAGCTTCTGAACGAAGAAACGTAATGCCGGGAAAGGACATTCCATATGAGTGATTCTACGTTGAAAGAGCTTTGGCAGCAGGTCGCTGAAAAGAAAAGCTGCGAAGCAAAACAGAAAGAACTGACCGCCCAGAGAGATACGCTTGCTGACCGCCTGAAAAAGCTGGAAAAATCCAAGCTGGCAGAGCAGGCTGATGTGGACCGTCTGGAGGGACACAGCCTTGCCGCATTTTTCTATCAGGTCATCGGAAAGATGGATGAAAAGCTGGACAAAGAACGGCAGGAAGCCTATGCAGCCCGTGTCAAGTACGATGCGGCTCTCCATGACCTTTCTTCCGTTGATGCTGATTTAGCACAAATTCAAAATAGGTTGGCACGGCTGTCCGATTGCGAAAGGCAGTATCAAGCTGCTCTTTCCGAAAAAATCAAAAGCATCAAAGTCTCTGCCCACCCTGCCGCACAGCAGATTGTGGAAAGCGAAAGCCGCATTGCCGCACTGAAAGTCCAAAAGCGGGAGCTGCTGGAAGCCATCAACGCCGGAAAGACCGCCCTGCATACGGTCAATGAAGTTCTGGAAACCCTCGACAATGCCGAGGGCTGGAGTACATGGGACGTAATGGGCGGCGGTTTGATGGCCGATCTTGCCAAGTATGAGGAACTGGACGATGCACAGGAACAAATCGAACAGCTCCAAGTGGAACTGCGGCGGTTCAAAACTGAGCTTGCCGATGTTGAGATCACCGCAGACCTTCAGGTTACGGTGGACAGCTTTTTGAAATTTGCGGATTTCTTCTTTGACGGCCTCTTTGCAGACTGGGCAGTTCTGGATCACATCAATCAGGCACAGAGCAGAGTGGAAAACACCAAGGATCAAATCAAGCGAGTCCTTGCACTTCTGAAAAAGATGCGCGAAGATATTGACGTCCAAATCGCTGACGAAAAAGAGAAGCAGGAGCAGCTTGCGGTGGAAACCGAGTTGTAGGTTTGGAGTGTTCGCTTATGTGATATGCTCAACTCAATAAATCGGAATCGAGGAAGTAGGAGAAATTGAGATTGGAGGATAAGTTGGTGAACAAGATTTTCAAAGGTCTTATTCGATTTTTGATAGAAGTGATAGTTATGACTGTTTTGATTGTTGGGATCAACATATTTACGAATGGTATGTATCTTTGGGGATTGCCCCGCATAAATGATATTCAGTCTGTAAATATCACGTATCCGAGTGTCACGGATGATGTTAAAGAAATTTCGAGCAGTGAGGACATTGAGTTAGCCTTAAAGCTAACGGGATTTCTGAAATATGATTTATTTGGGGAAGTGAATAGCGAAGAAGAACCCGCTATTACAATTACTTATTTTCTCAAGGATGGAACAAGCAAAACAATCTCCGCTAATAACACTACTGTCTGGTGGAACAATAAAATTCATGTAATCAAGGACAAGGAAATGTTTGTCAACCTAACAGAGGGAATTTTCTTTCTGGAAGATTTACAAACAAAGTAAATCAATTCCTGTTTGACGGACTATCAAATTATTACACACCTTCTGCGGGCGACCCTCAAAACGGTTGCCCGCTCTTTTTATACCCTAAAATCCGAAAAAGGAGGAACGCTATGCCAAGCAAAACCGAAGAATATCTTGCCCTTGCTCAGCGCACGGCCAACGGCTTGACCCGATACTGGGAAAGCTGGACGGACTATCTGACCACCGCATCCCGGCTGTACAAGTACCCCTTTGCAGACCAGCTGATGATCTACGCCCAGCGGCCCGATGCCACCGCCTGCGCCGACTATGACATCTGGAACAACCGGATGAACCGTTATGTCCGGCGCGGTTCTAAGGGCATCGCCCTGCTGGATGAATCCAGCGGATTCCAGCGCCTGCACTACGTTTTCGATGTGTCGGACACCGGGGTGCGCCGTAATTCCCGTGACCCCGACCTGTGGCAGTACAACGATGACCTGAAACAGCCGGTTTCAGAAATGCTCGCCGCCACCTACGGCATCAGCGGAGAGCGTGTCAGCCAGCAGCTTGCGGATGTTGCCGGGAAACTGGTGGCGGATTACTGGGACAACAACAGCGAGGACATCAGCGCCATCGTTGACGGTTCGCTGCTGATGGATTATGATGAAGCCGGGGTGGAGATGCAGTTCAAGTCTGCCGCCGCCATTAGCGTCACCTACACGCTGCTGGAACGCTGTGGATTTGAACCGGATGGCTATTTTGACAAAGACAGTTTTCAGGCCATCTACGATTTTTCTACCCCGGACACTGTCTACACACTCGGTGCCGCAGTCAGCGACATCAGCCGCGAAGTCCTGCGCACCGTCGAGCGGGCAGTCAAAACAACCATTCGCCGCCGAAACAATGAAAGGAGCCAGCATAAATATGAGCAGCAATCTGAGTTATACGCAGACCGGGGATTATCTTCTCCCGAACCTGACCCTGCATCAGCCGAAGAACCCGCTGGGCAAGTACGGCAGGATGCGCCTGAACTTTCTGAAACAGCAGCACCCGGTTCTGTACCACACGATGCTCCTGAACGGGAGCCTGTACCCGACCCTGACCGAACTGGAGCAGACCGCAGCAGCGATGAAGAAGCAACTGATGGCCGATCTGCTGGCGAAGAACCCGGCCCCGGACAAGGAGAAGAATCAGATGGCGTGGGTACAGCACATGAACAGCCTACAGGAGCAGGTCGAGGAAGTGATTCGGACGGAACTGATCTACAGCTAAGTTTTCTGGATGCCGTCATCCCCACCGAAGCCCAGCAAATTGAACATATCGACCGAGCGGAGAGCGAAAAATCGCCCTCCGCTTTTGTTTTGTCGCAGGCTGAAATTGAGAATGAACTGCGCAAGCATGGTTCCGGTTTTCAGGATGGCAAGCAGCGAATCATCGAACTGTACCAGACACAGCCCGACCGCAAACTCCGCGCTAAAGCATTGGCGAAAGAGTACGGCATCGGCGGACATTCGCAGGATTTTCTGGATGGCAGCAGCGGTTTTGTAAATCATGATGGAAAAGGACTTGAATTTGACCACTACCCGGATCATCAAAAGGTTACGTTAAGCTGGACACAGGTCGAGAAATACATCGACCTGATGATTCAGTCTGACCGCTACCTGACCGATAAGGAAAAAGAGCATCGTGCCGCCGTGCAGGAAGCGGAACGACAGCTCCCAATGCTGGATGGTGATGCCGCTGCCGAATACAATGCTCTGAAAGAGCAGTACCCCAATACCCTGATTGGCTTTGAACTGGGCGGATACTTTCTGTTCTATGACAAAGATGCAATCACTGTAAAGGAAGTTTTTCGTTCTAATTTGCTGTCACAGGAAAATGCGCTGGGAAAAGTCAAAGTGACCGGCTTTTTGCGCAGAGAGTGGGTAGCAAAATCGCAGAAGCTGTGGGCCGAGGGCAACAGCATCTATCTAGCCGGACAGGGCGGAGATGGTACCCACCATCAGACAAAATATCTGCGAGAGGAAGATTATCTGCCGATCGGCATCATCATCAAGCTAGATGGCCGGGATTTCCGTGTGGATCACGTCAACTTCATGTTCAAATCCGTCAGCTTGCAGGACATGGACTTGACCAACAGCGGACAGCCCATCTTCCGGGTTGAACGGTTGCCCAATATCCGGGAACTGTATGAACAGCAGCAGGATGAAATTATTGACGTTTCTCCTGAAAAGGCTGTTGATTACAAGGTCGGTGACGAAGTTGTTGTTGACCTTCCCACCCGAACCATCGAAGGCAAAATCGGCTATGTTGGCGAAACCGATGTGCGCATCGACACCAGCGCGCATGGGCAGTCGTGGGATAACGAGGTACTCAACAAGCAGCAATTCGAGGACGGTCTGCGGCGGGATGAACCTACACCTGATGAGGAACTGGACAAGTTGCCTATCTCTGTGGAGGTCAATGGCGAGTGGCAGACCTTTCCGGATGCTGCTGCCGCAGACGAAGCCCTGAACGCTGAACCGATGCCGGAAGCCGCAGGAAATTTTCACATCACGGATGATAATTTGGGTGTCGGAGGCCCCAAGCAGAAATTCGCCCGCAATATTGAAGCCATCCAGACCTTGCGCACTTTGGAGCAGGAGCATCGCGGTGCCACCGCCGAGGAGCAGCAGGTGCTTTCGCAGTATGTAGGCTGGGGCGGTCTTGCAGATGTCTTTGACCCCAACAAGGAAAACTGGTCTGCCGAGTACACCCAACTGAAAGGGTTGCTCACCGAAGAGGAGTATGCCGCCGCCCGCGCTTCCACTCTGAATGCCCACTATACCTCTCCGGTGGTAATTCGCGCCATCTATGATGCTGTGGAAAAGATGGGCTTCCAGTCTGGAAATATCTTGGAGCCTTCCTTGGGTATTGGCAACTTTTTCGGTATGCTGCCCTCTGGCATGGCTGACAGCCGTCTGTATGGTGTGGAACTGGATTCCATCACCGGACGCATCGCCCAAAAACTATATCCACAGGCCGACATTACGGTTGCTGGCTTTGAAACCACCGACCGCCGAGATTTTTACGACCTTGCCGTAGGTAATGTCCCTTTCGGTCAGTACAAAGTCAACGACAAGGCGTACAACAAACTGGGTTTTTCTATCCACAACTACTTTTTCGCCAAGACTATCGACCAGATCCGACCGGGCGGCGTGATTGCTTTCGTGACCAGCCGTTTCACGATGGACAGCAAAGACAGCAGTGCCCGCAAGTACATGGCGGAACGTGCTGATTTGCTGGGAGCCATCCGCTTACCCAACAACGCTTTTAAGGCAAATGCAAGCACCGAGGTTGTTTCGGATATCCTCTTTTTGCAGAAGCGTGACCGCCCTGCAGACATCGAACCTGCATGGGTGCAGCTGGGGCAGACCGAAGATGGCTTCAATATCAATCAGTATTTTGTAGACCATCCGGAAATGGTGCTGGGAAATTTGGAACTAGAAAGCACCCAGTACGGCCATGACCTGACCGTTGCACCAATCGAAGATGCAAACCTTGCAGACCAGCTTACCGAAGCGGTGCAGCACATCGAGGGCCAGTACACTGCGGTGGAGATTGCCGCTCCGGACGTTGCCGATGCGGAAGTGCAGCGCAAAACTCTGCCCGCAGACCCTACCGTGAAGAATTTCAGCTATACTGTGGTGGATGGTGAAATCTACTACCGCGAGAACTCCATCATGACACAGATTGAACTGTCCGACAACGCCAAAGGCCGTGTGGCTGGCATGGTGGAACTGCGGCAGATCGTCAACGAGTTGATCGACCAGCAGTTGAATGACTTCCCGGACGAGGATATCAAGGCATCGCAGGCAAAGCTGAATTATGCCTACGATGCGTTTACTGCAAAATACGGTCTGATCAACGACAAGAAAAATGCCCGCCTGTTCGATGATGACAGCTCCTATTATCTGCTCTGCTCGCTGGAGAATCTGGACGAGAATAAAAATCTCAAATCTAAGGCAGATATGTTCACCAAGCGGACGATTCGCCCAGAACGTATTGTCACCAGCGTGGATACCCCCAGCGAAGCACTGGCAGTGTCCATCGGGGAGCATGGCAAAGTAGACCTGCCTTATATGGCAGAACTGCTGGGCACTCCCGGTAACTATGAGCGCATCACCACCGAATTGTCCGGCGTGATTTTCAAAGACCCTGCTGCGGATGCTGACGACCCGGAAGCCGGCTGGCAAACAGCGGACGAATACCTTTCGGGTAATGTGCGCGATAAACTACGGATGGCACAACTTGCTGCAGAAAGCCGCTCGGAGTTCAAGGGCAATGTGGACGCACTGACTAAGGCGCAGCCCAAAGATTTGGAAGCTTCTGAAATTGATGTGCGGCTGGGTGCCACATGGCTTGCCCCCTCTATTGTGCAGCAGTTCATGATGGAAACTTTTCAGCCGCCCTATCGTATCCGCTACAACAATGCCATCACCGTTCGCTACTCCCCTTACACTTCCGAATGGCGAATCAGCAATAAATCTGCTACTGGCTTCGGTGACATTATGGCCACCGAAACCTACGGTACCCGCAGGGCCAATGCTTACAAGATTTTGGAGGATACCTTGAATTTGCGTGATAGCCGCGTTTATGATACCATCGAGGAGGATGGGAAAGAAAAGCGTGTGCTGAATCAAAACGAAACCACCCTCGCCCAGCAGAAACAGCAGGCCATCAAGGATGCTTTCGCTGGCTGGGTCTGGAAAGACCCTCAGCGGCGTGCCTTATTGGTGAAGAAGTACAACGAGCTTTTTAACAGCACCCGCCCCCGTGAATACGATGGTTCCCACATTCATTTTGTGGGCATGAACCCGGAGATCAATTTGCGAGAGCATCAGCGCAATGCGGTTGCCCATGTGCTGTATGGGTACAACACCCTTTTGGCGCACGAAGTCGGTGCTGGCAAGAGTTTTGAGATGGCGGCTTCCGCTATGGAACTGAAACGTCTGGGCTTGTGCCAGAAAAGTCTTTTTGTCGTACCAAACCATTTGACGGAACAATGGGCCAGCGAATTTTTACGCCTGTACCCCAATGCAAAGCTGCTGGTCACCAGCAAAAAAGATTTTGAACCCGGTAATCGAAAAAAATTCTGTGCGAGAATTGCGACCGGCGACTACGATGCAGTTATCATCGGACACAGCCAGTTTGAAAAGATACCCTTGTCCGCAGAACGACAGGAGCGTCTGATTCAGGAACAGATGGATGAAATCGAGGAGGCCATCGAAGAAGCGAAAGCGCAGGTTGGCGAGCATTTCACGGTAAAGCAGCTGGAAAAGCTGCGCAAGTCTTTGAAACAGAAATTGGAAAAGCTGCAAGGCACAGACCGTAAAGATGATGTGGTTACGTTTGAACAATTGGGCGTAGACAGGTTGTTTGTAGATGAAAGTCAGGCGTTTAAGAACCTCTACTTGTACACGAAAATGCGTAATGTCGCAGGTTTGAGTACGAGCGAGGCACAAAAATCCAGCGATATGTTCGGCAAGTGTCGCTATCTGGATGAAATCACCGGTGGCCGTGGCGTGATTTTTGCAACGGGTACACCCCTGAGCAACAGTATGACCGAGATGTACACCCTCATGCGCTACCTCCAGTACAACACCTTGCAGCAGAAAGGGTTGACCCATTTTGATGCGTGGGCTTCTACTTTTGGTGAAACTACTACTGCCATCGAACTTGCCCCAGAAGGCACCGGATACCGTGCGCGCACTCGTTTTGCGAAGTTTTTCAACTTGCCTGAACTGATGGCGATGTTCAAAGAAGCGGCAGATATCAAGACCAGCGACCAGCTTCATCTCCCGGTGCCTGATGCAAAATTTGAGACGGTGGTGGTCAAGCCTTCGGAAATCCAACAGGATATGGTGCAGGCATTGAGCGAACGTGCAGCCGAAGTCCACAGCGGTTCTGTTGACCCTTCTGTGGATAATATGTTGAAAATTACGTCGGATGGCCGCAAAATCGGTCTTGACCAGCGGTTGATGAATTCCGCTCTGCCCGATGACCCCAACAGCAAGTTAAATGCCTGCGTCAACAACGTCCTGCGCATCTGGAACGACACCAAAGAGCAGAAGCTGACCCAGCTGATTTTCTGCGATATGTCTACTCCCAAGGGGGACGGTTCATTCAACGTCTATGATGATATCCGCTCCAAGCTGCTCAATGCTGGTGTGCCCGAACAGGAGATCGAGTTCATCCACAACGCAGATACAGAGAACAAGAAAGCAGAACTTTTCTCCAAGGTACGCAGCGGACAGGTGCGTGTGCTGCTGGGCAGCACTGCCAAAATGGGAGCAGGGACCAACGTCCAGACGCTGCTCGTAGCGGTGCATCATCTGGATGTAGGCTGGCGTCCGTCTGATATGACCCAGCGCAACGGCAGAATCATCTGCCAAGGCAACCAAAACAAACAAGTCTACGTCTATAACTACGTCACGGAATCGACATTTGACGCCTACCTCTATCAGACCCTTGAGAATAAACAGAAGTTTATCTCGCAGATCATGACGAGCAAATCGCCTATGCGATCTTGCGATGATATTGACGAACAGGCTTTATCTTACGCAGAAATCAAGGCTCTGTGTGCAGGCGACCCTCGCATCCGGGAAAAGATGGACTTGGACGTGCAGGTAGCAAAATTGAAGGTGCTGCGCGGAGACTTCCAGAATCAGAAATATCGTCTGGAGGATAAGCTGCTCAAAACTTTCCCGGAGGAAATCCAGAAACAGAAAACCCGCATTGCTGCTTTACAACAGGATTCACAGATTGCAGCAACACACCCGCAGGACAAAGAAAACTTCTGCGGCATGACCATCAAGGGCATGGTGTACGATGACAAAAAGGCTGCAGGCGAACGGCTGCTGCTGGCTCGGCAGGAGATGCCCAATGCTGATATGATGTTGCTGGGCACCTACCGTGGCTTTGAACTGAACATTCGATTCGACAGCTTCAAGAATGAGCATCAGGCCGTACTTCGGGCAGAGCTGAGTTACCCGGTGTCACTGGGCGATGATGCGCGCGGCAATATCACTCGTCTGGACAATGCCATCGACAATTTCGCTGACCGTATTGCAGATGCCGAAAATGCTCTGCAAAACCTTGAACAGCAGAAGCAGGCCGCAGAGGTCGAAGTGGCAAAGCCCTTTGCACAGGAGGAGGAACTGGCCGAAAAGTCTGCCCGCCTTGCCGAACTGAATGCTCTACTGAATATCGACCGTGACCGCAGTTCCTCGCAGGATACTCCCGAAGAATCCGAGGAAACCGAAGCACCCGCAACTCGTCCGTCTGTGCTGGCTGCACTGGGGGAAAAGACCCATCAGCCGGAGCTTGTCAAACCGTTCCGCAGCTATTATGATAAGGATGGTGATGCCCGGTGAGCGACCGCCGCGACCAGCAGCTACATTTCCGGGTCAGCAAGCCGGAGTTGGAACGGATTCGGAACAAGATGGAAGCCAGCGGCATTCTGAGCATTGGCTCCTATCTGCGCAAGATGGCGCTGGACGGATATTGTCTGTATCTGGATCTGCCGCAGCTGCGTCGCATGGCGTATCTTTTGCAGATGTGCAGTAATAACCTGAACCAGTACGCCAAAGTAGCCAATGAAAATGGTCGGGTCTATGCTGCCGACATGGAGGACTTGCGCGCCCGGCTGGATGAACTCATCAGCATAGGCAAGCAAATTCTTTCCCGGTTGGCAGAACTTTAAAATTTTTCCCCGCAGTTGGAGGACTGCGGGGTACATACGGGTTGACATCCTTGCAACGCAATCGTTGATACCTTTATAATAGAGCCGAAAAGAAAGGTTGGTGTTCGATATGATGTTTACGCTGAAGAAAATTGTTCTTTTCCCTATTTCGCTTTTCGTTGCTTTTCTGGCTCTGATGGCAAAGTGGCTGCTGACCCTGTCCAGCTATGTGGTCGCGCCGCTGATGCTCTACATCTTCGGCTGCGGCATCTACACCGCCTACCGCCAGACTTGGGATCAGTTTTTCATTCTGCTGGTGGCAGAGTTTATCTGCTTCGTTCTCTTTTTCGGCGCAACTGCCATCACAGAGGGCATCGGACGGTTCAGCGAATGGCTTGCCGAACTATAATAGAAATATTTTTATCTTTGCCGCCTTCGGGCGGCTTTTTTGTTTGGGCTGCGAATGCCACAAGTGGCTCAAGTATTGGCTGTCACACGGGGGGTGATTCAGAATGGCTGCAACAAGATTGATCGCGCTGCACAAGAACAAGGGCAAGTCGGTTGCGGCCTGCCTGAAAAGCCGCACGGACTACGCGAAGAATCCTGACAAAACGAACAGGGGAGAGCGGGTCAGTAGCTATGAGTGCAGCCCTTTGACCGCAGACGAAGAATTTATGCTGTCCAAGCGGCAATACGAACTTGCCACAGGGCGCAGACAGAAAAATGATGTGATCGCTTATCAGATACGGCAGTCTTTCCGCCCAGGTGAAATCACCGCCGAGGAAGCCAACAAGGTGGGATACGAGCTGGCAATGCGCTTCACCAAGGGCAAATATGCGTTTATTGTTGCCACCCACACGGACAGGGAACACATCCACAACCACATTATTTATAACTCTACTGCGCTGGACAGCACCCGGAAATTCCGGGATTTTTTCTTTTCAGCGTTGGCAGTGCAGCGGTTGAGTGACCTGATCTGCTTAGAACATCAGCTCTCCGTCATTGAGATAAAGCCTTACCGGGAGCGGCAGAAGCGCACGCTCTACCCGCCGAAAGAGAGCAATCGTGACCGGCTATGTAGCGTGATCGACAACATTCTGGCTGAAAAGCCCAAGGACTACGAGGACTTTCTGCAAAAGCTGGAGCGGCAGGGCTACGAAGTCAAACGTGGAAAGTACACCTCCGTCAAGGGCGCACGGCAGAAACGATTCATCCGGTTCCGCACTCTGGGAGCAGGGTACAGCGAGAAAGAACTGAAGGCTGTCCTTGCCGGAGAAGCGGAGCATCGGCCGCGGCAAAAGTGTCCTGCACCGGAGCATAAATTTCAGATGCTGGTGGACATTCAGGCAAAACTAGCCGAGGGAAAAGGCACGGGTTTTGCCCGCTGGGCAAAGCAGCACAACTTAAAAGAAATGTCCCGGACGCTGGTTTTCTTGCAGGAAAACAAAATCGGCAGCATCGAGGAAATGCAGGAGCGTGTGGACGTTGCCACTGCCCGTTATCATGAACTGGGCGATTCCATTAAAGCGTCAGAGAAGCGGCTGGCAGAAATCGCGGTGCTGAAAGCGCACATCATCAACTACGCCAAGACGCGACCGGTATATGATGCCTACCGCAAGACCGGATACAGCAAGCGCTTTCTGGAAACGCACCGCACGGAGATCACCCTGCACAAGGCAGCGAAAGCGGCGTTTAATGAAGCTAACTTGAAAAAACTCCCCAAGGTCAAGGAGTTGGACGCGGAATATTCCAAGCTGCTGACAGAAAAGAAAGCAGTATACCTGGATTATCGTAAAGCGAAAGAAGAAATGCAGGAACTTCTTCGTGCAAAGAAAAATGTAGAACTGTTCTTTGCAGAGGAAAAGAGTGGCGCTGAAAAAATGAAGTCCCGATAAACGAAGATAGCCTAGGATTCTTCCCTTATGGAAGAGCCCTAGGCTATCTTTTTTTGTTATAGAAGTGTTTGGAACAAACGCGCAGCCTGCATCGCACGATGCAGAACGAAAGGGGATTGGGCACAGCCCAACAAGCATTTTGAATTTGGATTTTGAAAAATCTGATTCAAAAATCGCAAGTTGGTACCAAGTTGCACTGCTTGCGACGTAGATGTTTCCATCAACGACTGCGTTAGAATTTTTAAATCACTTCAGCTTTGCGAGGATATCGTCTGCACTCACGCCGCTGGCCAGCAGCTTTTTCAGCACGTCCTCCGCTTCAGCTTTCTTTGCGGATTCCGCTGCTTTGGTTTCAGCCTTGACCTTTTTGGCTTCAA
>ERZ832522.5094-NODE-5094-length-12273-cov-2.974464_pt1 | contig 12273 bp, 10 predicted proteins | sample MGYA00519951_ERZ832522 | MGnify/ENA primary metagenome ERZ832522 (study PRJEB31850, sample SAMEA3708728) | human gut metagenome | biome: human gut; feature: human-associated habitat; material: faeces | place: China | collected 2014 ... | reverse complement strand
TACGCGGCGCGCAAATGTAAAAACAGCGCCCTTTGCTTGCAATATCCGCCGAAAACGGGTATACTGATGGAGGAATCAACGAAGAGGAGGCGCAGTATGCAGCCGCGGCAAATGATTCAAAGGCTGATGAACAATATCAGCACCGTTATCGTGGGCAAGCAGGAAGTTATCGAATATGCGCTGATTGCGCTGTTGTGCCGGGGGCATGTGCTGATTGAGGACGTGCCGGGCGTGGGCAAGACGACGCTCGCCAGCGCGCTGGCGCGTTCTCTGTCCTGCTCTTTTAAGCGTATTCAGTTTACGCCGGATATCACCCCGTCGGATATCACCGGCTTCACCATGCCCAGTCTGTCGGGCGAAATGCAGTACCGCCCCGGCGCAATCATGAGCCAGATTGTCCTCGCCGACGAAATCAACCGTACATCGCCGAAAACGCAGTCCGCGCTGCTCGAGGTCATGGAAGAGCGTCAGGTGACGGTTGACGGCGTGACCTATCCGCTTGCGCGCCCGTTTATGGTTCTGGCGACGCAGAATCCAGTCGATTTCGTAGGCACTTATCCCCTGCCGGAAGCCCAGATGGACCGCTTTTTCATGCGCATTTCCATCGGCTATCCGTCCATGCAGGATGAGATGGACATTCTGGACAGATACTGCGGCGAACAAAAGCCGATGGAATCCGTCGTCCCCGTCTGCTCGTCGGAGGACGTCATCGCCATGCAGCAGGAGGTCAAAACGGTCTACTGCTCTAAGGAGGTTCGGGCGTATATCGCCGCCATCTGCGCCGCCACGCGCAGTACGCCGCTGCTCAGTCTGGGCGCAAGCACGCGCGCCGCGATTGCGCTCATCCACGCGGCGCAGGCAAACGCCCTGCTCTGCGGGCGCGACTATATCATTCCCGAGGATGTGCAGCATCTTGCGCCCAGCGTGCTGTGTCATCGCTTTGTGCTTTCCGCCGAGGCGCGCATGCGCGGCTATACCGGCGAGCAGGCCTTCGCCGAGCTGCTCGCAAACGTCCGTATTCCGGTGAAGCTGAAATGACCTCGCGTGGGTTTTATACGCTGCTTTTCGGCGTACTGATGCTCTTTACCGCGCTTTCCGTCAGCAGCGCGGGCGCGTTCCTGCTGGGAGCGGCGGCACTGACCTGCTGGCTGCTGGCACTGCTCAGCGTGCTGCTCGGCGCGCTCACCTGCAAGGTCAGTCAGTCCGTCGGCGGCGGGCAGACGTCGCGCGGCAGCTCCTGTCCGTATCACCTGAGCCTGCGCATGCCCGTATCCGCGCCGATTGCGCCGCTTTCACTGAAGGTCTGTCTGCCCAGCGGACGGCAGAGCGATTTTTCGCTTGCCGCCAATCTTTTCGGCGTGACCGAGAGCGACAACACCTTTCCCTGTCCCCACGTCGGCGTTTATCCGGTCGGCATCACGCAAATCACGTTTTCTGACTGCTTCGGTCTGTTTTCCCTGCGCAGAAAATCGCCCCTCCCGCTCGTTTTTGTAACGGTTCTGCCCAATCCGATTGAAACGGAGCCGCTTGCCGTCAGTCCGGGCGAGGGCGAAAGCTCGACCACCCAGCGCGCACTTGCCGACCACAGCGTGCCGGAGGACATCCGCGCCTGGCAGGACGGCGACGAACTCAAGCGCGTCCATTGGAAGCTCTCCATGCGCCGTCAGTCGCTGATGGTGCATACTTATGAAACACCCCAGCGTCCCGATGCGCTGGTGCTGCTGGACTGCGGCGCGCCGAAATGTGCGCCTGCCGTCCGCGCCGCGCTCGTCGATGTGCTGGCGGAAGCCTGCGCAGGGACGCTCAAGAGCCTGCTGGAGGCAGGCCGCGCGACGCATCTGCCGCTCTCTCCGTCCGGTCAGGGCGAATTCAGCGGACATGACGCGCAGGCCCTTCCCGCCATGCTTCGCGCCGTCGCTGCCGCTGGCTACAGCGAAACGACCGATTTTTCCCGTGTACTCTGGCTCGCGTCGCGGCGCATGCAGCGCACCGGCTCGACTGCCATCCTGACCACGCGGCTGACGCCCGCCGTGGCGGACGCTGCCATCGCGCTTTCGCGCATGGGCTCCAAAATGCGCTTTACCCTCGTCACCGCGGGCGAACCGAGCGAAGAAGAAGCCCAGCTGCTCCATCTTCTCTTTGCCAGCGGCTTGGAAACCGCGCACATCCGCGCGGCATAATTTCGCGCCAGAAAGGCGACTGTCTTCATGAAAAAAACGTTCTTTTCCATGCCGAACGCCCTGCTTCTGCATGCGCTGACGACTTTTCTCATCGGCATCGGATGCACCTATCCGCTTTCCCTGTCGCTGGGGCTGACGGCGCCGCTTTCGCTGAGCGTCGGCTGCTGTGCGCTGGTCACGCTGGCGTTCGCGCTGCTTTCCTGCCTGCCGCGTCTGCGTGCGCTGGCATATCCGCTGCTGCTCGCCGTCCTCTGCGCGTTCGTTTTCAGCCTTCGCGGACAGATGAACGCCATCAGTGCTGCGCTGACCCTTCTTTTAAACGGGCATGCGCTTGCGCTCGCGGCATATTCCCGTGCGCTTGTCGTGCTGTTTTCGCTCGTTTTTACCGGCGTCGGCGCAGCACTTTCCCGAAGTGAGCAGGCTTTTTTCCCGCTTGCGCTTCTGGTGATTGTGCTGCTGTTCATCGTTTCGTTTCTGGGCATTGAGGTCGGCGCATTTTCGCTTCTGCCCCTCGTGCTTGCGCTGATTCTGAGCGGACGCGCTCCCGGCGTATCCGCAAAGCGGCTCATTCCCATGGCGGCGGCAGCGCTGGGCATTGTCGCGCTGATGATGCCGATGGCAACGCAGACCGTGCCCGAACTGAACGATTTCGCCCAACGTATGCGCCAGAAAATCGACGACTATCTGTTCTTCACTGAGCCTCGAACAACGTTTTCGCTCAGCACAACCGTCTATCAGCCGCTGGGCGTCAGCCAGCTCGGCGGCCCCGCCAATCCGGAGGAAGCCCCCGTGATGCAGGTTCGCACAAGCGGCAGAACACTCCTGCGCGGCGCAATCAAGAATGAATACGACGGCTCCGCATGGACGGATTCCACCTCCGGTCGGCGTTATCTGCTCGTCAATCCGCGCTTTATCCTGCTGCGGCGCAGCCTGTTCGACCTCGACCGTCCGGAGAAGGCTCTCCGTTCCCAGCTCCCGCAGAGCGAACTCATCACCGTGCTGATGCGCTCGGACAGCGTCAGCACGCTGTATCTCACTCAGCGTTTTTCCGCGCTTTCAGGCGAAGGGATTGTCCCTTATTTTTCGCCTGCCAGCGAGGTTTTCGGCACGCGCAGCCTGACCTTGGGCGACAGCTATACCTTCAGCGGCACGCGCATGAGCTATGACACACAGGGCGTTCGGGATGTCGTGCTTGCCGCGTCGCAAGCCCCCGATCAGCCGCTTGAAGGCATACGGGAAACCTATCTTTCCGTTCCGTCCGGCGTTGAACCGGATGTCTATGCGCTGGTCACGCGCATCACGCAGGACGCGCAGAACGATTTTGACCGCGCCGCCGCGCTGTGCGCCTATCTGCGAAGTGCCTATTCCTATACGCTTGAGCAGAGTATACCGCCGACAGGTCGGGATTTCGTATCCTGGTTCCTGCTCACGGAGCGGCAGGGCTACTGCACATCCTTCGCCAGCGCCATGGCTGTCATGGCGCGCATTGCGGGACTGCCTTCCCGATATATCGAAGGCTATGCCGCCGTTCCGGACAGCGACGGCACAGCCCGCGTCACGCAGCGAAATGCGCACGCGTGGGTTGAAATCTACTTCAGCGGCTTTGGCTGGTTGAGCTTTGACGCCACGCCGGGCTATGGCACGGAAAACACATCGGACGACGGCAATCTGCCCGATAACCCGCCTGCCGCGTCGCCGTCGCCCAGCCCGACGCCCACGCCCGATGCGACGCCTTCTCCATCGCCCTCTCCGGAGATGACGCCGACCCCCAGCCCAGAAAATCAGCCGGACGCAACACCGACACCTTCTCCTACGCCCGAACCGACGCCTTCTCCGGACGATCCTGACGCCGTGCCGACTCCGACGCCCTCGCCCACGCCGCCTCCGGACGATTCGCAGAAGAATCCCCCGCCCGGCTGGCTTTGGCTGCTGCTGATTCTGCTGATTCTGGCTGCCGCTGTCGCCGCACGGCTGTACTTCTGTGCGCCCGCCCGCGTGGCAGGCAGGCAAAGCAGCACAAATGACGCGCTGTTTATCTGGTATCGCGCCATCGAAGAAGCTCTCTTGTGCATGGGCATCGCCGCAATGCCGGGCGAAGCACCCGCGACGTTCCTGCTCCGCGCACAGACGCAGTTGGGCGATGCTGTGAAACTGACCACGCTGGGCAAAGCGCTCTGCGTCGCGCAGTACAGCGCCCATACGCTCAAACGTACCCAGCCGGAACGCGCCGAAAAGACCTATTCCGCCCTGCTTGCACGGATGAAGCCGATGCAAAAGCTCAGGCTCTATCTGCGCCGGCTGCTGCCCAAAAGGGGCATTCACTGAGGATGCCTTTACAAAATGCCTCCGCTAAAACCGCCGTGAAGCGAAGTAGGGCGTAAGATTGCTCTTCTTGTTCCGCTATCTATAAAAAGGGCTGTCAGGCTTTGTTTGTCTGACAGCCCTTTTTCGTTCACAGAAGATTGCGGAGAATTGCCCGCGTGAGCAAAACTTCAGCCTTGCGGAATCTCCCCGCGTCTTTCCTTATATCTTGTACCACTTGATCTCGTTCGACGCCATCTGCAATTCAAACGACGTTCCGTCGCCGCGATAGACCACCGTGGACTGCGGCGTGTAGGTGTTGTTGACCACGCAGTATTTGCCGTTCTTCACATAGGCATGGACTTCTACGTTCGGATTCGTGGAGAACCAGCGATGCAGCTCGTCTTCGGCGTGTGCGCTCCAGAGTATGGCGCGATACAGGAGTCTGCTGTTGGCAAAGCTGTACGGCAGACCGGAGATGTACACCGCACGCCCCGCTTCAAAGTCGTTTGCCGCCAGCTGAACCTCTTGATCCCGCTGACAGAGGATCGTCGTGCCGGGCAGCGCGTAGATGTTCTTCTTTCCTTCGCCAAAGTCGATCGGCTCGGTGCAGTCCTCGGTGATAAAATGCGACTGCGCCTCGTCCCAGTTGTACTTATCATAGCCGAGGGTGAAGCCGTTTTCCTTCTCCACGCCCAGCGCGGAAGCCAGCTGGAAAATATGCCCCTGATACGGGTGTCCGCTCGGCTCGCCTACGCCGATCAAGCCGCCGCCGCGGGCAATAAACCCGCGCACCGCCGCGCTGATCACCGGATTCTCCCAGTACGCGCCACCGGTGTGGGCGGTATCGCTGTCGCCAACGTTCAGAATGACATCCACATCATCCAGCACATGCGCATCGGCGAGGATATCCTCAAAGCTGATGAACCGCACATCAAACGGTGCGCCGGAGAGCGCTTCAATCACGCCCGCATAGCTGTAATTCTGCTTATAGTACAGCGCATGATGCACCATATGGCAGCCCCACGCACGCATCTTTCCCCAGCAATTCAGAACGGCAACGGTTTTCACGCAATACGGCGTCGTGCCGCGGATATTCTCATACAGCTCGCGGAACTCATCGCACACGCTCTGCACATAATCGAGGAACTCCGGGAACTGGCAAGCCAGTTTGAGATAGCCGCCGTAGCCGATGCGGTCAATCGGCTTGCGCAGAATGGCGCGGCGTGCCGTCACCCAGTTTTCCCGTGCTTCCTTCACGGGGTCTCCGCCCTCATGGAACGTATCCGGGAAGAAATACGGCAGCAGACGCCCTTCCGTATATTTCACGCCGGGGATGTCGCTGATGAGCCTGAGCGTCGAGCCGTTGCCCACACTGCCGACCACCGCGTCCAGACCGATCGTCTTGAATTCCGGCATAAACGGTTCCGTGCCGATCCAATGGTCGCCAAGGAACATCATTGCTTCTTTTCCGCACTCATGGGTGATTTCGACCATTTCCCGCGCCAGAGCAGCGACTTCCCGACGCTGGAACGCCTGAAAATCCCTGAATTCCTTGCCGGGCACGCGATACTGGTTATTGAAATATCCCTGATCAATGATATACTCCGGACGGAAGCGATAGCCGACTTCCTTCTCGAATTTCTCCAGAATATACGGCGAAACGGATGCCGAATAGCCGTACCAATCGACGTACTTTTCCCGCCTGAGCGCATCGAACACCAGCGTAAACTGATGGAAGAACGTCGTGTAGCGAATCACGTCCACATAGGGATGCTCCTTGATGAAGCGGCGAAGACGCTCCATGGTAAACTGACGGGTCTTGGGCTGGCGAACATCGAACGTAATCTGATGCTCGACATTCTTCCAATCGTTGACGACGGCGTTGTACATGTGAACCGGATCCCAGATGAGATAGCACAGGAAGGACACTGTATATTCATGATACGCCGCAGGATGCTCGATTACGGCGCATCCGTCCGCATAATGCCATTCGTCCGGGGACAGCGGCTCGCCGGTCGTTCGGTCGATGACCTCCCACCAGCGGCGGATATCGTCGCGGGTATTGACCTCCAGCAGCTCGGTCGAGAGGTTTTCCATCAGACGAATCGACAGCGCGCCCTCGCCTGCCGTCTTGAATCCGGTCATGATATAGCATTGCTGCACCTCGTCGGGATTCGCCTTCGCCCATGCGTTGTCCTTTCGGGTGGTGTAGTAGGTCGCATACACCTTTGCGCCGGTATCGCGAAGCTCCTGCGGGAAGTCGGTTCCGTCGCAGTCGCGGATCGCGTCCGCTCCCCATCGTTCGCACAATTCAAGCGTTTCGGGCACAACGTCCACATCGGTAGGAATGGTTACGCGCCCGCGGTGCTTTTTCTCGTTCATCATCGCTTTTTCTTCCTTTCGCAGTTTGGTCATACCGTTTTTTAAGAGCCCTTCTCCCGCTCTTTGGAAGCCGCCAAGGGCTTGTTCTCCCCCGCTTCCGAATCTACTTTCTTCGTTCGGTTTCCCCGCGCCGCAAAGCGAAAATGTGCATATCCTGACCGGAATTGCAAAGTCCCCTGTGCATACTTGCTTTTCTTTCTCCGATACGCTATAATGGTCAGACGTGCGTTTGCATTGACCTGTCAGGAGGGAAACGTTATGAACAATCATGAAATTACGCGCATCACCAGCTTTTCCATCAACCATAATAAGCTGCTGCCCGGTCTGTATGTCAGCCGCGTGGACGGCGACGTGACCACATATGACATGCGCACCCGCCGCCCGAACACCGGCGACTTGATGGACAACAGCACCATGCACTCGCTGGAGCATATGTTTGCGACCTACATCCGCAACGGCAGTCTGAAGGATTCCGTCATCTATTTCGGGCCGATGGGCTGTCAGACCGGCTTTTATCTGCTGATTCGCAACGCAGACAACGACGAGGTTCTGCGCCAGATTCGCCTGACACTGTGCAAAATCATCGCCCACGAAGGCGAGGTGTTCGGCGCAAGCAGCCGGGAGTGCGGCAACTACCGTAGCCTGAGCCTGGACGCCGCCAAAACGGAAGCACGCCGCTATCTCGCCGAGCTGGACGCACGCCCCGTGACTTTTATCTATGAGGAGTAAAACCATATGATCGGTATTATTGCAGCGATGAACGTGGAGATGGAATCCCTGCGTTCCTACATTCAAAACCCCGTAACCGAAACCATCAGCGGCATCACCTTCGTCAGCGGCACGCTGGATGGCAGCGAGGTCGTGACCGCCGTATGCGGCATCGGCAAGGTCTTCGCCGCCATGTGCGCACAGACGATGATCCTGCGCTACAAGCCGGACTGCATCGTCAATACGGGCGTTGCCGGCACGCTGACGGACAAGCTGGAGATCGGCTCGATCGCCGTGTCTTCCGCCGTCGTTCAGCATGACATGGACACCAGCGCGCTGGGCGATCCGGTCGGCATGATTTCCGGCATCAACAAGGTTCTGATTCCGGCGGATCAGGATCTCTGCAATCAGCTGAGTGCCTGCGCGACCGTTCTGGGCATCCGCACGCAGACCGGCGTTATCGCCTCCGGCGACCAATTTATCTCCTCCTCCGAGCGCAAGAGTGCCATTGTCAAGACCTTCGGCGCCATCGCCTGCGAAATGGAGGGCGCTTCCATCGGTCAGGTCTGCTACGTCAACCGCGTGCCCTTCTGCGTCCTGCGTGCCATTTCCGACAGTGCGGACGGTTCTTCCCACATGGACTATCCGACCTTCGTGGGCATGGCTGCCGAGCAGAGCGTCAAGCTGCTGCGCATGTTCCTGAAAAACTAATTTTCTTCGCTCTTTCTCCCCTTCGCCGGCGCTTGGCGGAGGGGTTTTCTTTTTCCGCATTTTTCCCGCAGGTTTTCTCTCGACATTGTCCGCGCAAGGGTCTATAATGATAGGCAGAAAAGATTGCCGCTTTTTTTCACGCGGTCAAGGACAGAAAGGAATCAAATCGTTCCATGAAAACCACAGCAGCAAAGCCCGTCAGCACCCTTGAGCGCTACCTCCTGCTGACAGTCGGCAGCCTGATTATGGCGGTCGGCGTCTACTTCTTCAAGTTTCCGAACAACTTTTCTACCGGCGGCGTCAGCGGTCTGTCGCTGATTCTGGGTCGCATGCTGCCTTCCGAAATCCTGACGCCCAGCACGTTTGTTTTGATTATCAACACCGCGCTGCTCATCGTCGGCTTTATCTTTTTGGGAAGAAACTTCGCGTTCAGCACGGTGTACTGTTCCATGCTGCTGTCGCTTGCCGTCAATGTGATGGAGCGTTTTTACCCGATGGCGCAGCCGCTAACCAATCAGCCGCTGCTTGAGCTGTGCTTTGCCGTCCTGCTTCCGGCGTTCGGTTCGGCGATTCTGTTCAACCTGAACGCATCCAGCGGCGGAACCGACATCATCGCGATGATTGTCCGCAAATATACGAGCCTGAATATCGGCATGGCACTGATGGTCGCCGATGCGCTCATCACCGTCGCAGGTCTGTTCTGCTTCGGCATTCAGGCGGGTCTGTTCTGTATTCTGGGTCTGCTGATGAAGTCCGTGCTGGTGGACTACGTGATGGACAGCTTCCGAACGAAGAAATGCTTCCAGATTATCACGACCAATCCCGATCCCATCGTTGAGTTCATCACCGTCAATCTGCATCGCGGCGCAACGCTTGAAGACGTATACGGCGCGTTCCATCACGAGCGCAAGACGATGATTATCACCGTTCTGACGCGCGCACAGGCTCTGGCTCTGCGCCGCTTCATCCACACCAATGACCCGCACGCCTTCATGGTCATCACCGCATCGACTGAAATCGTCGGAAAGGGATTTCTGGCGAGCTGACGCACACCCGAAAGGATGGTACGACTCCATGAATGAAAATGAAATTTTAAATGTCATTTTGAATGAAATCAAGGGAATCCGCACCAACATTGATGTAATCAAGACTGAGCAGCAATCCATGATGGCGGATATCTCCTCCATCAAGGCTGAACAGCAGTCCATTCGAAGTGATATCATGGAGATTTACAGAACGCTTGACAGTGTCGATGAAAATCAGAAAGCCATCCGTCGAACGGCAGCGCGCGTGGATCGGAAAATCGACCATCTGGGCGACGACTTGGCAGATGTGCTGACCGGTTTGACCGATGCGGCGGACGCGGCACTGAAGCAGGCAAAGTAACGCTGACGTCCTGCCGGGGCAGTTTACGTCATTTCCCATACATGCAAAGAACAGGCGGTTTCCTCTCCCAAAGAGAGCGAACCCGCCTGTTTTGATATGCTTATTTGCTGAAACCGACAATGCCAAACGAGCCGGGACCGCTGTGCGCTGCAATCACGCATCCGGTCTGTACCCACGTCAGATTCTGATACCCCTGCTCATGCAGAAGCTCCTCGACACCGCGCATGACCTCCTCGCCCAGTCCTGCGCCGTAAATCAGCCAGAGCGCATCCTTTTCAAGGTTCTGCGCGGCAGGGAATTCGCGGGTCAGCTGCATGACAACGCGCTTCATCATCCCGCGGTATTTCCTTGTCGACATCAGCTTGCCATCCACAATCTCAATCAGCGGATGAATGCCGAGGATTTTCGCGCCCAGATATGCCGCGTTGCTCACGCGCCCGCCAGCGCGAAGATAATCCAAATCGCCGGGGATAAAGCCCATGCGCGCCCGCGCAATCAGCTCTTTCGCCGCGTCCGCCGCCTGCTCCAGCGTCGTTTCCGGATGCTCACGCAGAAGGCGGGCAATCGTCAGAACGACCGCCGCCTGACCAGCCGCAACGCATTTGGTGTCCAGCGCAAGGAAATTTTCTCTGCCCTGCGCGGCAATCAGCGCGCTCTGCATGGAGCAGGTCGTGCTGGAAGAATATGCCAGATACAAAATCGGCACTCCGGGGTATTCTCTGTCCAGCCGTTCAAACACAACCTCAAAGTCATGCGGCGTGCATCCGCTGGTACGCGGCAGCTCACGATGCTTTTTATAAAACTCAAACATCTCCGGTACGGGGAACGAGCCGTCGTCGCGGGTCTCTCCGCCGAAGGAAACATGCATCGGCACAATAACGATTCCATTTGCTTCCGCCAGTTCGGGCGTAATATCGCTGCCGGACTCCGCCAGCAGAATCAGATGATTCATATTCACAGCAATACCTCTCATTCAAGCGGCTGAACAGCCGCAAATCGTGACTATCATATCACCTGCGCATTGCTGAATGATTGGCAAAATATTGCAGAAATGTAAATCTTACGCCCTTTCGTCCTCGATATACGGCAGACGGACGGTGAATTCCGAGCCCTCTCCCGGCGCGCTGGTCACGCTGATCGTTCCCCCTGCGATTTCCAAAACGCGCCGCACGAGCGCAAGCCCCAGCCCGTTACCTTCCTTGCTGTGGGACGTGTCGCCCTGATAGAACTTATCAAAAATATGGCTCATCGTCTTTTCATCCATGCCGCATCCCGTATCGCCCACGGTCACGACCACATCGCCGCCATCCTTGATCTGGCGAAGGATGATGCGCCCGCCCGATTCCGTAAACTTGATTGCGTTGGAAATCAGGTTGTTGAAAACAATTTCCATCATGCTCTCGTCCGCAAGCACCATCACGCGCTCCTCCAGCTGGGCGTCAAACTCGATGTTCTTCTCTTCCCAGCGCGCTTCATGCGCAAGGGCGCAGTCGCAGAGCTGGCGCGTGAGGTCATACGGTTCGGAATGTGGAATAATCTGCTGGTTTTCCAGCTTGTTGAGCCGCAGAATATTGGAAACCATCGCGCTCAAGCCCTCGCTGGCCGAGGCAATCGTCGCGGCATAATCGCGCTGCTCCTGTTCGCTCAGGCAGCCTCGCGCAAGCGCAGACGCATAGCTGTTGATGATGGTCAGCGGCGTTTTAATCTCATGAGACACATTGGTGATGAAATCGTTCTTCATCGTCTCCGTGCTGCCCAGCTCCTGCACCATGCGGTTGAAGTCCTCAAACATGATATCCATGTAATCGAACTTGTTTTTCCGATGAAAGGGCGTCACGCGAACGGAAAAATCGCCGTCAGCGACCCGACGCATGGCGCGGCTGAGCGTGCGCATCGGCTTATCGACCTTGTTGCAGCTGTACAGATGCAGAATAATCGCGGCAAGCAGCGTCATGGCAACCCAGTATGAGCCGACGCCCATGCTCGCCACCACGCTGAATACTTCCATTTTCAGCAGCTTTTCCAGCATCAGCACATTGCCTATGCTCAGCACGCTGACGACCAGCAGGATAATGAGAAACATGCGCCACGAAAACAGCCGCCTGCGGACGCGCGGGTCCCAATCCTTGCTGCGCTGCTCTAAAACAGACTTGAGTCGGTTCATGCGTTCGGCACCGCCTTATACCCCAGACCATGCACAGTCACGATTTTAAAATCCTCACAGCCGGAAAACTTTTCGCGGATTCGGGTGATATACACATCGACCGCACGCAGGCTTGCGCTCGTTTCGCCGCTCCAGAACTCATCCATCAGCTGAGCGCGGGAAAACGTGCGCCGCGGATAGGAAAGCAGCTTATAGGTGATCTGAAACTCGCGGAGCGTCAGCGTAACCGGTGTTCCATCCACATACACGCTCACTTCTTCCGCGTCAAGTACCGTCTTTCCGACCGTCAGTCGTTTTTCATCCTCGATGCGCGCGCGGCGCAAAAGAGCCTCAATGCGCAGCAGCAGCTCATCCAAATCAATGGGCTTGACCATATAGTCGTCGATGCCCAGCTGGAAGCCCTTTTGCTTGGCGGGCAAATCGTCCCGCGCCGACATG
>ERZ832522.5076-NODE-5076-length-12326-cov-3.691223_pt1 | contig 12326 bp, 9 predicted proteins | sample MGYA00519951_ERZ832522 | MGnify/ENA primary metagenome ERZ832522 (study PRJEB31850, sample SAMEA3708728) | human gut metagenome | biome: human gut; feature: human-associated habitat; material: faeces | place: China | collected 2014 ... | reverse complement strand
TGGGAGAATACACAATGAGAAAAATAACATTTTTGTTCTGTGTTTTGATGATTGTACCGACGCTGGCATTGGCAAGCGATGACATGGTTTCCATTTCCGAACTGCGTTATCAGGTTGAAGCTATGGGGCGGTGGACAAAGACTTATGAAGCGCATGGGCGGACGATTGAAGTGGATGTGCCGATCATTGTGCCGGAAGTGGAAGAATTTCCTGTTTTTTCGGTTGAGCCATACTATGCGGTATATGAGCAGCGTTTAACCAGAGATGGAACTATGCTGGAGAAAATCGGAGAAGACGGATGGTGGTCGGTGTATGCGGAGTCTAATTTGTTTTCAGAAGAAGGCATAACAGGAGAAGCAAAGGCATTGGATCTCGATGATTTTGAACAGGTGAACTTCAATGCGAACTATTCTTCGCCAAGAGATGAGCATAATCTGAATACGAAATATACGAGTAAATTTTTTTACCCATATGAGATCGAGCAGGCGGATATCTATGCGGAGGACAATCTTGCATCGCTGGAAAATGCTGTAACGAATCTTGAAAAGATTATCGGCTATTTCTACCCCGAAGAACCAGCTGTTACAGTGGATCGTATAGAACTTCGTTCTCGGCTGCATAAGGTTAAAGGGATAGATGATTATAATCTCGGAGATTATGTAGAAGATTATCCGTCAGGAACATATAATCTGAGTATTAGAGAAATGATGGACGGAATTCCAATTTATGTAGATGTTGGAGATAGACTTTCCTTGGATTTGGCTTCTGATAAAGGGAAAAAAGGTGTAAACGATTTTTGGCGGAAAAATGTAAAGCTATGGCGTGTGAGTAATAATTATTTTGAGTTTATGAATAAAAGCCGATTTGAACTGAATACAGTATGGCTGAAAAGAGTAAATAAAATTGAAGAAGATGTACCATTACAAAATGTTGATGTAATTATAAATAACTTGGAAAAGGAAATTGAAAAGGGAAAGATTAGGAAAATATATGCTTTGAAATTGGGATATTGCGTCTATTTCAGTGATGAAGGAAAAAATATATATACGATTTATCCGGTTTGGATGTGTGAGTGTGATTATACAGAGTCTGCAAAGGAAGAATTGAAAAAATCTGAGCAGATTCCAGATGAGCGAAAGCAGTATTATTATAAGCAGCTTGTGATCAATGCTCAAACTGGACAGATCGAACCTTATTTAATAGAAAAACAAGAACTGGCTTACTGTCCGCGGATTATCACATGGGAGGAGGTACATTGACGGGTGAAAATCATCTCATGGATTCAGCAAAGAAGGACGGAGAGAGAAATCGAAGAATCATTGGAAAAGAATCGGATCGAGCAACTGAAAGTGTGGCTTAAAACAGTGAGAGATCCGGCGGATATCAAACGGCAGCTGCTTCAAATGGATAAAGGACAACGGGAGCTACTGGATATCCTATCAAGAGAATGAGCGTAATAGCGCTTCAAATCCAAGCGTAGATGGATTTGAAGCGCCTTTTCTTTATTTATTTTTGCATTGAATACATTTGAAAACAATACAACATTCGACACACAAAAGATAGAAAACAAATTACCAAAAGGTGTGAATAATTGAGAAAAATAACGTCATTAAGTTAGAAATAGTTTTAGACGCTTCAAGGAGGGATGATGGATGAAGAAAGCAAGCTGTGTACTGATTATTGTGCTTCTTTTGCTGCTGGAAATTTCGGCAAAAGCAGAGTGGGTATCGATTGTAGAATTGCGTCAACAGGTTGATGAAATGGGGCGGTGGATCCAAAACTATACAGATACCTATGGACGACAGATTGAAGTCGATGTCCTGCCGATGATACCGGATGTTGAAGTCGTCCCTGTCCTACGGGTAGAGCCGCTGGATGTCGTGCCGGATCAAATTCATCCGGATATACCGTTGACTACGACGAATAATGAGGAAGGTTCCCGGCATTACTATGATTCGGAAACAGGCGAATGGATGCGCTTGTATGAGGTGTGTAAGGGGATGATTTGTATTGAGTATGCCAATCAGGATATATCGTCAAAGGAAGAGACAGGTCAGTTTGGAAGCCTGCGCGGAAAGTCTTTCTGCTTGGATGAATCCAATCCGGATATATCTTATAAAGAAAGAAGCATCCTAAAAGGATGTTTGGAAACCATCAGCAATGTAATGAAAAAACTATTTCCAGATAAAACGCCAGAATACAGCTTTATATGGCTGGAAGAAATATCGGAGGATGTTCCTTGCGCGGTCTTGGCGTTGCGGCAAAAGATAGCAGGAATCCCTGTTCTGATGGGAGCAGGAGATCCTGTTGCATATGCCAGCGAAGAGGAGATTGGCTTTTCAAAGCCGGATCGTTCAGATGCCGCGAAAATACAGCTGTGCAATCGGCTTGAAGCAGACGAAAAGATGATATCTTATTTGGATGGAACATGCCGAATGGAGATTGAACCGATTCGGAAAATCGGACAGCTTGAGGAGGATGTCCCGCTTTGCAGCTTTGACAAAGTTCAGAACACCGTAGAGAAATTGATTCAGAACGGGTACATCCGGCGTGTGTATGCTCTGCGGTTTGGATACTGCTGTTATCGAGATGTGGAGGGAGGAAATGTGCTTTATCCGGTGTGGCAGATTGAATGTGATTATGCGTTTGACCCGGCAAAACAGCTTTCACCGGATGAAAGCTATCCGGTTATGGAACGGATGCATTACAGCACGATGATTATCAATGCGCAGACCGGCGAATTTATGAATCCTGTCAAACTGAAGGACAAGCTGCTGGATGCTCCCAAGGTGACTTCATGGAAGGATGTGCGGTGAATGGATGATGGCGCTATGAAATTGATTTCTCAGGGAAAAACGCTCGTGCTGACAGAAGCAGAATGGGTTAAGTGCCCGTATTGTAAGCAAAAAACCAGAACCAAAGCATTTTCAGATACAGTATGGCGCAAACGGAAGTGGAAAGAGCACAATATCAAGAGCTTTTCAAACGCTTACTCAGGAAGCTAACTCTGATATAAGTGCCCGTGTGTTGGATGCAAACGAAAATGAGATCGCATTGAGCTGTTAGAATCCGCGACGCTGAAGGTCATTGAAATTGCAAATATAGTGGGCTATGAGAATCAGGGAAATTTGCCAAGGTTTTTGCAGAAGTTTATGGCGTTCCTCCGTTAGAATTCCGCAGACTTTCGAAGTGAGCCAAAAGTATCTCTGGAATCACGGCGACTTCGCTTATGCAGTTGGTGGTCTGCGTCATGTGAACGCCGTTAAAGCGCAGCGTGACAGCGAAATTTTCTTTCGATTTTTCGTTGTCTGTTGCTATGGCAACGGACAGAGGCGTCGCTTATCCTATACAATAGCACTTAGTTAGCTTTAACTAACTTCCAGCTTTATTTCACATTTGGAAGGAGATTTCTCATGAAGAAAATTCTGTCTCTGCTTTTGACGCTTCTCGTCCTCTGCATGGCCAGTTCTGCACTGGCTGATGGCACACATACCGTCGTCGATCATGGCGGCAACGAGGTCGAGGTGCCGGATCACATCACCCGCGTGGTCATTGACCAGATTCCGATTCTTTCCACCTACATGTCCTACTTCGGCGGCGAAGCCCCGTATATCGTCGGCTTCTGCGGCTCGTTCAAGACGACCATCTCCGAAACGGTGCTCAAAAACATCGCGCCGGAGCTGATGGAGACCGCCGACACCGTTTACGCGCAGAGCGACCTCAACATTGAAGAAATCATGAGGCTTGAGCCGGACGTTATTCTTTACAATGCGAATAATGCTTCCCACGCCGAGATTCTCAAGGCCAGCGGCATTCCGTGCGTCGGCTTTGCGACTGTCGGTGCTTCCACCGAGGCCGACCCGATTGAGCGCTATGCCCAGTGGCTCAAGCTGCTTGAGGATGTGTTCGGCGAGTCTGGCAAGATGGATGCGTTCATCTCCGCAGGTGACGCGATTGTTGCCGATGTAGAGGCCCGCATCGCGACCGTGCCGGAGGATCAGCGCCCGACGGCGATGATCCTCTGGAAGTACGCCAACGGCGTGCCGATGGTTTCCGGCAAGGGCACGTTTGGCACCTACTGGCTCAAGCGTTTGGGCGTGACCGACGTGGTGGTTGAGGAAGCGAGCGGCTTTACGCAGGTCAACATGGAGCAGGTATACACCTGGGATCCCGATATCCTTTTCCTTGATGGTCCGGGTCTGCTGAACCTCAAAACCGCCGATGTGCTCGGCAACAACGTTGAGGGCGCGGATTTCTCCACGCTGAACGCCGTCAAGAATGGCCGCGTCTATAACACGACGCTGGGCATGTGGAACTGGTTCACGCCGAACCCGGACGCGCCGCTGGTGCTTGCGTGGCTGGCCAGCCGCACCTATCCGGATGCGTTTGCCGATTATCCGCTGGAGGATACCATCCGCGAATATTACAAGACGTGGTACGGCTACGACGTGACCGACGACGAGCTGGTGCAGATGCTGGTGTACTGATTCCATGAACGACACACCCTTCATTAAAAAAGGACGCTTCACGCTGCTTTCCATTGTGCTGATGGTCCTTCTGCCCATCGCAACCGCGCTCATCTGCCTGTGTGTCGGGCGGATGAGCGTCCCTTTGGGCGATGTGCTCCGTGCGATTCAGAGCCTGTTCACCGGCGAAACCGCGGGTGCGCAGAATTACTCGATCATCGTCAATCTGCGCCTGCCACGCATCTTGATGGCGATTGTCGTGGGCGCGGGGCTGACCTGTGCGGGCAACACCTATCAGGCGCTGTTTTCCAATCCTCTGGCCACGCCGGATATTCTCGGCGTAACCAGCGGCACGTGCGTAGGCGCGATTTTAGCGATCATCCTCTCATGCAGCATCTTTGAGACGCAGATGATTGCGCTGGCTTTCGGCCTGCTTTCCGTTTGGTTTACGCTGAAAATTGCGGGCAAAAACAGCAGCCGCTCGATGGTGTATCTCGTGCTGGCGGGCGTCATCGCATCTTCGCTGTTCAACGCCATCGGCTCGCTGCTCAAGTATACCGCCGACCCGCAGGATAAGCTGCCGGAAATCACCTATTGGCTGATGGGCAGTTTTACAGGCGCAAGCTACAAGAAAATTGCGGTCGGCTCGCCGCTGATTCTTTCCGGCATCGTGGTGATCTATCTGCTGCGCTGGCGGCTGAATATCTTGTCCCTCAGCGAGGACGAGGCGAAAGCAAGCGGCATCAATCTGCCGCGCACGCGCCTGATTTTCATTCTGGCCTCCACCGTCATCACCGCGTCGGCGGTTTCGATGTGCGGTCAGGTCGGCTGGATCGGCCTGCTCATTCCGCACTGTGCCCGCATGCTCGTGGGCAGCAACAACCGATACGTCATTCCCGTCAGCCTGAGCCTAGGCGCGAGCTTCATGATCCTGATCGACACGCTTTCCCGAACCATCAGCATCATCGAGTTGCCGCTTTCCATCCTGACGGCCATCATCGGCGCGCCGGTCTTTATCACCCTTCTGAACAAAAACAGGAGCAATTTGCGATGATCCTTGAAGTCAAAGACGGCTGCTTCGGCTATTCCGGACAGCCTGTGATTCTCGACCATATCAACCTCGGCCTGGAAAAGGGGCACATTCTTGCCATCCTCGGCCCGAACGGCATCGGCAAAACGACGCTGCTCAAGTGCATGATCGGCCTTCTGCCGTGGAAGCGCGGGCAGACTTTGCTGAACGGACAGAACATCGCGAGGATGAAGCCTGCGGACATCTGGAAAACCATTTCCTATATTCCCCAGAGCCACGGCTTTGCGTTCTCCTATACCGGGCTTGAAATGGTCATGCTTGGCAGAAGCTCACACATGGGTACGTTCCAGCAACCGGGCGCGCGGGAAATTGAGATGGCCGAGCGCATGATGGAAAAGGTCGGCATCACCCGTCTGGCCTACAAGGATTGCAACCGCATGAGCGGCGGCGAGCTGCAAATGGTTCTGATCGCCCGTGCGCTCATCAACGAGCCGCAGCTGATTATTCTCGACGAGCCGGAAACGGGTCTGGATTTCCACAATCAGATTCTCGTATTGGACATGGTCAAGCGCCTGTCTCACGAGGAGGGGATCAGCGCCATCATGAACACGCACTATCCGACCAACGCTATGTCCGTTTCGGACGAGGCCTTCATGATGAACCACAAGGGGCATTTCTTCTACGGCCCGACGGCGGAGGTGCTGACGGAGGAAAACATCAGCCAATCCTTCGACGTGCGCGTGCTGGTCAGCGACCTGGTGGACAACGGACGGCACGTGCGCAGCATCATTCCCGTTGCGCTGACCGCGAACTGACAGCGAGGTGCTTATGACAGGTTCTTTTAAGGTTTCAGCCATGCGCCCCATCCGCGAGGGCATGACCATTTCACGCGGCGCAGGCGTGCGCGGCGTGACGTGGTTTTCGCTGGGCGCGGGCACGGACATCAGTCGCGAAAGCTATGACGTGCCGACGCTGTATCTCTGCGCCGAGGGGCGCGGCGAATTTCTGCTGGGCGGGGACGCGCAGAACGTGCCGCTTCTGCCCGACGAGCTGCTCATTGTTCCCGGAAAAACGCTTTGCGGCGTCAACAGCCCGGAGGGCGTTATCTATACCGAAATCATTGCTGAAAGGGAGATCATCATGAACAACGCGATTCACGCAGGCGAAGCGCTCAAGCTCGCCGACCTCATTGCCTACGAAGAAGGCAGCATCACCAACATGGATGTCGTTCACAACGACAAGATGAAATTTGTGCTTATGGCCTTTGACAAGGGCACGGGGCTTTCCGCGCACCGTGCGCCGGGCAACGCCATCATCACCGCGCTGGAAGGCAAAGCGGTCATCGGCTACGAAGGCAAGGATTATCCGCTCTCCGCGGGCGAGAGCTTCCGCTTTGACAAGAATGGCCTGCACAGCGTGACCGCCGACGGGCAGTTCAAGATGGCGCTTTTACTGGTGCTGGAATGACGGGGGACGAGGGGAGACGCTGAGGCTCTGCCTCAGACTCCGGCAGGAACCTGAGATTCCTGTACTTTCCACTTCTTGATTTCTGCGAAATCAAGGCAGATTATATGAAGAGAGTCCTTTTCCTCCAATGGGGGAGAAGGACTTTTTCATCCACACAAAAAGAATCGACTGTTTTGTAGACAGTCGATTCTTTTTGTGGATATGAGGATAACGAGTAGAGTATTACCGACAATAATACAGGAACGACCGCAGTCTGGCCCATGCCGTTTCATCCCAGTCGTGGTCAAACGCCAGCTCTAGCAGTGGGGCTTGGCAGGCTTCGCGCAGGCCGCGCATATCCAAAATCATGGCGGCGTTTTCATATCTCGGCGCGGCGGTCAACACTGCGCTCACATTTGCGCTCATCTGCACGGCCTTGGCATAGCGATAACGTCCGTTTGCGCCGGCAAAGCGTCCCAGCGCCGCATTCGCCGTGCGCCGAAGCACATCCATATCCGGCGCAAAGGGGCTGCGCGCACCGAGCAGCCGACCAATTTTGCACAGATTGGCTTCGATTTCGTCGAGCCACGCTTTTGCCGTGCCCTTTTCATCGCTGTCCCGCCAGAGGAAGCAGAGCGCCTCTGCCAGCGGCGCGCGCAGAATGGTCTCGCCCTCATCCTCCAGCGTGCGCCAAACGCCGTCATCCAGCACGGTCTGACAGAGCGGTGTGCCGATGACCGCGATTTTCCGCCCTGCAATCGGCAGGTTTCCGATGGTCTCCGCCTGCATGTTCAGCTCGTCCCACGTCGGAATTTCGTTCGATTTGTTTCGCTGTGCCTTGGGCGCAGCATAGGCCAAATCGCCCACCAGCAGCGTACGCATGAGCATATCTCTGTCCATCGCATTTTCATACAGGCGTTCGAGCATCGGCGCGACGATTTTCGCATCGTCTTGTCCCAGACTGTCCAGCTCGGCGCGAATGACGCGGGCGTACTGTCCGTCGGCCTCCGCGCCCTCGGATTGCGGAATCAGGAACTGTGCGGGCGTGCCGTCTGTCTCCCGCTCGGCCAGTACGCCGCCCAGCAGGGCCGCGAACGGCAGATATTCCTTAGCGCTGGTCTGCGCGCGCCCCAAGCCGACGGCATGCTCATCCGGCGCGGGCAGAATATGCGCGTCCACGCCATTTTGGACAAAATACCGCGCCAGCAGCGGCGTATATTCCCCCAGATTCGGCAGATACAACGGCTTATCCGTCTCCGCCCGTGCAGGCATGCTCACCCTGCGGATGGGCACATCCTCGATTTGGAAATTGGCCGGAAGCGGCTGCACCGGGCGGTGGGAAAGGCTGTTCAAAAAGGCTTCGACGCGCGTAATTACGCCGACCTTGGAAAAATGCTCGTCCACCTCGATTTGCAGATACGGCTTGCCGCCCATTTCCTGCCGGAACAGGTGGGCGAGCATCGTATCCGGCCCGCAGCCGTGGTTGGTCAGGTAGACGGCATAGAGATTCGGATGATGCGCAATCAGCTTTGCGCCGGAGAGAATGTGCTGACCGAACGGCCAGTAGAGATTCGGATACTCGCCCGAAATATCCAGCGAATGGCCGGGCAGATGGCTGAGTGTGATGACCTTGTAGCCCCGCTCCAGCAGCAGGCGCGGAATGCCTATGTTCAAAATCGGGTCGGACACGCCGTAGTTGCGCGTAATCAGCACGAGCACCTTGTCCTCTGGCTTGAGCGTGGCCAGCAGCGCTTTGCCCTGTTTTTCCACCGCGGCGGTGTGGCGGCGGACGGCCATTGCGCCCGCCAGCAGCGCCGCAGCGCATTTCAGCTTGGGGATGCCGAGAATTTTGCCCAGCCCAACCATCGCGGAGGCCATCGCCTCCTGACCGAAATCGAGGTCAAATTCCGGGTTCAAAAGCGTAATGCCTTTTTCCTCCAGCTTCAGCGCACGGGCGACGGATTTCGCCGCCGTCTGCATATACACACAGCCGTAGTTGTGCGCGACGCGGCTTTTTTCGTGGCGCATGGTGTGGATCGACGGCAGGAAGATGTAATCCACCTTCTTTTCGATGAGCTGCATCATGTGGCCGTAAATCAGCTTCACCGGGTAGCAGGTTTCGCCCTGCGCCGCCAGCTGGGAAAGGCGGAGTGTCTCCTCGCTTGTCGGGTCGGTCAGCACGACATTGAATCCCAGCGCGCTGAAAAATGCGTTCGCCATCGGGAAGAACTTATGAATCATCAGCACATACGGCACACCGACGGTCTTTTTGTCTGGGTCAATTTGGCCCGTGTAGCCCTCCAGCAGCAGCTTGTCGGCCTGCTCATAAAATGCGATGTTGCGCGCGATTTCGGAGTTCTGAGCGTCATCCGCCGCCGCGGTGTGCGCTGCGTCGAAGCCCGTAAAGTGGCTTTCGCCGTTGCCGACGGCCTCCAACGCCAGCATAGCTGCGCCGAATGCGCCGCTGATGGCAAAGCACGGGCTGACCTGCACGCGCTCGCCGTAAGCCGCCTGGAACGCCGCGACAATGCCGGAGTTGTAATCTACGCCGCCCTGTAACACGATGTGTTGGCCGACGGGCTTCCCTGCGACAACCTTGTGCAGATAGTTGCGGACGATGGCGTGGCACAGCCCCGCTGCGATTTCCGCCTGACCGACGCTCTCCGCCGCGGCGGAGGCGATGGCCGTTTCGATGAATACCGTGCAGCGTTCGCCAAGTGCGGCAGGCACTTTCGCCGTCAGCGCCAGCGGGCCGAACTGCTCGATGGGAATGCCCATGCGTGCGGCCTGCTCCTCGACAAACGAGCCCGTTCCTGCCGCGCAGATTTTGTTCATCTGGAAATCGACAACCTCGCCGTCGCGCAGGGCGATATATTTGCTGTCCTGCCCACCGATTTCGAACACGGTATCCGCATCCGGCACCCAGAAGGTCGCGCCCTTCGCCTGTGCGGTGATTTCGTCGCGAATCGCGTCCGCGCCGATCATCCGCCCGATGCGCTCCCGTCCCGAACCGGTCACGCCGACCGCCGCAAAGCGAATCACGCCGTATTTCTGTTGCAGCGTTTGCAAGCCCTTCCGCACAGCCGCTTCCGGATTGCCCGCCGTGCGCAGGTATTGAAAATCGACGAGCGTGCCGTCCCGCCCCGTGAGCACCAGATCCGTGCTTGTCGAGCCGATGTCGATGCCCAACGCGCACCCTTCCGACGGAATCACGCCCGTCGCGGGTGGATCGGTCAGCTTCGTCCCCGGCGCAAGCACGAGCGGCTCAAGCTCGCCGACGGCGCGCCGCGCGCTCAGCCCGCCGCGGAGGATATCCAGCAGGTGATCTACGGAAACGCAGCCCTCCGCCTTGCAGGCTGCGCCGATGGCCGACGCATAGCGCGCCTGCTTCGGCACAATCAGCTCGTCCTCCGCCAAATCGAACACATCGCGGATCGCGCGGATCACGCCCGCGTTGCACGTCACGCCGCCGCAGAAGACGACCGGCTTTTCCACCGACAGATTGCGCACGATGGTCGCCTTGTAATTGTGGATCATGGCATAGCAAAGCCCCAGCAGGATATCCGGTGTGGGCACGCCCTCCTGCTGGCGGTGAATGATATCCGTCTTGGCAAACACGGCGCATCGGCCGGACAGTCGCGGAATGCTCCGGGCCTCCTCAATCAGGCGGGAATAATCCTCGATGTTCAGCCCAAGGCGGGACATCTGATCCTCAAAAAAAGAGCCCGTGCCGCCCGCGCAATGCTCGTTGACGGAAAACTGCGGCGCGCCGCTTTGCCAGCCTGTGATGAACCGCGCGCCCTGGCTGCCGATCTCCATGATGCTGCCGCCCTGCGGGGCCAGCAGACGAACGCCCTCCACCGTGGCGGGAATATCGCCCAGGCCGGTCAGTTCCGGGCAGGCGGCCAGCAGCGCCTCGCTGTTTGCGCCTGTGACGCAGACTGCCGCCTTTTCGTGCTGGTTCAGCATCTCCAGACCGTTTTGCAGGTATTCAAACGGCCTTCCCTGATGCGTCTGCATCCACAGCGACTTGATTTTTCCATTTTCCAACAGCGCGAGCTTGACGCTTGACGCGCCCAAATCCAATCCCAAAGCAAGCATGCGTTGACTCCTTATTCTGTGCATTTGACTTTTCGACCGTCGTGGCCTATAATATAGTTAGTAGAAGCTAACCTTGTAAGGCTAGTATAACAGATTGAAGTCGTGCATTCCGTTGTTACGGCAACAAATTGAAATTTTTCACGCAGATTGGAGACGGACGGGCTAATTTTTATGGACGTATCGAAGGAATATTATCCCATTTTAGAGCAGTGCGGCATGATGCGCGGCATTGCGCCCCAGTGCTATGGAACGGTGCTTTTCTGCCTTCAGGCGCGAACCATTGACTATCAGCGCGGCGTACATGTCGCGGAGGTCGGAGAGGCGACCCGCTGCGCGGGCGTGCTGCTGCGCGGCGGCATCGAGGAATTCCTCTACGACGAAAACGGCAACCAGATCACCGTCGCACACATTCACGAGGGGCAGATTTTCGGCGCGGAGCTGGCCTGCTCCGGCGGCGTGACCAGCCCCGTCTGCCTGCGGACGTCTTCGGTCTGCACGGTGATGCTGCTCAATTTCGGCGTGCTGCTTTCCGAAAGCTCGATGGGCTGTCCCTGCCGGATGCAGGTGACGGCCAATCTGATGCAGGAATTTGCGAGGCAGGTGCTCGCCTTCAACACGAAGGTGCGCATTCTGGGGCAGAAGCGCCTGCGGGATCGGCTTAAAATCTATCTGCAAACGCTTACGCCTAATGCCGACGGCGTGTACACCCTTCCATATTCCCGCGCCGCGCTGGCCGATTTTCTCTGTGTGGATCGAAGCGCGCTTTCCCGCGAACTCTGCCGCATGCGCGATGAAGGGATACTCTCCTTTTCGGGCAGCAAAATCTGTATGCTCGATTCTGAGTTTCTGCATGCGTGAGCAACGTCGTGAGGCAGCTTCCGTGCCGTATACGCCTGAATTCCCAAACGCAAAAGCAGTGACAACGGAGAAGAAAACCTGATCCGGCATTACTGCTTGAAGATGTTGGGTTTTCGTTTGAGGAGGACAGTATGCGGAAGAACCGTTCCTCCTTTACAACCTACATCTTCAGTGGTACTGCCACTCCCACTATCACCTCCATTACTACTTCCCTCCCTAGTAATAAACTCTGACATAGCCCAATCCGTATAACCGTAAATATCTGTTTTATTCGTGGTATGATTGGCAATCTTAACCTTAAGCCAGCTGCCACTTTCGCCAAGAATATTGCAAGTAACATCTTTATTTGCCAAGCCATAGGAGCTACTGCTACCTAAAGTTCATGTATTGTCTTATTTGAAAATTGTGGATGAAAATCCCGCAAA
>ERZ832522.5074-NODE-5074-length-12331-cov-3.304659_pt1 | contig 12331 bp, 11 predicted proteins | sample MGYA00519951_ERZ832522 | MGnify/ENA primary metagenome ERZ832522 (study PRJEB31850, sample SAMEA3708728) | human gut metagenome | biome: human gut; feature: human-associated habitat; material: faeces | place: China | collected 2014 ... | reverse complement strand
GCCGAGAGGGCCGCCGAGGAGTCGTTCATGGCCTCCCCCGCTCTGGTAGCCGAGGCCGCCGAAGCGGCGCTTGAGGCCGAGGAAGCGGCCGATATCGTCGTGCGGGCCCGCATCGCCCACGACCTGGAAGAAGTCGAGCGCGGCGAGCTTGACAAAACCGCCGAGGAAATCGTGGCTGAGCGCATCGCCGAGGAGGCGCATCTGGGCGAGGACATCCAGAAGAAGTACGCCCTGCCCGACGCCGATTTCGCCCTCGCCTTCGATCAGTGGACGGTCGTCTACGCCGATGGCTCCACGCGCGATTTCGACTCGACCAGCGGCATCTTGGCCGATTAGGAGGCACTCATGACTGACATGATGGCAGAAATCGCCGCTTTCGACGGCCGCACGGCCAAAATCGTCGGCCCCGCGCGCTCCGGCAAGACCGAGGCGCTGCTGCGCCGGGCCGCTGCCGCCGTGGCCGCCGGATGCGCCCCCGAAGACATCCTCATCGAGACCTCCACGGCCGAGGCGGCCCGCGTGGCGCGTCGCCGCCTGGTGGACGCCCTGGCCACCGCCGGGGTACAGGATGTGGAAGACATCGCCGGCCGCATCACCGTGGCCTGCGCCCAGCAGGTGTGCCTTGCCGTGCTGGAAACGCCCGAGACCCGCGCCGCCACCGGCCGCACTCCCCGCGTGCTCGCGCCCTTCGAGTACAACTTCTTCCTGGAGGACATGAAGACCCTGGGGACTCCCGCCCGCCGCTTGCGCTCGGAGCTCGGCCACATCAAGAAGCAGTGGTGCGCGCTCGCCCCCGAGGACGACTGGGCCGTGGGCGAGGAGAAGGACGTGCTGGAGCTGGCCCATAGCCTGCTCGGTGCCACGAACGCCATGCTGGAAGACGAGGTGGCCTACCTCTGCGGGCGCTACCTGCAAAGCGATGCGGGCGCCGGCGCGCGACAGCGGTTCTCTCTCGTGCTCGCCGACGACTTCCAGAACCTTTCCGTCGCACAGCAGACCTGCCTGTGCCTGCTCGCCCGCGACCAGCTCATCGTCGCCGGCAATCCGGACGAGACCGTGCGCGTCGCCACGAGTTTCCCGGCCCCCGAGGGTTTCGCCACCTTCGACACCCTGCGTCGGAACGTGACCGTGTTCGCCCTGGACACCGCTTTCGGCAATCCCAACGTCACCGCATTCTGCGATGCCGTTGTCCGCGCAGGCAATGAGGAGGCGCTTGCGGCCGACCAGCGCGAGGGAACCATACGCGACATCGCCACCGTGAAGTGGAACACGCCGGACGAGGAATTCAACGGGCTGACGCGCTACCTGTTCGCCGTGAACGCCGAAAATCCTGAGGCGGCCCAATCCGGCCTCTGCGTCGTCGCCCCCAACAAGCAGTGGGCGCACGCCCTCGCGCAGATGCTCGTCCGCCGCGGCTTTACGGTGTCGTCGCTGGGCTTCGAGCGCCTGGCCGGCGATCCGCGCGATACGAACCGCGCCCGAGCGCTTATCGCCTACACATCGCTGAACCTGCTGGCCGACCCGGACGACCTGTTCGCCTGGCGCGCATGGGTGGGCTTCGGCAACTACCTCACCTATTCCGACGGCTGGCACTTCCTGATGGAGTGGTGCGACGAGCACGACGCCGGCATCCTGGATGCCCTGGAGGCGGCCGCTGCCGCCCGCACCGCCGGCGAAGCGGAGCCCTTCCCCCGGGCCGAGCGTCTGGCCGAGCGCTATGAGGCCGGCCGCGCGATGATCGCCGCGCATGCGGGACGCCGCGGACACAACCTGCTGGCGGCCCTCGACGCCGACAAGCTGCGCGACTTCGCAGCGCTTTCCGCGACGCTGGCCGGCGACGAGGACGCCGCGACCCTGTACGCCATGGTTCGCGAGACGCAGTTCTTCCCCACCCACGAGGCCAACGTCCGCGCCGTGCGCGTCAGCTCCTACGAGCAGCTGTGCGGCTGCGGCTACCGCGCCCTGTACGTCACCGGCTGCGTGGACGGCTTCATGCCCGCCCGCGACGCCTTCGAGGTGGTCTCCACCGACGCCGACCGCGACCGCGTGCGCGAGGCCGATCGCCGCACGTTTGCCGCTGGCGTCGCCAAAACCACCGACGCGTTGATGTTCTCCACGTTCAGCCGCGCCCCGCTCGAGTTGGCCGAGCGCACGAAGATGCAGGTGGCCCGCGTGCGCATGGAGGACAGCGAGCGCATCGCCACCCTGCGCCCCACCTGCTTCCTGGAAGAAGCCGGCGCCGCCGCGCCCATCACCTTAGGCGGCCAGGCCCTCCTCGCCGACTCGGGCATCGACTAGAGCCACGGCAGCCCATCAACCGCCGACAAACCCTCTCAAGAAAAGCCCCGCAACCGGGGCTTTTCTTGTTTCGCCATTTCCCCCCTCACCGCCGGACGGTATCCCTCAATTGCTTGAGAAATGACGGTTAGCGTAGCTTTTCTCCTTCCTCGCTCTTCATTCTGCTTGGAAAACAACGGGTAGCGTAGTTTCTGGGTACGCTACCCGTTGTTTTCCAAGTAGCTTCCTCTCGCACACCGCGGGGCAGCACGCGAAAATGGGTCGGCCCCGCCGAGGAGGGGTGGGGCCGACGAAGGGAGGGGAAAGAAGGAAGGGGTTGGTAAGGTTTGGGCCGCTAAAGGCCGCTTAAGCTTCCACGGAATCCAAAAGCTCGCGCAGGACGGCTTCGTCCTCCTGCAGGGAGCCGAGCGTCAGCTGCCCCAGACCCTGGTAGAACAAGGTGCGGGCGTGCATGCGCATATCGGCGACCAGCATGGGAACCCAGTTCAGCAGGTGATTCTCCAAAAAGTCGTAGGACGTGCGCAGGTAGGCGATCGCCTCGTCCTCGGCGTTGTCGGACAGCGCCTCGGCGGCGCGCAGGGCCATGCGCTGCATGAACTCGAGCTCAAGCGCGATGTGGTCCTCGGCCTCGTTCCAGTTACCGCGTTTCAACTCGTTTTCGCGCAGCGTGGCGAGCACCTCGGCGCGGGCCTCCTGCATGAGCAGACGGCGCTCGGACGTGTACACCGACTCGTACGGATAGGCGGCGGAATACCCGTTCACGCCATGGCCGATGAACGTGCTCACGTAATCGATGGCGAGCTCGGTCACCGAGTCGTCCCAGGCGCGCTTCAGGTAGTCGTACAGCTGATGATAGCCCTCGTCGGCGGCCGCATTGCCCGTGGCCTGGGGAAAGCGCATCTTCTGCAGCTCGCGCAGGGTCGCAAGATCAATCTCCTCGCGGAACAGACGCGCCAGCATGCCGTAGGATCGGGCGCGGGCGTTCATCAGCTCGACGAGGTTCACATCCTCGGAAGCGGCAGCTCCCTCGACGACGGCTTCTTCCATAACGACCATAGCGTTAAGCCTCCTTCGCGCTCTTCAGCTCGGCGAGCATAGCCCGCCCCAAATCGGTCAAACTCCAAGCTCCATCGCCCCAGATGACGCAGTCGCAAGTTTCCAGCACGTCGATGAAGTGCTGGCCGAAGCGGCGCGGCGACTTGGTGATCTCCATGGAGTCGGTCAGGCTCTCAATGGCGTCCAGCTTTCGCGGCGCCTCTTCAAGGGCTTCCATAACCGCCGCGTACACCTCGGCGTAGCGCGCCTCGTCGGATCCCAGCACAACCGCGCGGAAGCTCTTGCCGGCGAGGTACTCCGCGCGCAAGGCCAACGCCTCGGGAGTCGCGCGCCACACCGGATCCACGGTCTCGCGAATCTCCAGGTACGCCACACCCTCCTCGGCGCTCTCGTGCTCCTCGGACACGTCGGGCATCTCCAACGTAAGCGCTCCGGCGCGCTCCAACATGCGGCAAAACGTCATGGGAGCGTATACCGACCAGTTGTCGCGCTGCCACTCATCCACGCGCTCGGAAATGACGCTCGAGGGGCAGCCGCCCTCGCACAGGCCGATGATGTTCAGCAGCACGGGCCGACGGTTGGGGTTGCGGACAATGAGCGCCTGAAGCGCCTCGGTGGCGCTGCCTTGGCGTGCCGGCGAGTACACCGGATCGTGGTGCACCGTCTCGGGCATGTTGCGCATGGTGGGGTAGTCGATGGTGTCGTAGGGGTTCTCGTCATCCATCCATTCCTGGTCGATCTCCGAGTCGTCCACCGCCAAAGGGTCGAACTCGTCGTCGAAGGCGAGCAGCTCGAGGGTGTCCCCGGCACTCGCGCAAGAACCCTGATGCTGATAGGCCATACAGGTTTCCTCTCTCGTTTCGCGTGCGGTCGTCATCGCGAACCCCGATGCGCGGAAGGCTCTTTTCGCCCTTCGTTCGCTCGAGCAATCCGATAGCAGACGCCGCTTCCTATCCTCTTCGTCCTACATTCTAGGAAGCATCGCGGCGCCCAGCTCATACGACCAGGCCCATCTTTGCGAAAAGCGGCATCATCCTCTCGTGATGATTTCGCCCTTCCACGAGGATGATTGTGCGCTGCACCAGGGGTTTTGCCCTTGACCTTTCCCGTGCGCGCGCCATAATGGGGACTGCGTTGCGAAACTGCGGGGCGACCACGATTTAGGGAGCACTTATGACCAACGCAGCATTCGGCAAGAAGGTTCTTGCCATCGCGGTTCTGGCCTGCCTGTGCGCAGCCCTGATCGCTGTCCCGGCGTACGGCTTCTACTACGTGCACGACGACAGCGTGTCGGATTCCTCTGACGGTCTGGGTAGCTACGAGGTCTTCATGGTGGTCGACGAGACCGCCGTGGGAGGCGACGTGCACTCCGACCTGATGTTCGTTCCGGCGGGCAGCACAGCCGATGTCGTCCTTACCGAGGGCATCATCTCCAGCGAGAACCAAAACGGGCTGGACGCCATTCACAACTATGACGTTCAGTCGGTGGCCGACTACCTCGCCGCCAACGGTTACAACGCTGAGATCAGCGTGTATGCCACCGGCGAGCAGCAGGCCTACAAGGACGCGGAAGGCGCCTACGCCGCCACGTCCCAGAACGTGAGCGAGGCTTACACCGCCCCCGCGAAGGGCGATGGCTCGACCGTTCTCGATCGCTACGACAACGTGGTGATCACGGTGACCAAGTAGGTCGCCGACCGTTGCAGGGCCATCGTCGACCAGCGGTGGCCCTGCGCATCCTGCGCAGGGCGCGCACGCGAGGTCGCAGGCACGAGCCGGAACTCGCACGCTCGCATACGGCGCGGGACAAGGGAAAGGGGCTTGGGAAGGCGGGGTTGACGAAGCAACATCCGCTATCTATAATCCCCTGACTCAACTATTAAGCACCATCTTGCCTGGTGAGACGGCCGGGCGCACAGGAGGGGGATTATGGGGTTTCAGGTTCCTCGCGTTACGATCAAAATCGACTTCAAGGAAGGCGCATCCTTCGGCGAATTAAGTCTCATTTCGTTCGGCTACGGCCTGCATCAAGCGTGGATCTACAGCTCCATGTTCGACAAAGGCGGCATTTTCGGAACCGGAGGCCTCCAGGCCGGGCCCTTCAACGATCAACTGTCCCTGGCCTATTTCGTTTCGATCCTCATCTACGGCCTGCTGTTGCTTATCGCAAGCATCCTCGACACCAAGCTCATCCGGGCGCTGCACGCCACCCCCACCCTCGTTGCAGCCGCACTGCTCGGCGCAACAGGAACGCTTCTCTTGCTCGGGTCGGGCGCGGAATCGCCCTTCGACGGCAGCACGCTGCAAATCATTTCGGGTATCCTGACGGGAACGGGCTCTTCCATCTTGCTGCTTGCTTGGGGCATCGCCTTCTCGCGGCGCGACTCAGCCTCCATCATCATTAACGGAGCTCTCTCCATCGCCATCGGATTCGGCATCTACGGCCTCGTGCTGCACCAGATCCCCTTCCCGTGGGGCGGCGCGGCAAGCGCGCTCATTCCCTTTGCGGAAATCGCCCTCCTGCTTGTGCTGCGTCGCCACGTGAGCCTCGATTTCGACAATCGTCAGCTCTTTTTCCAGCCGCTGCCCATCAATCACGCGCGTTTCGTGATGCGCTTCGGATTGCCGGTGTTCTTCCTCGGCGTGGCCCTGGGCATCATGCGCCAAACCTCCATTGAGACCATCCTGCCCGGCAGCGCCTTCGAAGATCAGGCGTTGCTGTTCGTTACCGCCTGCGTCGCCACCGTGCTCATTATGGTGACGTTTCTCGCCCTCGGCGGCGACGAGCGCTGGCATATCTTCTTCCGGCCGCTCATCCCGTTCATCGCCGTAACGGCCATTTTCATCCCCTTCACGACCGGGGGCACGTCGTTTTGGGGAACCTCGGTGGTACTTGTCGGATACATGTCCTTCGAAGCGCTTATGTGGATCTTCTTCTCAGAGCTCTCCCAGCGCTTCCGCCTCTCCCCCATCTTCGTATTCGGCCTCGGCCGCGGTGTTATGGCGCTGGCGGCCCTCGGCGGCTCTACCTTGCCGCTGTTCACCGGGGCCCTCGGGACGCCCACCGGCCTCGGCGAAATGGGCACCGTGCTCATCGTGCTTGTGGCCATGATGCTTGCCTACGCCCTTCTGCCCGACGAGCACGAGATGGCCGCTATCGTTGCTGTGACGCCGAAGAGGGGCGCCGCCGCGCAGAACCTTCCCCGCACCCCGCTCATCGTGGTGAACGAGGGGGACGCGCCAACGGCCGTCCACACAAGCGATGAGGCGCCCGAGATCGCCGATGCGACCTCGTGGGAGCGGGCCGTGGCCTCCGCCCTCGCCGATTTGGGCGACCCCGAGGAGGTGCTCGAGGCGCTCTCCGCCGCGGCAACCACCGCAAACCGCGGAAACGCCCCGCAGGAGCAAGGTGTCGACGCAGAGGGAATCGAAGACGAGGGCGAAGGAGGAGGAGTCGAAGCCGCCGCGACTGGCGCTGCGACCCCCGCCCCCTCCCCGGCCCGCCAGGCCATGGACTTCTCGCGCTCCATCTTCACTGAGGGTTCCGACGCCACCCCGCCAGCCGAGGACACCCCCGCTGCCCGAGGTCGCTTCCGTCAACGCTGCGAAGTCATCGCCAACACCTACCTGCTGTCGCGCCGCGAGAGCGAGGTCATGTACTACCTGGCCCGCGGCTACAAGTCATCTCACATCCAGCAGCAGCTCTACATCTCCGAGGGCACGGCGAAGACCCACATCCGCCACATCTATCGCAAGCTGAACATCCACAGCCAACAAGACCTCATCCACCTCATCGACGAAGTGGAGCTGTAGAGGCAATTTTCCCCGATCGGGCTGCGAATTTTGGGGCATTTGTGGCGATCGCGAACTTGTTCTTGATTAATTCGGTCATGGAAAGTATTATTTGATTCTATTAATAATTTCGGCTCTCAGAGAGAAAGGAGAAGTATGGCCTGTTCATTCCGCTATTTCCTACTTAAACGCTGCCAAGGTTTGACCGGTTTAAACACTACAAGCACGAAGAAGTTCTTCGCCGCCGCCGAGGATGCGCATCCCGAGGCATTCGCGCCGCTTCTTCTGCTTGCGATCTGCGACGGACGTGAGGAATACCTGCTCCGGCGCGCGGAGGGCACGAAAGCGGCCGAAATGTTCGACGAGTTCGTCGAACACTGGCATGCGTCGGGGCGTCCGTTGGAGGTGTACCTGGGCATGTTGCCCGACGGCGACCCGTTCAAAACCATCCTCGTCGAATGGCGCACCGATTCCTCGCGCATCGAGGTCGACCGCAAAATCCTGAAGTACGTCTCGACCGCCTTCGGCGATCTTCTGGCAGACAAGAACATGACCCGCGCCGAGGCCTGCCGCGTCACCCGCCTGAACAAGGGCAACTTCTACGCCTTCCTCAAAGGGGACACGTCGAAGATGAGCCGCAAGACGGCCATGAACGCCTACCGCGAAATCGCCGCACTCTAGCACCCGCAAGTCCGAGCAAAGCCGAGCAAAGCCGAGCCCGAACGCCACGGGCCCGCAGCCTCAAAAGGTCTGCGGGCCCGTTTTCATTGCGGAAGAGCGCGACCTCGGCAGCCGACTCCGCCCTCCCCTCTCACACCTCTCCGAAAACAGGAGGAAAGATAAGGGCCAGGGAAAGCTCGTCGCCTTCCAAAGAGGCCTCAACCTCTATGTTCTGAGCGGCGGCGAGGCTGGCCACCACAGCGAGACCCAGCCCCGCCCCTCCGTGGGCACAGGCCGCATCAGCGCGGTAGAAGCGCTCGAAGAGGCGGTTGACGTCGATAGCCGTCGGATCGGGCACCTTGTTGGAGAAGGTCAAGCTGCGGCCCCGCTGAACGATGGACGGCGCGGACGTCCCATAGCGCAGGGCATTGCTCACCAAGTTCTCGAACATACGAGCCAGCGCCTCGCTGTCAGCCTCGACCACCAGGGACTCGTCGGGAAAGTCCACCAGAGGCTCCCAGCCGCGCTCTTCGAAAGCGGGAAACTGACCGGTGAGCACTTCGGCGAGCACGGGCATAACGGCGAGGGGGCGCATATCCAGCTTGGCGGCGGCATCGGTGGCGCGGGCGTAGGCGAACAGCGCGTCCAGCAGGCCCTCCATATCGGTCAAGCGCGCCTCGGCCGCCTGCAAGTAGTGGGCGCGACGAGCGCCGTCCGGCTCCTCGGCGGCTAGGGAGACGTAGCCCTTCGCACCCATGAGCGGCGTGCGAATGTCGTGGGATAGGCTCGCCAGGTCGCGCTGGAACTGGCGCTGCTCGGCGGCGCGCTCGCGCTCGCGTTGGTCGGCGGCATCCAGCGTGCCGTTCACCGCGCGGGCCAGATCGGCGAAACCAGGTCCGGGCATTTCAGTGGTCAGGCGGCTGTTGGAACGCCCGTCGCGAGCTCGCAAAAAGCGGGCCATACGACGAAGCTCGTGGCCGTACAGCAGCACCATCGCGAGCCCGCAGAGCGCCAGGCCTCCGAAGCATATGGCAAGCGTCACAACTGTCCTTTCTCGTTTCGTTTGTTGCAGAGCACCTGTCGCATGGCTCTAGTTGTGGCAAGGGGCGACCGAGGTCGCCCCCTACGGAGACTAGCATGCAGTGAGACGTTGCCACGCCACTCCACCGGATATCTCCTACAAATCGCGCTTGCGCAGCGGGCCGAACGTCAGCGCGGCGCAGAGGGCGACTGCGACACCGCCCACGATGAGTACCTGCGCGGCGAGGGGCGCCATGGTCAGCGGAGCAGCAGCAGGCGTCGCGAGCAGCGTCGAGGCATGATTGCCCACATTCTGCATGCACGACGCGAGCGTCCACGGCTCTAGCGCGCCGATCCAGGGCACGCCTCGACCCAGCAGAAGCAGCACCTGGCCGAGAAGCGAGCCGGTGATGCCGGAGCTGACCACGAGCGCCCAGGCCACCCCGGCCCCGGCGCTGCGGGTCGCCCACACGATGACCGCCGTCGTGCACCCGTAGGCGAAGGCCAGAAGCCAGGCCAACCCGAGGAAGAGCGCCAGATCGCCCAGCGGGCTTGCCGCCGCATAGGTGAAGCCTGCCGCCGCGAAGGACGCTGCTCCGGCCAGGGCGGCCACGGCCAGATAGAAGGCCGCAAGAAAACCGACGAGCACCAGCTTCTCGCCATAGTAGCGCACACGTCCCCGGCGATCCATCACCAGGTTGCGCGCGAAGCGCATGGAGAAGTCCTGGGCGAGGAAGAGTGCCGTCACCAGCGAGACGACCATGGCCAACGCCCCTCCCGACACCGCCATATCTCCCAGCATATCGGCCGGTGAGGCCAGGGTGCGCATGTCGCGGGACACTCCTTCGAAATCGGCGTCGCTGAGCGCCTCGGGATTGTCAGCGACGAGATCCCACAGCTCGCTCGAGGCGAATGCGGAATCGCTTGCCGTCTCATCGTCGCGTATGCTGTCCTCTTCGGATTCGGCCGACCCGGCGGCCTCGGCAGCGCCTAGCGTGTCCAGCTCATCCAGCGACAGGCCGCGCCCCGAGGCGCCGGCCGCAGCCGCGGCCTCTGCCGCTTCATTCGCAGCGCCAGCATCCCCTTCGCCCAGGACGCCGGCCCCGCCGGTCACCTCGTCACTGACGTTCACGGTCATCTCGAAGCTCGTCGCCGTCATGCGCAAAAACTCCGGCGAGGACACCCAGTGCATCATGCCGGCCGCCAGAGCGGACAGAGCCACCAGCACGATAGCGGCCACCCAGAGCATCTTGCCGTGCACGAGGCGATATATATCGCTCTTCAACAAGTTAAACATACTGCGCGCCCCCTTCCATCAGCTCCACGAAGTACTCTTCCAGATCGCGATGGTCTTGGGACAGCTCGCGCACCACCTCGCCGGAGCGGGCGAGCAGGCGGCTGATGGCACCATCGTCGTAGTCGCCCGCGACGACAAGGGCCCCGTCCGGCTCCGCTTTGAAGGCGAGCGCGGGATACGCCTCTTCCAAAAGCGCCAGGGCCCGGGCCGGGTTCTCGGTGCGAACGCGCAGGCTGCTGCGACACTCGGCGGCCACCTCTTCGGCCGTCATTTCGCGCACCATGCGCCCGTCGGCGATGACCCCGTAGCGCGTGGCCATGCGATCGAGCTGATCGAGTACATGCGAACTGACGACCACTGTGATGCCCAAGGTTTCGTTCACGCGCACGATGAGATTGCGCATGGCGCGCGTCGCCTCCGGGTCGAGCCCGTTGAACGGCTCGTCTAGCAGCAGCACGTCGGGGGTGCCGAGCAGCGCCATGGCGAGCCCCAGCCGTTGCTTCATACCGAGCGAGAACCCGCGCACCTTCTTGTTGCCAACCGAGGAGAGTCCCACGAGCCTGAGCACCTCCTCGCAGCGGGCCGGGCCGTCCACGATGCCCCAGGCAAGCGCCTTCGCCATGAGGTTCCGGTAGGCCGACAGGTTCACAAGCAGCCCCGGCTCTTCGATCAGCACGCCGATACGCCGCACGCCGCCGTCTTCGGGCTCCCCGTCCCCCGCCGAGGCTCGATCGCTTTCGAACAGTACGACCTCGCCAGCCGTCGGAAGGGCGTCGCCGCAGATCATCTTCATGACCGTCGATTTGCCCGCGCCGTTTTTTCCGACGAAGCCGTAGATGTCCCCCGCAGCCACGGTCATGGCGAAATCGCGCACCACAGCCCGGCCGTCGTAGACCTTGGTCAGCCCGCGCGCTTCAATGACATTCACGGCCGTCTCCCTTCTCTCACAGATCCCATCGCTTCCGTCCTTTCTCGCTTATACCGCATTTCCAGCGACTTTCAGTGTGGACGCGGGAATTAAAGAAAGTTCTGGCGAAGCGTTAAGATTGTTTGAAGATGCCGACGCCAACGCATCCGCGCGTATTATCCTGCTTGCCATGGAAACCGTCGCCGACATACTCATCATCGAGGACGACCCCTCTATCAACGAGGTGGTCTGCGCGCATCTGGAGCGTCGCGGCTACCGCTGCCGCCAGGCCTTCTCGGGCACCGAGGGCCTCATGCTTCTGCGCGAGCAGCGCCCGGACGTCGTTATCACCGACCTCATGCTGCCCGGCGTGCCCGGCGAGGAGATCGTGCGCGCCATCCGCGGCGCCGATAGCGCGCTGCCCATCATCGTCATCTCGGCGCGCATCACCGCCGCCGACAAGATTTCCCTTCTGCAAGCCGGCGCCGACGACTACCTGACCAAGCCCTTCGATTTAGACGAGCTGCAGGCCCGCATCGAGGTGCAGCGACGCCACCATGCCGAGCGCGCGCATGCCGGGACGGCCGCAAGCACCGCGAAGGCGGACGGCTCCTCGCAGCTGCTCGCCTTCCGCCGCTGGGAGCTGGATCCCGACGGACGCGTCTTCCGCGTCGACGGCGAGGAGGTGGCCCTCACGCGCACGGAGTTCAACATCCTAGAGCTGCTCATGGGCCGGCCGCAAAAGGTGTTCACCAAGCAGGAGCTGTTCGAGCTGGCTTGGGGCGAGCCTTACTCGGTGGAGGACTCCACGGTGAACGTGCACGTGTCGAACCTGCGCCGCAAGCTGAAGCCCACCGGCACCGACGGCTACCTGCAAACCGTGTGGGGCATGGGCTACAAACTGCACAATGCCTGACGGGCGGCGCCGCAGAGGGCTGCGCCGCACATCGCTCGCCAACATTCCTGATGCTTTTGCTCATGAATGTTGTTGACCTCACCCCCTTTCCCGTCAATTAAGCTCGCAAATCTCCTGAAAACCGTGATGGTCTGGCAGTTTCTCCCAAGTTGACACGGTGAAACACCGCGCACTGTGGGACAATGGGCAGACTTATCCAACTACTCCGGTGAAAGGTTCCGCCGTGTTCGATTTCTTCCGCAAAAAGGGCAACAACCCCGAGGAGCCCGCCAAAGACGGCGGCTCCCAGAACGCGGCCGGCGCCACCGCCTCGGGCCGCACCACCCGCGACGCGCTGGCGGAGTTCACCGCCACCCCGCTGCCCGACGCCATCGACGGCCTGCTG
>ERZ832522.5071-NODE-5071-length-12338-cov-3.567614_pt1 | contig 12338 bp, 6 predicted proteins | sample MGYA00519951_ERZ832522 | MGnify/ENA primary metagenome ERZ832522 (study PRJEB31850, sample SAMEA3708728) | human gut metagenome | biome: human gut; feature: human-associated habitat; material: faeces | place: China | collected 2014 ... | reverse complement strand
AGTATGCTTATCCTGTACCGGAAATAACTGGCATCTATCCGGCTTCCGGATATGTAGGTTCCCAGGTGGCTATTTTAGGTAAAGATTTTGGTGATCAGATTGAAGCTGTAAAAGTGACTTTTGGTGGGATGGAAGCCCAGAAAATATTTTCATGTACGGACGGGCGTATTATTGTGGAGCTGCCAGATGGGGCACAGACCGGGAAAATCGGATTAAAGGTGTGGAATCACACTGTGGAGTCGTCGGATACCTACACTGTAATACCGACTCCGGTAATTTATTCTATTAAGTCTTTGAATAGCGCAGGTGATTTATTTGCTACTGCAAATGATGAAGTTGTGATTACGGGTAATAATTTTGGAGATGTAGTAGAAAATGTGAGTGTGGTAATCAAAGGTCTGCAAAAGGATGTGCAGGCCAATGTGGTGGCTGTGACGAATGAAGAAATTAAATTCAAGCTTCCAGCTGATTATGATGAATCGGGTACGGTGGTTATTAATGTAGGCGGTTATGAAGTGGAAGGTTCTGCTTTGATTAATCCTGCTGCAACCGGTGATGTGACAGCTCTTTTCTTGAAAAACTATAAACAGCCATTCTTGCGCGGAGATGTAAGTGATGGTGAGTGGGGTACAGCCCTTTATTGGTTGGCTTCAGACGGTTTTGGTTCTTCTCTTCAGTTCCCAGAAGCTTATCCTGATGGATTGTTAGCAATACAGTCTGGTTGGGGACAAGGTAAGAAAGAAAATGCGAAATTATATCAGTTAGCGACTTTACCTCCTGGCACTTATACATTTACATTACGTGTAGTGGAAAATACTAACTCAGGAGGACGATACGGGGCTGTATTTGCTGTAGTAGAAGGTGAAGGAGTTATTCCGAATCTGAATAAAGAACAGCAGAATGTGGAAGGTGCCAAGCAATGGACCTATAATCCGGTGCCGGAAGAAGTTCTCGGATGGAAACAGGTCACAGTAGGTTCTTTCTCTGAGCCTGTAGACTATCAGTGCGAGATCACATTGACACAGACGACTTCTGTGACCATTGGGTTTGTAACCATGATGAATGGAAGCAGCAATGTGAAAATCTCGAATATTAAGATTGAAAGGAATTGATGCTAAAAGAATCTTATCATGAAAAAGATATATTATTTATTGTGTTTGCTTCCTCTGATGCCTCTGGTTTCGTCTTGTGATGATGAAGAAGCAGAAGTGGTATTGCTTCAGAATCCGGAAAGCCAGCCTGTTACATTGAGCAGCATAGCTCCTGATTATGGATTTGTGGGTGATCAGTTTACTTTGACAGGTACAAATTTTGGAGGAGGAGTAGACTTTATTCAAGTGTTTATCGGTGAAAATGAGGCCGAAGTGCTTACGTGTACTGATACAGAAGTAAAGGTACTTGTTCCTAAAGAAGCGACTACCGGACGTATATCTGTTCGCTTTATGGGGCAGGAAGTTAACTCGGATCTGATGTTTCGGGTAATGGGTAAGCCATCTGTTGAACAAATGAAGCCTCTTTTCGGAATGGAAGGTGCGCAAAAGGCGTGGGGATTTGTAGGCAGTGAAATTACTTTTTCTGGCAGCGAGCTGGGAGGTAGCCAGGAAGACGTAAAGGTGATTTTTAAGGGAGCTACTAATACACCGGCTGAGATTGTTTCCTGGTCGGAAGAAGAATTTAAGGTAAAAGTTCCCGAAGGTGCCGTAAGTGGAAAACTTACATTGACGGTTGGTTCACAAACTGTAAATACACCCTACGAGTTTAGACTGGTAGAACATGCTACCGTTAGTGGAATAACTCCACAGCAGGGCTATAAAGGTTGTGAAGTGACTATTTCCGGAAAAGGTTTGGGAGATGAAACAACCAAAGGACAAACGAAAGTTTGGTTTGGAGATAAAGCTGGAACTGTATTGTCATGTGAGAATGAAAAAATAACAGTGAAAGTACCTGGTGACTTGACAATCGGACAATCGTATGACGTAAAACTTTCTACTGCATTTGAGACCGTGGAACAGATGCTTAAGTTTAAGGTTGTGGAAGAACCTAAAGATTTTACTGGAGATATTCAATCTGGTTATTTGGCCAATCCGATTACTTTGTCGGGAACAAATATGCCTGCTACTGCAGATGCGTTGAAAGTGATGTTCGGTGATAAAGAAGGAAAAATCCTTGAATATAAGGATGGTAGTTTGCAGGTAGAAATTCCGTCTAACGCTTCAATTGGTAAGGTCAAACTTTCTTTGATAGACGCGGGAGTGGAATTTGTGGTAAATGATAAATTTGAAATAAAGGCAGCTCCAGTTATTGAATATTGTGATGTAGCGGTATTTGCCGGTGAAACGATGAAAATTACAGGTGCTAACTTGTCTGCTTTGCCTGTAACAGTGATGATAGGTAACCAACAAGTTTCTTCAACTCGGTCTGATACTGAAATTACATTTACGGTTCCTGCCAATTTATCGGGTGATGTAAAAGTAATTTTAAATTTTGGTGAGAATGTTCGTCCGGCGGAATGCGAGGTAACAGTATTGCCAGCACAGACTGGTGATATTACAAACTATGTACTGGAAAATACAAGCTCTCCGTTTGCTATAGAAGGAAATGGATTGAAAGGTTGGAATACGAATAGTATATTTTATGGAAATCCGTATGTGGAAAAAGATGGCAATGTATGGATGGCTCTTAATGGTAAAAATAATACGTGGAATGGAGCTCTTTTTCAATCAACTACATTGCCTCGTGGAAGGTACCAATTTAAGGTAACAGTTGCTGAAGATGATGCGGCAGGGGGACGTGATGGAGTTGTATTTGCTGTAATGAAAGGTGAAAATACAGATTTCCCAGATTTGACTAATGCAGGTAATCGCCCTTGGTATTTCGTGAGTGAAGATGAGGTTTTAGTCTCTCAGAGTGTGAATGAAGGTGTTGCTTCTGTAATTGGTACACATACGATAGACTTAGAAATTTCAGATGCTTCTCCTGTGACGGTAGGTTTTGCTACAATGGTAGGAGATGGTAATTATCTGTATATATCAGAAATAAAAGTGGAACATATAGCAGAATAGAGAATTTATTATGAAAAGATTTTATTACATAACAGCCGCATTTGCCATCAGCCTGACTTTGTCGGGCTGTGGCGACGGCATTGATTTGCCGGATTTGAATGTGGAAACAGATTTGAATGAAATTCCGTTGCCGGATGTATTGGATGGGTTGGAAGAAATTGCATTGAAACCCGAAACAGAACCGATGAAACATGCGGAACAAGGGGTATATGCATTGCATACGGAGGATGATTTCAACCGGATTAGAATAAATTTGAAGTTAGATGAAGATCCGACTGGAAACTCTGGTGAAAGTCCTTGGAAGGAAGGATTTGCCTTGTTAAGAGATAATAAACTGGCACAGGAAACAACTACAATGAACTGTACTGCTGTAGAGACAATTATTCGTGGTGAAGGTGCAGAAAACTATATGAATGCTGCTCGTTCTGCGGCAAGAGCTTATCAACTGGCACTTCGCTGGAAGATAGAGGGAAAAGAGGTGTATGCAGAAAAAGCAGTAGAATTGCTCAATACATGGGCAAATACGACTAAAGCCTTGGGAGGTAACTCTAATGTTTCATTGGCTGCAGGGATTTATGGACATGAATTTGCGATTGCTGGTGAAATTTTGAGAAGCTTTCCGGGATGGACTCCAGAGGATTTTAAAAAATATCAGGATTGGATGTTAACGGTATGGTATCCTGCCAACAAGGACTTCTTGGAACGTCATCATGATACAAACGATTTGCATTATTGGGCTAACTGGGGACTTTGTAATATTGCATCAACGATGGCTATTGGTATTCTTACAGATCGTCGGGACATCTACAATGAAGCTGTAACCCATTTTCAGGTGGGTGAAACCAATGGACGTATAACACGTGCCATTTATTATGAGTTCCCCGGAACAAACTTTGCTCAGTTACAGGAGAGTGGACGTGACCAGGGACATACGCTGATGTGTGTAGGTTTATTAGGGACCATTTGCCAATTAGCATATTGTCAGGGAGATGATTTCTTTGCTTATAAAGATAATCTTTTCCTGAAGGCTTGTGAATATGCTTCTGCTTATAATTATGCAATGAAGAGTGACTTGCCGTTTATGACTTATGTCTGGCAGCAGAATAATCAGTGGGGTGGTATTTCACCGGTGACCCAGAGTGTAATGGGGGAAGGGGGACGTGGAGGTACCCGTCCAATCATGGCATTGCCTTACTATCACTATTCGAAAATTAAAAATTTGGAAGCAGATTTGACGCAGTACACGAAAATTGGATGTGACAGATTATTTCCAGAAGGTGGAGGTGATAATTATGGTACAGCAAGTGGTGGATACGATGCACTTGGGTTTGGTACTTTGATGTATGCACGTTAAAGGTAAGATTTATGAAAAGTTTATTGCTTAGATATTTATTTTTGTGTTGTCTGTGCTGCTTCTTTCAAGGGGGATTTGCTGCGGGAACGGTAGTATCGTGGCAAGCTCCTAAAGGAGCAGGGCTGAACAATGATTTTACAGTCAAAGTCCGTCCGGAAGGAAAAAGTAAGTGGGTACTTGTGCCCACTTACTTGGTGAAGGTGGATGAGGTGCGTGAGACGAAGCACCATGTGGAACATGCTTCCATGGCTACTTTTGACTTTTCGGAAAAGGTGGAAATTGCAGTGACATATAATAAAGGAGAGATTGATTCGGCTCGTGTACGTCCGTTGTCATACGATATTCCTTTTACGATAGAAGGGAATACGCTTCAATTTTCATTAGAGAAACCGGCCAATCTTTCGGTGGAAGTGAATGGAGATATTTTTCATAACCTGCATTTGTTTGCCAATCCCTTGGATACATTTAAGGTAGACAAAAAGAATCCGGACCTGATTTATTTCGGACCCGGAATTCATCATGTTGAAGGAGGAGAATTTCGTATTCCTTCCGGTAAGACGGTCTATGTGGCTGGTGGAGCCGTAATGATGGGACGGATGCTGATTGAAAATGTGCATGACGTGAAATTGCTGGGCCGGGGCATCATTGATCCGAGCGTGAAGATGGGGATTCGTATCGCTAATTCCCGTAATGTGTACGTGGAAGGATTGATGGCTACACAATGTGCTACGGGTGGCTCGGATAGTGTTACCATTCGAAATGTAAAAGTCATCAGTTATTTTGGCTGGGGAGATGGGATGAATGTATTTTCCAGCCGGAACGTATTGTTCGACAGGGTATTTTGCCGGACATCGGATGACTGTACTACGGTGTATGGCACACGATTGGGATTTGAAGGACCAAGTTCGAACATTACCATGCAGAATTCTACGTTATGGGCCGATGTGGCGCATCCTATTTTTATCGGGATTCATGGAAATGTGGACAAACCGGAGATTTTGGAGAATCTGAATTACGTGAATATCGATATTCTGGACCATAAGGAAAAGCAGTTGAACTATCAAGGTTGTCTGGCAATTAATGCAGGCGATGAAAATCTGATACGGAATGTGCGCTTTGAAGATATACGCATTGAAAACTTCCGACAGGGGCAGTTGGTGAATCTTCGTATATTCTTTAATGAGAAATATTGCAAGGCGCCGGGAAGAGGGATTGAAAATGTGGTGTTCAAGAATGTGTCGTACACCGGTAATCGGGCTGAGATTTCCGTGATTGAGGGATATGATGCACAGCGGAAGGTACGGAACATTCGTTTTGAAAACCTTCGCATAAATGGTCAGATTATCTCTGATGATATGCCGGGAAAACCGAAATGGTATCATACGGGAGATATGGCACGAATTTATGTGGGTCCGCATGTAGAGGGTGTTTCTTTTTTGAATACTTTTGAGAAATAAAAAAGAGTTGACGCTATGAAAAGACAATGGAGAAAAATTTGCTTCAGCTGTATGGGAATTGCACTGTTTGAGGTATCCGTGCAGGCACAGACATGTGATTGGGTTAGTAGTTGTGAAGGGAAGACCTGGACCCAGAACAAGGTGAAATTACAAACGAAGGCAGAGGGCACTACTGCTGATTTATCGGTAGATAAGGGAGATTCTGTAGTCGTTTTCAAGGCTTGGGGTACTTGCTTCAATGAGCTGGGATGGGATGCCTTGAATGTGCTGCCCAGTAATGAGAAGGAAGATATTCTGAGAAGACTGTTTTCTCCAGAAGGTGATTTGCGGTTTACGTTGGGGCGTTTCCCGATGAATGCGAACGACTTCTCACGCAACTGGTACAGCTGCGACGAGGTGCCGGGAGATTTTGAATTGAAACATTTCAATATAGACCGCGATAAGACTTCGCTTGTGCCGTATATCAAGTCGGCCCAGCATTATAATCCGAACATGACCTTCTGGATTTCTCCATGGAGTCCGCCCAGCTGGATGAAAATCAATCAGGATTATCCGGTGCGCAGTGATAAATATAATACGATGCATCCGGCGAAGGATTATTATTTGCAAGGAAACAAAGGACCTAAGACAGAAGGAGTATTCCCGGCAGAACTGGCTGAAACGGACTTCTTCATTCAAGACCCTCGTTACCTGTCGGCATACGCGAATTTCTTTTGCAAGTTTGTTTCCGCGTATAAGGAACTGAATATTCCCATAAAGATGGTGATGTTTCAAAATGAATCGTGGAGCTATACGCCTTATCCGGGATGTGCATGGACACCGGAGGGAATTATCCGTTTCAATGTGGAGTATCTGGCTCCGGCACTGAAGAAAGCGCATCCGGACGTAAAATTGTATTTCGGAACCATCAACACAAACCGTTATGAAGTAATAGAAAAGGTGCTGGACGACCCGCGTATGCCTGAAACGATTCAAGGAATAGGACTGCAGTGGGAAGGAGGACAGTTACTGACCCGCCTGCGTGCGAAATATCCGAATTATAACTATGTGCAGACTGAAAGTGAATGCGGATGGGGTTCTTTCGACTGGAAAGCCGCAGAGCATACCTTTCATCTGATGAATCATTATTTAGGAAATGGCTGTGAGGAGTATACTTTCTGGAATCCGATTCTGGCGGATGAAGGAGTAAGTCCATGGGGATGGAAGCAGAATGCCTTGATACGGGTGGATTCCAAACAGGCTAAGGCTATCTTTACGCCGGAATATTATGCCGTGAAGCATTACACCCGTTTCCTGATGCCGGGTACGAAGGTGCTGGCGTTTAAACCGACGGGTGAGGATAAGAAGCCGGTGTTAGTGGTGCAGACTCCCGAGGGGAAAAACGTGGTGGTGGCTGGAAACTTTCAGGATAGTCCGCAGCAACTGACGGTGAAGTTGGGAGAAAAATGGCTGAATGTGACTTTGCAGGCTCATTCGTTTAATACGTTTGAGTTTCAAGTGAAATAAAAATCAAAGAAATTTACATTTTGATTGAGTAGTCGGGACAAGTTATTCGTATTTCTATAAAAAACAATATAAAAGGAATATGAAGAACTTGTCTTTGACGTTGGGATTATGGGTTCTTGGAGCTGCAATGTGTGCGGCAGAACCGATCGAATTGAATTTGTCTTCTCCGGAAGGTACACATAAGGTGAAATTTTATGAGAGAAAATCGGCTTCCGGAGCCAATGTGCTTTGCTATGAGGTAAATTACAATGGGAAACAGGTTGTGAAGGAATCGCAGGCCGGATTGCAACTGGACAATCGTGTCTGGGAAATGGCTTTGGGGATGCGTAAATTGCCTCAGCCGGCATGCTGGATGGACAATCTGGAGGTAGACTCGGTGGCTTACGGTAGTCATGATGCTACTTGGACACCGCTTTATGGGGAACGCAGCTCGGTGCGTGATAACTACAAATGGGGCACATTATATTTGTCGAAAAAGGACGGCTCTGATTACCGTTTGAATGTAGAAGTGCGTGCCTACGATGAGGGGGTAGCTTTTCGTTATTATTTCCCGGAACATCCGAAAGCTATTTTTCATAAGGTAGTGGGGGATCTGACGGAGTATACTTTTCCGGAAGGAACCAAGGCTTGGGCTGAACAATGGGCACAGGCGCATTTTGAATACCTGGATGTGAATGCGCTGAAGAAGCCGGTGGAACGTGCCTTGACACTGGAATTACCTAACGGGGTATGGGCGGCATTAACTGATGCCGATGTGGACGACTGGTGTCTGACTAAATTTCAGGCTTCTGCTGAAAAACAGCATACATTGACTTCTGTCATGTACAGTCCGGTGGATATTGTTACTTATTATGCAACGCCGTGGAAGGTTATCATGGCGGCTGATAAACCGGGGGAATTGCTGGAACACAATTATATTATCGAAAATTTGAATCCTCCTTGTGAGATTAAGGATACGGACTGGATTAAGCCGGGAAAAATCATGCGCGAAACCTCGCTTACGACAGACCAGGCTTTGAAGACCATTGATTTCTGTGCGGAACACCGCATTCCGTATATGCTTTTTGACTGGCAGTGGTATATGCCTTGTACCTCACACGATGGGGATGCCACGAAGGTGGTGTCAAAACTGGACATGCCGAAAGTGGTGGCGTATGGAAAGAAGAAAGGTGTAGGTATCTGGTTGTATGTCAATCAGCATGCCCTACAGAAACAGATGCGCGAACTGTTCCCGCTGTTGCACAAATGGGGTATTGTGGGAGTGAAGTCAGGATTTGTGCAGTATGCAAGTCACCGCTGGGCTACCTGGTTGCACGATATGGTGCGTCTGGCTGCAGAGAATAACCTGATGATGAATATTCATGATGAGTTCCGTCCGTCGGGATTCAGCCGTACTTATCCGAACTTGCTGACACAGGAGGGTATCTTGGGTAACGAAGAGTTTCCGGATGCTACACACAGTACCATTCTTCCGTTTACACGTATGATTAACGGAGCCGCAGATTATACTATCTGTTATTATGACAAGCGCTTGAAGAATACGCATGCGCATCAGCTGGCGGCTTCATTGGTATTTTATAGTCCGTTGATGACAATTTTCTGGTATGACCGTCCTCAATTCTACAACGGTGAACCGGAGATTGAATGGTTTGAAAATCTGCAGACTGTATTTGATGAGTCGCATGTGCTGGATGGTATGCCGGGTAAAAATATCACCATGGCTCGCCGGAAAGGGAAAGAATGGTTTGTGGGAATGCTGACCAACAATGAAGGTTCTGCTGAAACTTTGGATTGTGCGTTCCTGGACAAGAATCAGACATATCTGGCATCTATTTATACCGATGGGGGAGAAGAAGTGAAGACAAAGACGCAGGTGAAATGTTCGTATGTGTTGGTTGGAGCTGGAGATGTGATAAAGTTTACCCTGAAACCTAGAGGAGGAGCTGCTGTGAGACTGGTGCCGGTGACAGAAAAGGAAGCAAAAGCTTATAAGAAATATAACGGAGAATCATTTTAAGAAATTTTTAGGTTCTTCTTTTAAGTGGAATGGAACCCTGATTCGTATTTATAGACGAAAAGTATTTAGATAAATGGATTTTTAAGTTTTGGGTATTTTTCTTTTGGTAGAAGATTGTTTTTGGGGGTTACTTAAATTAGGAAAGAAGAATGAAAGGATTGTTTTTTATATTGAGTCTGTCAGTTTGCAGCTTGTTTCATCCTGCGATGGCACAATATCGTTCTGAGGTATGGGTGTCTGATGAAGGGAATGGTATGTACCGGAATCCAGTGCTTCATGCGGATTATTCTGATCCGGATGTCTGTGCGGTAGGAGAGGACTATTTTTTGACGGCGTCCAGTTTTAATTGTACTCCGGGGCTGCCTATCCTGCATTCAAAGGATTTAGTAAACTGGAAAATCGTGAATTATGCCTTGAAGAAGGTGGAACCGGTGGAATATTATAATGAACCTCGTCATGGAAAAGGCGTATGGGCACCTTCCATTCGTTTTCATGAAGGAATGTACTATATATACTGGGGTGATCCGGATTTTGGCATTTTTATGGTAAAGACTCGTGACCCGTATGGAGAGTGGGATGCTCCCGTGCTGGTAAAGGCTGGAAAAGGGATGATTGACCCTTGTCCGTTATGGGATGACGACGGGCGTGTGTATCTGGCTCATGCATGGGCCGGAAGCCGGGCGAAATTCAACAGTGTGCTGACGGTGTGCGAGTTGAATAAGGAAGGTACGGCAGTCATTTCGGACCCGGTACTGGTGTTTGACGGAAATGACGGAGTAAATCATACCATTGAGGGAGCTAAGTTTTATAAACGGAATGGATTCTACTATCTGTTTGCACCGGCGGGTGGAGTCGTTTCCGGATGGCAACTGGTGATGCGTTCGAAAGACGTGTACGGACCGTATGAAGCCCGGATTGTGATGGCGCAAGGAAAGACGGATATCAACGGACCGCATCAGGGAGGATGGGTAGACACGCCGGCCGGAGAATCCTGGTTCTTGCATTTTCAGGATAAGGGAGCTTATGGACGTGTGCTGCATCTGAATCCGATGAAATGGATAAATGACTGGCCGGTAATTGGAGTAGATAAGGACGGCGACGGTTGTGGAGACCCGGTGAGCCGTTATCGTAAACCTAAAACCGATAAAACGTATCCGATAGAAACACCTGTGGAGAGTGATGAATTTGATACTCGTAAGTTGGGGCTGCAATGGGAATGGCATGCAAATTATCAGGATGTGTTCGGCTTTACGACAAATATGGGATATGCTCGTATTTATGGGCATGAACTTTCGCCGCATTTTAAGAACTTCTGGGAAGTTCCGAATCTGTTGATGCAAAAATTCCCGGCAGAGGAATTTACGGCTACCGCTAAATTAAAGGTTTCGGCAAAAGATGACGGACAACTTTCGGGACTCATCATTATGGGCTGGGACTATTCCTGGATAGGAGTGGAAAAGCAGGGAGAAAAGTTCTTGCTGAAGCAGGCTGTATGTAAGGATGCAGAACAGGGTAACCTGGAACAGGTTTCTACATTAGCCGTATTGGAGCCCAGCCGGAAGTTTGAAGCAGGTTTATTCCCCAATTACGAAAGAGAGATTTACATAAGGGTACATGTAGACAAAGGGGCATATTGTCGCTTTAGCTACAGTCTGGATGGAAAGAAATTTACGGAGGCCGGCACGCTGTTCAAAGCTCGTCAGGGAAAGTGGATTGGTGCGAAGGTGGGAATGTTCAGTGTAACTCCTCATGGAAAGGAGCGTGGCTGGGTGGATGTAGACTGGTTTCGTGTGGAAAAATAAAAGAATTTAGATATGAAAATTAGAAATCTGTTGTATGGCATAGGAATCATGGCTTTATCTTCTTGTGCCGGTGAAAAGGCTGAAAATCTGGATGTGGATAAAGCCTTGGCGTATTGTGACGTGCAAGTACATCGTGCGCTGGCTGAACTGGAAAAGAACGGGGAGGCGGATTATAGTATGCAGCCTCGAAATATCTTGTCGGGAGAAAAGTTCTGGAATTGCCGGAAGGTGGCTAAGGAAGAATGGACAGGTGGATTCTGGCCGGGTATTTTGTGGTATGATTATGAAGCTACACAAAATGATACGATTCGTGAACTGGCAGAAAAGTACACGGAGTCTTTAAAGTTGTTCTCGGAGATTCCGGCGTATGATCACGATTTGGGCTTTCTCGTGTTTTGCAGTTATGGAAACGGGTATCGTCTGACGCATAATCCGACTTATCGGGATGTAATCATTGCTACAGCTGACTCGCTGGCTACTTTGTATAATCCGAAAGTGGGTACGATTCTATCATGGCCTCGTAATATAGAGATGTTGGGCGGGCATAACACCATTATGGATAACATGATTAACTTGGAGATGCTTTTCTGGGCTGCCCGTAATGGAGGAGACCGGCGGTTGTTTGACGTGGCAGTGTCGCATGCAGACAAAACGATGGAAAACCAGTTCCGTCCGGATTATACTTCTTATCATGTGGCAGTGTATGATACTCTGACAGGGAATTGCATCAAGAAATGCACGCATCAGGGATATGCGGATGAGTCGATGTGGGCACGTGGACAGGCCTGGGCTATTTATGGCTATACTGTGGTATTCCGTGAAACCGGTGATCCTAAATACCTGGAATTTGCAGAAAAGTTAGTGGACGTGTACCTGAAGAATCTGCCTGAGGACTATGTTCCTTACTGGGATTTTAACGCACCTGACATCCCGAATGCACCTAGGGATGCTTCTGCGGCTTGTGTGGTCGCTTCGGCTTTGCTGGAGATGTCTGGTTTTTATGGAAACGGGCAAGGGGAAAAGTACAAGGAAGCTGCGGAAAAAATGTTGTGCAGTCTGAGCAGCGATAAATATCAGTCACGGGTGCGCGCACCCCCTCCCCGGCACCTCTGCGAAATTTCCGGCGCTGCTGGGCAATCC
>ERZ832522.5053-NODE-5053-length-12389-cov-5.698151_pt1 | contig 12389 bp, 17 predicted proteins | sample MGYA00519951_ERZ832522 | MGnify/ENA primary metagenome ERZ832522 (study PRJEB31850, sample SAMEA3708728) | human gut metagenome | biome: human gut; feature: human-associated habitat; material: faeces | place: China | collected 2014 ... | reverse complement strand
TTTGTTCTTTAATACTAAGCCCGTTCCGGCTCTCCGGGGCGGGCTTTTCTTCGTTGGGGGCCATCAGTTCTTCAACGGTGACACCAAAATAGCCAGCTAGCTTTAAGGCTGTAGCATCTGTGGGAGTTTTCCCGTTTTTCCAACCACTTACACTCGCGCGAGAGAGGCCGATTTCGGTAGCCACAGCGGAAGGGGCCTTTCCAATGCTATTGCATAGCCGGACAAAATTGTCATAAAACATATATTTTGCAACTCCAATTTGGCAAAAAAGCCGAAGTTAACAAATCTTACAACTTTGTCTTGACTGTCATCAATGTTAACTGATATAATAATCTCACGGAGTTAACAAAGAAAACAAAATCGACATAGTTTTAAGATTTGAGTGTTAAATGTTTACTGCAAACTCATAATAGCACACTTTGTTAACTTTTTCAACTTTATTTTATAAGAAAGGAGTTTTTTGTATGCCCGATGCGTGGACGGGACTTCTTGTCGGCAAAATGCACAATAAAAAAATTACATACGGCATGCTAGCATCAAGGCTAGGAGTTACTAAAGGCTATGTATCAATGGTGCTTAATGGCGCTAGAAAACCCGCAAATGCAGAGGAACGTTTTACTGCCGCGCTCGACGAACTGATTGCAGAGAAGTCTGTACAATCAGAATAGCAGGAAATATGTACCATAAAACGGACAGAAAGGAGAACGTAATGGATACTGAAAAAATCAATCGCCTAACCGACGCGCTGCTCGCGTTTGTAGAGCGGGCATCAAAAGAGGCGGCCAGCGAAACAGAAGTGGAAGTTCTGCCGCAAGTCGCCTCTGTGCTGGTTGAGATTATCAAACTGAATGTTTAAGGAATGCTTTTTGTAATCTCAACCACCTTGTTGTAAATTGCTTCAAAGAACTCTCCTAAACGTTGACCGCCTTCGGCACTTACCCCTAAATTTGTGTTGGCAACCTTGGAGACACAGATTTGCGTAGCAATTTCCAACGCTTTTTCTTCTGGTCTATTCAATTTTAATTCACCTCCTTCCACGACCATTGTAACAGGTACTTTGGAGGTGTACAAGCAAGAAAGGAGGCAACACAATGGCCCGTGAATCCCCTGGGTACCGTGACCAGCTTGAGAGCATCATCACGGCGTTTCCCAAAGGCGAAAGGCTGACGGTGACGGACGTGGCGCATTATACAGGCTGGTCTCGCCGCGTCGTATCAAGGATTTTCCCTTTTAAAGAGCTTGATGGAATTAAGTTTATTACGCGCACCACACTTGCACGATTACTTTCATAGGAGGGACCACGCATGGAAATTGAGATCAAAGTGAGCATCACGCCCCAGCAGTACATACGGCTGGACAACATGGCCCGCAGGATGCGCCGCCCGATGGACAAGGCGCTCGGCTGGATGGTGACACACCACATGGACAGCATCCTCGAAAACACGCACATCTCAGCGCCGGCAGGGCCGAAGCCAATCGACTGGGGTGCGATCGAATGACGGGCCTTGCATGCATCTGCTTCGGGTTCGTACTCGGAACAGCTTTCACGGCGGTCTGCCTTCTGGCGGACAAAAAGAAAGCGCCTGCCCGATCTTGCACATCGGACAAGCGCAACCCCAAAGGGTAGCCCACAAGCTACCTTCAATATAACAGTTTTGGAGGAAAAAAGCAAATGAATACGAATTTTACGCTTGACGTCAACATCCATCTGCCGGCTGCGGTGCTGGACCTTTTGGAACGTCTGTCAACGGGACAGGCTATGTCCGGCCCCGCAGTTCAGGCGGCGCCTGTTCCGGCTCCGGCGGCGCAGCCGTCCCCCGCTCCGGTACCTGTCACACCTGTGCCCGTGGCTCAACCCGCTGCGGCTCCCGCGCCCGTGGCCCAGCCTGCCCCCGCGCCCGTGGCCCAGCCTGCCCCCGCGCCGGCGCCTGCGGCCGCACCTACGACAGCAAGGGCGTTCCGGTTTGAGGACATCCAGCTGGCGGCGACCTCTCTTTGCGACACAGGCAAGCGCGCGGAGGTTCTGGCGCTGCTGGCGAAGTACGGCATCCAGGCACTGAGCGCGCTGCCCGCCGAACAGTACGGCGCTTTTGCCACCGAGCTGCGCGGACTGGGGGCGAAGATCTGATGGCTGATAAATTCAAGATCCGTCCGCCCTACCCCGATCCTACCGAGAACAAACAGCCTGTCATACGGGTGGGGCAGGAGTATTACCGGTGGCTGGCGATACAGAAAATCAAAAACGGCGGTCTGCCTATTGGCGCTATCGTAGAGCAGTGCATTGATTTCTGCCGCGAACACATGGAGGGCGAACAACATGCCAACACCTGAGAAGCACGCGCTGCTGTCCGCATCCAGCGCGGAACGGTGGCTGAACTGCACACCGTCCGCACGGCTGGCCGAGGACATGCCGGATAAAAGCACCCAGTACACCGAGGCCGGGCGGCTGGCCCATGCCATCGCGGAGCTGAAGCTGCGCAAGCAGTATCTTGAAGCAATGGGGCCGAGAAAGTTCACCACCGCCCTGAACAAACTGAAAGCAGACCCGCACTTCGAGCCCGAAATGCTGTCCGCCACGGACGAATATATGGACTTCATCAACGAAACTTTCCTCGCATTCCCCGCGCGGCCGTACATAACCGCCGAGCAGCAGGTGGATTTCAGCGAATATGTGCCGGAGGGATTCGGCACGGCGGACTGCATCGTGATCGGCGGCGGCGTGCTGCACATCGTTGATTACAAGAACGGCGCCGGCAAGCCCGTGGAAGCAGAGCGCAACCCGCAGATGATGCTGTACGCCCTGGGCGCGGCGTCCCGCTATTGTCTGATGTACGACATCCAGACCGTGCGCATGACCATCGTGCAGCCCCATGCGGGCGGCGTGAAGACCTGGGAGACCAGCTATGCGGAACTGCTGGACTGGGGCGCCAATACCGTGCGGCCGCAGGCGGAAAAAGCATACAGAGGCGAAGGCGAACAGGTCCCGGGCAGCTGGTGCCAGTTCTGCAAATTGAAAGGCAGCTGCCGGGCCCGGGGGCAGCATTTGGCCCTTGAGGCGTTCGGCCAAAAACCCGCGCCAACGTACAGCGACGAAGAGATCGGCGGCATCCTGCGCCGGGCACAGGGGCTGGCGGCATGGGTAAAGGACCTGGAAGAATATGCGCTGTCCCAGGTTCTTGCGGGCCGGGCCATCCCCGGCTGGAAGGCCGTGGCTGGGCGCAGCGTCCGAAAATTCGACGACATGGAAAAGGCATTTGCGGATATCAAAGCAGCCGGCTATGAGGAAGCGCTGCTGTACGAGCGCAGGCCGTTGACGTTGGCAGCCATTGAAAAAGTTTTAGGAAAAAAGGCGTTCCAGGACGCCGCCGGCGCGCATGTGGTGACCCCTCCGGGAGCGCCCACGCTTGTGCCGGATACCGACCGCCGCCCCGCGCTCAACGTGGCAGAAGAAGCTTTTAAAAATCAACAATAAAAGGAGTATGACGTTATGAACACGAACCCCTGCACACTCACCACCGGAGAAGTCCGTTTTTCCTACCTGCATGTTTTTCAGCCCTATGCACAGCAGCAAGGCGCCGAACCAAAGTACAGCGCGACGCTGCTCATCCCGAAAACCGACGTTGCGACAAAGGGCCTGATCGACGCGGCCATCAACGCCGCGACCAACAACGGCGTGAGCAGTAAATGGAACGGCATCCGCCCGCCCCAGCTGTTCATCTGCGTGCACGACGGCGACGGCGGCCGCCCCAGCGACGGCATGCCTTTCGGCGACGAGTGCAAAGGCCATTGGGTGTTGACCGCCAGCAACAAAAACGCCCCCTTCGTGGTGGACGCCAACGTGCAGCCCATCCTGCAGCAGAATGAAGTGTACAGCGGTATGTACGGCCGCGCAAGCATCACGCTCTTTCCGTATTCCAGCAACGGCAGAAAGGGCGTCGGCTGCGCGCTGAACGGCATCCAGAAGCTTCGCGACGGCGAGGCACTGAGCGGCCGCGTGAGCGCGGAGGATGCGTTCGGCACACCCGCGCCCGGCACGCCCGCATACGGCGTGGTGCCGCCGCAGGCTCCGGTTTACGCCCCGCAGCCGCAGGCGCCGGCCTATCCGGCCTACGCTCAGCAGCCTGCCGCCGTACCCGCCGGCTACCCGCAGCAGCCCGCGGGGCCGCAGATCGACCCCATCACCGGCCTGCCTGTGTAAGGGGAGGCCGGACGGTATGCACCATCTCAACATTGACATAGAAACATATTCGTCCGTAGACATCAAAACCGGGGGCCTGTACAAATACGCGCAGGCCCCCGACTTTGAAATACTTCTGTTCGCCTGGTCGCTGGACGGGGGACCCGCTCACGTCGTCGATCTTGCGCAGGGCGAGGCCATCCCCGACAGCATTCTTTCCCTGTTGTTCTGCAAAGACTGCCTGAAGCATGCGTACAACGCCGCATTCGAGTGGTACTGCCTTTGCCGGCATTTCAAGCATCTGCCCTTTGACGCCGGGTGGCTGACGGAATGGCGGGACACGATGCTGCACGGGCTGTACTGCGGGTATACCGCCGGCCTTGCGGCTACAGGCGAGGCGCTGGGCCTGCCGCAGGACAAGCGCAAGCTGTCTGCGGGCAGCGCGCTGATCCGCACATTCTGCGTGCCCCGCAAGCCGACGGCACGAAACCCGAGCACCCGCGTGCGCCCGGCAGCGGAGCCGGAAAAATGGCGCCTGTTCAAGGAGTACAATGCGCAGGATGTGGTGACGGAGCAGGAGATCGAGCGGCGGTTGTCCGTTTGGCCGGTACCCGATGCGGTACAAAAACAATGGGAGACGGATATCCTCATCAACGCGCGCGGCGTGGCGGTGGACCTTGACCTTGTGCACGGTGCGCTCTCCTGCAGCGCATGCGTTACGCAGGAGCTGACACAGGAAGCCGTACAGATATCCGGCCTTGATAACCCCAACAGCGTCGCGCAGCTTTCCCGTTGGCTGGAAGACGAGACGGGCGCGGAGGTGGCCGACCTGCGCAAGGACACGGTGGCCCGGATGCTGGCGGACGGCGCGCCCTCAGAGGCGGTGCAGCGCATGCTGGAGATCCGCCAGGAGCTTGGCAAGACCAGCAACAAAAAGTATGCGGCCATGGACGCCGGTGCGGGCGAAGGCGGACGCGTGCGCGGCCTGCTGCAGTTCTACGGTGCGAACCGCACGGGGCGGTGGGCCGGCCGGCTGGTGCAGGTGCAGAATCTTCCCCGGACGCATCTTCCCGGCATCGAGCTCGCCCGCGAACGTGTAAAGGCCGAAGACGTGGACACGCTGCGCATGCTGTACGGCAGCGTGCCCGATACGCTGTCGCAGCTGATCCGCACGGCGCTGGTGCCCGCCCCCGGGCACCGGTTCGTTGACGCCGACTTTTCCGCCATCGAGGCCCGTGTCATTGCATGGCTGTCCGGTGAGGAATGGGTGCTGGACGTGTTCCGCACCCACGGCAAAATCTACGAGGCCACCGCGTCGCAGATGTTCGGCGTTCCGCTGGAGCGCATCAAAAAGGGCAACCCCGAGTACGATCTGCGCCAGAAAGGCAAGGTCGCCACGCTGGCGCTGGGGTATCAGGGCGGTGTGGGGGCGCTCATCAACATGTGCGCATTGTCCATGGGCATCCCGGAAGATGAGCTGCCCGGTATCGTGCAGCGCTGGCGGCAGGCAAACCGGCGCATCGTGGCTTTCTGGTACGCGGTGGAGGCCGCTGCAACTGATGTGGTCCGCACCGGACGGCCGCAGGCCGTGGGGCGCCTGCTCTTTGCACTGCAGGGCGATGCGGATACCGGGCAGTGGTTTTTAACGGTAACGCTGCCCAGCGGGCGCGTGCTGTTCTACGCAAAGCCGTTCCTTGCACAAAATGCCAAAGGATTCGAACAGCTGCACTACTACGGAATGAACCAGACCTCAAAGAAATGGGGCGTGCAGGAGACCTACGGCGGCAAGCTGGTGGAGAACATCACCCAGGCCGTGGCGCGGGATTGCCTGGCGGAGAACATCGAGCGGCTGGAAGCGGCGGGATACCCTGTGGTATTCCATGTGCACGATGAAGTTGTGATCGAGACAGAAACAGAACACGCAGACCTTTCAGCGGTCTGCGATATCATGGCCCGGCCTATCCCCTGGGCGCCCGATCTTCCATTGAAGGCCGAGGGCTGGACAGGCGGGTTCTACACGAAAGACTAAGGAGGCGCAGCGATATGAAAAAATACCAGGGCCAAACGGTACTTACGATAGAGGACGCTGTTCCGTGCCGGAACGGATGCGGCGCAGAGCCCGTGCTTTGGCGCCGGGGCGCCCGCCGTGCGGTGGTCTGCCCGAGATGCGGAAGCTTTGGGCGCAAATTCGACGAGGGCTCGCTTGCTTTCACGGTGGACGCAGCGGTAAGAAGCTGGAACAGCGGGACGCGGTTGTATGTAGATCTGTGTGACGAAAAGAGGGCAAAACGTGCTGCAAAATGACAGAAAAATAAAGATCAGTTCCGCGGGCAGCCGCCGCGCCGCACGATGGCCCGCGCAGGAACTCTGGATCTCCGAGCTGTATGACCGGCTGCGCGTGCCGGCGCGCGGCACGGAGACCATGGCGGAGTATCTGGCCATGAAGAAGGCCCGGCAGGACGAACTCAAGGACGTGGGCGGCTTCGTAGGCGGCGTGCTGCGCGGCGGAGTGCGTAAGGCCGGGGCCATTGAGGGGCGCGACGTCATAACACTGGACATGGACCATGTGCCGGCGGAGGGCACGGCGAACGTGCTTGCGCGTCTGGACGGGCTGGGCTGCGGGTATGCCGTCTACTCCACCCGCAAGCACAGCCCCGCCGCACCGCGCCTGCGCGCCGTCATCCCTGCCGACCGGACGCTCACGCCGGACGAATACGAGCCCGCAGCACGCAAGCTGGCGCAGCTCATTGACCCCACGCTGGCACTGTTCGACCGGACGACGTTCGAGGCCGTGCGCCTCATGTACTTCCCCAGCTGCTGCGCGGACAGTGAGTATATTTTTCAATGCGCGGACAAGCCGCTGCTTTCGGCAGACGGCATGCTCGCGCTGTACGGGAACTGGGGCGACGTTTCACAGTGGCCCCAGTGCCCCGGGACCGCGGGCCGGACGCCCGGGAAAGCCGCAGGCAAGCAGGAGGCCCCCACGGCCAAGCACGGCGTGATAGGTGCATTCTGCCGCACCTATGACGTATATGCCGCCATGGATAAGTTTATCCCGGGCGTGTACGTCCCTACGGATATCCCGGAGCGGTACACCTATACCGGCGGCAGCACGACGGGCGGCGCCATCATCTACGAGGGCGGGCAGTTCCTCTATTCCCACCACGCCACGGACCCGGCCGGCGGGCAGCTGTGCAACTCGTTTGACCTTGTACGGCTGCACCTTTTTGCCGACCAGGACGACGATGCTGCCCCAGGTACGCCGGTGAACAAGCTGCCCAGCTACACGGCCATGCGCCGCCTTGCGGTGGCGGATGAGAGCGTCACGGCGCTGCTGGATTCAGAGCGTTATGCCGAAGCGGCGGCAGCTTTTGCCACGCCCGCGGGGGAAAGCCCGGAAGAAGCCGCGAACTGGATGCGCGGCCTGAAACGTCATCCCAACACCGGGCGTTACGACAACACCGTGGACAATGTTCTCCTTATCCTGAACAATGACCCGCGGCTCAGGGACCGCATCGCGCTGGACGAATTTGCAAGCCGTGCCGTGGCACGGGGGCCCTTTCCCTGGGACAGCCGTGAAGGACGGCGCATCTGGGGCGACAACGACGACGCGGGTATCCGCTGGTACATCGAAAGGGCCTACGACATCACCGGAAAGGAAAAGGTCATGGACGCTTTGTCGCTCTGTGGCCGCGCACACGCCAGCGACCCGGTGCGCGAATATCTGGAGGGCCTTGTGTGGGACGGAACGCCCCGGCTGGAGACCCTGTACGTGGACTACCTGGGCGCAGACGACAACATATACACCCGCGCCGTGACGCGCAAAGCGTTCTGCGCCGCGGTGGCACGGGCTTTGATGCCCGGCACGAAATTCGACTGCATGACCGTGCTGACAGGCGCGCAGGGCATCGGCAAGAGCACGCTGCTGCGCAAAATGGGCCTCCGCTGGTTCTCGGACAGCCTGAAAACGTTCGAGGGCAAAGAAGCCTGCGAGCTGGTGCAGGGCGTGTGGATCGTCGAAGTGGGCGAGCTGGAAGCCATGAACCGCAGCGAAGTGGGCCGCGTAAAGCAGTTCCTTTCCCAAAACGAGGACATCTTTCGCGTGCCATACGGCCGGCGCACAGATATATACCCGCGCCGGTGCGTATTCTTCGGCACCAGCAACAACAGCGAATATCTGCGCGACGGCACCGGAAGCCGGCGCTTCTGGCCCGTAGACGTGGGCATACACCATCCGACAAAATCCATTTGGGCGGACCTCGGCAACGAAGTGGACCAGTTGTGGGCCGAGGCCGTGCTGCTTTGGCGTTTGGGCGAGCCCCTGTTCATCTCTGACGAGGCCGCCGAACGGGCAAAAGAAGTGCAGGAAGGCCACCGCGAACGCGGCGCCCGTGAGGGCCTGATCCACGATTTTGTGGAGCGTCCGGTGCCGAGGGATTGGATGAAGTGGGATCTTGCCCGGCGGCGCATGTTCTGGGCGGGCGGCATGAAAGGCGACGCGGCGGCAGACCTTGTAGCGCGCAGCCGTGTGTGCCCGCTGGAGGTGTGGTGCGAAGCACTGGACGGCGACCCGAAGAACATCCGGTATCAGGATGTGCGGGAGATCAACGATGTGATCGCCCGTATAGACGGGTGGAAGCGTTCAGAAAAGGCGATGCGGTTCGGGCCATACGGCGTGCAGAAAGGCCTTGCGCGGGAGGCGGCAGAGGACGCCAAGGGGTAGAAAGGTTCCCGCGCAAAGGGCTTTCAGGATGTAACGATTGGCCGTAACAAATGCGTAACAAACGCCTTTTTTGTAACGTTGGCCTGTAACCGATGTAACCTTTTGTAACGTTCAAGGTTACACCGATTTTCCGCAGTGTGAAGCCAAAAACTAGCTATTGTAACTTTGTAACCTTTTTTTCTTAGAGATATATAGATTAGGGGAATTAGAGAATATATGTACATGCCTAAACGCCTAATACGCCTAATACGCGGATGTATACGCGCGTGCGCGCGCGAGTTACACGGGCGGGTTTTCAAGAAAGGAGAGACAGGTTTTGACGGAGAGCCAGATCGAAGCGCGGCTTGTGCGCATGGTAAGCGAGCGCCGGGGGCTGTGCTACAAATTCGTTTCGCCGGGGAACCCCGGCGTACCGGACCGGATCGTACTTGCGCCCGACGGGCGGATCTATTTCATAGAGCTGAAAACAGAGGTGGGCAGCCTGCAGCGCATTCAGGAATACCAGATCGGCGCGCTGCGCAAACGGCACGCAGACGTGCGCGTTTTGAAAGGGCTGAATGCGGTGGAGGCTTTTGTGGATGAGGTGATGCCGGTATGAATTTTGTACCTCATCCTTATCAGGCCTATTGCATCGGACAGATCATTGAGAAGCCGGCGCTGGCCCTTTGGCTGGATATGGGACTGGGCAAAAGCGTTATAACCCTTTCGGCCATCGCACGGCTGCGGTATGACCTGCTGCAGGTAGGCAAGGTGCTTATCGTTGCGCCGAAGAAGGTGGCGGAAGCCACCTGGCAGCAGGAAGCCTGCAAGTGGTCCCACCTGGAGATGCTGCGCGTCTCCACGGTACTGGGCAGCACGCAGAAGCGCATCCGGGCGTTGGCTGAGCCGGCGGACATCTACATCATCAACCGGGACAATGTGGCGTGGCTGGTGGACTATTACCAACACGCATGGCCCTTTGACATGGTGGTGCTGGACGAAAGCAGCAGCTTCAAGAACCAGCAGAGCAAGCGGTGGAAGAAACTGAAGGCCGTGCGGCCGCATATCCGGCGCATCGTCGAACTGACGGGCACGCCCGCGCCGCAGGCACTGCTGGACTTGTGGCCGCAGATCTTCCTGCTGGATGGCGGGCAGCGGCTGGGGCGCACGGTAGGCAGCTTCCGGGAGCAGTATTTTTTGCCCGACAAGCGCAACGCCACGACGGTGTTTACCTACAAGCCCCGGGAGGGCACGGAGCAGGCCGTGCGTGCGCTGCTTTCGGATATCTGCATCAGCATGCAGGCCAAGGACTATTTGACGCTGCCCGATATGGTGGAGCACGATATCCCCGTTGTGCTGGACGCCCCCGCGGTGCGGGCCTACGCCAAGCTGGAGCGCGACATGCTGCTTGAAGTGAGCCCGGACGAAACGGTACTGGCCGGCACGGCCGCCGTGCTGACGAACAAGCTGCTGCAGCTTTGCAACGGAGCGGTCTATGACGACGCACATGGTGTACACGAGGTGCATTCGTGCAAAATCGAAGCCTTTTTGGAACTGGTGGAGCAGCTGAACGGACAGCATGCGCTGGTGTTCTATACCTTCCAGCATGACCGGGAACGCATCCTCACCGCGCTTGCCCGCAGCGGCCTGCGGGTGCGGGCGTTCTCCGGGCCGCAGGACGCCGACGCATGGAACGCCGGACAGGTGGACATATTGCTGGCGCATCCGGCGAGCTGTGCATACGGCCTGAACCTGCAGCAGGGGGGACACCACATTGTGTGGTTCGGGCTGAACTGGAGCCTTGAGCTTGTACTGCAGGCCAATGCCCGCCTGCACAGGCAGGGCCAGCGGGAGCCGGTGATCGTCCACAGGCTTATCGTACAGGGCGGCGTGGATGAGGACGTTGCGGCCGCCCTGGGGGACAAGGACGAAGTGCAGCAAACTTTGCTGCGTTCTCTCAAGGCAAGAATCGAAAAAGTGAAGGGAGCCTCTTATGTCTGATTTGATAGACCGTGAAGCGCTGTTGAAGCGGTTGCACGATGCCGGAGGCTGCGGAGCGCCGCCGGAAAGCTGGGCCGATGGGTATGACAAGGCGATTGATCTGGCCTATGGGATGGCAGAGAACGCCCCAACCATCGACCCGGTGCACGCGGCAGGCGCGTGCTACTGCCGGGAGTGCCGAAACTATAACAAACCTCGATTAGAATGGTGTTCTCATCATATGGACAGAGAAAATCCAGACGATTTTTGCAGCCACGGCCAGCTCAGGGAGGGTTCACAATGAAAATTTTAGTAGCCTGCGAAGAAAGCCAGGCAGTAACGATTGAGCTGCGGAGGCTAGGGCATGAGGCGTATAGTTGCGACATTATACCCTGTTCCGGAGGGCACCCGGAATGGCACATCATGCAGAACGTTCTGCCTTTGCTGGATGGGAACTGCAGTTTTAAGACCATGGACGGGACCGAGCACAGCATTGAAACAAGATGGGACATGATTTTAGCATTCCCGCCTTGCACACATCTTGCCGTAAGTGGTGCAAAATGGTTTGCGGCGAAGCGGGCGGACGGCAGGCAGCAGGCGGCAATTGATTTTTTCATGCGATTTGCCAACTCTGACTGCCCCCGAATCGCGATTGAAAATCCGGTTGGAATCATGTCAACGGTTTGGAAAAAACCAGACCAGATTATTCAGCCATGGCAATTTGGTCATGGCGAAACAAAGAAAACGTGCCTTTGGCTGAAAGGGTTGCCGCCGCTCATACCGACAGAAATTGTTGAAGGACGGGAGCAGAGGATATGGAAAATGCCGCCGAGCGAAGACAGAGCAAAAAACCGGGCAAAGACATTCCCGGGAATAGCCCGTGCTATGGCAGAGCAATGGGCCGGAGACATACGGGAGGATTGACATGGAGAGATATACATACTTTGACGGTGGAAAATGGCGGCTTAAAATTGGCGATACAGAATACAGTGGAGACTGGGTTGAACGCCTCGCCGCCTACGAGGAAACCGGGCTGGAGCCGGAGGAGCTGGCGCAGGCGCAGGCGAAGAAAAAGGGGCGGCTTGTGGTGCTGCCGTGCGATGTGGGGGATAAATTATACGATGTTACGCTCGGAGAAGTAAGAGAGAAAATCGTGATATCCCTGTCGATGCTTCTGTCTAAAAGTGTGAATCATTTAGTGATACACGCTGAAAACTTTCGGAATGCGGTTACATCATACGAATTACAGGACATCGGCAAAACCGTATTTCTGACCCGCGAAGCCGCCGAGGCCGCGCTGAAGGAAAGGGAGGCTATACAGAATGTTTTGGATAAACAAGACAAGGGCTGAAAAAGCAGCGAAGATTATTGCAGGATATTGCAATAAACAAACAAATTGCGGTTTATGCCGATTTGCAGATGAAAACGGTGATTGTACGCTGCAAGTAAAAATTCCATCGGATTGGGAAATGCCGAAGGAGGGCGTACAGCATGAGTGAATTTGAACGGCAGATTTATACAGACCTGAAA